>ENA-OZUM01000490-OZUM01000490.1-human-gut-metagenome-genome-assembly--contig:-NODE-490-length-10041-cov-5.621069_pt1 | contig 10041 bp, 7 predicted proteins | sample MGYA00243434_ERZ654023 | MGnify/ENA primary metagenome ERZ654023 (study PRJEB26926, sample SAMN06164737) | human gut metagenome | biome: ENVO:00009003; feature: ENVO:2100002; material: ENVO:00002003... | reverse complement strand
ATTGTGGTGGCAACAGTGGGCGCATTGGGTCGACGCCGCGATTCTCAAAACGCGCGAGCGTGTCAGCCTGGAAACGTTCGGCACTGTTTTCCAGATCGCCAGTATTCACCAACAGCGTATTGGCAGGGAAATAACTGAACAGTGGCGGCAGCGGTTCGCTGAAGAATAGCGGCTGCCAGTACTCGATCCCGGCAGGTAATGTGCCTTTACTCACTTGCTGGTAAATATGTTCCGGATCGCGCTTCACTTCGAAGGTATCGCGCCACTGGCTGCGGAACAGTTCAATTGCCGCTTTATCAGTCGGAAATTCGTGCGCGGGCAGCAGATTGATCGCTTCTACTTCCTCCAGCGTGCGCTGGCTATCGACGTCAAACACCCGCAGGCTGTCGATTTCATCATCAAAGAAATCAAGACGATAAGGCAGCTCACTCCCCATCGGGAAGAGATCCAGCAACGCGCCGCGCGTGGCGTATTCGCCGTGCTCCATCACCTGGTCAACATGGCGATAACCGGCGCTGTCCAGTTGGGTTCGTAATGCATCTCGTGACAGGCGCTGACCTTTTTTCATCACCAGCGCATGACCGTGGAGAAAGCTGTGCGGGCAAACGCGCTGCATAAGCGTATTCACCGGAACAATCAGTACGCCACGCTGCATGGTCGGTAGCTGGTAAAGGGTGGAAAGACGCGAGGAGATAATGTCCTGATGAGGCGAAAAACTGTCGTAAGGGAGGGTTTCCCAGTCCGCCAGATTCATCACCATCTGATCGGTGAACTGGCTGATTTCATCATGCAAACGCAGAGCATTTTGCATATCTGGTGCAATGAGTACCACCGGACCGGCGTGACGTTCGGCAATTTCCGCTACCAGCGTCGCGCAGGCAGCGCCGGTTAACTCGCCCAGCAGACGCTGCTCACCCGCTTTGACGGGCAGCGTATAACGATATTGTTCAGGCATAACGGTTGTCAGATTCTCGTTAGGATATGCCTCAACATATGAGGGCATATCTCTGATAAGCAATGCTGTTCATTATCCGTAATCGGCATGGTTTAGCAAATTGAATCGCCCCGGCTGGGGCGATGGCTTAGCGGGAGTAACTGACGGTAGCGGGCAGAGAAGGCGGGGAGAACAACAGATCGCTGAATGCGCGCTGTGAAAGTTTTCTTACCAGCAAGCCCGCAACAGTACAAATCAACAAACTGACAAAGGGGTAAATCAGCAGGAGCGTCAGTTCGACTTGCGGCGACCAGCGTACCGCGTTCATTTGCGGAATCAGGCTTAAGCTGAATATTTCTACCAGAATGCGATGGGTGGTATAGATAGCAATGGTGTTGGAGCCAATCACATTCAGCAGGCTGGAGGAACGCATACCGAAACGCTGCTCGTACTGATAAAACAGCTTCATGATTACCACAATCGATACCAGCGACAACAGCAGCGAGATATTAAACAACCAGGCACCGACCGCCAGAACGGTCAGCAAAGAAGCCATCAGCAGATGGCGGCGCAACGGTACCGCTTTAACACAGGTCATTAATGTTGCACCAAACCATGCGCCAAGGCTGTAATAAGGCAAATTGCGGATCACACTGTTCATTCCCCACCACGGTGTGGGTACGAAATTAACAGCCACACTCATCAGTACAAACAGAACAAATAACGGCAGGGCCAGGCGGTTAAAAATTTTACATATCACGAAATAGACAATTAACGCATACAGATACCACAAGCTGGTGCTGGCGGTGATCATCCCGTGCAGGAACTCACCGGTGGAATCGGCATAAGCGGCATTGGAGGCATTGCTTAAATCGCGCTCAGGTGCCAGCCACTGGTTCAGCGCACTTAACGCCAGCCACTGCACCACGCCCCAAAGCGCCAGCACCCAGAAGATGTTCCAGATGCGTTTATCGAGACAATTTCCCCACGGTACGCTGTCGATATAGCGGCGAATCAAATAGCCAGAGATAAAGAAAAAAACCGGCATACGAAAGGGTGCAAGGTAAAGATTGAAATAGATCCAGCATTTGCTCAGGACTTCCGATAACGGATGCTGAAAAGTGGTCAGATGCGGATAAAAGGTAATGACCGAGTGATAAATCACTACCAGACAAATACATAACCCTTTGATCTGGTTAATCCATAGCTCTTTTTGTTTCATCAGGACAACACGCTCTTTTTATTTAACATGCTGTTAATCCTGCGGGGCGAGTTGCGTGGTGTAATGCGTATCTGTCTGTATTTGGTTATTTTTCAGATAAAGATCAGCCCACAAGGCCGATGAGAAAATGAGGCCCTTTAGCCGATTGATTTACGGGGGCTTTTCAGATTGGCCCTGACGATCACTTACAGTTCAGACGTTTACCCATCCCGCTTTCGCTTATATACTCGTGTCTTTGCTAACAGCAACCAGACGGATTTCATGTACCAACCTGTCGCTCTATTTATTGGCCTGCGTTACATGCGTGGGCGTGCAGCGGATCGCTTCGGTCGTTTCGTCTCCTGGCTTTCTACCATCGGCATTACCCTCGGGGTGATGGCGCTGGTCACAGTATTGTCAGTGATGAACGGCTTTGAGCGCGAGCTGCAAAACAACATCCTTGGCCTGATGCCACAGGCAATTCTCTCTTCTGAGCATGGCTCTCTTAACCCGCAGCAACTCCCGGAAACGGCCGTCAAACTGGACGGCGTTAATCGCGTCGCACCTATTACTACCGGTGATGTGGTACTGCAAAGCGCGCGCAGCGTGGCGGTCGGGGTGATGCTGGGTATCGACCCGGCGCAAAAAGATCCACTAACGCCGTATCTGGTCAATGTGAAACAAACTGACCTCGAGCCGGGGAAATATAATGTCATCCTCGGTGAACAGCTTGCCTCACAGTTGGGCGTCAATCGCGGTGATCAAATCCGCGTGATGGTGCCATCTGCCAGCCAGTTCACGCCGATGGGGCGTATTCCAAGTCAGCGCCTGTTCAATGTGATTGGCACTTTCGCCGCCAACAGTGAAGTCGATGGCTATGAAATGCTGGTGAATATTGAGGATGCCTCGCGTCTGATGCGTTATCCGGCAGGCAATATTACCGGCTGGCGTTTGTGGCTGGATGAGCCGCTGAAAGTCGACTCATTAAGTCAGCAAAAACTGCCTGATGGCAGCAAATGGCAGGACTGGCGTGACCGTAAAGGCGAGCTTTTCCAGGCCGTACGCATGGAAAAAAATATGATGGGCTTACTGCTGAGCCTGATTGTCGCCGTTGCGGCGTTTAACATTATTACCTCGCTAGGGCTGATGGTGATGGAGAAGCAGGGCGAAGTAGCGATCCTGCAAACGCAAGGCTTAACTCCGCGACAAATCATGATGGTCTTTATGGTGCAAGGGGCCAGCGCTGGGATTATCGGTGCGATCCTCGGAGCGGCGCTTGGCGCACTGCTTGCCAGCCAGTTGAATAATCTGATGCCGATAATCGGCGTCCTGCTTGATGGTGCGGCGCTGCCGGTCGCTATCGAGCCTTTACAGGTCATTGTTATTGCGCTGGTGGCGATGGCTATCGCGCTGCTGTCTACGCTTTACCCTTCCTGGCGCGCTGCCGCCACTCAACCCGCTGAGGCTTTACGTTATGAATAAGATCCTGTTGCAATGCGACAACCTGTGCAAACGCTATCAGGAAGGCAGTGTGCAAACCGATGTACTGCACAATGTCAGTTTCAGCGTGGGCGAAGGTGAAATGATGGCGATCGTCGGCAGCTCTGGTTCCGGTAAAAGCACCTTGCTGCACCTGTTAGGCGGGCTGGATACGCCAACCTCCGGCGATGTGATCTTTAACGGTCAACCGATGAGCAAACTGTCTTCGGCGGCGAAAGCAGAACTGCGCAACCAGAAGCTGGGATTTATTTATCAGTTTCACCACCTGCTGCCGGATTTTACCGCCCTGGAAAACGTGGCTATGCCGCTGTTGATTGGCAAGAAAAAGCCCGCTGAAATCAACAGCCGTGCGCTGGAGATGTTAAAAGCGGTGGGGCTGGAGCATCGTGCGAATCACCGCCCATCTGAACTTTCTGGCGGCGAACGCCAGCGTGTGGCGATTGCCCGTGCGCTGGTCAATAACCCGCGGCTGGTACTGGCGGATGAACCTACTGGTAACCTCGATGCACGTAACGCCGACAGCATCTTCCAGTTGCTTGGGGAATTGAATCGCTTGCAGGGCACCGCCTTCCTGGTGGTTACTCACGACCTGCAACTGGCGAAACGTATGAGCCGCCAACTAGAAATGCGTGATGGACGTCTGACGGCGGAACTGAGCCTGATGGGGGCGGAGTAATGGCGATGCCTTTATCGTTATTGATTGGCCTGCGTTTTAGCCGCGGACGGCGACGCGGCGGCATGGTGTCGTTGATCTCCGTCATTTCTACCATTGGCATTGCCCTCGGCGTGGCGGTATTGATCGTCGGCTTAAGCGCGATGAACGGCTTTGAACGCGAACTGAATAACCGCATTCTGGCGGTAGTACCGCACGGTGAAATTGAGGCGGTAGATCAGCCGTGGACCAACTGGCAGGAAGCACTGGATAACGTGCAGAAAGTGCCGGGCATTGCCGCCGCTGCGCCGTATATCAATTTCACCGGGCTGGTGGAAAGTGGCGCGAATCTGCGCGCAATCCAGGTGAAGGGCGTTAACCCGCAACAGGAACAGCGTCTGAGCGCATTACCCTCGTTTGTTCAGGGGGATGCCTGGCGCAATTTTAAAGCGGGCGAACAGCAAATTATCATCGGCAAAGGCGTGGCGGATGCGCTGAAAGTGAAGCAGGGGGATTGGGTGTCGATTATGATCCCAAATTCGAATCCCGAGCATAAACTGATGCAGCCAAAACGTGTGCGTCTGCACATTGCCGGTATTTTGCAGTTGAGTGGTCAACTCGATCACAGTTTTGCCATGATCCCGCTGGCCGATGCTCAGCAATATCTTGATATGGGTTCCAGCGTGTCAGGTATTGCCCTTAAAATGACGGATGTTTTCAACGCCAATAAGCTGGTACGCGATGCGGGTGAAGTGACCAACAGCTATGTTTATATTAAAAGCTGGATTGGTACTTACGGCTATATGTATCGCGATATTCAGATGATCCGCGCCATTATGTATCTGGCGATGGTACTGGTGATTGGTGTGGCCTGTTTCAACATCGTCTCCACCTTAGTGATGGCGGTGAAAGACAAGAGTGGCGATATCGCAGTATTAAGAACGTTGGGGGCGAAAGATGGTTTAATTCGCGCCATCTTTGTCTGGTATGGATTGCTGGCAGGGCTGTTCGGCAGCCTGTGTGGTGTGATTATCGGCGTAGTTGTTTCACTGCAACTTACCCCGATTATTGAGTGGATTGAAAAGCTGATCGGCCATCAGTTCCTCTCCAGCGATATCTATTTTATTGACTTCCTGCCATCGGAATTGCACTGGCTGGACGTCTTCTACGTACTGGTCACAGCATTGTTGCTGAGTCTTTTGGCAAGTTGGTATCCGGCGCGGCGCGCCAGTAATATTGACCCTGCGCGAGTCCTTAGCGGCCAGTAAAGGCAGTACATTAAAACAAGGAGCGGCAATGTATTACGGGTTTGATATTGGTGGAACAAAAATTGCGCTAGGCGTGTTTGATAGCGGTCGGCAGTTGCAGTGGGAAAAGCGGGTGCCGACACCGCGTGACAGCTATGACGCATTTTTAGATGCAGTGTGCGAGCTGGTAGCCGAAGCTGACCGGCGTTTTGGCTGTAAAGGTTCTGTCGGCATCGGTATTCCGGGAATGCCGGAAACAGAAGATGGTACGCTGTATGCCGCCAATGTCCCTGCTGCCAGCGGTAAACCGCTGCGTGCCGACCTGAGCGCACGTCTTGATCGCGATGTACGCCTTGATAACGATGCCAACTGCTTTGCCCTTTCTGAAGCATGGGATGATGAATTTACTCAATATCCACTGGTGATGGGGTTGATTCTCGGCACCGGCGTTGGCGGCGGGCTGATTTTCAACGGTAAACCAATTACCGGTAAAAGCTATATTACCGGCGAGTTTGGCCATATGCGTCTGCCGGTTGATGCGTTAACCATGATGGGGCTGGATTTCCCGTTACGCCGCTGCGGCTGTGGTCAGCATGGCTGCATTGAAAATTATCTGTCTGGTCGCGGTTTTGCGTGGCTGTATCAACACTATTATCATCAACCGTTGCAGGCTCCTGAGATCATTGCGCTTTATGATCAAGACGATGAGCAGGCAAGGGCGCACGTTGAGCGTTATCTGGATTTATTAGCGGTTTGTCTGGGAAATATCCTGACCATTGTTGACCCTGACCTGGTCGTCATTGGTGGTGGCTTATCGAATTTCCCGGCAATCACAACGCAACTGGCGGAAAGGTTGCCTCGTCATCTCTTACCTGTAGCTCGTGTTCCGCGCATTGAACGCGCGCGCCACGGTGATGCGGGAGGAATGCGTGGTGCGGCCTTCCTACATCTAACCGATTAATCAACAGAGGTTGCTATGCTGTCGCGTCGGGGTCATCGGTTAAGTCGTTTTCGTAAAAATAAACGCCGCCTGCGCGAGCGTTTGCGTCAGCGTATTTTTTTCAGAGATAAAGTGGTGCCGGAAGCAATGGAAAAACCAAGAGTACTCGTACTGACAGGGGCAGGGATTTCTGCGGAATCAGGTATTCGTACCTTTCGCGCCGCAGATGGCCTGTGGGAAGAACATCGGGTTGAAGATGTGGCAACGCCGGAAGGTTTTGATCGCGATCCTGAACTGGTGCAAACGTTTTATAACGCCCGTCGTCGACAGTTGCAGCAGCCAGAAATTCAGCCTAACGCTGCACATCTTGCGCTGGCGAAACTGCAAGATGCTCTCGGCGATCGCTTTTTGCTGGTGACGCAAAATATCGATAACCTGCATGAACGCGCAGGCAATACCAATGTGATTCATATGCATGGGGAACTGCTGAAAGTACGTTGTTCGCAAAGTGGCCAGGTCCTCGACTGGACCGGAGACGTTACGCCAGAAGATAAATGCCATTGTTGCCAGTTCCCGGCACCCTTGCGCCCGCACGTAGTGTGGTTTGGCGAAATGCCACTCGGTATGGATGAAATTTATATGGCGTTGTCGATGGCCGATATTTTCATTGCCATTGGTACTTCGGGGCATGTTTATCCGGCGGCTGGGTTTGTTCACGAAGCGAAACTGCATGGCGCGCACACCGTGGAACTGAATCTTGAACCGAGTCAGGTTGGTAATGAATTTGCCGAGAAATATTACGGTCCGGCAAGCCAGGTGGTGCCAGAGTTTGTTGAAAAGTTGCTGAAGGGATTATAAAGCGGGAAAAATTGCCTGATGCGCTACGCTTGTCAGGCCTGTGAAGGGGCGCAATTAATTGAATTTGCGGGTTTTGTGGGCCGGATAAGGCGTTCGCGCCGCATCCGGCATAATACATGCGAACTTTACTGCCTCTTTTACCGTTTACTCGTCCATAGTAACGCGGCAATAAACGTACAGACACCAATCAGCCCTGCCCAGAGTGGCGATATTCTGGTAATCGCAAAGCTGTTATCGATATACAAACATAAAGCCTGATAACCCATATTGGCAACAGCCATCGCCACTGCAAATTTTAACGCATAATAAAGGCGCGTTGTGTAGTTAAAAAATGCAGCAAAGACGATGAATGCAACTGCCCAGGCAAAAAGGCCTAATGTCGTGGTACTGCCGGGTGGATCATTTTCATGCTGTTGTCCGGGATGCGGATAATATGTCAGTGGTGGCATCGGTTGTTTTAATATCTGTGCTTGCAAAACAGCCAATGCATTATTGATTCCCTGATACCAGAGATCTGCATGTAAATAAGCCAGCGTGTGATTTTCTACCAGAAGGCCGAGATGTTTATCGTCCAGACCGCTTTCAACCTGGTCGTTGGTTATCATAATTAACCGTGGCTCGCGGGTAGTAAAGAGTAACTGAACACTTCCTTTTACATTACTCATTGAAGATACCGCATGCGCCAGCATCGCTTTGCCATTTTGCCTGAAGCTTGCTTCATTAACGCCAGGTAAAACCACAATAAACGGTGCAACTCCGGTTTGTTGGCGAAAAAGCTCGGCTTTATGCGCGATCTCTTCAGCATCCGGTACAGTACCTGTAACATCTGTAAAAAGAGTCTTCATTATTGGAATCAATGGATTACTGGTTGCCGTCAGAGGCAGGAGTATCAGTAAACTGAGCAATATTATGATTTTTTTCATGGGCGGGACTTCCGTTTCCTGCGTGTCTTTTTAGAGGAGGGCATACTGATTAATAAACCGACGGCGATAAAAATAACGCCCATAATGCCGATAAACCCCCATTTAAAAAAATTAACCCACGGGTTATTTATCTCAGCCTTTTCAGGATGTCCTGGAGAATAATAAACATTAACTTTATCGCCTTCGCTGCCTTCATAAAAATCGCTGCCAATACTCGAATTGAAAATTAGCGTGTAATCTGGCGTCGGACGAAAGGCAACGACGGGATACCACGAACCATTTTTACCCGTGCGGTGAGAATGACTGGAGTGCCAGACGGTATCAACAATGACGCCTTCAGTATGAATCGCGTCTTTGCTATAGGTGAACTGGTTATAAAAGATAACAACAGAAATGAGGATCAGTACCAGACCGATACCGAAGAATATACGAAAGAAAACTCTACTGTCCTGGCTCATTAGCCACATCCTTGCTAAATAAAAAACGGGCGGTAATATCACCGCCCGCTTGCTGAATTAACGTCCTGCTTTCAGCTTCTGATAATACTCTTCATAAATGCTGCTGGCTGCGCCAACGTCATTCTGCCATTCACCATTTTTAATGGTTTCAGCATCCGGGTAGAGCGTTTTATCGTTCGCCACTTCCGGACTTAACAGCTTACGCGCCGCAAGGTTTGGCGTTGGATAACCGATAGTTTCAGCAACCTGTTTTGCCACATCCGGGCGCAGCAGGAAGTTGATCAATTTCAGTGCGCCTTCTTTGTTTTTGGCATTTGCCGGGATCGCCAGGCTGTCCATCCAGAAAATACCGCCTTCTTTCGGCCACACCACATCAATTGGCGTACCCGCCTGGCGTGCAACGAAAGCAGAACCGTTCCAGATCATGCCGAGGTTAACTTCGCCTTCCATATACGGGTTCGCCGGGTTATCGGAGTTAAACGCCGCGACGTTTGGCATCAGCTTTTTCAGCTCGTTGTATGCAGCTTCAATCTCTTTCGGATCGGTGGTGTTACCGGAGTAGCCCAGCTTACGCAGCGCCATCTGGAACACTTCACGGGCATCGTCGGTCAGCAGCAGGCTGCCTTTGTACTCAGGCTTCCACAGATCGGCCCAGCTGGTGACAGATTTCGGATCCACCGCATCACCGTTAACGCCAATCGCCGTCGCACCCCAGATATACGGAATGGAATAGTCGTTATTCGGGTCAAACGGCTTGTTGAGCATGTCTGGATCGAGGTTGCTGAAATTGCTTAACTTCGACTTGTCGATCTTCTGGATCATCCCTTCTTTACGCATTTTATCGACGTAATAGGTTGAAGGAACCACCAGGTCATAGGCACCGTCTTTGTACGTTTTCAGCTTCGCGTACATGGTTTCGTTCGACTCGTAAGTCGAATAGATAACCTTAATACCGGTTTCTTTGGTGAACTGTTCAAGCAGTCCTGGCGGCACGTACTCGGTCCAGTTGTAGAAATACAGCGTGTTGTTGTCATCGGCGTGAGCGGCGCTCATGCCCAGTGCCAGAGCACCCGCCGCGAGCAGGTGGCGTGACCATTTTTTCATTTAACGTCCCCTGTGTTACCTTTCGTTTTATCACGAGCAATAAGCTGGCTGGCAATTACCATCACCAGCGACAGCACCAGTAATATGGTTGCCAGCGCGTTAACTTCCGGCGATACGCCGACTTTGACCATCGAATAAATTTTTAACGGCAGAATTTCATAACTCGGCCCGGTGACAAACGAAGAAACCACCACGTCGTCCATCGACAGGGTAAAGCTTAACAC
>ENA-OZUM01000474-OZUM01000474.1-human-gut-metagenome-genome-assembly--contig:-NODE-474-length-10331-cov-5.162320_pt1 | contig 10331 bp, 7 predicted proteins | sample MGYA00243434_ERZ654023 | MGnify/ENA primary metagenome ERZ654023 (study PRJEB26926, sample SAMN06164737) | human gut metagenome | biome: ENVO:00009003; feature: ENVO:2100002; material: ENVO:00002003... | reverse complement strand
TTTTTTTCAAGCAGAAGACGGCATACGATATCAGCCTCGGTCTCGTGGGCTCGGAGATGTGTATAAGAGACAGGCCGAGCGCGCCGCCGAGCTGCTGCAATTGGAACAGCTGGCCGCAGAGCTGCAGCAGCGCAGCGAGGAGATGCAGGCGCAGCTGCTGCGCACCCCCCGCATCGTGGGCCCGCGCCGTATGCTGCGTGCCTACCCGAAGCTCCGGCACGGCAGCAAGCTGCGCAGTCTGCCCACATTGCGGGAGATGCTGCACCGCGCCGAACAGGAAAACAAGGACGACAACAAGAATACCAAATGACCCCGAATGCCACACCGGCGCTGCTGTGTGTGGCATTTTTGTTGCACTTCGCTCGAATAATGTTGTTATAAAGTGTGAAAAAACTATTTCAAAACGACTTAAACCGTGTTATACTGATTATAAAGTATACAAACCGACCGCAATCGGCTTATCCGTATTGAAACTATCCAAATTGTGAGGAATCGTTATGTCAGAGGAACGAAAGACCAAAACAGATGCCGCCGCACCGGCATCTGCTGCGTTGGGGCGGATCGACCGCAAGGACGCATTTTTACAGGCCCTGCATACATTCCTGACCGCGCATCAGGGAACAGAATGGGCTGTTGCCGCTGTGGATATCCAGCACTTCAAGCTTTATAACGAGCTTTACGGCACCGAAAAGGGCGATGCTCTGCTGGAAACTGTGGCAAACTGTCTGCTGGGTTACAGCAGGCAGACCGGCTATCCTGTGGGCTATTTTGGAAACGATGACTTTTTCCTGTGCCTGCCGGACGAAAAGGCCGAGCAGACCGCCGTGCTTGCCACGCTGCAGGCCTGCATGGCTGCCGGAAGGCAGGATGTCACCTTCTTTATGGTAATGGGCGTGTGCCCTGTGCAGGCAAACCCCGGTGCAGATGCCGCCACCCTGTGCAACTACGCGCAGATCGCCGGTGTAACGACCGACAGCGGCTACCTGCACCGCTTTGAGCCCACCATGCTCAACGAGCTGAAAGAACAGCAGCAGCTGCTGGGCGAGCTGGAGCGCGCACTGGATAACCACGAATTCTGCTTCTTTTTGCAGCCCAAGTGCAACAGCATCACCCGCGCCATCGTGGGCATGGAGGCACTGGTGCGCTGGAACCACCCCACCCGGGGCTGTGTTCCCCCTGCCGAGTTCATGCCGCTGCTGGAGCGCACCGGCCTTGTAACAAGGCTGGACCAGTACATCTGGGAATCCGTCTGCCAGACTTTGCAGAAGTGGCAGGAAAGCGGCAGCAACCTTGTGCCGGTATCGGTAAACGTTTCGGTGCAGGATATCCTGAACCTGGATGTGCCGCAGATCTTTGCGGATCTGGTGGAAAAATATAAGCTGGAGCCAAAGCTCCTGCTGGCCGAGATCACCGAGACCATGGTAGCCGAGGACACCCAGATGGTGGAAAGCGCCATTCAGGGCCTGCACCGCAAGGGCTTTGCGGTGATGATGGACGACTTCGGCAGCGGGTATTCCTCGCTGAATATGCTCAAGGATACCAACGTCGATGCCATCAAGCTGGACATGAAGCTCATCGACATGAATCAGGAGAACCGCAGCAAGGGCGTGCAGATCGTGGAGTCGGTGGTGGATATGGCACACCGGCTGAACCTGCCCATCATCGCCGAGGGTGTGGAGACCCCGGAGCAGGTGTCCATGCTGCAAGCCGCAGACTGCCTGTATTCGCAGGGCTACTACTTCTTCAAGCCCATGCCGGTGGAAAACGCCGAAAAACTGCTGGCAGATCCCACCAATCAGGATTACTGGGATCTGCGCCGCGACCTGATGCGCCGCGACCGCCGGGTGGAGAACCCGGGCACCGAAAAGACCGCGCTGGCCTTGCAGGCCTACCAGATCTTTACCGACAACGTGCTGGAGATCTCGCTGCTGAACCTTGCCACCGGTGCGTACCGGGTGATCAAGCGGGACGCCCGCCTGCTGGGTGCAGATCTGGAAAAGGAAGAGGATTTTGTCAACTACTGCGACCGCCTGGTGAACGAGAAGATCGTGCACGAAGAGGACGCAGACCTGTTTTTGGAGCAGACCGATCTGGAGGCCTTGCGCTCTGTGCTGTACCACGCCACCGCGCCGGAGTTCTACCGCTACCGCGAGAACGTGTCCGGCCAGTATATCTGGGTCACCACAGAGGTGCTGCCCTGCCGTGGCTGCTGTGCCCAGAACCCGTGGGCGACTGTGCTGGTGCGCAACGACGCACAGGCCGACCAGCTCAGCGAGGAGCTGGACTTCTCTTACAGCCACGATACCCTGACCGGCCTTGCCAACCGCAGCCGGTACGAAGCCGACCTGCGGGAGCTGCCCAACAGCGGGTACGAATCCGTGGTGTGCACCTACATTGATGTGGTGGGGATGCACGAGGTAAACGAGCATCTGGGTCACCGCAGCGGCGACACTCTGCTGTGCTGTCTGGCAAATGCCGCCCGCAAGTTCTTTGCCACCAGCCGGGTGTACCGCATCGGCAGCGATGAATTTATCATCCTCACCCCCAACGAGCCGCCTTACAGCGTGTGGAGCACTGCGGACCGGATGCGCGCCTTTCTGAAGGAAAAGGACTACGCCATCTCGGTAGGCATCCAGCAGACTACCGACCTGCGCCATCTGGACGAGGCTGTGGCCAAGGCCGAGGCTGCCATGCGGCAGGACCGGCAGGCTTACTACGACCACAACGGCCGCGCCCGCCAGCTGGAAGGCCTGAACGAAAAGATGGAGCGCACCCTGCAGGAAAAGCGGGATGCCGAACACTTTTTAAAGGTACTTGCCCCCAAGTACAAGACAGTGATCGTGGTGGACTTGCAGGAGGACACCGTGCGCCCCGTTATTGTGCCGGACGACTTCCAGTCCGTTCTGGACACCTGCGGCGGCTCTTTCCGCGCTGCGTTGACCAACTACCGCGACAAGCTGGTAGCGCCCGAGGACAGAGAAAACTTTGCAAAGTTGTTCGATTTCGGCCTTGTGCGCAGCACCGTGTTCAGCAGCAATCTGCTGGAGCACCGCTACCGCAAGACGGACGGCCGCAGCTTCTGCATCCGTGTGACCCCATACTCCCGCAGCGGCTCCCACATCAACGAGGTGCTGTGGATCTTTGCGGATGAAGATGTAGAGTAAAATATTTTTATAAGCATAAAAGCAGCCAGACCGCCCGGTCTGGCTGCTTTTCTTTAGCCTGCTCGCCCTCTCAGGCGCTAACGCGCCAGCTCTCCCAAAGGGAGAGGTGGCACGGCGTAAGCCGTGACGGAGAGGGCGAGCACACCGACCACAGCGCCGTGCTTTCGCAGAAAGCGGCGCTGTAGATGCCGTTCACCGTCACGACCCCTCTCGTGAAATGCGTTTGGAGCGGCCCGCAGGCCGCGACAAACGCGAAAATAAAATAATTATTCCGCTATTTATGCGCAGAGCGAAGCGGAGCGCATTCTAAATCGTCCCGCCGCGCCTTTGCGCATAAAGATTGCAATTCCCGCCGCATGGTGCTACACTACCTATAAAGGGCGTGGGCTTGCCGCCTGTGCCCTTTGCAGGAAGATTTGAGAGGAAAGAAGCACCATGATCAAAAAATGGAGCATGAGTTACCCGGCGGTCAACGGCACCGAGCAGCGCCGGGCGTATGTCTACCTGCCCACCATGTACGAAGCACAGCCGGAGCGCCGGTTCCCCGTGCTGTATATGTTCGATGGGCAGAACGTGTTTTTCAACGAGGATGCCACCTACGGCAAAAGCTGGGGCGTGGCGGATTATCTGGACTATACCGACACCCCGCTGATCGTGGCGGCCATCGAGTGCAACGCCGGGGCGAACAACGAGCGTCTGGTGGAGTATTCCCCCTACCGTTTCGATGACCCCACCTACGGTCACTTTGACGGCAAGGGACAGGCCACCATGAGCTGGTTCATCCATCGGTTCAAGCCTTTGATCGACCAAAATTTCCGCACCCTGCCGGACAGGGCAAATACCTTTATCGGCGGCAGCAGCATGGGCGGACTGATGAGCCTGTATGCCCTGCTGCAATATAACGATACTTACAGCCGTGCCGCAGCACTTTCCCCCTCCATCTGGGTGGCGCCGGATAAGATTTCCGGCCTTGTGGGGCGCGCAAAGCTTGCCCCCGGCACGGTGCTGTACATGGACTACGGCTCCCGGGAGATGGGCAACCACGAGGGCATCCGCCGGGAGTTTTCCAACTTGAGCGGCAAGCTGATGACCCGGGGCATCCACCTGACCAGCCGCATCGTGCCCGGCGGCACCCACAGCGAAGCCAGCTGGGAAAAACAGCTGCCCTTCGTGTTCCACACCCTGCTGTATGAGGTAGAGGAGTAAGAGAAGGGCGACACCATAGTAATACTAAAGGAGGAAACACCATGGAGATGCAGTATTTCAAGGAGTACAGCCCGGAACTGGGACGGGATATGGAGTGCAAACTTTACGGCCACGCAGGCCGCCCGATGCTGTATATCCCCTGTCAGGACGGCCGTTTTTTCGATTTTGAAAACTTCCACATGACCGACACCCTTGCCCCGTGGATCGAGTCCGGGCAGATCATGGTGCTTTCCATCGACACCATGGATCAGGAGACCTGGTCGGACGAACAGGGCAACCCTTATTGGCGCATCCGCCGCTATGAGCAGTGGCTGCGCTACATCACCCGCGAGGCCGCCCCGATGCTTCAGCATCTGGCGCAGCAGCGCAACGGCTGGAGCGATCTGCCCGGCATCATCGCCTTCGGGTGCAGTCTGGGTGCTACCCACGCGGTAAACTTGTATCTGCGCCGCCCGGATATCTTCTGCGGCTGTCTGGCGCTCAGCGGCATCTACACCGCCCACTACGGCTTTGGCAACTATATGGACGAGCTGGTGTACATGAACTCCCCCGTGGACTACATGAAGAACTTCCCGGAGGATCACCCCTATATGCAGCTGTTCCGCAGCCAGAAGGCTGTCATCTGCTGCGGTCAGGGCGACTGGGAACAGCCGGACACCACATGGCTGCTCAAGCGCATCTTTGAAGCAAAGCATATCCCCATCTGGGTAGACCTGTGGGGTCACGATGTCAACCACGACTGGAACTGGTGGTATAAGCAGGTGGCCTACTATATGCCCTACATTCTGGGCCAGCAGTGACCCATCCCGTGAAAATGGCACAACGGCGCGTCCATGGACGCGCCGTTGTTTCCCAATATTAAAGTCTGTCCCGCCCCGCAGGGGCATTGCAATCATAGAGGTAACGGAAAGAGGAATCAACAAATACTATGCAGAACTTTATTTTTATCTCCCCCAACTTCCCCACGAACTACTGGCAGTTCTGCCGGGAGCTGAAGAACAACGGCCTGAACGTGCTGGGCATCGGCGACCAGCCCTACGAGGAGCTGAAGCCCGAGCTGAAGGCAAGCCTGAACGAATACTACAAGGTGAACAGTCTGGAAAACTACGATGAGGTGTACCGTGCCGTGGCCTTTTTCACCTTCAAGTATGGCCGCATCGACTGGCTGGAGTCCAACAATGAATACTGGCTGGAGCGGGATGCCGCCCTGCGCACCGATTTCCACATCACCAGCGGCTTCCAGACCTCTGATATGCCCCGCATCAAGTACAAGAGCAAGATGAAGGAATACTATCAGAAGGCCGGTATCGCCACCGCCCGCTACCACATGGTGGATGACCTTGCAGGCTGCAAGGCCTTTGTGGCGCAGGTGGGCTACCCGGTGGTGGTCAAGCCGGACAACGGCGTGGGCGCTTCGGATACGCACCGCCTTTCCAGCGACAAGGAGCTGGAAGAATTTCTGGCCTACAAGGAGAAGGAGCACCCGGATGTGGCTTACATCATGGAGGAGTTCGTCCGCGCCGAGGTGAACAGCTACGATGCCATCATCGACGCCCATGGCAACCCCATCTTTGAGGCAGGCAACGTGAGCCCGGTGTCCATCATGGACATCGTGAACAACGATGACAACTCCATCTACTACATCATCAAGGATCTGCCGGAGGATACCCGCGCCGCAGGCCGTGCCGCCGTCAAGAGCTTTGGGGTGAAGAGCCGCTTTGTCCACTTCGAGTTCTTCCGCATGACCGAGGATCAGGCCAGCATGGGCAAAAAAGGTCAGATCGTGGCGCTGGAAGTCAACATGCGCCCCTGCGGCGGCTTTACCCCGGACATGATCGACTTTGCCCGCTCCACCAACGTGTACAAGATCTGGGCGGACATGATCGCTTTCGGCGGCACCGATATGCCGGTGGGTGAGCACTACTACTGCGCCTTTGCCGGCCGCCGGGACGGCAAGAGCTTCGTTTACAGCCACGAGCAGCTGATGCAGAAGTATCAGGACAACATGCGCATGGTGGACCGCATCCCCGAGGCACTGTCCGGTGCCATGGGCAACCAGATGTATGTGGCCACCTTCTCCACCCGTGACGAGATGGAAAAGTTCTACTCCGACGTGCTGGCCGTCACCGATGCCACCAACGCCAAGGTGCAGTCCGAGTTGACGAAGGTGCTGGCTCTTGGTGAGCCGGAGGCCGTTTAAAGCCAAAAATTCAAGCCCGGAAAGTCTGCGGACTTTCCGGGCTTGTTCTATTTCATTACACCTTCGCAGCACCCCGTTCCAGAATACCGTTGAAGCGGGAGAAGAAGGTGATGGTGGTAATGGTGGCGGCCAGAATATCGCTGACCGGCTCTGCCAGAAAAACGCCGAATACCGGGTTCGGCAGCAGGTGCGGCAGGATGAAGATGAGCGGGATCAGCAGAATGATCTTGCGCAGGCAGGCCAGCAGCAAGCTGACCTTGGCCTGTCCCAGCGCCATAAAGCTCTGCTGGCAGGCGATCTGGAAGCCCATGGCAAAGATACCGGCCATGTAGATGCGCATGGACCATGTGGTGTAGTCGATCAGCGCCGTATCCGAGGTGAAGATGCCCGCCACAGCCCCCGGCGCCAGCATCATGAGCAGCCAGAACAGGCAGGTGTAGCAGCCGCACAGCAGCAGCTGGAAGCGGAACGCCTCCTTGACGCGGGACTTTTTGCCCGCGCCGAAGTTGAAGCTCATCACCGGCTGACCGCCCTGACAGATGCCCTGAATGGGCAGAGTGCACAGCTGGGAGGCGCTGGTGATAACGGTCATGGCACCCACAGCCACGTCGCCGCCGTACCGCGCCAGACTGGAACTGAAACTGATGGACAGCAGGCTCTCAGTGGACATCATCACAAAGGTGGAGATGCCCAGCGCCATCACCGGCAGGATGACCTTCTTTTCCGGGCGCATATAGTCCTTGCGCAGGCGCAGGATGGTCTTTTTGCCGGTGAGGAAGCGCAGGATCCACACCGCGCCCACAGCCTGACTGAGCACGGTGGCAATGGCAGCGCCCCGCACGCCCAGACCCAGACCAAAGATCAGGATGGGGTCGAGAATAATGTTGATGACCGCACCGATGACGGTGGTAAGCATACTGGTCTTGGCAAAGCCCTGCGTGGTGATGAAGGGGTTCATGCCCAGCACCAGCAGCACAAACACCGAGCCCAGAATGTAGATGCGGCTGTACGCCAGCGCATAGGGCAGGGTGGCATCGCTTGCGCCAAAGAGCCGCAGCAGGGTGGGTGCTCCGGCGTAGAACACCACGGTCAGCACCACCGAGAAGAGCAGCAGCATGGTAAAGCTGTTGGAGATGATCTTTTCCGCCTGCTCCTTGTCGCCCTGTCCCAGCGCAATGGCGGTGCGGGGTGCGCCGCCCGCGCCCACCAGCATGGCGAATGCGTTCAGCAGCATAAGGATGGGGGTGAACAGTCCCACGCCGGTCAGCGCTGCCGCGCCGATGCCGGCGATATGTCCGATGTAAATGCGGTCCACGATGTTATACAGCAGGTTGACCACCTGTGCAACGACCGCCGGGATCATGAGCTGCAGCATCAGCTTTTTTACGCTGCCAGAGCCCATATCCTGTTTTGCCTGTGCCATGGATGTGATTCTCCTTTTACTTCAAATTTGAACTATCTCTTATATTATACTCAAAACCCGCAAAAAAACCAGTCCTTTTTGCAAAATTTTCCGTGCTGCGCAAAAAGGCACACTTCTCCCCTGTCACAGCGCCGGGCTTGCCGCCATGTCCTCTTTGCAGTGCGCTTTTCCGGGCGGCAGCGGCCTTTGCATCCAAGTTTTCGGCGATATGTCTGTAAAAAAGCAAGGTTTTTCGTCAGGTTTGTGTCTTGTGCACAGCGGCATTTTTCAGTACAATAAAGAAGCAGAGAAGAAAAATAAGCGCTGCGACCAAAATAGGTCGCCGCGCTGTTTTGTATTTTGCGGCGCAGCTGCGCCCGGTGAAAAAAGGAGTGCTGTACAATGATCAACATGGTCAAGCTTCCCACCAGCAAAAGCGAACTGTTCCTGCGGGTGGCCAAGGGACATTTTGCCACCAGCCACAGCCACATCAACTATTACATCGACGTGACCACCCAAAAGTCCCGCCTTTCCGAGGCAAAAGCCGTGGCAAAGGAACTGGTCAGCGCTTACCAGCACAGCACCATCGTGGATACCGTGCTCTGCTTGGACGGCACACAGGTCATTGGCACCTGCCTTGCCAACGAGCTGACCAAGGACGGCTTTACCAATATGAACGCCCACAAGACCATCTACATCGTCACCCCGGAATACACCTCCGGCAGCCAGATCATTCTGCGGGATAATCTTGCTCCCATGGTCAAGGGCAAGCACGTCCTCATTCTGGCCGCATCCATCACCACCGGCTACACCATTCAGGCAGCCGTGGAAGCCGTAAACTACTACGGCGGCATGGTGGCCGGGCTTTCGGCTATTTTTGCCACCACCCACGAGTGCCTCGGCTACCCGGTCACCTCCATCTTCGACCCCACCAGTCTGCCGGATTACGCCAGCTTCGACTCCCGCGACTGCCCCCTGTGCAAGGCCGGGCAGCTCATTGACGCGCTGGTGAACAGCTTCGGCTATTCGGCGCTGTAAATAGAACCAATCTGGAGCTGCCGCACCCAAGCGGCAGCTCCTTTTTGTTGTCCCACGGGCGGGATTGTGCTATACTGATACCAGACGAAACTAGGAGAACGAGGTATCAAGTCCATGAAAATTCCCGCAAACGGTTTTACCCACGCCGGCAAGTTCCATGCCGATGACGTGTTTGCTACGGCGCTATTGCAAATTCTGCGCCCGGATATCAAGATCACCCGCGGCTTTACCGTGCCTGACGATTTTGACGGCATCGTGTACGATATCGGCTTTGGGATGTTCGACCACCATCAGGAGCCCCGGGAGTACCGCGCCAACGGCGTGCCTTACGCGGCCTTTGGCCTGCTGTGGCGGGTGCTGGGCCCCGGCCTTGTGGGCGAGCGGCAGGCGCGGCTCATTGACGAAAACTTCATCCAGCCGCTGGACCTGAACGACAACACCGGCGAGCAGAACAGCCTGTGCGATGCCATTGGCTTTTTCAACCCGGTGTGGGACTCCAAGGAGGATCAGGACAGCTGCTTTTTCAAGGCGGTTGCTGTGGCAAAGCAGATCCTGGAAAACCAGATCGACAGCGCCAACGCCGTGAACCGCGCGGACGAAAAAGTACAGCAGGCCTACCGCAACTCCCGCGACGGCATCGTGGTGCTGCCCTGCTATCTGCCGTGGAAAAACGGTCTGTACAAGACCGATGCCCTGTTTGTGGTGTACCCCAGCCAGCGCGGCGGGTGGAGCGCCCAGTGCGTCACCGACCACAAGACCAAAAAGCCCAAGCTCCCCTTCCCCCAAAGCTGGGCCGGCCAGCCGCAGGAGGTCATCGAGCAGAAGAGCGGCATCCCGGGCATCAGCTTCTGCCACGCCAGCCGCTTCCTCATCACCGCCAAGGACAAGGAGACCGCCCTTGCAGCCTGCCGTCAGGTGCTGAAAAACAATGGACGCCTTGCCTGACGCCGCCTACGTCTACATGGTGCGCTGCACCGGCGGGCAGCTGTACACCGGTTGGACGAACCACCCCGCCGCCCGGCTGAAAGCGCACCAGAGCGGCAAGGGTGCCCGCTACACCCGCGCCCACGGCGCGGTAGGCTTTGCCTATATAGAGCGCTGCGCGGACAAACGCGCCGCCCTGCGCCGGGAAGCCGCCCTGAAAAAGCTCTCCAAGCCGGAAAAAGAGGTGCTGTGCGCCGCATGGCAGGCCGCCGGGTGCCCCGGGGTGGAGAACGATTGAAAACGCCCTCCGCGCCTTCCGGGTTGCGGCACCCAGCATCCGCTTCGTGCCTTGGGCGGCACTCGCGTCTTGCTGGCCGCTGCCCCAACAACTCCTCCC
>ENA-OZUM01000462-OZUM01000462.1-human-gut-metagenome-genome-assembly--contig:-NODE-462-length-10746-cov-16.883173_pt1 | contig 10746 bp, 13 predicted proteins | sample MGYA00243434_ERZ654023 | MGnify/ENA primary metagenome ERZ654023 (study PRJEB26926, sample SAMN06164737) | human gut metagenome | biome: ENVO:00009003; feature: ENVO:2100002; material: ENVO:00002003... | reverse complement strand
CTTCGGATGGTTATGCCACAGGGACATCGCCACCACAAAAGCACCGGTTCTGATAAGGTCTGCCAAAGCAACCTGTTGGTTGCTGTCGGAGTCCGCCTGTTCTTCCTGTCGTTTCACCAGAAAAAGATGCTCAATACGCTGCAGGGCTGACAGTTCAGAAAGCGTGACGGTCACGCCGTTATGTTCAAATGATTCGGTTTTCAGGAACATCGCTGACTCTCCGGATTAGCTGTCGGTGACGTTGATTTCTGCAACCGCAGCAAACTCACCATTACAGGATACAACCGGAATGTTGACCTTGCCTGTAGCAACACCTTTCACGGTGATGGTCATACCACTGACCGACACGGTGGCTTTTGTTTTATCCGCAGACACCGCACGGAAGCTCTTGTCGGTTGCGCCCTCCGGCTGGAATGCCACGGTCAGCGTCGTGCTCTGCCCTTTCACCACCGAGGTGCTGGCAGGCGTCACGGTCATACCGGTTGCCGCTGTTACCGTGCTGCGATCTTCTGCCATCGACGGACGTCCCACGTTGGTGACTTTCACCGTGCGGGTGATCACTTCCTTCGCTGTCACCGCCTTACCGATGCTGCTGACCCAGCCGCGGAACACATCGACCGTGCCGTTCGGGAAGCGGATTTTATAGGCACGGGTATCACCTTCATTAAACCACGCCAGCAGCGCCTGCTGCCCCTGCTCTCCGGGCATCCACGCCAGCGTGAAGCTGGTATCTCCGGCAGATTTCTGCCCCTGCCCGGTCGCGGTCCAGTCTGCATCTTCATCATCGAGATAGCTGTCGTCATAGGACTCAGCGGTCAGTTCGCCGGGCGTCAGGTCTTTAACTTTAGCCAGACGCGACCAGTCAACGTCTGAAAGCGGGTTCGCATAAGGGTCACCGTTCCCCTTATAAACCCACAGGGTGGTTCCGGCCCCTTTCACCGGTGCCAGAGGATTTGGTGTTGGCATATCGTCCTCACATTTCATAGGTAATGACATAAGTCAGATCGGCTGAACTCCACAGGCCCGCATCATCGTCGCGCCGGTAGTCATAGCCACTGGCCACCATACTGGTGATCAAATCTGACAGTGCCGGGATATCGCTCATCACCGGATAAATCCGGGACTCCATCCACGCATCCAGCTCTGAATCCGGCACCTGAGCAGGCAGGAAAACTTCAATATGCAGCTCCGCCTGCCAGGTATCGCTGTCCAGCTCTTCGCCCGTGTATTCAGCGCCGGTGAGATAAACGGCAACTGCCGGAAAATCCGCCTCATCAAAAACAGCGGGGCGACCATCAAAAAACGTCGCCCCGGTGTCATGCTTCTCCAGTGCATCCAGTACGGCTGCACGGAGTTCAGTATGTTTCATCGCTTTATTACCATCCTAAGTTGATGCTGCAGCGCATAGCCCAGCTCTTTCGGAAGACGTTCACGCCGTATCTGCTCAATATTCTGTTTAAACGCCGTGGTCAGCGGCACCGCCATCGGGATTTTCACCACATCAATGGGGTAACGGTTTTTCCCGGCCACACGCTGCATGACATGCCACCGGCCATTTTTCAGTTGCTGAATAAACGCGCCGGGAATACGACGGTTTCCCACCACAAGCACGCTGCCGCCACCTTTCAGGGATGAACGCTGCCCCTTTTTACGACGCCTGCGGCGGGACAGGACAACCCGCGCATTACCCAGCTTGATTACGGGCAAATCCCCCCGGTTAACTTTGATTCTGGCCTGCGGATTTTTGACCGTGGCCCTTTTCAGCCTGGCCCTTTCCTTTACCAGTTTCCGGCGTACCTTTGTCTCACGGGCAACCTGTGCCGCCGACTGCGATATCGCGGATGAAGCAACGCGGTTAATGGCCATTGCTGACGCACCAGGCACCGCCGTTTTGCTGATACGGCTGAGGTTTTCAACGGCCTGCTCAAGACCTTTTATGGCCATACATCCCCCTTTCAGCGACGACGGTTAACGGCAGGCGGCACGCCACGCCCAAGCCAGAGATGACAGCTTCCACCATCATCCGGCGAAATCCGGTCTATCCAGAAGTTTTCCTCACCGATGGTCAGCGTGTCGCCGCGCCGCAGCTGCCGCACATCATCAGTCCGGACAAACAGGGACGGGCTGGAGCCTTCAACGCGCACGCCCTGTCCGGCATAGCTGATATTTTCAGGGTCATCAAAAACACCACGTATCACAGCACCGGACTGCTCACCGGATGTCATGGTGGCTGACGTTCCCATGTACCCGCGTATCGTTTCATCGGCGCGGGCAATGGCAGCATCGAACAGGTTATCGAAATCAGCCACAGCGCCTCCCGTTATTGCATTCTGGCCAGGCCATGTTCTGTCATTTCGGCTGCCACACCGGCAGAGACACGGAACGCCGTTCCCGGCAGCACAAATGCCACAGGTTCATCCCGGATGGCGTGAAGTGCATCGGTGTGCAGCGTCACCAGTGCCACAACCGTGACCAGATCAGCCGCATCCTGAATCACGGTATCCGGCTGCGCTGATACAGCCTCATTTTCATGCCCGGTCAGCACATTTTCCGGGCTGAGAGGGGTGTCCTGACCGGCAGTGTCATCCGTGTCATCAAGCTCTTCTTCCAGCTCTGCCACACGGAGCGCCAGTTCTTCTTTCGTCCCTGTCAGGCTGACATCACGGTTCAGTTGCTCACCCAGCGACCGGAGACGGACAATCAGTTCATCTTTCGTCATGGACTCCTCCACAGAGAGAAAATGGCCCCGAAGGGCCATGATTACGCCAGTTGTACGGACACGAACTCATCAGGGTCAGCCAGCAGCATCAGCGGTGCTGACTGAATCATGGTGAACTCACGCGCCGGATCGCCGGTGGTCACCCAGTTTTTCGGGTAACGGGCAGAGGCGTTAATGCCTTCGCGCTGTGCGTCCGCATCCTGAATGCAGCCATAGGTGCGCAGACCGCGTGCCTGAGTGTTCCCCAGTACCATCGTGTTGTCCGGCAGGAAGTTCTTTTTGACGCCGTTTTCCACGTACTGTCCGGAATACACGACGATGGCCACATCGCCATACATCCCCTTATAGGACACCGCTTTACCCAGGTCTTTCACCGCTGTCTCCAGCTCGGAATGAGAGCCGCGACGGGTATCCAGCTTCTCCTTGACGGCTTTGAAGGAACGGAACAGCGCCCAGCCTTTCGGATCAAACACGATGATATTCACCACACCGCTGGCGTTCAGCGCGTAGGCTTCGATATCGTCGGTCGGGTCATACGTGGACTTGTCACGCTTGCTCCACTCCGTGCCGCCGGACTGTGTGATGTTATTCGCCGCACTGCGGCCCATATCCACCTCAACCGGATCGAAGGCTTCACCGGTCATGGTGTATTTGCCCTTAAGCACGGCAGAAACGGCCTGCATCTCTTCGACCTGAGCAATGGCCAGCTCTTCGTCTCGCATGTTCTGCATGATGATGCGACGGCGGCGGTAAGCCGGGTCTGCCAGATTCTGTGGATCTTCATCCGGCAGGCGACGCAGGGTCATCTGCGGATTCACCTCATGCTTCGGCTTGACATATCCCGGCGTAAATTCGGAGGTGGAGCCGCCACGGGAGCGGATAACCTCACCGGAAACAATCGGCGAAACGTACAGCGCCATGTTTACCAGTCCCGGAATTTGTGAGAGATAGACTTTCTCCGTGGTGAAGGGATAGCTCTCACGGAAAAAGAGACGCAGAAACAGCGGATCAAACTTAAATTTCTGCTCATTTGCCGCCAGCAGCTGGGCGGTTGTGTACATTGACATAAAAAAATCCCGTAAAAAAAGCCGCACAGGCGGCCTTTAGTGATGAAGGGTAAAGTTAAACGATGCTGATTGCCGTTCCGGCAAACGCGGTCCGTTTTTTCGTCTCGTCGCTGGCAGCCTCCGGCCAGAGCACATCCTCATAACGGAACGTGCCGGACTTGTAGAACGTCAGTGTGGTGCTGGTCTGGTCAGCAGCAACCGCAAGAATGCCAACGGCAGCACCGTCGGTGGTGCCATCCCACGCAACCAGCTTACGGGTGGAGGTGTCCAGCATCAGCGGGGTCATTGCAGGCGCTTTCGCACTCAATCCGCCGGGCGCGGTTGCGGTATGAGCCGGGTCACTGTTGCCCTGCGGCTGGTAATGGGTAAAGGTTTCTTTGCTCGTCATAAACATCCCTTACACTGGTGTGTTCAGCAAATCGTTAACGGCATCAGATGCCGGGTTACCTGCAGCCAGCGGTGCCGGTGCCCCCTGCATCAGACGATCCAGCGCAGTGTCACTGCGCGCCTGTGCACTCTGTGGTGCTGCGGCCAGAATGCGGCGGGCCGTTTCCACGGTCATACCGGGGGTTTCGGCCAGCACGCGAGCCTGTTCTTCGCGTCCGTGAGCCTCCTCACAGTTGAGGATCCCCATAATGCGACTGTTTTCTGCCGCAACCGCTGCGGTGATCTGCGCGTTCACGTCCGGCTGCGCCGCGCTGGCGTTCTCGCCCTCCGTCGCTTGCACCACGCCAGTAACGTAAGCCTGCGAAGCAGTGGCTGAAACAGTTTTTGATTGAGTCTCTTTGGTCATTCGCCCTCCTGAGAGACGGGATTTACGTGCATCCAGTGCATCACGCATAACGGTGATCGCATCGGTGCTGTTGACAAGTTCATCAGCCAGTCCGGCATCAATGGCCTCCTGACCGCTGTACACTGCAGCCTCGGTATCCAGCACAGCCTGCACAGACAGGCCGGTATATGCCGACACCTTCTGCGCAAACATCTGGCGGGTTGCGTCCATCCGGGACTGCAGTGTCTCCCGGACGTCATCCGGAAGATGGCTGTAGGGATTGCCATCCACCTTATGGCTGCCGCTGTAAATCAGCGTGATTTCCACGCCCTGTTTCTCCAGGGCAGCACCGTAATTACTGTGAGCCATCATGACGCCGATGGAGCCTGTCCGGGCGGTCTGCGTGACCAGACGCCGGGAGGCGGCGCTGGCAAGCAGCTGACCTGCACTGCAGTTCATGTCGTTGGCCAGCGCCCATACCGGTTTTATGTCTCGCACACGGGCGATGATGTCAGCGCAGTCAAATGCCCCTGCCACCATCCCGCCTGGCGTATCCATATCGAGCAGAATGCCGTCCACCATCGGATCGCTGGCAGCCTGTTGCAGACGGGCGATAATGCCGTTGTAACCGGTCATCCCCGAATACGGCTGAAGCGCCCGCGTCCGGCTGACCAGCGTGCCGGACACCGGCAGCACGGCGATGCCGTTCATGACCTGATAACTGCGGGCCTGTCGTGGTCCGTCATCATCACCGGATAACGCCAGCGTCGCGGGTGCCTCTCCGGCAGCCAGGCTGTCACCGGACACCGCATCCGTCAGGCGGCTGATCCCAAGCTGGCCAGCAAGCGCACAAAAGAAAACCCGCGCATAGGCGGGTTCAAGCATCAGCGGCTCATTAAAGGCCATGCTGGCAATATGCGGGAGATTACGCAGCTCTGCTGTCACTCTTCTCCTCCTCTGTTGATTGTCGCAGCCCGGATTCAAATGCCGCAGCCGCCCAGGCGGGTGGTTTAAGACCAGCCGCGCGGCGCTCCATCGTTTCACGAACCTGCTGGGCAAAAATTTCCTGATAGTCGTCACCGCGTTTCGCGCACTCTTTCTCGTAAGTGCTCAGTCCGGCTTCTATCAGCATCACCGCTTCCTGAACTTCTTTCAGACCATCGATGGCCATACGACCGGAGCCTATCCAGTCACAGTTCCCCCAGGCACTTCGGGCTTCCTGAAAACTGAAGCGCGCTTTTGAAGGTAACATCACCACGCGGCGGGCGATGGCCTCTTCCAGCCAGCACAGAAACATCTGGCTCGCCTGACGGGATGCGACGAATTTTCGCCGTCCCATAAAGTGCGCCCACGACTCGTTCGCGCTGGCCCGTGCCGTGGAGTAGCTCATCTGGGCGTAATTCCGGGAAAGCTGCTCATACGAGACACCCAGCCCGGCAGCGATATACCGCAGCAGTGACTGCTCAAACACGGAGTAGCCGTTATCCGTGTCCTGAGCCGTCTGCAGGTTCAGTGAGTCACCCGGCATCAGGTGCGGTACTTTTGCGCCTCCCAGACGGACCGGTGCTGCGGCGTAATACGCGGCAATTTCACCAATCCAGCCCGTCAGCCTTTCCCGCTGCTCCTGGCTGTTAGCGCCCAGAATAAAATCCATCGCTGACTGCGTATCCAGCTCACTCTCAATGGTGGCGGCATACATCGCCTTCACAATGGCGCTCTGCAGCTGCGTGTTCTGCAGCGTGTCGAGCATCTTCATCTGCTCCATCACGCTGTAAAACACATTTGCACCGCGGGTCTGCCCGTCCTCCACGGGTTCAAAAACGTGAATGAACGAGGCGCGCCCGCCGGGTAACTCACGGGGTATCCATGTCCATTTCTGCGGCATCCAGCCAGGATACCCGTCCTCGCTGACGTAATATCCCAGCGCCGCACCGCTGTCATTAATCTGCACACCGGCACGGCAGTTCCGGCTGTCGCCGGTATTGTTCGGGTTGCTGATGCGCTTCGGGCTGACCATCCGGAACTGTGTCCGGAACAGCCGCGACGGACTGGTATCCCAGGTGGCCTGAACGAACAGTTCACCGTTAAAGGCGTGCATGGCCACACCTTCCCGAATCATCATGGTAAACGTGCGTTTTCGCTCAACGTCAATGCAGCAGCAGTCATCCTCGGCAAACTCTTTCCATGCCGCTTCAACCTCGCGGGAAAAGGCACGGGCTTCTTCCTCCCCGATGCCCAGATAGCGCCAGCTTGGGCGATGACTGAGCCGGAAAAAAGACCCGACGATATGATCCTGATGCAGCTGGATGGCGTTGGCGGCATAGCCGTTATTGCGTACCAGATCGTCTGCGCGGGCATTGCCACGGGTAAAGTTGGGCAGCAGGGCTGCATCCACACTTTCACTCGGAGGGTTCCATGCCCGCAACTGCCCACCAAATCCGCTGCCACCGCCGTGATAACCGGCATATTCACGCAGCGATGTCATGCCGTCCGGCCCCAGAAGGGTGGGAATGGTGGACGTTTTCATACATAAAATCCTGCAGGTCCCCTGCGTCGCTGTGTCATGCCGGTCTGCACTTCCAGCTCCGCAATGTATTTTTTCAGGTCAGACACGGAAGTGGCCGTAAACTCCACTCGCCGTCCGTCTTTCTGTACCGTTGCCACCCGTTTACCTGTCATCAGGTCATGCAGTGCCGCACGGGCAGCGGCAAGTTCTTCCTGTCGCGTCATTCATCCTCTCCGGATAAGGCACGGGCGTAATCTGCCAGTGTTTTCTTGTTGGTTGCTGCACCATCCTCTTCCTGCAGGCTCGCCAGCAGTGCACTGAGATCCAGCTGCCAGCGGGAAATACTGATGCGCAGCGCCGCCAGCGCATAAACGAAGCAGTCGAGCGCCTCATTGCGTCGCTTTTTGCTGTCCCACAGTATTTTTTTCCTGCCATCCACCCATTTTTCGACCTGCTCTTCAGCAGTCAGCTGCTGCGCTTCGGTCAGATCAAAAATATCCGGGTTATTCGGGAAGTGAACGGCACCGGGAAGCGGTTCATCCCCTTCCGGCGTCAGTGTGAAGCGGTTATAAATCTGCTCTTTCGCGGTATCCGTACCGATTTCGGTAAGGTAAACCCCGTTTTTGTTTCGCTTACGTGGCATGCTGGCCACCGGCTTTCCGTAGACGGATGCCCCTTTAATGGGGATCACCCGGAACAGCCCATGCTTTTTCGAGCGTTCATACACAATGGTCGGGTCAATCCCGCCAGTATCCCAGCAGATACGGGATACCGACATTTCTGCACCATTCCGGCGTGTATAGGTTTTATTGATGGCCTCATCCACACGCAGCAGCGTCTGCTCATCGTCGTGGCGGCCCATAATAATCTGCCGGTCAATCAGCCAGCTTTCCTCACCCGGCCCCCATCCCCATACGCGCATTTCGTAGCGGTCCAGCTGGGAGTCGATACCGGCGGTCAGGTAAGCCACACGATCAGGAACGGGCGCTGAATAATGCTCTTTCCGCTCTGCCATCACTTCAGCATCCGGACGTTCACCGATTTTCGCTTCCCACGTCTCACCGAGCGTGGTGTTCACGAAGGTTTTACGTTTTCCCGTATCTCCTCTCGTTTTCATCCAGTCTTTGACAATCTGCCCCCAGGTGGTGAACGGGCTGTACGCCGTCCAGATGTGAAAGGTCACACTGTCCGGCGGTTCAATCTCTTCACCGGATGACGAAAACCAGAGAATGCCATCACGGGTCCAGATCCCGGTCTTTTCGCAGATATAACGGGCATCAGTAAAGTCCAGCTCCTGCTGGCGGATGACGCAGGCATTATGCTCGCAGAGATAAAACACGCTGGAGGGATCATCCGGCGTCCATTTGAGGCCAAACGGCGTCTCTTTATCGCCAAATTTAAGGTATTGCTCCTCCCCGCAGTGCGGGCAGGCAACATGAAAACGCATAAAATGCGGGGATTCACTGGCAGCACGCTCAATCTGACAGGTGCCTCTCACTTTAGGCGTGGAGCCACGGATGGACTTTGGCCAGACAGAGCCTTCAATACGCTTGTCACCCAGGAATGTCGGAGAGCCTTCCTGTTCAATATCATCATCAAAGGCAGCAAGTTCATCATAACCCGCCACATCCACTGACTTTTCACGGTAGTTTTTTGCCGCTTTACCGCCCAGGCACCAGAAGCCACGACCATTGGTGAAACGCTTCATGGTGAGCGTGTTATCCCGGTGCTTTTTGCCATACCACGGGGCCAGCGCCAGCAGCGACGGAATATCACGTATGGTCGGCTCAACGTGGGTTTTCATAAAGTTCTCGGCATCACCATCCGTCGGCAACCAGATAAGTGTGTTGCGTTGCTTATGCTCTATGAAGTAGGCATAAACACCCAACAGCATTTTGGAATAACCGACACGGGCAGACTTCACTACATTCACCTCACGGATATAGTCGCTGCCCATCGCATTCATGATGGCCCGCTGAAAGGGCAGTGTTTCCCAGCGCCCTTCCTGGTATGCGGATTCTTTCGGGAGATAGTAATTGGCATCCGCCCATTCAACGGCGGTCTGTGGCTCCGGCCTGAACAGGGCTCGAAGCCCGGCGCGGACAAAATGCCGCAGCCTGTCAACCTGACTGTTCGATATATTCACTCAGCAACCCCGGTATCAGTTCATCCAGCGCGGCTGCTTTGTTCATGGCTTTGATGATATCCCGTTTCAGGAAATCAATATGCCGGTTATCCAGCTCAGGAAAACGTCGCTGCACCGACAGAGGAATACCGTCGAGAATACTGGATATTTCCCTTGCTATACGCGACAGCACGAAAGTACAGAATGCGGTTTCCACCACTTCAGCCGATTCTTTGGCATTTTTCAGTTCCTGCGCCGTCGCCTGAGCACGAGTCAGGCGATGGCGCTCAAATTCAAGTGTTCCGGGGTGAAGATCTGCCTCGCTGGCCAGCCGCAGTTCTTCAACCTCCCGGCGCAGCTTTTCGTTCTCAATTTCAGCATCCCTTTCGGCATACCATTTTATGACGGCGGCAGAATCATAAAGCACCTCATTACCCTTGCCACCGCCTCGCAGAACGGGCATTCCCTGCTCCTGCCAGTTCTGAATGGTACGGATACTCGCACCGAAAATATCAGCCAGCTGCTTTTTGTTGACTTCCATTGTTCATTCCACGGACAAAAACAGAGAAAGGAAACGACAAAGGCCAAAAAGCCCGTTTTCAGCATCTGTCGTTTCCTTTCTTTTCAGGGGGTGTTTTAAATAAAAACATGAAGTTACGGAGAAGAAGAACGGAAACGCCTTAAACCGGAAAATTTTCATAAATAGCGAAAACCCGCGCGCCTTCCGCCCCGTAACCTGCCGGATCGCCGGAAAGGACCCGCAGGCGTTCTGGTTTATTCGCAATGAATTCAATGTCTGACAGACCTGCGTCGTGCGACCACGGTCGCACAGCAATGAATCAACATCCTGCATGCTCGCGCAGAGGAGTTCCCCGTCAGGCTACGGTCATAGCTAATGCAGGAATACGGCGACGATACAGCGCATAATGAGTCAGGCTTGAATACATTTATCCGTTAAAAGGGATATCAGTTAAGTTATCCCGTGTAGGGTATAAGCCATTATCAAAGCCACTCAGTAGCGAATGGCTTTTGTAATGGACTATTTAATTAGTGATGCTGCGTATTCGATTAGATATAACTTAGGTGCCAACCAGATTTTTAACCATGTCATATTGGTTACTACAGCAATAATAAAACTTACCCACAGAACAAAAACTGCTGCTAATGGTAAGATAAGAAAACTAATCTCACCGTTACTTTCCCAAATCATAGTCGGTTTGTATTTATGATTCCCTTTTTCCCATGACCATCCTTCATTATCGAACTTACCAATTTCAACTTTTTGGTACTGTTTCTTCATAAACCAAATAACCAGCGGGATTGTTGAAATGGCTATTAATGTTTTAATCAGGCTATCAACCATATTCCATACCAGCAACTGATGAACAACATCCGGAATCTGTGCCTGACTGAATGCAATGGCGGAATCAATTCCATCGCTGGCCTTCTTCAATAAATCAACAAGAATTTTATTTGCTTCTTCTTGCATGTTTATATCCTGTAAGTTGTAAGCCTGTTCAAAAAAAAAAAAAAAAAAAAAAAAAAAAAAAAAAAAAA
>ENA-OZUM01000453-OZUM01000453.1-human-gut-metagenome-genome-assembly--contig:-NODE-453-length-10988-cov-7.794110_pt1 | contig 10988 bp, 10 predicted proteins | sample MGYA00243434_ERZ654023 | MGnify/ENA primary metagenome ERZ654023 (study PRJEB26926, sample SAMN06164737) | human gut metagenome | biome: ENVO:00009003; feature: ENVO:2100002; material: ENVO:00002003... | reverse complement strand
GTATACTTTTAAATAAGTATTTAGGTAAATAAAAAATAAATGAGAATCATATTGCTTTCAATGATTTTTTGTACATTTGCGTTTAAGTTTAGGCGTTCTTTATACTTAATGCAAAATATGACTAATACGAGCAATTTGCTCGTTTCTAAATCGTTACCTATTGTAGAATATATGTTTTATAATCCATTGAATTTCAATCAGGAAATAGATTTTGAATATCTTGCAACGTGAGTCGTCAACCGTTTCTGTATTCCGCAAATATCGGCTATTTCCTTTAGGTAAGCATTCATCTTTTGGTTGCTCAGCACAGGCAGGAGCACATTTTTTGCTACGCAATCCGGTTGGTTAGAATACTTGTCTATCAGCTTGGGGGCAGGGGATATGACGGGGATGTTACACATCTGTTTTATTTTTTGGCAGGCATTCCGAATCCATAGATTATCCTCATTATCCCTTACAAGATGCTCCTTGCTAAGCTGCTGGACATCCGCAAAAGCCATGCCGGTCAGGCAGCAGAAAGCAAAGACATCCCGTACCTGCTCCAGCTGTTTGATATCGAAATCCTTATCCATCAGCCTGTCGAGTGCCTCCCCGTTTTTCAGCAGCGTCTGTCGCTTGATGTAAAACAACACACTCAGTGTACTACGTCTTTTTTCAACTCCCATACTTCTTGTATTTTTAGTGGTACAAAGTTAAATCGTATTGTTCCAAATCAGATTATGCAAAATATTGAGAATCAGCGAAAACAAAACTAAATCGTTGGACTTTTTTCTTCCCCGAAAAATCCAACGGATAAGCCAGTGCCAACTGCGTTATTCCGCTGCTTTTAGGTGTGGTGTTGGGCAAAAAGAAAAGTCCTAAAGTATAATACTTTAGGACTTTTCTTTTATTTTGCTTCATAAGAAAGCGGTGCGTACGGTACTTTAACCTACGATTTTACAAAACATCATAAACTTGTAACTATCTACTAATAAACAGCTTATTACAATTGATATATATCGTAAAATATCATTCAAAATCTTTTGCTATCCCAATAATTGGGTGTATATTTGGGTGCTAATTTAATTACACCCGAATATGAATATCAAGAGAAACATCATCTTTTCTTTGGAGAGCCGTAAGAAGAACGGCGTACCAATCGTGGAGAATGTGCCTATCCGTATGCGTGTGATATTTGCCAGCCAGCGCATCGAGTTTACAACGGGCTACCGCATCGACGCAGCCAAATGGGACACAGACAAACAACGTGTAAAGCCGGGCTGCACCAACAAGCTGAAACAGAGCGCATCCGAAATCAATACCGACCTGCTGCGCTACTATACGGAAATACAGAACATCTTCAAGGAGTTCGAGGTTCAGGGAACCATGCCTACCACCGCACAAGTAAAGGAGGCTTTCAACAGCCTGCACAGCGAAAAGAGGGAGGAAGAACAGCAGAAACCCCTGACGTTCGCCCCTATGGAGGTATTCGGGGAGTTCATCAAGGAATGCGGGACACAGAACGGCTGGTCTGACGCCACTTATGAGAAGTTCGCCGCAGTGAGGAAACACCTTGAGAAGTTCGACAAGGAACTGACCTTCGGGGCACTGGACGAACCCAAGCTGACAAGCTATGTGAATTTCCTCAAGGACGTGGAAGGCTTGCGCAACACGTCCACCATGAAGCAGATAGCCTACCTGAAATGGTTCCTACGGTGGTGCACCAAGAAAGGATACTGCATGAACAACGCCTACGAGAGCTTCAACCCGAAGCTGAAAAGCGTCCAAAAGAAGGTGATATTCCTCACATGGGAAGAACTGAACAAGCTGAAAGACTACAAAATACCCCCGACCAAGCAATATCTCGAACGGGTAAGGGACGTCTTTCTGTTCTGCTGTTTCAGCGGGCTGCGCTATTCGGACGTGTACAACCTCAAACGGAGCGACATTCGGGACGGGTATATAGAAATCACCACCGTAAAGACTGCTGACCGCCTTGTCATCGAACTGAACAACCACAGCAGGGCGATACTTGACAAATACAAGGACGTGGAGTTTGAAGGACACAAGGCGCTTCCGGTCATCAGCAACCAAAAGATGAACAACTACCTGAAAGAACTGGGGGAGCTTGCGGAAATCAACGACCCGGTAAGCGAGACCTACTACAAAGGCAGCGAGCGTATAGACACCATTACACCCAAATACGCCTTGCTGGGCACCCATGCCGGAAGACGGACATTCATCTGTAACGCTTTGGCATTGGGCATCCCCGCACAAGTGGTGATGAAATGGACGGGGCACAGTGACTACAAGGCGATGAAGCCCTACATAGACATAGCCGATGACGTGAAGGCAAACGCAATGAGCAAATTCAACCAACTGTAACTATCACACTATGGACGAAAGAATAACATCAATGATACCCCGCTACGGGAAGCTCAACAAAATATACGCCGAAATAATGTCCGGCGGCAGTTTCTCTTTTGAGAAGCAACAGTTCATTTCCGATTTTTACAGAGAGTACGGGGACACGCAGACCTTTGAGGCGGCACTTATCAGCCTCATGCTTGAAATGGACGCCACACACTATTCCGTACTCCTGAACAGTCTGAAACGGGAGATTGAGAGCAACATCTCGACTTACAATGCCTGCAAGGAGTTTTTTGACCGTCTCGATACCGGATATGTCTGCCGACAGCATGAAAGCCGTTTTGACTGGGGTATTGACAGACAGATGAAAGTCACAAACGGATATTACCGGGAACTCATGAAAGCGAATGGTTCTTTGGAGGCAGTAGGTTTTAGGGAGCACGACCGTCAGGAAGAGGAACTGCTGGAAAGAAGGTACGAACGGTGCAAACGGGAATACGACAAGGAGAAAGCCAAACTGAATGAACTGTACACGCAGAAGGAGCAGGCAAGGCGGGAAGCCCTGCAATGCCTGCAAAACCGTTGCGGGGACATTTGCAGGCTGGGAGGCTCACTATTGGCAATCCTTGATAAATACCTGACCGACCAAAAGAAAAAGGAAGGGGAAGAAAAGGAAATTCCCTCATCCGCTACCACCCCAGCAAGCCCGCCCGCCTATTTCCCCATGCGACTGCTGTCAGCCATTTATGAGAAATGCAACGACAAACAGTTTGAAGCCGTTCCCGAAGCGGATTTCTACGCCGGAATGAACTTGCAGCCATGCAGAAACAGACTGAAGATAAGACCGGGAGAAAAGGCGCGTGTATGCTACCTGATATTCCTCATGAGTGAGACCCTCTCCAATCAGGACAGAGAGAAGTGGAAGGATGAAATCATGAGATTGCTGGACATAGACATAAAATATTACAAATCCAAATACAAGGCACCCGTTCCCCGTACAGATTTAGCCAGTGACAGCAATCAGGAATTTGCCAAGGAAATGCGGTCTATATTCCGATAGCCGGTGATATGTCCCGACATTCCACGACACGACCACTTTTACCACCCAAAATAATTTCTACCACTTCTTATTACTTACTGATATTTAACAAGATAGCGTGATACCCCAATCACGCTATCCACATCCTTACCACCCATACCCGGAACTAACTTTGCACTGTTCGAACGAGGTAAAAAGCCCATGCGCAGGGCTTACAGTACAAACGTTAATTTCATTCTGATATGGAAATTAGAGACCTTTTATCAAAGCCCGTATGGCAGATGACGGGCGAAGAGTTCATATTCCTGAACCGCCATGCCTTGCAGGGAAGCGAAACGAAGCCAGCCCAGCCAGCAGCCGACAAGGACAAGGACAAGAAATACGTGTACGGGATAGGCGGCATAGCCCGGCTGTTCGGGTGCAGCATACCCACAGCAAACCGCATCAAGAAAAGCGGGAGGATAGACAGAGCCATTACGCAGATAGGGCGCAAAATCATCGTCGATGCGGACATGGCGCTGGAACTGGCAGGACGTAAAAGCGGGGGACGCAGATAGGGAGGTGCCATATGGAAAACAAGGAAAGAAACATCACGCCCGAAGAGGCGGTAATCCTATGGCATGCCTCGCGGCTCGACCTTTCGGAAGACTACGAGCAGGCACCCGAAATCCTGAAAGTGCAGGGCTCCGTCATCGGCACGCTGGGAAACTTCAGCGCGTCAATCGGGAAAGCCAAGAGCAAGAAGACATTCAACGTCTCCGCAATCGTGGCGGCTGCGCTGAAAAACGGGACGGTACTGAACTATACGGCAGAACTGCCCGAAAACAAGCGGAAAATACTTTATGTGGACACCGAACAGAGCTCCTATCACTGTGCGAAAGTGGCAAGGCGCAGCCTGCGCATGGCGGGACTGCCGACAGGCAGCAACCATGAGAACCTTGAGTTCCTCGTCCTGCGGAAATACACACCCGAAGAGCGCATAGCAATCGTGAAGGAGGCAATCTACCGGACTGAAAACGTCGGGCTGGTAATCATCGACGGAATACGGGACATGGTGTACGACATCAACAGCCCCGGCGAATCCACGAAGGTAATCTCCCTGCTGATGACATGGACGGGGGAAAGGAACATCCACATCCATACCATACTGCACCAGAACAAGGGGGACGAGAATGCAAGGGGGCACATCGGAACCGAGCTGAGCAACAAGGCGGAAACGGTGCTGCAAGTGGAGAAGGACAGCAAGAACCCCGACATAAGTACGGTCAAAACCGCACATATCAGGGCGGTGGACTTCGAGCCGTTCGCATTCCGCATCAATGAGGAAGCATTGCCCGAACTGCTGGAGGACTACCAGTTCAAGGACAAGGATGAGACAAAAGGAAATAGGGAGAAGTTCGACCCGTACAAGGACATCACCGAGAGGCAGCACCGCATCGCACTGGAAGCGGCATTCACCCTGAAAGACGAATACGGCTATCAGGAACTTGCGGAAGCTTTGCAGGAAGCATACGCCTCTGTCGGTGTCACGCTTGGAGACAACAAGGTGGTAAAACTCATCACCGTACTCAAAAGCAAGCGGATGATAGTGCAGGAGAACGGCAGGAAATACACCTTCAATCCCGACTTCCACTATTAGCGGCACAGACCGGAAACCACTTTACTTTAGTCAGGGCATATATATACGTCAGAGTAAAGTGAAGTGTTCCGGTTACTGATAAAAGCACTTTACTTTATTCCCGTACCATATATATACGGAAGTAAAGTAAAGTGGATACAGCCCGTAATATACGGAAAGGTACGGGCGAAAAGAAAAAAAACAATATCCACTTAAACAGAAATCTACATGAATACGAATGAAGCGAAACAGATACGCATAGAGGAATACCTGCACAGTCTCGGCTACGACCCGGTAAGGCGGCAGGGAGGAAATTTATGGTACAAGTCACCGTTCAGGGACGAGCGGGAGCCGTCCTTCAAGGTGAATACGGAACGCAACCTATGGTACGATTTTGGCGCGGGCAGGGGCGGGAACATCATCGCACTGGCGCAGGAACTCTACGCGTCCGACAGCCTGCCCTACCTTTTGGAACGGATAGCGGAGCAGGCGCCCGGCGTGCATCCGGTCTCCTTTTCTTTTGGCAAGCAGACACCCTCAAAACCGAGTTTCCAACAGTTGGAGGTGGTGCCGCTCTCTTCCCCCGCCTTGTATTCCTATCTGCGGCAGAGGGGGATAAATACGGAGCTGGCAAAAAGAGAATGCAGGGAAGTGCGCTATCTGACCGACGGCAAACCATACTTTGCCGTCGGCTTCCCCAACCGTTCGGGAGGCTACGAGATACGCAACAAGCTCTTCAAGGGGTGCATCGCACCGAAGGACATCACCCACATACGGCAGGAACAGCCGAGGGAGACCTGCTGCCTCTTCGAGGGCTTCATGGACTACCTCTCCTTCCTCACCCTGCGGCTGGAAAGGTGTCCGAACCGCCCCGACCTTGACGGGCAGGACTACATCGTGCTGAACTCGACTTCCAACCTATCCAAAGCAATCCGACCTTTGGACGGTTACGGACGCATCCATTGTTTTCTTGACAACGACAAGGCGGGAATGGAAGCCGTTCAGGAACTGCGGGAGGAATACGGGCTGCGTGTCCGGGACGCGTCACACATATACGGAGGCTACAACGACCTGAACGACTTCCTTTGTGGTAAACGGTCAGGACAAGCGGAACGACGGCAGGAGAAGCAGGAACCGGAGGGAGGACAACGGCAGGCAAGGCAGCCGAAAAACAAAGGCATCAGGATGTAACCGCACGTGCACCGGAAGGCTTTAAAAAAGCCATAGCTCATTAGGGCTTTTTCTTCACGCAATGCACGCATTGCTAAAAAAGCCCCAATGAGCAAAAGGGACGCCGCCCCTTTTGAAACCCCGGAGCCATGCGGCATGGGAACAAGGCAGGGGAAGTATTAACCGAAAAATGTATTACAGTTATGGGATATGCAGTTTTGCATTTGGAAAAGGCAAAAGGTGCGGACGGTGCAATGTCCACGCACATAGAGCGTACCGTCCACCCCAAGAACGCGGACAGTACGCGCACGCACCTGAACCGGGAACTGGTGCAGTTTCCCGAAGGGGTGAAGAACCGCACCGAGGCGATAGCGCACCGGATAGAAACGGCAGGCATCAGACGCAAGGTGGGCACCAACCAGGTGAAGGCAATCCGGGTACTGCTCACCGGAAGCAACAAGGACATGAAGCAAATGGAAGCGGACGGGCGGCTTGACGGCTGGTGCAGCGACAACCTGAAATGGCTCCGTGAAACATACGGGGAGCTGAACCTCGTGTCGGCAGTCCTGCACATGGACGAGAAGACACCGCACATACACGCCACAGTCGTACCGATAGTGACCGGGGAGCGCAGGAAAGCCAGACAAGAAGAACGGAACGGGAAAAAGAAATACAGAAAGAAGAACCCGCAGGACGTGAGGCTGTGCGCTGATGACGTCATGGCAAGGCACAAGCTGAAACACTATCAGGACACCTATGCCCAAGCCATGAGCAAGTACGGCTTGCAGAGAGGCGTGGACGGCTCGCTGGCAAGGCACGTTTCCACCTCGCAATACTACAAGGAACTGGTGGAGCAGCAGGACAGCCTGCAGGAGAATATAGAAAACCTGCTGCAACTAGAAGAGGAAGCGCTGAAGAAACTAAAGCAGGTCAAGGGGGAAATCAACACGCAGAAGATGAAGAATGCGGCAGTAAACGCCACCACAGCCATAGCGGACGGGGTGAGTTCTCTTTTGGGAGGCAGCAAGGTCAAGAGGCTGGAAGCGGAGAACGAAAGTTTGAGGCAGGACATTGTGAAGCTGCAAAAGCGGGTACAAGCCGAGCAGAGGGAACAGAAGAACATGGAGAACCGCCACAACAGCGAGATAATCAGAATAGACCGGAGTTACCAACAGAAAATTGCAGGGTACGACAATAGGCTGAAACAGATAGATACCTATTTCCCTATCGTAACGGAACTGCTGCCCATAGCCGAACAATGCCGGGAAGTGGGGTTCACCGAGGAACTGACAAGGCGAATCGTCAGCCTGCAGCCCGTAGGGTTCAAAGGCAGGCTCTATTCGAAAGAACACAAGGAGAGGTTCAGGACGGAGCACTCGACGGCAACCGTGGAGAGGAACCCGCAGGAGAATGGGAAATTCAGGCTATGTATTGACGGTATGCCCATACTCGAATGGTTTAAAATGAAATTTCAGGAACTCAAAGAAAAATTGGGTATAAGCCGCACCCAAAAAGAGGAAAACACACCGAAGAGGGGATTAAGGTTATAAATATACTATATTATAAATATATAGTGGCAGTTTATAAAGCCTATCCATTTTTTTGCTAATTTTGCAATCGGAATTGAGCAGTGGCTCTTTTCGGTACATATTAAAAGAAGAAAGAAGCGTTATGCTCATCTTGCGTTCGAAAACCTGAGAAATTTTCAATGTATGACAAGAGAAGGCATAGTGGTTCTCACGCTATAGGCGTGGGCTGCTATTACCATATCTGTCATACAAGGTTTTCTCAGGACCTTCGAACAAAGGCATGGCATTGCAGTTCCACGCTTCGTGTTTTTATAAACTCATCTTGGAACTGGGATGATAAAGTTTTAAACTCATGGCACTGATAAATTGTAGTGAATGTGGAAGCCAAATGTCTGACAAAGCTCAAAGCTGTCCAAAATGTGGTGCACCCAATCCCAATGCATCTATGCGGATTCCGATGGGATTTTCCTTTAATCCATGCGCTTGGCATAGCGATGCACCAGCTGTATCGTCTTGCGTTACTTGTGGAAGAGCGATGTGTAAAAAATGTGTAGATTCAGCACCTTTTACATTAGACAATAAGCCGCAATGTAATGAATGTAGCTTGCAGATGTTAGCAGAGAACATAGCAGCTAATAAAAAAACAAAAGCCTGGTCTATTGTCAAACTTATATTCTTGTTGTTCTTCATGTCTATCGGACTTATGATGTATTTGTCAAATCCAAATGACATCATGAATGCATGGATTTATGCAGGTCTTGGCGGACTTCCCTCGGCATTGAAAACCTTTGTAACCCGTTCAGCAGAAGAAAAATGGGCAGATGAAGCCATGTCACGTGTAAATCCGAGTGAAGGATGTTTCCAACAAATGGTTGCTTTCATCATCAAAATAATCTTTGCTTTTGTTTTCGCTCCAGTTGCTGCTATTTGGTTTACGATAAAGAATAGTATCGCTATCGCAAAATCCAGTCGTGCTATCAAGGCAGACCAAGAGGATTACGATACGATTCAGTCACGTATGCAAGAAATGGAACACCCTAATGAAGAACTTGCCCCCTATATCGAGCAAGAACCACAAATGACAAGTCAGACTTCTGCCTATGCTCCGGCTCAACCTGAAATTCCGTCACAACAAGTCAATCCTAATCAAACATCTACTGATGCGATACATTCGCAACCCGCCCAGACTTTTCAAACTCCCCCGGTTGCACCGTCTTATCAAGTACCGACATCAACAAAACGGAACAACACCCTGATTATTGGCATTGCCATTGGTGCGATAGCACTTGTCGGACTTATAGCAGGATATTTCATATGGTATGTTCCTTATGCCAAAGATAGGGATGCGCTGCGCACTTATGTAGTTGCCAACAATGTATTTTTGCGTTCATCAAAAGTAGCAGGGGTAGAGTACAATATTTTATCCAAAGTGCCTTATGGCTCCGAACTGATTACCTATTCCAAAGATACGGAATGGGCAGAAATCAAGGTAAATGGTGTGGAAGGGTTTGTTGCCTCTCCATATTTGCTTGAATGGAACGATTTCAAATTGCTTAATGATGTATGGGGCAGCGCAGACACAAAGGAATACATCGAATCTTCCAAGTGCCGCCTTGCAATACTTGATTACTGCAAACGCAATCAACTTACTACCGGGAATGACGGTTGGCAGCTTTACACGTTGCAGAAAAATGTAAAGCCTAATAATGTTTTATTCCCCCGTTTGAATAATGGCTATGAGAAATTTACAGAATTCGCCTTTATCCTCAAAAACAACGCCACGCAAGAACGGCGGTTTGCCATATATTCTTTTGATGAAGAAACAGAGCAGCCTATCTTCCTATATGAAGAGAATGCACCGGAAGACGGGCAAATAAAGAATGTAAAATATAACAATGGAAGGAATGAATATAGCGTGACCTATACCGGAAATAATGCCGTTGCTCAATCTAAGGAAACATACACGCAACAGCAAAACCAAAACACCGTAAAAGAAATCCCATACGTACCGGTAGTTGAAGCAGAGGCAGAAAAACTTGTGATAGCGGAAGACGACGCACCGACTGGCGCAGGCGTGAATGATGTGGCTGTTGCTAATGCGGATGATAACAGCATATATGAGGTTGCCGAACAAATGCCTGAATTCCCCAATGGCGGAACGGCTGGTCTGATGAATTTTATCGGCAAGAACTTAAGATACCCCACTTATTGCCAAGAGGAAGGCATACAGGGCAAGGTTATTGTGGCATTTGTGGTAAACAAAGACGGTAGCACAAGCGATTTTAAAGTTTTATGGAGTGCGAATAAATATTTAGATAAAGAAGCACTGCGGGTTTTAAGTAATATGCCCAAATGGAAACCCGGTAAACAGAAAGGCGTACCCGTGAGGGTTAAGTACACCGTACCTATCAATTTTAAACTCTCATGAGAACTACATTAGGAGTATTTTTACTGTTAGTAAGTTGTGTATGTACATGGTTGGTATGCAGTTTTCATCATCAGAGGATTATCTCTAAAATTGAGAACGCCAACATTATAGTCATATCCAAACAAGATATGCAGCTAAACCTAATCGACTACAAAGGAGATACATTGTTTTGCGCTCCTATTGCGGTAGGGAAGGCATACGGAAACAAACATAAGCAGGGAGATATGCGTACTCCGGAAGGGGTATTCCAAGTTGTTGATATTCAAAATGCGTCTGAATGGACACATGATTTTCACGACGGCAAAGGAGAAATAAAGGGGGCATACGGAAAACACTTCATACGCTTGAAAGTACCCGGACATAAGGGAATAGGCATTCACGGAACACATGCCCCTAAAAGTATCGGAAGTAGAGCGACAGAAGGATGTATCCGGTTAAATAATGACGATTTGGAACGGTTGGTAACCTTAATATATCCCCCACTAACAGTTGTTATCACTCCGTCCGCAATGGACGAAAGCCAAAATTTGAAGAAATAAAATATTTCAATAGTAGAAAGGATTATTTACCTTACAAGTAAGTTGTCCTTTCTATTTGTATTTCCCACTTTGCTATTAAATCAAAGCACCCGATTTTACATTGCTGGGTGTAAAATCGGGTGTTTTCTTTATAACTTGTTGATTTTCAATATTTATTGCGGTGCGTACGGGACTCGAACCCGTGACCCCATGCGTGACAGGCATGTATTCTAACCAACTGAACTAACGCACCAATAATTTTAATAAATCGAAAAAAGACTTTTGCGGTGCGTACGGGACTCGAACCCGTGACCCCATGCGTGACAGGCATGTATTC
>ENA-OZUM01000441-OZUM01000441.1-human-gut-metagenome-genome-assembly--contig:-NODE-441-length-11196-cov-6.049726_pt1 | contig 11196 bp, 11 predicted proteins | sample MGYA00243434_ERZ654023 | MGnify/ENA primary metagenome ERZ654023 (study PRJEB26926, sample SAMN06164737) | human gut metagenome | biome: ENVO:00009003; feature: ENVO:2100002; material: ENVO:00002003... | reverse complement strand
TCACGAAACGGTTTGTCAGACCATAAAGTTAATTAAATATCAATGATACAGTATACTAGTTCTGCTCTGCAATTACCTTTTTTAAAGGAATCCAGATAATAAATGCCAGCACACTTCCGATTACTGCTGTGATAAGCTGTGTCACGGAAAATGTTGTCTGGAACACTGCCATCTTTGGAACCATTGCTTCCGGAAGCAGGGACGGAATCAGAACCAGTGCAATCACGACTCCCATAAATAATGCCTTTACAATGCTGCCGGCTGCCATACCTGCGATCAGACCTGCATTGCCTTTGATTTTCTTTGCAATCAGACTAACTGCAACTACAAGAATGATATTTCCGATCATAACGCATGGGATGATCGCCGGGATCGCTGACATGATCGGGCTTCCTGTAATCAGGAATGATGTGACCGGTGTGATCACAGATAAAATAATTCCGCATGCCATTCCTGCACCCAGTGCCGCAATGATCAGACATGCATTGATGATCGGTCCTGTGATGTACACACTTGTGTTTTTAAAGAACTGGCTCACGATACAGATTGCCAGTAACACTGCTGTTGTTGTGATTTGTTTCGTTGTGATTTTCATAAATCCTCCTTTGTTTTCCGAAGGAAAATGCGAGCCCGCTGGCGAGCAAAGGATTTTCCTCCTTTGTTTTGTACAATTTTCGCAACCATCATAGTACAACACTTATGAAAAGTCAATTTTCCGTACACGGCTCACTCTGCCCCCGCAAACAACCGCAATTTTCTCTTGTCATTTAAACCAGGGAATTTTATAATAAAACCAACATATAAATATTTCGTATAAATATAAGGAGATTACGTTATGCATACATTTCAACCTATGACAGCAGATATGATGGAATTTGATCCATTTACAAAGATTGGAAAAGAATGGGCGCTGCTCACCGCAGGTTCCAAAGAAAAAGCAAACACCATGACCATAAGCTGGGGCGGTGTCGGTGTCTTATGGGGCAAAAACGTTGCCTTTGTATTTGTCCGCGACTCCAGATACACCAAAGAACTGATCGACAAAAATGAATTCTTTTCTCTCAGCTTTTTATCTGAAAAATACCGTGATGCATTAAATTACTGTGGAAGCCACTCCGGCCGCGACGAAAACGATAAGATCTCAGCAGCCGGTTTAACCCTTACCTCCCGCCACAGCATTCCGTTCATCGATGAGGGAAATATGATCCTGCTGTGTGAAAAAATGTCCGCAACGCGACTGACTGAGGATTCCTTCCTGATGCCAGAGATTGCGCAAAAATGGTATGCAGATCATGATATGCACACAATGTATATTGCGGAGATCATTGATATTCTGGCAAGATAAGAAAAACAGGCAGGTGGGAGTTCATATACGAAAACTCCTGCCTGCCCGTTTTATGTTTTTCAGATATATAATCTCTTAATCATTTTTTGTTCCATACATTCTAAAATACTCATCCGCCTGCTGCATAGATATGTTTAATTTATCCTGCAATCTTTTTATAATACTCTTTTTCGGTATGTTCATTTCGAGACACATCTCTATCCCCTCCTTTTCCTCTGATATCTTAATTGGTGTCTTCGTGATGGTTTTTATAACTCTGGCTGCATTCATTTCTATACTTTTATGGGTATCTGTCCTCAAAAAATCCAGCAGTTTTTCTTTATTATTAGAGTACTTGATATATCCCATAACCTCTCTCATACTTGTTGAAAATTTGTTCAGTTCTTCTTCCGTAAGTTTTGCCGGATCGATCAGGTGTATCCTGTAGTTCTCCACATAACTTAAAATTTCCATATCCCTTATCGGCATCATTTCATGTAAAGATAACGGTCCGTCCCATTCCTCTGCCCCAAAATGAATCACAAGTGTGATAACTGGTTTAATGTGATCTTCCTTTAAAAATCCCGATAAATATTCTCCACCGGTTTTTCCTGAATAATCTTTTTGGCTCCGTCGGTGCCCTGCCGCTATATCTGACACTTGTTTTCCATATTGTAAGGCATCATAGATAGCGTTTCTGACCGGCATTGCATAATGGACATCTGTCTGATTCTCAACCCCTAATAAAACATACGACATCTTTTCATCCTGTTTGATGACTGCTGCTTTTAAAACATCACGGTATTTTTGCAGTGCATCTTTTTTACCCACTGCCGATGTAGCAGTGTCAATCTCTGTAAGTCCTGCCGGATCGATCACCTTTTTTCCACCATAGATAAGATAATTAAACGCATCTGCAAATATAGCATTCTCCCGCATATACTCTTTTGTTACAATATCAACCGTCCCCATTCATTTCTCCTCCTTTGTTTAATCCGGGAGCAATTCGTGGTTTTCAAGAATTCTCCCTGCTTATATGTGTGAATGATAAAAGCATTGGAAATTCTTAAGTTGAATGTATAACTTTTTATACATTTTTCACTATGATAAAAGAATGGTCTATAACCATGTAGATGATTTCAGAATATCATGCTTTGTCTGGATTTTAGCATACTGTTCTTATAATGTCATTAAAAAGCCGATATTCCAATGATATTTGTAAGTTTTGCACAAAAAATCCAGTGTATAAAAACAGATATAACATACACACACCTTGCTTTTTTCAAAAATCAATGCTACAATATTTTCTGAGTTTTGTTCTAAAAAGTAAATATATGGAGGATTATTTATGAGCCCAGTTACTATTGTATTGCTGGTTATCTTAGCCGTTTTAATCATCGGACTGATTGTCCTTTATTTTCTCGGAAAGAAAGCACAGAAAAAGAAAGCTGAACAGGATGAGCAGCTTGCCGCTGCCGCACAGACCGTATCCATGCTGGTTATAGATAAGAAGCGAATGCGCATTACCGAATCCGGTCTTCCACAGGTTGTGATCGACCAGACACCGAAGATGATGCGCCGTACCAAACTTCCAATTGTAAAGGCAAAGGTTGGACCGAAAGTAATGTCTTTGATCGCTGATGAAGCTGTATTTGATTACATACCGGTCAAAAAAGAAGTAAAAGCAACCGTGAGCGGTATCTATATCACAAAAGTTACCGGTGTACGCGGACCTCTTGAAAAACCGGAAGGTAAAAAGAGCTGGAGAACCAAATTAAAAGAAAAAGCAGCCCGCGCAAATAAAGAGCTGGAAAAAGAAAAGGTTGAACTTGAAAAAGAGAAAAGCAAGAAAAAGAAAAAATAAGTCATAAAAAAATACCACACAAACGTGCAGTATTCATAACACCGTTAACAGCCACAGCAAACTGCTGTGGCTGTTCTTGTATTCTTTGCTGCTATGTGATAGTATGAAACCAATCGGACTTACAAATTATTACACCGGATTTTTCTCCTGACAAAATAAATAAAAAAATGTGTCTCCAATAATAACGCTGCAAGGGTAAAACAATATTTATAATACTGCAAAAAGCATGTTCTGCAATTCTTTTGAATTGTAAAACATGCTTTTTTCTATAGCTTTTTATGCTTTTGCTTTCGCTTCCCCTTCCGGGAAAATGATCTTATTGACAAAGAAAAATACGACCATTGAAACTCCGCCGTTTAACACGGTCGTTCCTATATTGTACAGCCAGTCCGGCACGAACATACCGGCTACTGCTACCCAGATACAGTTGATGGAGTTTACGATACAGGTCACGATGCAGAATGCGATCAGATACCAGAATGCCTGATACCAGATATTTCCCTTGCTGCGGAACACGAAAGTTCTCTGGATCGGGAAATTGATGCATTCTCCAATCACCATGGCAACCATGTATGCACAAAAATATGGAAGTCCACCGTGTGCGGCATCATAACCGATAATATTCCATTTGAATGTTTCTCCAAATAATGTGATGTCAATTCCCGGGAATCCAAAGTCAATGTTTGGAAGTCCGGCAAATGCGAGCGGCAGAAACAGTAACATCAGGTATTTAAATACCGTGATCAGGTTACTTACGATCACGAACAGACCGCCCTCCCGGACCCATTTGGAGGCTCCGGGATGTTTGTCTGCAAAGTTCTGCCATAGATTTTTTATACTACTCATTGTACGCTTTCACCTCTATGTATTGTAATCTCTGCAAAGTTCTGTTTTTATTCTGCTGATGTTTCATTTACGGTCTGCACCGGTTCTTCTGCTGCATCTTTTTTATATTTCCTGATCGTAAGAACCTCTAAGAAGATTACCAGTGCTCCAAGGATGATATCGATCACGATCGCCAGAATCTGCCAGTTCATCAGACCTGTCTTTAAGTTTTCAGGATCATATGCACGGCTGTTTACAACGGTATACATGATATTTTTGGATGCCTGACGCATTGCTTTTACACCTGTTGCGCTTGTGGTATCTGTCACATGGTTGGTCTCCGTATCGTATGCAACTAACATACAGTCTGTACCACCGCGGATACCCATATCAGAATCCATGTATCCGTAAACACCAAAATAGTCAGTTAATACAAATCCACGGAATCCCCACTCATCACGAAGGACAGTTGTCTGTAACGGATATGTTCCGCCTGCCCACTGTGTACCGATATAATTGAAGGAAGACATTACTGCTTTTGCTCCACCTTCTTTTACAGCGATCTCAAAAGGTTTTAAGTAAATTTCACGGATTGCCTGCTCATTTGACCATGTACAGAGCATTCCGGTACGGTTTGTTTCCTGGTCATTTAAAGCAAAATGCTTGATATATGCATAAACACCATATTTTTCAGCACCGATCACTGCGTTTGCGGCCATTTTTCCGGAGAGAACTCCATCTTCTGAATAGTACTCAAAATTACGTCCTGCAAATGCATTTCTATGTGTATTCATTGCCGGTGCATACCATCCGGAAACATCCATCTCGTCTGCCATCTTACCAATGCTCTCACCGAAAGAAAGTGCAAGATCTTTGTTCCAGGTATTTGCGATCATAACTGCAGACGGGAATCCGATGGAACCTGTTCCTGTAAAGTTGTTATTGATGGATGCAGGTCCGTCACAGTCAACAGTCATAACTTTTCCAACACTTGATGCTGCAGATGTCTGATATCCGCCAAGAGCGATCATGGTATCCATATCAGAAACAGTCAGCTGGTCAAGCAGTGTATCCCATTTTTCATCATCATAGGAAAGACCACGCATATCAGCAAGTGTCATTCCGTTTTTCGCACCTGTTGTCGGCATTTCATCAGAATCATTGTTATAGTTTGCCGGGTCATAGTTGCTGTTGTTTAAGAAATCAGCTTTCTCATCCTCTGCTAATGTAAAGTTTGTCGGAGCTGCTGTTGCATAGTTTGCAAATCCGTCTGCTCTTGAAAGATATGTTGCATCTCCTTCTGCATATGCAAACTGATTCGTTGCAGCTGCATCATCCGTAGAACGTGCATTATTTTCATCGTATACAACGGTATCTGCGACACTTACGGTCTGTGATGCGATCGCATTGTGTGAATCAGAGTTGATAGAAATCTCATAGTCACCAGCCTCTAATACATAGCATCCATTACCATATGTATCATAGGAAGCCATATCTTCTTCTGAGAAACTTACATTGATTGTCTGAGATTCACCCGGCTGTAACACATCTGTTTTTGCAAAATCGATCAGATTTGCAGATGCTTTTTCAATTCCACCGTTTGTATATGGCGGATTGTAATATACCTCTACCACATCTTTTCCTGCGGCAGTTCCATTGTTTGTTACGGTAACGTCAAAGGATACTTTACCGTCTGCTACGGTAACATCTCCCATCTTCTGTTCAAAATCTGTATAAGAAAGTCCATATCCAAATGGGAACTGAACCGTCTTATCATAGTCGATCAGACCTTCCACTGCTGCTGTCTCATAGAAACGATAGCCAACATAAATGCCTTCTACATAGTTGACAAAAGATGGAATTGTTGCTTCTTCTTCGCCTGTTCCGAAGTTTTTGGATGTAGCGGCAAACTCATCCATATTGTCATACAGGAAGTTTCCAAAGTTGTTATAAGTCGGTGTTGCTGTCAGATCATATACAAATGTATCGCTGGTTTTTCCGGATGGATTTACTGTACCGGCTACGACAGCACCAAGAGACTCAAATCCGGACTGGCCTGTTCCAGGACACCAGATTGCACCCTTGATCTGTTTATAATCATTTAAGAATCCAAGTTCCATGGTGTTTGCACCGTTATATACAACAACGACATTGTCAAAGTTGGCACAAACAAGGTCTAACATATCTTTTTCTGTCTGGCTTAACTGTAAATAATGTTCACCAGCTTCAAAATCTTTGTAATTTTCAGAGTTATCTGTGTAAGTTACTTTGCTTACATCAGTTGGAAGGTCTGCTCCCTCACCACCAACACGGGTAATTACTACCATTGCTGTATCAGAAAACTCTTTTGCATTGTTGATCAGTTCATCACTGTAAGAATCTGCTGTCGGCTCCGGTAATGTCCAGTCCTGTGCCCACATACCAACTTCCGGTCTGTCCTCACGGTATGCTTTGTAAAAATCAGTCAGTTCCGTATTGATCTTGTATCCGGCATCCTCAAGACCACCAAGAAGTGTTGTTGTCTCATATGCATCAGATAATGCTCCGGATCCGGTACCACCATAACAAGGATTGGTAGATGCCCATCCAAACACGTTGATATTCTGTGTATTTGTAAGTGGCAGGATATTGTCCTCATTTTTTAATAAAACAATACCTTCATCTGCGATATCCTCACAGAGTGCTGTTGCCTCATTTGAGGTCTCCTCTGTGATCGTACCATTTCCCATTGCAAGTGAGATCATACTTGACATTGGAATAAAGCAGATCAGATTGATAATCACAACTGCTGCCATAAGGAATGCGATCCATGCTTCCTTTCTCACCAGTTTCTTTACCGGTTTCTTCAATTTCATGCATGCCACAGTTACAATAATCGCGATTGCCAGTGCAATGCCAAGCGCAATCAGGTATGGCTTACAGGAATTGAGAACGTTGATCACGTCATCCATGTTAATTGCTAACATTTCTAAATCCTCCCTTGTTTTCCGAAGGAAAATGCAATTTTACAATGTAAAATTTATCTGCTGACGAGCAGAGGATTTTCCTCCCTTGTTTTCTTTATCCGTTTCGGATCTTGTAACTGTATCCTACCATACCACACGTCCTTTGGTAAAAATCTTCACAATCTGCACTTTTTTTGCATAAACTGTTTTGCATGTTGGAAGTTTTAAACAAAAGAAATGCCATTGTTTTATGCATTGTGCATAAAACATGGCATTTACTATCATCTTAAATAGCGCCTGCTCATTAACTAAAAAACACAGATAAATAGTGGATTTTATATAGGGTTTGCGCTATAATAAATGCATATGTAAATTAGCATTCAGACAAAAAACTTTGCATTTTGGAGGCACAAAGCTCATGTATATTCCTGAAAAACGTAAAAATCGTCAAATTACACTGTTCGACTTCAACCAGTCATGTGGCATGGAGCTCGATCCTATTAATGAGTGGATCAAGCTGGCTCATGCCATTCCATGGAGCAAAATGGAAGCAAAATATGTGGCAATGTTCCCTTCCAAGACAGGTCGTCCGGCGACTCCGTTTAGAATGGCTCTTGGTGTATTGATCATTCAGAAGCGCAAGAAACTTTCTGACAGAGATGTCATAAAAGAGATTCAGGAAAACCCATATCTGCAGTACTTCCTTGGAATGGAGAAATTCAGTCATCAAGCACCAATAAAGCCTTCTGTCATTGTCAGTTTTCGCAAGCGTCTGACTGCTGACTACCTGATGGAAGTAAACGAGTACATCCTTGAAATCAGTGGCGTTACAAAAGAGCATGAACCCAAGAACGAAAGCAAAAATGCAAAGGCTGCCAATACACGCTCAGATGACATTGAAAATCTTGGGACAGCGATTCTTGATGCCACCTGCTCTCCATCCAACATAAGATATCCACAAGATTTTTCTCTTCTCAATGAAGCACGTGAGAAGCTTGAGGATATGATTGACTATTTTCACAAGAACTATCATCCATGGGATAAGCCCCGCACCTACCGCAGGATAGCCAGAAAAGAGTATCTTGCACTTGCAAAGTCCAAAAAGCGTACAGAAAAGAAAATACGTGCAACAATCAGGAAGCAGCTTGGCTATGTCAAGCGTGATTTAGAGTACCTGGAAGACTATATGGAAGCGGGCTATGCGCTGCCTTCAAAGCACATAGACTACTACCTTACCATCCAGAAGCTCTACGAACAGCAGAAATACATGTATGAGAATAAAACCCATAGTGTGGAGGATCGTATTGTCAGCATCAGCCAGCCCTATCTGCGTCCGATTGTCCGGGGAAAAGCCAAGTCACCAGTGGAATTTGGCGCAAAATATGATGTCAGCATAGATGAAAAAGGACATGCAAGACTGGAAAAGCTGTCCTTTGATGCATACAATGAGAATACCATTTTTGTAGATGCCATGAACCGTTATAAGGAGCGTACAGGGCATTATCCCAAACGTGTTCTGGTAGATCAGATCTATAGAACACGCGACAACCGTAATTTCTGCAAAGACCATAACATTACAATGTCTGGTCCGAAGCTTGGACGTCCTTCAAAGGATAAGAAAAGTACCAAAGAGGAATACCAGGATAACACTGACAGAATAGAAGTTGAAAGATTTTTCAGCACTGAAAAACGCTGCAATGGAGCAGGTCTTATCATGACAAAACTTGAGGAGACCACGCTGTCCTCTATTGCAATGTCAGTACTGGTAACGAATCTCTTTGCTGTAGATCTTACCGGTATTTTTTTGCTCTTTTTTTCAGACAACATATCAAGCGAAAAAACAGAGCATTATATCATTATAGATGATGTTGTTTAAGCTCATTGGAACATGCTTCAGTTAAAGTTGTCGTATGGAACCGAAAAAATAAGTTGCTTAATGAGCAGACACTAATTAGACATAAAATGGATGATTTGGATCAATTTGCAGTATTACATAATATTTCAAAAGATGATTTAAGATATATTGCAAAGGGAAAATGGTTTCTTACATATTGGTGTGATTATTTGAGGAAAAAAGCAAAGGAATTAAAATTAGTGTGTGGGATAAAAATCCCTAAATGCAAATATTGTGAGTCAGGACAAAGTGAAAAGTGTTTATGGAGAATCAGTAGTAGTTTTCAAGTCCCCGAAATAGAAAGCTTATTGTATACTCAGCAGTTTATTGATTCTAATGAAGTGAAATATATTTCGGATTATATGAAAAATTTTTTGGCATGTATTTAATAATGAGGGAGTACATTGTCGAAGATAACGAAGAATATGCTACAAAAACGATAAAAGATATTTATGGTACATTTAAAAATCTTCAAATGTTTCCTGGAATGGGATCAGATTTTCCAAACGGGTCAGTTTTCGGACAGATTATAAATATGCGATATGGGAAGATTATGTGATTATCTATAAGGTCGGTAACGAATATGTAGAAATTTATCGTGTAGTTAACCGATATCAGGATATCACGAGAATCTTTGATTGATAACAGAGATGTGATAACAAATTGATAACACCGTTCAGTACAGCCTATGGATGTAGGATAGTAGAACACATATAAAACCAAATAGAACCATAATACCAATACTAAAAAGTATAGTAGTAAGATTTTATTTGCGAGTTTGAATAGAGGAATATGCCTCACAAAGCCTGTATTTATGGGATTTGTGGGGCTTTTTATTTTGGATTGGGGATGAAATGGGGATGTTTCACTCCGATTTAGTAAAATTTGGCTCTAAATTTTGACTCATAGTATCAAGAATCCTTTGAAACATGCGGATTTGAGCGTGGGGATATAGTTTCGGAATAGAGCCATTTTTTCAGGTTCGGTTTTATTTTGCGGTAGTCGGTCAACCTTGCTTATAGTATAATTGGTTATAGTTTATATGAAAGGTTGGTCTTTTTCTATGATAGATTTAATGCTTAAGGCATTGATTTTGAAACAAAGAAGTTAAATGAACTTCTAAGAGTGCCATTTGATTTCTGCAATCCGACTATTAAAGCCGGAATAGAAAAAGTTCCATGCGTCGATGAAAAGGGAAGAGAGAATCATGTGCTTGTAATGCATATTGACGCAAGTCCACAGGTGCATGCAAATCAGGCAGATGATGTATTCTTAAGAGTTGGTGATAAATCTAAATTACAGACTTTTGAAGAACGCCTTCAGCTTAATTATGACAAGGAGAACGGTACTTTGAAGATAAGGCTGTGCCTGATGCTACGATAGATGATATAGATATGGACTTTGTAAAAGAATATACAGATAAGATTGATTATGGGAAAAGTCCATTGGAATATCTCAAAGAAAACAGAGGGTTCATAAAAGAAAAAGATGGAGAGATTCAAATCAGTACCGCTGCAATTTTGTTATTTGGGAAGAATCCACAGAATTTCTTCCCACGTGCTAGGATTCGTTTTATACGTTATGAGGGAACAGAAGAAAAATTTGGAACAGAAATGAATGTTATAAAGGATGTCATCTTTGAAGGCACACTGCTTAACATGATAAATGAGGCAATTGCATATTTGGATACGCAGGTAAAAGAAAAAACGTATCTTGGACCAGATGGAACGTTTGTTACAGATGAGGAATATCCTAAGTTTGTCAGACAGGAATTGATCGTAAATGCTGTTACTCATAGTGCTTACAGTATTACCGGTACAGATATTCAGATAAAAATGTTTGATGATCATATAGCAGTTGAAAGCCCGGGAAAACTTCCGGGACTTGTAAGAGCGGACAATATATGATTCACACATTTTTCAAGAAATCCCAAGATTGCAGAGTTTCTAAAGAACTATAAATTTGTAAAAGAATTTGGAGAAGGTGTTAATCGTATGTGTAATGAGTTGGAGCAGGTGGGACTAAAAGATCCTGTATATCATACAAATGCTTTTATGTTGCAGGCGGTTATTTATAATTCAAAAGTTGGAAAAACTATTGTTGAAAAAACCGCTGATTCATTAAAAAAATTGGCTGTTGCAGTCAATAAGTCGTTGATTGATTCCCAAAGATAATTGATTTTACCAGGTACATAGATACTAATCGCAGTACTAACCATTAGCACAAAAGAATTGTTAAAGCAATTGTTTGGGCATAAGAAGTTAGTTTGCAATGACGAAAAGCAAGATGTATAAAATAATTCGTCGCTAAAAAGGCGACGAAAAAAGCGACGGAAAAGGAGAAC
>ENA-OZUM01000428-OZUM01000428.1-human-gut-metagenome-genome-assembly--contig:-NODE-428-length-11356-cov-5.013804_pt1 | contig 11356 bp, 10 predicted proteins | sample MGYA00243434_ERZ654023 | MGnify/ENA primary metagenome ERZ654023 (study PRJEB26926, sample SAMN06164737) | human gut metagenome | biome: ENVO:00009003; feature: ENVO:2100002; material: ENVO:00002003... | reverse complement strand
ATACGAGATCAGCCTCGGTCTCGTGGGCTCGGAGATGTGTATAAGAGACAGATGCCGGGCAGCACCAATTGCAGCCCCGGGCTGCGCACAAGGAGCACAGTGCACCCTGCCGCCCACAGCAGCGGGGTGCGCAGCAGCTGCACACCGGTGACCGCCCGGCGCGGGATGCGGTGCAGCACAGGGATAGCTACCCCGGCCTGCACCGTGACGCTGTCTGCCGTCAGGGCGGCGACAAAGCTGCAGCAGCGCGCCCGGACAAGCGCCACCAGCGCCGCCCATACAGCGCAAAAGACTGCGCCCGCCCACACGCTTTGCCAGAAGGCAAAAGGCGCACAGACCAGCCCGGGCACAGCTGCCCAGACGCAGAGCACCCGGCGGGCGCGGGGCGGCAGCACCAGCGCGGTGCGCAGCAGTTCCTGCTCGCTCATTTGTGGGAGGAAAGACCCCACGCATCCATCAGCAGATGCAAGGTGTCGTCCTGTGTCAGGCACAGCAGCCTATCCCACGGCAGCAGCACCGTGCTGCCGTGGGGGATGATGAACTCGGTATCCCGGGTGATGCTGACCAGAATGGCATCGCCGGGAATGGGGATCTCCTTGATCTCCTTGCCCGCGAACTGAAAGTCCTCCGGCAGCAGGATCTCGTTCAGGCTGGCAGTGCCGCCGCCCAGCGAAAGCAGCTGCCGGATGGTGTCGGTCTCGATCTCCCGCTCCAAGATGTGGCTCAGGTTGTCGGTGCCGCATACCACGGTATCTACGCCCAGCGTGTGCAGGATGTCCCGGTTTTTGGGGTTGGAGGCGCGTGCCACGGTGCGGTTCACGCCGAACTCCCGCTTGGCGATCTGGCAGGCCACCAGATTGGTCTCATCGGTGTTGGTCACCGCCACAAAGGCATCGCAGCTGGCCACGTCGGCGGTGCGCAGGGTGTCAAAACTCAAGGAGTCGCCGCAGATGACCGGGATATCCAGCGTGTCGGCAAGGGTACGGCACAGCGCCTCCTGCGGCTCGATGATGGTCACCTTATGGCGGTGGGACAGCAGGCTTTGGGCAAGATACATCCCCACCCGGCCGCCGCCGGCAATACAAACTTTCATATCATTACCTCATTCTACGGTCTGTAAAGCAAAAACAGGCTGTTTTACTTGGAAAGAGCCCGGAACACCGCCTGCTCAGTCAGCACGGTGGGGCAGATGGTCTCCAGCTCGTAGGCTTTGTGGTACAAGATCTGCAGGTGCGGGTCGGATACCCGGCAGATGACTTTATCCCGGCGGAAGATGTTCTTTGCCAGCTGCGCCGCCATCAGGTTCACCGAGTCCTCCTCGGTCACCGCCGCCACGGCGTCGCAGTTCTCCACGCCGCCCCGGCGCAGGGTGTCCGGGTCGGTAGGGTCGCCCACAAGGGCAGTGCCGTGAAAGGTATAATCGTCAAAGGCATCCAGACGCTTGAGCTGCTCAGGGTCCTTTTCCACCACCGAGATATCATGGCCGATGCGCTCCAGATCGCGGATCAGCGCCGCACCCACCTGATCGCAGCCGATCACCAGTATGTTCATGAAGGTTCACCTCGTTGTTCTCAGTGCTTTCAGCGCCGGGCGCAGAAAGCGGACAGACTTCTTATTTTTATAGTATAGCACATTTCCCGGGGCAGATAAATACAGCGCCCGGGGGAAAATTTCTATAATCTGTATGCACAGCGGCTCATAGTATGGTATACTGGAACTGCTTTTGAAAAAACTACGCATCCAACCGGGTGCTGCAGGAGGGATTTATTACGTTTTTCGAGATCATCAAAGCGATCCTGATGGGTATCGTGGAGGGCATTACCGAGTGGCTGCCCATCTCCTCCACCGGTCACATGATTCTGGTGGAACAGGTCGTCAAGTTCAATGCCAGTGAAGAGTTCATGTCCATGTTCCGGGTGGTCATCCAGCTGGGTGCCATTCTGGCCGTGGTGGTGCTGTTCTGGAATAAGCTGTGGCCCTTCGGGCTGCGGCAGGGCAAGGTCATCTCCAAGCCCAGCGTGTGGAATCTGTGGTTCAAGGTGGTAGCCGCCACCCTGCCGGTGCTGGTCATCAGCCCGCTGGACGACTGGATGGAGGAGCACTTCTATAACTACATCACCGTAGCCGCCATGCTGATCCTGTACGGCGTGCTCTTCCTCGTGGTGGAGAACCGCCGCACCACGCCCCGGGTCACAAAGCTGGAACAGATCAGCTACCGGGACGCGCTGCTCATCGGCGTGTGGCAGTGCCTTGCCATCATCCCCGGTACCTCCCGTTCCGGCGCTACCATCGTGGGCGGTCTGCTGCTGGGTCTCTCCCGCGCCTGCGTGGCAGAGTTCACCTTCTATCTGGCCATCCCGGTCATGGCGGGTGCATCCCTGCTCAAGGTGATTAAGTTCGCGGTCTCCGGCGTATCCATCACCGGCACCGAGATCGCCGTGCTGCTGGTGGGCTGCGTTGTGGCCTTTGTGGTCAGCCTTGCAGCTATCCGCTTCCTGATGGATTACGTCAAGCGCCACGACTTCAAGTTCTTCGGCATCTACCGCATCGTGCTGGGTGCGATCGTGCTGGCTGTGGCGGCCATCACCGCGCTGGCATAAGAGAAAACCTTATAATGATAACAGGGGCTGCTGCACGGCATTCGGTGCAGCAGCCCCTTATTGTATGGTGTGATTTTTTTGGCGGGCTGAACCCTCTCCGTCATCGCTGCGCGATGCCACCTCCCCCGAAGGGGGAGGTTTATTTGTACTGACCGGAAGTTGCAAAAAAGCTCCCCCTTTCGGGGGAGCTGGCACGCCGTCAGGCGTGACTGAGAGGGTTTGCAAACCTTACTCTTCCTCTTTTTTCACCTTTACGCGCCACTTGTGGGACATATACTCCGAGCGCAGTTTGTTGGTGACAAAGGTCTGGCTGCTGTACAGGCCGTGGTGGCCGGAGAGCATAAAGCAGATACCGCAGCCCAGCGCGATGAGCTCCAGCCCGGCGCCGCTGAACAGCTCAAAGCCCAGCAGGATGGAGGGGATCAGGACGTTGGTGGCACCGCAGAAGATGGACACCAGCCCCACCGCCGCCGCAAATTCGGCGGGTAGACCCAGCAGCGGGCCGACCACGCAGCCGAAGGTAGCGCCCACAAAGAAGCTGGGCACCACCTCGCCGCCCTTGAACCCGCAGGCAAGGGTCAGCGCGGTGAGGAAGATCTTGCACAGAAAATCCCACGGCAGCGCCTGTCCCTGCTCCACGGCGGCGATGATGACGTTCATGCCCGCGCCGTTATACCGCCCCACGCCGAACAGATAGGAAAAGCCGATGACCAGCACGCCGCCCGCAAAGACCCGCACCCACGGGTTCGGGAGAAGCTTTGGCACGATATGCTCCATGAAGTGGAGGGTGTAGCAGAACAGGCGGGAAACGGCAGCGCAGGCCACACCCAGCAGGATGACCAGCAGGGCGGTGCGGACATTCAACTCCGGCGCGGTGAGGGCAAAGTGGGTGGGTGCGATGCCAAAGGCCAGCGAGCAGCCGTAGGCGATGAGGGCAGAGGTAAAGGCCGGGACAAAGGCAGCGGTGAAGGTCAGGCCCACATCCTCCACCATCATGGCAAAGCAGGCCGCCGCCAGCGGGGTGCCGAACAGGGCAGAGAAGAACGCAGCCATGCCACTGATGGTGGCGGTGCGGCGGTCGTGGTCCTTGAGCCGCAGCAGGGTGCCGAGGTTCCAGCCGATGCTGCCGCCCATCTGCAGCGCAGCGCCCTCGCGGCCGGCAGAGCCGCCGCACAGGTGGGTGAGCACCGTACCCAGAAAGATAGCGGGCACCAGCAGAATGCTGACCGGCTCGCCGCTCTGCACAGCGCGGATAACGTTGTTGGTGCCCACACCCTCGCACTTTGTTACCTTATAAAGGGCAGTGATGAGCAGACCTGCCACAGGCAAGAGGAACAGCAGCCAAGGCTGCGCGGCACGCAGTTCTGTCGCGTGCTCGACAGCAAGGTGGAACAAGGTGCCCAGAAATCCACAGAGCAGACCCATGGGAACCGCCAGAAAGAACCATTGCAGCGCCACCCGCAGGGCGGCTTTAGCTTCGTGCCAGAATGTATCAAAATCGTTCATAGACATAACTCCTGTATCTTGACATCCGTTCTGTTTTTTGGAACCGATATTTTTTGGAACCGATATAAGATAACACCGCAGGACAGGGCTGTCAACCCCAAAATGGGCAGAGCTACGGGAATCAATTTTCCGACTGAAGGCTTCCCCCGGTCGGGGGAAGCTGTCACCGCAGGTGACTGATGAGGGCGCAGGCAAGCAGCAGCTTACGGGAAATTACCCCTCATCCGGCGCTGCGCGCCACCTTCCCCCCAAGGGGTGAAGGCTTTTGTCCCTCCGGGTAAAGTTGCAATAATTGATTCCTATGGCTCTGTTCTTTTTTCTGTTTACACCGCTCGCCCGTGTGTGCTATACTGAACAAAAGAGAGACCGCGCGGCAGACGCCGCCGGAAAGATATGGGAGGAAAAACACCATGGAAGCATCCAAAGTTTACTATACGGATTTCCGCTGTCCGGTGGGCACCAGCCTGCTGGAAAAGCTGCGCCGGGTGTGCATTGCCGCCGGCATTAAGGACATCGACATGGACGGCCGGTTCGTGGCCATCAAGATGCACTTCGGCGAGCTGGGCAATCTGGCTTTTCTGCGTCCCAACTACGCCAAGGTGGTGGCAGACCTGTGCAAGGAGCAGGGCGGTATGCCCTTCCTGACCGACTGCAACACCCTGTACCCGGGCAGCCGCAAGAATGCGCTGGAGCACCTGAGCTGCGCCCAGCTGAACGGTTTCTGGCCCATGACCACCGGCTGTCAGGTGATCATTGGTGACGGTCTGCGCGGCACGGATGAGGTGGAAGTGCCGGTGCCGAACGGCGAATACTGCAAGACGGCAAAGATCGGCCGCGCCATCATGGATGCCGACATCTTCATCAGCCTGAGCCACTTCAAGGGCCACGAGTCCACCGGCTTCGGCGGTGCCATCAAGAACATCGGCATGGGCTGCGGCTCCCGCGCGGGCAAGATGGAGCAGCACGCTGCCGGCAAGCCCGCCGTGCAGGAGGGGCTGTGCCGCGGCTGCCACCGCTGCGCCAAGGAGTGCGGCTCGGACGCCATTACTTACAATGCCGAAAACAAGGCGGTCATTGATTACGACAAGTGCAAGGGTTGCGGCCGCTGCATCGGTGCGTGCAGCTTTGACGCCATCTATTCTCCCAACGACTGTGCCAACGAGCTGCTGGACCGCAAGATGGCGGAGTACGCCGCCGCAGTCTGCCATGATCGTCCCTGCTTCCACGTTTCTCTGGTGCAGGACATCAGCCCCAACTGCGACTGCCACGGCGAGAACGATGCACCCATCCTGCCGGATATCGGTATCTTTGCGTCCTTCGACCCGGTGGCGCTGGATCAGGCCTGCGTAGACGCCTGCCTGAACGCCGCCCCGCTGCCCAACAGCCAGCTGGGCGCAAACCTTGCAAAGCCGGGTTGGAACTGCTACCACGACAACTTCAAGGACTCCAACCCAAACATCGAGTGGAAGGCCACCCTTGAACAGGCCGAGAAGGTGGGCATGGGCACCCGCCAGTATGTGCTGAAAAAGGTATAAAGACAAAATGGGGCGCTGACCACACGGTCAGCGCCCCATTGCGCTTTAAAGTTTAAGGTTGCGTTTAAGCCTCGCCGTTCGTCTCCGGCACGATATCGTCCAGCACGCTTTGCAGCGCCTGCCAGTTTTTCAGGGTGCAGCCGGGCAGGGTGTCAGCGTCCAGCCCTGCGTCCGCGATGCGGCCGGTCATGCTGTCCTTATCGCTGAGCAGGTCCAGCGCGGCGTCCTTGACCAGCGGCCATGCCTCGGCAAAGCCTTCCTGCTGGTTGTCGGTCAGGCCGTCGTACCAGCTGTAAAAGGCATCCTGAATGGCTTCCGGGGAGCGGCTGGACATCCGCGCGTCCTCGGCCCAGTGCAGCAGCGATGCTGCCGCGATGACCGATTTCAAGGAGCAGCCGGATACCCCGGGCCCCCAGCCCAGACAGGGCGCAAAGGCGTTTTCCGTGCCGGTGATGGAGAACACCGAGTTCTCGTCAAAGTTGCCGGGGTTCAGCTCTCCGGTGTTGGCCTCGGTGGTGGAGGAGGGCAGCTCACTGCTGCCGGAAGCGGATGCGCTGTCCGAGGCGGGCGCAGCGCTGGATGCGGGGCTGCTTGCAGAGCCGCCGCAGGCTGCCAGCAGACAGCCCAGTAAAGCGGCGCACAGCAGCAGCGCAAGGGAGCGGATATATTTCGATGTCATAAGAAAAACCTCCGTAACTGGTGCCCCGGCAAGCCGCCGGAGCAAAGCGGGATCTACACCCTAAGTATACGTTCTGCGCACGGCGTTGTCAATCGTTCTGCGCAGGACGAATTTCAAGCAGACCTGTGCAGGATATACAAAAATGCGACTTGAATTTCGGGCAGTTCAACGCATTGACATTCTCTGCGCTGGCTCGTATAATCAAAAGCAGACAAGTGAATTTATCAGTGCGTGTAACTGTTCGATCAGGCATGAGCATCAGAGGGAAGGCGGCAACGGCATCCCTTTGGTTCTTGTGCCCTTTTTCTTTTTCACAAAAGCTGCGGCATGGAAGCGGAGGAGTGCGGCGATGCAGGCTGTAAAGGTATTCAATAACAATGCGGTGTCGGTGGTCATGCCGGACGGCAGGGAAGCCATTCTCGTGGGCAACGGGCTTGGGTTTGGCCGCCGCCCGGGGGACGTGATCGACAAAAGCCGCGTTTCCAAGGTGTACTATGTGCAGAACGAGCTGCAGACCAAGTTCCTCAAGATGCTGGATAACGTCACCCCGCAGGTGATGCAGGCTGCCGAGCGCATCTCGCTGGCGGCAGAGGAGCAGGGCATCCTGCTCAGCAGCAAAAGCACCATCTCGCTGGTGGACCACATCAGTTTTGCGCTGGAACGTGTGGAAAAGGGCACCTTTCTGCCCAACCTCGTGCTTTCGGAGACCCGGATGCTGTACCCGAAGGAGTACGCAGTGGGGCAAAGGGCGCTGGAACTTGTCCGGCAGTTCTGCGGCGTACAGCTGCCGGAGGACGAAGCGGGCTACATTGCCCTGCATCTGGTAGCCGGTGCGGCGGACGGCGCGCTGGCCTACGATACCGTAAAGTTCGTCAAGGCGGTCAAGGAGATCATCTGCGACACCTATCACTGCACCTTTGAGGAAGAAAGCCTTGAGACCACCCGCCTGACCGTACACCTCAAGTTTCTGGCGGCGCGCATCCTGCGGCACACTCCTTGGCAGGACGCCGGGCTGGAATCCATGTATACGGTGCTTTTGCAGCGCGACAGCCGCAACGAGGTGTGCTTACAGCGCATCAATGCTTATCTGCGGCAGGAATTTGATTACGAGCTGGATCATCAGGAGCAGGTCTATCTGCTCATCCACCTGACCAAGATCGTTGGATAAAATGTTTCAACAGGGCGTCCGGAAGCCCTGCGGAATAGAAATCATCCCCCAAAACAGTCAAGTCAAAAAGTGAGGAGTATTACACGATGAAAGAAAAAGTCATGAATGGCTTGGAAAAGTTCTCCAAAGCCATGCTCTCACCGCTGTCGTATATCTCGGCAGCAGGCCTGATCCTTGTGCTGGGCGCATTGCTTACCAGCACAAGCCTTAGTGCGATGATCCCCGCTCTGCAGTGGACCCCCATCAAGCTGCTGGGACAGCTGATCTACAACTGCATCATGGTCATCATCAACAACCTCAGCCTGATGTTCTGCGTGGGCATCGCAGCGGCGCTTGCCAAAAAGAACAAGCAGCAGGCTGCCATCATCGGCCTGATGAGCTACTTTATGTACCTGACCGCCGGCAACGTCACCCTGACCCAGCTGGGTATGCTGGCAGAGCCTGACCCGATGGTGGGTCTGTACGGCACCGGTCAGTCCACCGTGTTCGGCATCCAGACGGTGGACATGGGCGTGTTCGGCGGCATCCTGCTGGGCTTGGTCTGCGGCTGGGTGTACAACCGCACCTGTGAAAAGCAGTTCAAGGGCATCATCACCCAGATCTACTCCGGCAACCGCTGGTCCTTTACCTGCATGGTGGTCTTTTCCATCCTGTTCGGCTTTGGCTCCTGCTTCTTCTGGCCGCCGGTGCAGAACGTCATCAGCGCACTGACCGATCTGATCGCCACCTCCGGCAACTTCGGCCTGTTCCTGTACGGCTTTTTGGAGCGCTTCCTCATCCCCACCGGCCTGCACCACCTCATCTACACCCCCTTCCAGTTCTCTGCATTGGGCAACAGCCTGACCGTGGGCGATGCCACCTACACCGGCTCCTACATCGTCATGATGATGGAGTACAGCATGGGTCTGCCCTTCTCGGACGGCATCGTGTGGATGTACACCGGCTTCACCAAGACCTTCGGCTACTTTGGCATCGTGGCGGCCTTCATCTTCTGCGCCCGCAAGGAAAACCGCAAAAAGACCGCTGCGGTTCTGGTGCCGCTGGCCTTTACCGCCTCTCTGGCCTCCATCACCGAGCCGCTGGACTTCATGTTCTGCTTCACTGCGCCCATCCTGTGGGTGGCACACGCCTGCATCTCCGGCTTGTTCATCGTGCTGCTGCACGTCTTCCATGTCACCGGCTTTACCACCAACCTCCTCGGCTCGGTGCTGATGAACCTTTCTGCCGGTGCAGATAAGACCAACTATCCCACCCTGTACCTGCTGGCGCTGTGCCAAATCGCAGTGTACTTTGTGGTGTTCACCCTGCTGATCAAGGCTTTCAACCTGCACACCCCCGGCCGGGAAGAGGTGAGCACCGAGACCGCGGGGAGCGATGCACCCGCCAAGAAGGCAAGCGTGAAGAACGCCGCCGAGGTGCAGTGCGTCATCGACGGTCTGGGCGGCAAGGAAAACATCCTGTCGGTGGACAACTGCTTCACCCGCCTGCGGATAAACATCAAGGACCCTGCAAAGCTGGACGAAGCTGCCATCAACAAACTGCCGAACAGCGGCATCGTGAAAAAGGGTACCGATATCCAGATCGTTTACGGTCTGCAGGTAGCCGATATCAAGCGTGCTGTGGAAGCACAGCTGGAAAACCAGTAAACCGCTTTTCCGCGCCCCGGCGGATTGCGCCGGGCTAACCTGAAAAATACAAAAAAGGAGCGTTTATACTATGGTCATTACCATTGCTGGCGGCGGTAGCACGTTTACCGCCGGTATCGTCAAATCCATCGCCCTGCGTCGGGAAGAACTGGAAGTGGACGAGATCCGTCTGTTCGACATCAACAAGGAGCGGCAGGATAAGGTTGCCGTTGTGGTGGACTGGGTCCTGCACAAGGAGCTGAATACCGACATCAAGCTGGTGGTCACCACCGATGTGCAGCAGGCTTACACGGACACCTCTTTTGTGTTTGCCCAGATGCGCGTGGGCGGCTACGCCATGCGGGAACAGGACGAAAAGATCCCCCTGCGCCACGGCTGCGTGGGACAGGAGACCTGCGGCTGCGGCGGCATGGCCTACGGAATGCGCACCATCTTCCCCATGATCAAGCTGATCGACGATGTGGAAAAGTATGCCAAGAAGGACTACTGGATCCTGAACTACTCCAACCCCGCCGCCATCGTATCCGAAGCCTGCCGCAAGCTGCGCCCGAAGGCACGGATCATCAACATCTGCGATATGCCCATCGCCATCATTGACGTGGTGGCAGCTGCCATGGGCATCCAGAACAAGAAGGAGATCGTTTACGATTACTTTGGCCTGAACCACTTCGGCTGGTTCACCTCCATCCAGTACCACGGCGAGGATCTGATGCCCAAGCTGCGCGCCTACATCAAGGAGAACAAGATCCTTCTGCCGGAAAGCTACCTCAAGGGCATGGGCGCCCTGACTTCCTCCAGCAGCCAGAACCGCCACACCAAGGGCAGCTGGTACTATGTGTGGAAGGGCGAGTACGAGATCATGGAAAACTTCCCGGAGTACCTGCCCAACACCTACCTGAACTACTATCTGCAGGCCAAGGAGTTCGTGGAGCACTCGGACCCGAACCACACCCGCGCCAACGAGGTGGAGGAGACCCGCGAAAAGAACCTGTTCGACGGCATCGACCACTACCTCAAGACCGGCAAGGTGGACGCCAACACCTTCTATGCCGGCAGCCACGGCGACTGGATCGCAGATCTTTCCGCTGCGCTGAAGAACGACACCAAAGCACGCTTCCTCATCATCACCGAGAACCGCGGCGCGATCCCCAATATGCCCTATGACGCAATGGTGGAGCTGCCCGCCTACATCGGCAAAAACGGCCCGGAGGTCATTGCCCGGGACAACATCCCGCTGTTCCAGCAGGGCTTGATGATGCAGCAGCTCAACAGCGAAAAGCTGCTGGTAGAGGGCTGCGTGGAAGGCAGCTACGAGAAGGTGCTGCAGGCCTTTACCCTGAACAAGACTGTGCCCAGCATGAGCGTTGCAAAGGCCATTCTGGACGATATGATCGAAGCCAACAAGGGCTACTGGCCGGAGCTGCACTGAGCAGCCGACCTTACAGCCGCCGCAGGCATTGCCGCCTGCGGCGGCTTTTTTATGCGCATTGACCTTTGCACAGCAAGGGCTTATAATGAGAAAAAACCAGTAAAAACGAAAGGAAGCACACCCATGCAAAACCAAGTCCCTGTATCCCAAAACCGCCCGGTCACCGGGCGCTTTGCGCCCAGCCCCAGCGGACGGCTGCATCTGGGCAATCTGGCGTGCAGCCTGCTGGCATGGCTCAGCGCAAAAAGTCAGGGCGGGCGCATCGTGCTGCGCATCGAGGATCTGGATGCCGAGCGCTGTCCCCGCGTTTATGCCGACTTACTGGAGCAGGACCTTGCGTGGCTGGGGCTTACATGGGACGAGGGCGGCAGCACCGGCGGCGCACACGCGCCCTATTATCAGAGCGAGTGCGGGGACATCTATACCCAAAGCTACCGCAAACTGGAGCAGAGGGGGCTGGTGTACCCCTGCTTTTGCTCCCGCTCCCAGCTGCACGCCGCCAGCGCACCCCACACCTCGGACGGCAACGTCATCTACCCGGGCACCTGCCGGGGACTGACGCCGGAAGAGATCGCGGAAAAGCGCAAAAAGAAAGCCCCTGCCTACCGCCTGATGGTGCCGGACGAGGCCATCACCTTTACGGACGGCTGCATGGGCACCCACACCGAAAACCTGCTGCGGGACTGCGGCGACTTCTATCTGCGCCGGGCAGACGGGGTATTTGCCTATCAGCTGGCGGTGGTGGTGGACGATGCCCGCATGGGCTGTCTCTTATACACATCTCCGAGCCCAC
>ENA-OZUM01000426-OZUM01000426.1-human-gut-metagenome-genome-assembly--contig:-NODE-426-length-11385-cov-3.197970_pt1 | contig 11385 bp, 9 predicted proteins | sample MGYA00243434_ERZ654023 | MGnify/ENA primary metagenome ERZ654023 (study PRJEB26926, sample SAMN06164737) | human gut metagenome | biome: ENVO:00009003; feature: ENVO:2100002; material: ENVO:00002003... | reverse complement strand
CTGAGATTGCCTTTGATATAAGTTTCTCTGGCGGCGGTATCTCCCTGTTTGATCCGTGCAAACAGAGCATCTTTTTCCTCTTCTTTCAAAATGGGGAGTTTTGCGGTGTTGACGCCGCAGATTTCTACTTTATAAGAAGCCATGCTGTTTATCCTCCGGAATTTTATCTTTACCATAAAGAGCATGCTTCAAAAGGATGAATTTTATTCAGAAATTAACTTTTTTTCCAATGGGTTTCGTGCTAAAATAAAAAGGTATCAAAAACCAGAACAGAGTGTGGTGCAGTGATGATGAAAGACATGATTGATAAGAGAAATGAACGGGAACGTATCGCAAGAAGTATTATCAAGTACTGGAATGTGAACTATATTCCGAGAACGCAGGCTGATTCCGGGATGCAGAAGCAGACTGCGGAGGCAGAAAATGCGCAAGACCAGACTATGGATCCCAATATGCAGGAGGACTACAATAAAGCAACGAACGCATATTCGGGTAAATATGGTCAGGAGAAAGACTTAGACGAAGTGACGAAAGATCAGATTGACAAGATCCTCCATGAGAAGGCGGAACATATTCACCAGTTGTTTGAAAATGGGGGAGTAGAGTAACCATTTCCTGTTATTCTGCATATGATATCACAAGGAAAATGGCAGAGGAATCAAGATGTCTGAGATCATACTTCGCAAATACCATGGAGTTGGCAATGATTATCTGATCTTTGATCCGAAGAAAAATGATGTAGTTTTAAATGAGAGATTGATAAGGCAGCTTTGTAGACGCAATATTGGTGTCGGTGCAGATGGAATTTTGTACGGACCGGTTATGGAAGATAAAAAAATTAAAGTACGAATTTTTAATCCGGATGGAAGTGAAGCTGAAAAAAGCGGCAATGGCATCCGGATTTTTTCAAGATATTTAAAAGATGCCGGATATGTAAAAGAAAGGCAATATTATCTGACCACGAAAGCGGGGGAAACACTGGTAACATTTTTGGATGATGCTGGAAGCTGTATGCGTGTGGATATGGGATATGCGGTCTTTGAGGCAGAACAGATCCCGGCACTTGGATTTGAGGGAGAAGTTGTGGGAGAATCGATATTTTTCTGCGACAATTTTTATAATGCGACCTGTGTATCCATGGGAAATCCAAATTGTGTTATTATGCTTGAGAGGGTAGATCGTGAGAAAGCACTGCATTTAGGACCATATGTGGAAAATGCAAAATATTTTCCAAACCGTATCAATATGCAGCTTTGTCAGATCGTAGATGAAAAAAATATACAGGTTGAAATTTATGAACGCGGGGCGGGGTATACATTTGCTTCCGGCACCGGAGCCTGTGCGGCAGCAGCGGCTTCTCACCGTCTGGGATTAGTCGAAGATGCAGTGACCGTACATATGCACGGTGGAGATCTTTTTATCGAATTTGAAAAGGATGGAAGAATTTTCATGACAGGACCGGTCGTATATATAGGAAAGATTACTGTGGCAGAACAGTTTTTTGCCTGACAGAAAACGAAAGTGGCGAAAAGAGGGGAAATAAGTTACAATGAAAGAATGGTATCAATTACGCCAGGCAGCGGGGGCATACTGGCTTTTGGATATGGAGCAGGGGGAACAATATAAAAAGCCATTCATGTTGAACGAGTGCGGTGCATATATATATCGTGCGTATATTTCAGGAATGTCTGAGGATGAGATCACGCAGGCATTTGCAAAAGAATATGGATTGTCATTCTCCTGCGCACAAAGCGACGTAGGGCAGTTTATGATGGAGTTAAGACAACAGGGAATTATTTGAGAATGGAGCAGGTATGAATATATTGCTAGTTGGGAATGCCGGCAATTTTATGCGGCTTATGATCAACAGACTGAATAAGGAAGGACACAGGGTCTTTGTGCTGACAGAAGAACCAAAGAAGGGATACAGCCTGAAGAAAGTATTTGAAGTGTATCATTTTTCGTATGAGGATGCCTGTGTGCGGGAGGTATTAGAGAGTATTATGCCACAGGTAGTAGTTTTTCTGGGGGCATATGACCATAATTTTTCCTGGAACAGGGTGGAAAACACAGCGGCGTCCTATGCAGCGGGACTTACGAATATACTGATGAATTATACCGCTTTAAAGAAAGGCAGGTTTGTCTATCTTTCTTCGGAGAGTGTTTTTGGCGGTGGAAGCGCACAGTTTATGACAGAGGATGATCCTACCGGGGCATACAGCAAGAAAGGCCAGGCGATCGCTATCGGAGAAGATATCTGTAAAAATTATGCAAGGATGGGGAATGATGTTGTGATTCTCCGCCTCGATCATTTGTATGGGGAAATACGAAAGAAAGAGGATACAGATACGATCTGTGCGGATATGTGCCTCGAAGCAGTCCAGACCGGAGAGATCATTGCGTCGCAGAATGAAAAAATAATGCTTCTGCATGAGGCGGATGCGGTGGAGTTTATCTACCAGATAATGGTGGCAAAAGACCATAAACATACCCTCTATCAGTTATCTTCCGGGGAGAAAATGTCACGGTATGAGCTTGCCCAGGCTGTTGCCGCAGGAATGGAGAATGAGGTCAGTATCGTAGAAGAGGAAAACAAAAAATACCGGGAAGTTATGCTTTCCGGTAAAAGATACGATGAAGAATTTGGAAGCCGTGTGCTTCATCATGCAGGAACAGATGTGGAAAAGATTGCGGCTTATTTCAGCAGACATGTATCTGAATTTACAGATGCAGGGCAGAAAAAGGGACATCTGTTTCGAAGATTAGGCAGCAGGACAAAGGAAATCATAACGAATCTGATTCCTTTTATGGAAAACCTGATTTGTTTTATTCCGTTTTTCATGTTGAATAACCGTGCAGTCGGAAGTGAATACTTTCAGAATATTGATTTTTATCTTCTGTATGTGCTGTTGTTTGCACTTGTATACGGGCAGCAGCAGGCAACATTTTCTGCATTGCTTGCCGTGGCAGGGTACTGTTTCCGGCAGATGTACCACAGAAGCGGATTTGATGTTATGCTTGACTATAATACCTATGTCTGGATCGCGCAGCTTTTGATCTTAGGTCTGGCAGTGGGATATCTGAGAGACCAGCTTCGTGCAATGAGGGAGGAACAGCGGCATGAAGTATCATACTTAACCAAGCAGTTAGATGATATTTCGGATATCAATGTCAGCAATGTCAGGGTAAAAGAAATTCTCGCAAACCAGATCGTAAACCAGAATGACAGTTTTGGAAAATTATATGAGATCACATCCAGTTTAGAGCAGTATGAACCCTGTGAGGTACTTTTTTATGCGGCGGAAGTACTTGCAAAACTGATGGGAAGCAAAGATGTGGCAATCTATACGGTGGCAAACCGTTCCTATGCACGTCTTTTTTCTGCAACATCGGAGAAAGCACGCAGCCTCGGTAATTCAATCAATTACAGCGAGATGGATGCCATGTATACGGTGCTTGCCGGGAAGAAAGTTTATATTAATAAAAATATGGATGAAAGATATCCGCTTATGGCAAATGCCATTTATTCGGAAGATGAGATGCAGCTGATTCTGATGATCTGGGGAATTCCGTGGGAGCGGATGACGTTAGGACAGGCGAATATGCTGACGGTTATCGGTTATCTGATTCAGAATGCGGTGGTGCGTGCAAACCGTTATATTTCTGCCTTAGAGCAGCAGCGTTACATAAAAGGAACGAATATATTAGAACCGGAAGCCTTTTTAGCACTTGTAAAGGCATATTTAAATGCGCGTGATAAAGGATTGACACAGTGTGCACTGCTTTCCGTGGATACAAAGGAAAATGACCGTGATGAGGTCGGGAAAAGGCTTATCAAACTCCTTAGACAAAGCGATTATGTCGGTGAACTTGAAGGTGGAAAAATGTATGCGCTTCTTGCAAATACCAGTGCAAAAGATGCGACCATGGTAAGAGAAAGATTTGAAAAAGAGGGTGTGTCCTGCCAGATACAGGAGGATGTATTTGTATGACGGTTGTGGAAAAGAGATTTTGTATCGTTCTTCTGATCAATACGGCTGTTGCTGTTTTATATGTGATAGGAAACAGCAGGATCAGGCAGAAAGAAAAAAATACAGATATTCTGATGAAGGGGATCGTGATGTTTCTCTGCCCGGTAGTGGGACCGTTGTTTTTTTTGGCGGGACTGGTGTTTAACAAGGTTTTTTTCCGGCAGAACGTGGATCTTGAGGATGTTATTTTCAGCAAGGAGCGTGTAAAGACACATCTTCGGGCAGATGAGGAAAGGGAAGGAAATTTAGTACCGATTGAGGAGGCACTTGCGATCAGCGACAAAGACAGTTTAAGAACGCTGGTCATGAATGTGGTCCGTGGGGATGTACAGAATTCTCTGGCATCCATCTCGCTTGCGTTAAACAGTGAGGACACGGAAACATCACATTATGCCGCTACAGTATTAAGGGATGCATTGAATGATTTCAGAAAGCGTGCACAGGAACTTTACCTTCAGATGAAACAGGAGGGAGTTGATGCGGCAGAAGCAGCCTGTATCCTGATTGAGTATATGCATGGGGTATTGATCCAGGAGGTGTTTCATGAAAAGGAACAGCAGACCTACATCGATATGATGGAGGAGGCATGTAATTTTCTGGATGAAAAATACCAGGAGAAACTGCAGGCTTCCTATATTGAGGGACTTTGCGTTCTGCTTCTTAAGATAAAGGATTTTAAGCGCATGAAATATTGGTGCGATAAGAGCAGGGAACTCTATCCGGCAGAATTATCTACCTATACCTGTTATTTAAAACTTTATTTTACAGAGGGAAACAAAAAACATTTTTTTGATGAATTGGAAAAATTAAAAAATTCAGATATTGTGATCGACAGGGAAACATTGGAATTAATTCGTATTTTTAGCTAAAGGAGGTGATGGCAGTGTCGATGAAAGTCCTGACTGTGTTACAGTTTATCAGCATTTTCACAATTTATACGGGACTTTTTATCGCAGTTCCGGCACTGCTTCTGCACCGCAGGTTAAAAGATGAAATATTTAGTGTACGGTTTTTCTTTTATATCGTATTAGGTCATTTCTATCTGATCAATCTGGTATTATTTCTTCAGCTGCTTCATATTTCAGGCAGATTTACGCTGATTTTGGGCAGTGCACTTCCAGTCGTTATATCCTTGGTACATACGAAAAGAGTTTCACCTAAAAAAATCGGACATATCATAGGAAACAGAACATCCCATGTGATCCGGGAGACGCTTGGCATTAAATTACTTCTTCTGGAGATTGTACAGTGGATTGGCAGAAAAATTAAGAAACTGTGTGGCAGAATGTGTGGGCTGATCATCAGGCATTTTGCAGATGGAGTGCTGTTTGTTGTATTTACTGCAACGGTTCTGGTAATGTATGGAACCAATATGATAAATACATACGGTTATTGTGCATCCGATATACCAGTACACAATTACTGGATCAATGCGATGGGGCAGAATGATGTGTTTGTAGCTGGAATTTATCCATTTGGATTCCACTGCGTAATTTATTATATCCATACGGTAACAGGGATTGAAACGTATGTGCTGCTCCGGCTTTTTTATGTGGTGCAGGTCTTATATATCCATTATGCACTTCTGGCATTTTTGAAAGCGTGCTGCAGGACATCGTATTGCGCATGGGGAGCTGTATTTGTCTATGTACTTGCTGCATTTTTTAACAGGAATACTTACTCGCGTTATTACAGTTCGCTGCCTCAGGAATTTGGCATGATATTTATCCTGCCCGGCATTTATTTTATGTATGCCTTTTTAAAACAGCGGAAGATAGAAGTGAATCAATGCAACAAGGAAAGAAACGCTGCCGGATTAAAAACCTGGAAATGCAAAAGTACCCGTTATCTTATGGGATTTATTGCAGGATTTGGACTTACGCTGATCGTACATTTTTATGATACTATGGTAGCAGGGTTGTTCTGTATCGGTATTGCAGGAGGATACCTGTTGCGTATTTTCAAAAAGGAGTATTTTTTCAGGGTTCTTGCGACTGGTCTTTTAAGTATCTTCTTGGCAGTGCTTCCGATGGGAATTGCCTTTTTACAGGGTACGCCTTTACAGGGATCGCTGGGCTGGGGACTCAATGTAATTAATGGCAGCAATAATACGGGTGCTGAGGAGGAAGATGAAGCAGATATCCCTGGCAGTGAAAAGGAAGAAATAAATACAAATACACAGAGTGTGACGGATCAGAGCATGACGGAAAGTACGGATACTGCCGGGAGCATGACGGATCAGACAATGTCAGAAAATGGTGTGGAAAATGCACAGATGACAGAAGGGACGCAGGTAAAAACAACAAGGTTTGGTATGCTGGTGGAAAAGATACGTTTCCGGATTACGGATATTACCCAAAACGGATTGGATTATCTGTGGACAGGAGTGCACAATGTTGTAATGCTTCAGGCAAGCGTGCCATGGATGTTGTTTATTTTTGGGTGCGAGGGATTCTGCCTGATCGGTGGACTATTGTTTACGCTCATTGGAAAACATGATTATGGATCAATGCTGATGTCCGCAGGATTTGGTCTGCTGCTTTTGATGATGTTTCTTTCTGCATGGCGTTTTGGACTGCCACATATCATGGATGCAAGCCGGTGCAGTATCTACGTCGCTTATATGATACCGGTAGCGATAGGACTTGGAATGGACGGTATGGTAACATTGGTCTTTGGATTTTTTAAGCGGAATATCTGGATGAATCTTGTTTCACTGATGACGTCAGCGGCACTTGTTGCGACACTTGTCAATGGAAATCAGATCCGTACACCGTCAATATTGACGGCACTGCAGTCGAATGCGGCGATTACCTGTCTGGCAAATATAAAGCGGGAGAACGAAAAGTATAAATATACAATCTGTTCTGCGAATGATGAACTGCGAATGATGGAAGATTATGCACGTCATGAGGAAACAATTACATTTTTACGGAGTATGGAAGGAGATGCGGTCAATGGAAATCTGACGCTGCCGACAGACCGCATATATTTCTTTATTGAGAAGATACCACTTGATTATACCGTGGCATATGAGGGAAGCGGACAGCTCATTTCAGAAGAAGGAGCAAAAAAACCGCTGCCAACAGCAGGAGATATTTCGGTTTATGAAGGTGAAAACCGATGGATCGTAATGTCAAGAATGTATTACTGGGCACAGGCATTTATGGAACTGTATGGAAAAGAAATGCAGGTGTATTATGAAACAGATGATTTTATCTGCTATGTGGTAGAACAGAATACCTACAGTTTATATGATTTTTCAATCGATTATGGATATAATTGACAGAAAAAATAATGGCTGCAGGATGAGATGGATTTGGAAAGGAAAATGTGATGGTATCCCGAAGAAATTTTGCTGCAATCACGATCATGTTAATTATTTTACTGTTTATGTTTCAATTTACGGGTGTGATGAAGGATAAATTAAGTAAATATGGGATCAATGAATACAAGGAAAGTGCCACAACGGAACTGACAAAACAGGATATGTATCTGGCATCCGGGCAGAATATACAGAAAACAGCAGGTGTGCTGTATATTGGAAACAGTGAGGCAGTAAAGAATACCGTAAAATGGTGGTGTACATATAGCAAACGTGAATTTCAGACAGCGGACTCTTTTGATGGTATCGTGTCGGAAGACAGCAGGCTGACGGATATTTTGGTTTTAGATGGAACCTGTCTGAATACCAGGGATAATATAAAGGCGGTCAGTGATGCAGCCGAAAAGGGAGTAAATGTTATAGTTTCAGGACTGCCGGATGCAGAGGAAATTGAGAAGAACGACCGTTTGAGAAAGCTGCTTGGAATCCGATATGTGGAACAGAATGAAGTGACACTTGACGGCATACACTTGTTTGAAGGATTTCTGCTCGGCGGGGAAGTGATCTATCAGGCAAAAGATGAGAAAGAAGAGAAAAATCAGGATATGGATCTTAAAATTCCATGGTATGTGACGGGGGAGGGCACAAAAAGTTATATGGTCGGAATACTCTCAGATGTTCGGCCGGACAGCGGAAGACAGCCTGCCATTATATGGAGAAACGGACTGGAAAATGCCTGTGTGTTTTGCATTAATGGAAATTATTTAAAGGATAATTCCGGTATTGGCATTCTTGATGCAATGATGGCAGAATCGTATTCGTTTGAGATTTACCCGGTGATCAATGCACAGAATCTTGTGATTGCAAATTATCCTGGATTTGCGTCGGAAAATGAAAATAAAATGGAAAAAATATACAGTCAGTCACAAAAGGCATTATTTCGAGAAATCATCTGGCCGTCGCTGGTCGCAATTGAACGAAAGATCGATGCAAAACTGACCTGTATGATGACACCGCAGTTTGATTATGGAGATGAAAATGAGCCACGGGAGGGAGAAGTGGCATATTATCTGAAATTATTGAAAGAAGAATACGGGGAGGCAGGACTTTCATCCGGCAATGTATCTGGAACCGGGTTGTCGGAAAAAATGGAGAAAGACGAAACGTTTTGGAAAAAAGAGGCACCAGATTATTGTTTTCAGTCATTATACCTGCAAAATGAAGACGAACTGGGGGATGCTTTGGAATGTGAGGAACTTGATGGAATAAGGACGATTGTAACCAGGGAATCACAGACCAGCGACGAACCGATCGTTTCCTTTGCAGGGGAAGAGGTGACACTGCAGCGTGCTACCGGAGATGGTGTGAATCATACATTTATGGATGATTTCAGACAGAGATGTATCCAGACCGCATTGGGGTATTCGAATACGGTATGGGATCTGCTTGCAGCAGCATATCCGGAGAAAAAGGATGATGCGTGGGAGATCCTTTCGAAGGAAGCAGCGTCTAATATCTGTACTTATCAGAAACCGTTTACGGCATTTGATGAGACAACGATCTCAAAGAGCGATCAGAGGATAAGGAGATTTCTGGCACTTTCTTATTCAGCAGAATCTGAAGATAATATGATTTCCCTGCATGTTGACGGATTAGAAGAGGAAGCATGGTTTTTACTGCATACGGGAACACGCGAAGCAGAGGATATACAGGGAGGAAGTTTTTCTGTAGTGGAGGATGGTGTATACCTGATCTGTGCAGAAGAGGATGAGGTAAAAATCCGGTTGAGTGAGGAAGAAGAAAAGCAATTGTTTTATTACGAGGATTGAAAATGAAAGTATGTATTGTAGCAGAGGGATGTTATCCTTATGTGGTGGGCGGCGTTTCCAGTTGGATCAACAGTATGATAAAAGCTTTTCCCGACATAGAATTCGTGGTGCTTGCGATTGTGGCAAACCGTTCATACAGAGGAAAATTTGTTTATGAACTGCCGGAAAATGTGTCGGAAGTTTATGAGCTTTATCTGGAAGATTATGACTGGGTAGAGCAGGAAAAAAATAAAAAACTGCATCTGCGTCAGAATGAATATGAGGCACTGCGGTCATTACTTTTAAACCGGGATGTTGAGTGGGATACGTTGTTTACGTTGTTTGAAAAGAAAAATTTTTCATTGAACGCGCTTTTGATGGGAGAAGATTTTTTAAATGCTGTGCGGGAATGTTATCAGCTCAGATATCCACAGGTTGTTTTTTCTGATTTCCTCTGGACCATGCGTTCCATTTATCTGCCACTGTTTCTGACCTTGAAAATGGAACTGCCCGAGGCGGATCTTTATCACTGTGTTGCGACCGGATATGCGGGAGTGATCGGAAGCATGGCAAAAAAAAGATATGGATGCGGACTAATGGTTTCGGAGCATGGAATTTATACCAGGGAGCGGGAGGAGGAGCTGATCCGTGCAAAGTGGGTAGGCGGTATCTATAAAAATATCTGGATCGAACAGTTTAAAAAAATGTCACTGCTCGCATACCGGTATGCAGATCAGGTAACCTGTCTTTACAAGCATGCCATGGAACTTCAGATCGAACTCGGATGTCCGGCAGAAAAAATAAAGATCACACCGAACGGTATTGATGATCAGAGATTTGTCAGATGCCTTGAAGAAGAGAGAAAAGAAGATGACACCATCAATATCGGAGCGGTGTTAAGAATTGCGCCGATCAAGGATGTCAAAACGATGATAAGAGCCTTTGCTTATGCCAAGAAAGAGGCACCAAAACTCGCATTGTGGATCATGGGACCATCCGATGAGGAAAAAGAATATGCCAAAGAATGTTTTGAACTGGTGGATCTTCTTGGCGTGGAGGATGTGATCTTTACCGGAAAAGTCGATGTGACAGAATATCTTGGGAAGATGGATATGACCATACTCACAAGCATCAGTGAGGGACAGCCACTGACGATCTTAGAGAGTTTTGCGGCAAAAAAACCGGTGATTGCAACGGATGTAGGCAACTGCAGGGGGCTGATCTACGGGGAAGGCGATTCATTTGGGGAAGCAGGGATCATTACACATGTCATGAATGTGGAGGAGATTGCGGCAGCGATGGTAGATCTGGCATGCCACAGAGAAAAGAGGATTGGCATGGGAAAAAACGGATACCGGAGACTAAAGAGCCGGTATCTTGTGGAGGATATGAAAGAAACATACCGGCAGATTTACCGGCAATTTGGGGATGAAGGCAGAGTGCAGGGAAAGAAAGGGGATGTGTGATCTATGGCAGGAATAGGCGTAAAACTTCAGAAAATTTATGACAGGCGCACGATCCTTGCAAATCTGGCAGGATTCGGTTACAGTACCATGGTCACGATCGCCCCCATGTTTGTCGTGATCGGAAATGTGATGTTAATGAGCCATTTTCTTGGATACGAGACAGTAGGGTATGCGAGAAGAGGATTATTTTCAGGCACGGTACTTTATATTTTTATATTTTCCCTGCTGGTTGCGGCACCGTTTAATGCTGTATTATCGAGATATATGTCCGATATTATTTATGAGGAAAAGTACGAAGATATCCTGCCATGTTATGATGTCGGATTATTTTTAAATATTTGTTTCGGGTGTCTGTTTGCAATCCCGTTCTGTATCAGAGAGTATCTGAAGGGGCAGGTGGATCTGGTGTTTGTGTTTACCGGGTTTTGCGGCTTTATATCGCTTCTTCTGGTATTTTATTCCATGCTGTATCTGTCGATCTGCAAGGACTATCAGAAAATATCATTATTTTTCCTGATGGGTATGGCAGTACAAAAAGCAGTGTCTGAGACAGACGAGGCGGGAGCAAAGCGACGGATGCAGGCAAGCTATTCGCAGAGAAATCTGATGCAGATGCTATGGGCAGTTCTGGCGATTGTGCTTCCATGCTTCCAGTTTGCTGCAGGAATCCTGCCGCTTTTAATTCCGGGAACGGCCATCAAGCTGATGGGCATAAAAAACAGCATAAAGCGCTGAACCTGATCTCAGGCGAAAGC
>ENA-OZUM01000411-OZUM01000411.1-human-gut-metagenome-genome-assembly--contig:-NODE-411-length-11688-cov-4.194619_pt1 | contig 11688 bp, 9 predicted proteins | sample MGYA00243434_ERZ654023 | MGnify/ENA primary metagenome ERZ654023 (study PRJEB26926, sample SAMN06164737) | human gut metagenome | biome: ENVO:00009003; feature: ENVO:2100002; material: ENVO:00002003... | reverse complement strand
TACTGAGCTTTCCCGCGCCAATGCACGGGAAATGCTGCAGGAGCGCAAGCACGGCGGATGATGCAGCGGAATGCATTTTTGCAGAAAGGACAGCTCTTGACAAGGCGGCGGTCTTGTGATAGAGTAGACAATGTTAATGGCGATGAAGGGAACAAGTACCATGAAGTGTTCTGTCCAGAGAAGTCCCGGTTGGTGCAAGGGATCACAGAACAGCAGGGGAAATACCTCCCAGAGCTGCAGGCTGAATGCGTAAGGCTAGTAGGCTGTGCCGCGTGCGAGCGTTAAAGACGCAGGAGTGTCACTCTACTCTGGGGTGCGCACTCGTAAGGCCGCTTCCGTGAGGAAACGGCAAACAGAGGTGGTACCGCGAAGTTATCTCGCCCTCTGCCAAATTCATTTTTGGCAGAGGGCGTTTTTGTTTCCTCTGCCCCAAAAACAGGAGGTTTTTTCCATGACGCTGTACGAAGAACTGAAAGCCCGTGGTCTGGTAGCCCAGATCACCGATGAGGAGATCATTGACCTGATCAACAACGGCAAGGCTACTTTTTATATCGGCTTTGACTGCACCGCTGACAGCCTGACTGCCGGCCATTTTCTGGCGCTGACCCTGATGAAGCGCCTGCAGCTGGCAGGCAACAAGCCCATCGCCCTGATCGGCGGCGGCACCACCATGATCGGTGACCCGTCCGGAAGAACCGATATGAGAAAAATGCTGACCCGCGAGGAGATCGACCACAACGCAGAGTGCTTCAAACGTCAGATGGAGCGTTTCATCGAGTTCGGCGAGGGAAAAGCTATGATGCTCAACAACGCAGACTGGCTGCTGAACCTGAACTATGTAGAACTGCTCCGTGAGGTAGGTGCATGCTTCAGCGTCAACAACATGCTCCGTGCAGAGTGCTACAAACAGCGTATGGAAAAAGGTCTTTCCTTCCTGGAGTTCAACTATATGATTATGCAGAGCTACGACTTCTATCACATGTTCCAGAAATACGGCTGCAATATGCAGTTCGGCGGCGATGACCAGTGGAGCAACATGTTAGGAGGTACTGAGCTGATCCGCCGTAAACTCGGAAAAGACGCTTACGCTATGACTATCAACCTTCTTTTAAATTCCGAAGGCAAAAAAATGGGGAAAACACAGTCCGGTGCTGTATGGCTTGATCCGAACAAGACTTCCCCATTCGACTTCTTCCAATACTGGAGAAACGTCTCTGATGCGGACGTATTAAAATGCATCCGTATGCTGACTTTCCTTCCATTAGAGGAGATCGACGCAATGGAAAGCTGGGAAGGCGCACAGTTAAACCAGGCAAAAGAGATTCTTGCTTTCGAGCTGACCAAACTGGTTCACGGCGAGGAAGAAGCAAACAAAGCAAAAGAAGCATCCCACGCTTTATTCGCAGGCGGTGGCGACTCTGCCCACATGCCGACCTTAGAGCTGACTGCTGCTGACTTTGCAGACGGCGATTTAGATATCCTTGCTCTCTTAGTAAAAGCTGAGCTTGCTCCATCCCGCTCCGACGCAAGACGTGCCGTACAGCAGGGCGGTGTCTCCGTTGCTGACGAAAAAGTAACAGACATCCAGACCACTTACGGAGCTGACGCTTTCGGTGCTGACGGACTTGTCGTAAAACGTGGTAAAAAGAAATTTGTAAAGATTGTTTTAAAATAATTTTTTACTCATCCCGGAGTGCGATCAGCCACCTCTTTGCCAAAAGAAGCCAGCTCCCGCACTCCTGCTGGATTCCTGTACCATCCCGCATTGCTGTGAGCCTGCTGCAGGTACTGAGTCCATGTTTCCCGACCGGATACATATGAAATTCCACCGGTATCTCATATTTTTTCATTGCCTCGATCAAAAGCAGGGAATTTTGCACCGGGACTGACTGATCTGTGTAAGTATGCCAGATAAATGCCGGCGGTGTATACTCTGTCACCTGTTTTTCAAGAGAAAGCAATTCTAACATTTCTTCTGTCTCATTGCCGCCGAGAAGCTGTTTAAAAGATCCCCGGTGTGCATATTCTCCGGAAGTAATAACCGGGTAATTTAAAAGCATTGCTGCAGGTTTTAATATATCGTTTGTTACACCCGCCATCTCTGCCAGCCACTTTGTATGCCAGAACATCGCAAGGCATGCTGCAAGGTGTCCGCCTGCAGAAGATCCCTGCACCACGATCTTATCTGTGTCCACATACCACTCCTTCGCATGTTCATGAATCAGCTTCATGGACGCCGTTGCCTCTAACAGGGCCGTCGGATAAACTGCCGGTGCCACCGAATAGCGCAGCACTGCCACATGATAGCCAATACTCAGAAAATGCATGGCGAGCGGCTCTGCTTCCCGGTCAGACGTGTGCTCGTAACCGCCTCCCGGACAGATGAGCATCATCGGACGTTTCTCAATCGCAATCGAATCAGAATCATCGAGTATATAGGTACAAAGTCTTGCATCCGCAAGAGATCCTTTTTCGTGTAAATAAAAAACTTCAGTCAGCATTTTTTTCTCCATCTGTATCCACTACATTTCCAACTTGCACATATCTTTATCAACAACCAGATATTTGCTCATCGTTCATTTGATATGTATAAAACAAAAACCTCGAAAATAAATATTTTCGAGGTTTTTAAAGGCACGGACCGGATTCGAACCGGTGATGACGGTGTTGCAGACCGGAGCCTTACCGCTTGGCTACCGCGCCATATTCATCTGCCTGTCGCAGAAGTTCTGTAACGATTTTAACAAAACAGTTCCTCTGCGTCAAGACAGATTTTAAATTTTTTCATCTTCCTACTTAAAACTTATGCTTTTTTTCACACAATATTCCTGTGTTCTGTCATAAGACGTGATTGTTTCTGTACTGACAATATAAAACATATCTCCAACATAGATTCCCCGGTACGCAGAAGTGTCTGCACCTTTTGATGCATCCTGCTTTCCGGCCTGATCGGTCAGATTCTGCGACAGCAATGTTTCAAATTTTTCTCCATTCCATGAAAGTAAAAGATATGCGGCACTCTCCTCATCCCCATAGGACTGCAGTGCAAATCCAAGCAGATTTTCCTCCGCATCTGCAAGCACACATTTATAATTATAGAGTGCCTCACTGTAATTATAATCTTTTAATACGAGACTGTTCATCTCTTTTAAACTGGAAGAATCTGAAATGTCAAACATTGTAATCTTGATACCTGTATGTTCCCCTGTTTTTTCATCCGTCTCATATCCGATCCCGACCAGTTTATCTTCTCCCCAGAAATGCAGATACTCTGAAAATCCACTGATCTGTAATTCACCGAGTACCTTGGGATTTTTGTCATCCGACAAATCCACTGCAAAGAGCGGATCTGTATTGCGATAAGTAACAAAATAAGCCATATTCCCCAGATAACGCGCCGCATAGATTTCTTCTCCCTGCGCAAGACCTTCAATTTTTCCGGTAAGATTCAGATTTTCATCAAACAGATACAGATTATTTTCTGCTTCTCCACTCACCGCATTCTGACCGGACGTTAACACTCTTAATTTTCCCTCGCATTCATTGACCGCAAATGTATCTGTAACTCTTCCATTCGCAGAAACTGCTCCAACGGCGTTCATTTTTCCATCAGAAAGATCAAACTTTGCGATCTGTGTTACTACATCATCCCAATATCCTTTTCTCTGGTACAGATAAAAGGCACTTTCACTCACATAAATATCCACATACTGGCTCAAAATCATGGTGTTATCCACAATCTGATCCGGTTTTTTCACATCCACAGAGGATACCAGCAGACTGTTACTCCCACCATCTCCGATATAAATATCTTCTGCCGCCACTGCCGTATCATTTACCAATGGGATCCATCCCCCTGCATTCTCATCCGTGACTGCTTCTTCTTTTGTCTGTTCCGGCAGGCTTACCCTTTTGTTCGTAAAAAGATAAATCATGTCCCCTGTTTTTCTTGATGTCTGATACCTTCCATCCTGCGTCACACACCCGGTTTTTACAGGCTTTTCCGGATCACTGATATCATAGGTAAGAACTTGTGTCTGTGTTCCCTCACTAAAATAATAAAAGCAGTCTTCCGTATAATTTTCTGTATCATCTGCCTGCATTTCCAGTCCGGAATCTTCACTTTCCACGATCACGCTTAAAATATCACCATCCACATACATCTCAAGCACACGGTCGGATGAAGTTTCAGAAATCTGTATTTTTCCGATCTGTTTTAATGCTTTTTTCCGGATATCCGTAATCAATATTTCATTGTGGCTTACCGTGTAAATATAAGAACCATCTGTTTTGACAAAATCGCTCTCATCCACGCCTTCTTTCTGCAGATTTGTCCCGGAATACCGCTGTTTTGCCGTATCTGATGATATATCTGCCGCTGTCTGTCCCTCCTGTGCTCCTGCGCCCTTTATCATCTGTGTACCACCGATTTCTTCCACTCCGTCTACAGCCGCATCCACGGTATCTGATGTGTCATCCATAATATATGTCGCTGCATCACCAGAGTTAGAACTATCTCCCTCCGCAACCGCTATTCCATCTGCTTCCTTTTCCTGACCACTGCCAGAGCAAATTGCATCATAGACCTCTCCATAATTTTTTGCGACTGTATACAAAGATCCTGCATCTTTTTTTTGTGCATTTTTCTCTACGCCTGCAGTCGCTCCATCTTTTAATTCGCTGCTGCCTTCTGATCCTTCATCTGACTTTTGCCCGGATGCCGCTTTTTCTATACCCACCGGCGCCGTCATAAGCCCTGTGCCGCCCCCGGTAACCGCATGGATTCCTCCTGCTGCGCCAATGACAAGCACAAGTGCCGCCGCTGCTACAGCCTCGTAATAAGTGATCCCGCTTCTCCGTTTTACCTTGTTTTTCTGGTTCTCCTTTAATTTTCTTTTGATCTGCTCCGGTTCAATACTCTCTGGAATTTTTTCCTGTGCGGCAGATTTTTCTATTTTATCTAAAATTTCTTTTTCTGACATAGGCACCTCCATTCTGTAATGAAAAATCCCTTTTTCACTACCTCATTAACTACTGATAGCAATTTATTGTAACCACTCACCCATTTTTTTTAATGCCCGGCTTTCCTTCGAGCGCACGGTATTTTCATTCATATGTAATATTGCAGCGATCTCACGGCTTGTATAGCCTGCGAACTGGTGCATACTGATGATCAGCCGCTCCTCATCCGCCAGTTCAAAAAACAGCTTCCTCACCTGGATACATTCTGTCATCTCCGATCCGGTATCAAGCGCGAGTTCCTCTATATCTTCCATCCCGGTCTCATTTTTACCCGCGTATTCACGCAGTTTATCCTTGCATTTATTGGATAAAATCCGAAATATCCAGCTCTTAAATGCCTCTTCACTGCGCAGTTTCCGGATCGATGCAAACGCATCCGTAACAGCATCGCTTACCGCATCTTCCGCATCGCTCGTATTTCGGAGTGTATACAATGCAAATCGATACATATCCTTATATATTCCGGCATATAATTCGGCAAATGCATCCACATCTCCGCGTTTTGCCCGCCGCACAAGCTTCATATCATTTTTCATAAAATCCTCATTTCTGAGCAACTTGTTGTGAAGATACGATGAGAATCTCAAATTTTCATCTGCAATCAAAGCTATTTGTTTTTGCTCAGAAACAAATAGCCGTGCGAAAAATAAGCTATCAAGCTTATTTTTCGCACTACTTTCTCCATGGGATCCTGGTTTCATGACAGTTATTTGGGATATCCATTTTTTCTGTCATATATATAGTCCGTAAAAGTGCCTATTCTGTTGCAGAAAAGCCCCGAAAATTTGGCTTAACAGTGATAAGGAAGTAATTCTAATTTTTACTGTTGGCTGACAGATTCGGGTGTGCAGGGCAACCGTAAGGTTGCAAAAGCTGTCTGTTTCCAACAGAAACAGACAGCTTTTGATTTGCGTTGAAAGCATCTCGCTGTTTTCTCTCGAGCGGGGCGGTCTTCCCACGGACCGCCCCGCGAAGCCGTTACGGCTCGATGATGTTGAAGGGGTTGGCTCCGGTGATCGGGAACTGGTTCATATTCTCCATCATCAGCGTCAGCAGCTCTGCGCTGCCCTCGACCTTGACGACCTGTGTAACCGTTTCCTGATTGTTAGTCAGGATCGCAAACAGCGCATTCTTCGGGCAGGTAATAGACACGTCCGCATCATCAGACAATGTATCCGCATAGACCAGCAGCACACCATTCTTCACGCGGAGCATGTGCTGTTCGCCCACGTCAGGCAGGATCACGTTCATGGTGAAGTCGCGGTCAGCCAGCGCCTGCTTGTCCATGACAATGGCCATATAGTCAAACAGCATGGGCGCGGAGAGGGCCTTGACCATGTCGCCGGTAGATTTGGTGGAAGCGGTGAAATTGGCGTTTCCATGGCGCAGCTCCTGCGCGGCGGTCAGATATTCGTTGCGCCACGGACCGGACTCCGCCTGATACCCCAGTTGCTCCAGTGCATCGGCGCACAGAAGCCGTGCATCGGTGTTCGTCGGGTCGGCAAAGACGATGGTATTTGTGACCTCGGCGACCCACTGATATTCACCCTTGTCAAAATCCGCCTTTGCCATTTGCAGGACATTGTCAACATCCCCCAGGTACTCCACCCATTTTTTTGCGCTGTCGCTTGGCATGAGGGGGTTCAGGTTGACAGGGTTGCTGTCATACCAGCCCATGAACTTCTGGTAGACCGCCTTGGCGTTGTGGGCGACCGTCCCGTAGTACTGGCGGGTGTACCAGATTTTATTGAGTGCCTCCGGCAGCTCGATCATGTTGGAGATCTCATCGCTGGTGTAGCCCTGATTGATATAGGTCAGAGTCTGGTCGTTGATGAACTTATACACGGCAGCCGTGTTGACCATGTAGTCGTTCACCACGTTGTTTCCCCAGTGCGGCCAGTTGTGGGACTGGAAGGTGACCTCCGCGTCCTTGCCGTAAAGGGAAATGGCCTCGGTGATATAGCTTGCCCATGCCGCGCCGTCGCGCACCTCTGCGCCGCGCAGCGTGTAGAGATTGTGGAGCGTGCCGGTGCAGTTTTCCGCCATCCACAGCGCCTTGTACTGGGGCAGCCAAGTGTTCATTTCGGCGGGTGCTTCCGTACCCGGCGTGAGCTGGAACTCCAGCTCCACACCGTCGATCGTCAGCTTTTCGCCAGACTGCGTGATTTCATAGCTGGGCGTCATGAACGAGACCGTTCCGGTGGACTGTCCCATGCCGATGCCCTGCGCCAGCTTGCCGGTCACGCCGGGGGTCAGAAGGATGCCATACTGATAATTGCTGCGGCGGCCCATACCCTTACCGGCGTAGACATTTTCCTTCACGGAGTGCTCCGTGAAGCCCACAGGCGTGATCACGGGGATCTTGCCGCTGGCGAGCTGATCTTCAATAGAAAGTGTCTCGTCTGCCTTATCCTCTTTCGCCATCACGCCGGCGATGCCGCCAAAATGGTCGACGTGGGAATGAGAGATGATGACGGCCTTGACCGGGAATTTACCAAGATTCTTTTCGATCAGCTGCATGGCAGCCTGACTGCACTCCACGCTCATCAGCGTATCAAAGACGATCCAGCCGGTATCGCCCTTGACAACGGTAAGGTTTGCCATGTCATAGCCGCGGACCTGATAGATGCCATCCGTCACTTCAAAAAGGCCATAAGCGTGGTTATTTTTCGTGTTCTCCCAGAGACTTGGATTTACGCTGTCAGGCGCTTTTTCGTAATCGTCCAGGAACGCATAGGCTTCCTGACTCCAGAGGATCTTCCCATCCTCGTCCTTTAGTTCCAGTGTTTCCGGCGCGTCGATCAGTCCACGGGTGGCGAATTCATATTCCTGCTTATCATCGAAGTCAAGTTCATCGTAGATGGCGGCATTTGCCTTTGCCGTAAAGTCTGTGGCGGGCTTGACATCGGCAGTCAGACCCAGGTCTGCCTTTTCCGCGCCCGGCTCTTTGCGCCCATCCTGCGCACAGCCGACGCAGGACAGCAATAGTACCAATGTAAGAAGCATTGCTGCAATACGTTTCATAGCCATTCTTTTCCATCTCCTTATTGTTCGCGGATAACAGGTGGCTGCCAGCTATCCAGTGCTGTCATATCCGGTACATAGATCCGCATGAACAGATGAAATTCCCCGTCGGAAACAGGCAGCCAGTTAGAGGTGTCTTCCGGTGCATCCTTGGACAGGATAATATCCAATGTGCCGTCCGCATTCAGCTTGAAGTCGGAGCGGTCGTTGATGCAGTAGCGGTCGATGGAATTGTCAATGAGGAAATCATCCTCTCCGTAGGCGGTCACGGACCAGAAGCCGCCCTCCAGCGTGGGAGGAAGGGTTTCAAAGTGGAGTGTATACTTCTTTTCTCCGGTCAGCGCTGCGCCGGTCTCATCCACCGCTGTCTTGGGATAGATTGCCACGTCCACGGTGTTGGCGCCAAGCCCCACCAGCGCTACCATCGTGCGGTAGGTATACTCCGTGCCGAAGTCGCCGATGGGCTTGCCGTAATAGACCCACTGGCCGAGTTTCTGCGCATACTTCGCGCCGTCGGCGGCGAGCGTGGCGCGAAGCCCCTGAAGCATCTGCGTCCAGCGCTCGGCAGCTCCTTCGCCCAGGAGAGCGGCGTCGAAGGTCTTACCCGCGCCCACGTTGATGGCGGAGAGTTTCTTCAGCAGTTCCTTATCCGCATCGGCGGGCGGGTTGACCTGCATCAGAGCGTTAGCCGTATTGAAAAACTCTGCTGGCGTCATGGAAAGCACCTTGTTCACGGGAACAAAGTCATTTTCCTCTTTATAAGCTCCCTGCGGTGCGGCATACTCGCCTCCCTGTACATAAGCCGAAAGCGGCAGGAGCTGCATCTGCTCCTGAATAGCATAGACATTGGGCAGGTCCTCGTTCCCGGACAGCACCGTGCGGGTGATCGACCACATCGTTGCGGTGGGCACGTCCACGCGCGTCACACCGTCGGGCAGCTCGCCCTCCCAGCCGGGAAGCGCAATGGCATAAGCACCCGCCTTGTCCAGCACGGCGGCGGTGTTCGTCCACGCATCCAGAAGCTGCACATTGCAGAAGCGATCCGTTTCCGGCAGGACGTAGACCATAGGCTCTGTGCTGATGTCAAGCCATGCCTGCGAATAGACGGTATCGACGTTCGGCGTCACGACGGTGCGGAAAGAGGCGTCCGCCAGCTTTTTTGCATGGTTGAACTGATTGATGGGCGCACGGCCAGTCATGGTCCCGTCCGTATTGGTCGATAATGTTTTGGTTGCGTCGGTCAGCACCAGCGGGAACGCATAGATGTATGCCTCACTGACCATTTCCCACACGGTTTCAGTATCCGGTGTATCCGGCTGCGTTTTTTCGGCAGAGCAGGCGGAAAGAAACCCGCAGGAAAGCAGCGATAGTAGAATTGCAAGTATCTTTTTCATGTTGTCCTCCTATGATTCTCTTCTGTTTTTGGTCATCTCCTCGAAAGGGTTTGTGCGTATGGATTGACTATAAAGTCGTTTGTGATTTTCTCTTTATGGTAAACTATCGATTATTCCGCCCCTTTCTTTCCGCAAGCCGCACAAGGGAAGGCTTTACCTTTTCTCCGTATTCGCGCGACACACATACGCTGACCAGAAAGCGCATGGTAGGCGACATTTTATCCGCCAGCTCACCGAGATGATCCATCATGCTTTTGATGTCACTAATATCTTCAAGCACGATGGCAAACGCGGCTTTTTCAATTCGACTGATCGCTTCCTCGGCGCAGGCAAGAACGATTTCCTCTTTGGTGGAGAAGTAATAGTAGATGCCGCCGTTTTGCAGCTTTGCCGCCTTACAGAGGTTCTTTGTCGTGGCAAGGGTCAGCCCCTTTTCGACAAAGCAGTCAAGGCAGACGCCTACAAGCTCCTGTCTCTTTTCGGCTTTCTTTTCTTCCCGCAAAACACAATCCCCTCATTTCTGTGCATTATCCAGTGTTTCTTATAATAAGATATCAGACTTCACAAAATAAATCAGGCGATTGCTTGAATAAAAATTGTAAATTTTTATGATCACAATGCTTAATCAAACATCACAACAGCCTCTTTCAGCAGCCGCACCTCCGGCAAGCCATAGATGTACCGAATCGCCGTCCTTGCAAAGACATTGGACTTTACCGTATCCAACTCTGCCAGCCAGACGATCTCCGCTGTGCCGGTTGCAAAGTCAAATCTGATCTCTCCCCATTCGCCGTCATTGTCTACCTGATATAGGTAGACAGCGGCGGCTATTTTTTGTTCCTTTTGCGGCATTCGGTCTGCTTCAGCGTCACGGTATGGACAAGCCTGCTTTCAAGCAGCTTCAGGCACAGCTTGTCAAGCGTACGCCGGTAGAATCGCTTCGCGCCACTGGCGGTTGTACCCTCGAAATCCACCGCCAAGTCCTCAAAGGTAGACTGCATGGACAAAGGGCTGACGCGTCCACAGGTCATGCAGAGGCTTTCGCCGCCGACAGTTGCTCTGATCTGCTGGTTTTCCTTCTTGACATGAACAATGCTCCCTTCGTGATTGACAGTGTTTTTATTTCACTGTCCCTCATAAAGGGAGCATATCAATCAGAAACGGGGGTGATTTTGTAGTTTTTTGACAGCTTTCCTTGAGTCTTACTTTGCAAGTACAACGGAAATTTTGATTTCCTTTTCCGTCTCGCTCAGGTCGAACGCGCCGCCGTCTGCGACGCTCACACGCAGCTCATACAGTGTGCCGTCAGAAAGCTTATCCACGGCACTGCCTGCTTCATCCGTGATCGACCACAGTTCATTGCTGACCTCCACCAACGTTCCGTCCGCACCGTAGGCATAGAGCTTCAGCTCGGCAGTGCTTCCGGAAAGATTGTTCATTCGGAACGAGACCGTCGTGTTGGGGTGGACGTTTTCGACTGTCACGGTGTTGCGCCAACTTGCAACCGCTCCCTCGCCGCCATCCTGTTCAAACTGTGCCTGCGACAGCACGTTCCGCGCGACCTTATCGAGATCGACCTTGCGGTACGGCATTTCGGGAAGATAGACGAAGCGGTCCTGCAAGCACAGCAGCTCCAGATAGCCCGTCGGGCAGTAGAGCGCGTTGCCGCTGTTTCCGGCGTACATCCCGATGGCCATATTGTTGTAGCCAAACTTGTTGGAAACATCCATCGTAAAGATGGTCTCGCCGGTCTCAAAGTCCAGAATGATGTATTGCCACATGCCGCTTTCCAGATCCTGCACATAGCCGTAGATATAGCCCGTCGCGGTGGAAAGTTTGAGAATCGATGTATCGCTCAGGTCATTTCGAGACCAGATACTCTTCATCTCATAGCCGGAATCGGTTTTAACCGTATCGACACGCTCCACACCGGGAGCAATCATGCTGTTGCCCTTCGTCAGCCAGTTTGTGTCATAGATGTTGGCGTAGCTCTGGATGGAAGAGTCACTGTTTGGATCGGCAAGGCCTGCGCTGCCTGCGCCGAACCAGTTGCACACGATAGTGCTGACGGTGCCCTCACTGTCGTCATAGACGATGGCAGAGTTTTCAACCGCCACCTGATAGCCATCGGGCAGCTCATCCAGCACCGGCAGACTTGCAACGATCTCACCGGTCTTCATATCGAGCGCCAGCAGCTTGACGGGGTCCGCGTTGTCGGTGAACATCACAAGCTCCGGCGTCAGCGACG
>ENA-OZUM01000409-OZUM01000409.1-human-gut-metagenome-genome-assembly--contig:-NODE-409-length-11718-cov-3.627026_pt1 | contig 11718 bp, 8 predicted proteins | sample MGYA00243434_ERZ654023 | MGnify/ENA primary metagenome ERZ654023 (study PRJEB26926, sample SAMN06164737) | human gut metagenome | biome: ENVO:00009003; feature: ENVO:2100002; material: ENVO:00002003... | reverse complement strand
GGCATGGTTTTGGTGGCAAGCTTTGCCCAAAAGCCTTGCAGCCGCAGGTGCAGCGCGGGCTTCTGGCGTACCTTGCCGTCAAACAGGGCGAATTTTGCAAACAGCGCCAGCAGGTCGTTTTTGAGCTGTGCTGGTTCCGGTACGGTCTCCGGTTCCAGCGCGGCGGCAAGGCTGCTCTCGTAAGGGGTCATGACCGGGGCGGTGTGTCCCAGAACCTTGCGCCAGCGCGCAGCCTGCATGGTGTACACCAGCTGGTTTTTCGCCATCCACTCCTGCCGCGAAAGCTTGTACTGGATGGCAAAAAAGTAGTCTGCGTGGGCAAACCGCAGCGCCTCCAGCACCGGGCGGCGGGGCAGCTCCAGCCGGTATGCGGCGTTTTCCAGATATAGCCACGCCATATCGTCCAGCATGGGCTGGCGCACATCGCCCTCCCAAGCGGAAAAAATGTCCCGGATCAGCGCATCACCGTAGTATTTATGCACCAGCCCTACGATGCAGTTCATGTAAAAATCAATGGTGCCGTCTGTGTTATGGGCCAGAAACAGCGGCTCAAAGCCGTAGGCTCCGGCAGCGGCCCAGACCTGATTGGCCGCACGCCGCTCCTGCGCGGTGTAGCTTTGGGCGTCCATCAGGCAAACAGCTTTCCGGCATCCAGCTTGGCCGGGATGCGCGCGGCGATCACGTCCCGGATCAGCCCCTGCTCGTAGGAGTCAAAGGCCTTGTTGGTGATGCCCATATCCAGCGCCGCCCCGGCCGGGATGCCCCGCCGAATCAGCCGCAGCGCGTCCAGCATACCGCGCAGATCCAGCGCTTTGGTGGAAATCTCGGCACTGTCGCACTTTTTCTGCAGGTCCAGAAACAGCAGTGCAAACTGGTGCACATATTTTGCGGAAAGATCCGGGAACTGCGCCCGCAGCAGCTTTTCCAGATTATCCTGCGTGATGGTAGGCATCTGCACCACTGCAAAGCGGGAGGTAAGCGCCTCGTTCAGCTCCCGGGTGCCCGCGTAGCCGTAGTTCATGGTGGCAATAAAGCGGGTCTCCTCGGCCAGCGGGATGCGGTCGTAACCGGGTACGTCGATGGCGCGGCGGAAGTCCAGCACCGCGTGCAGCACCGCCAGCGCCTCGTTTTTGGCCATGTTGATCTCGTCCAGCACGCCAAAGCCGCCGCACTGTGCGCAGCGGTACACCGGCCCGGGACGGAACACCACCTGCCCGCCCGCAAAGGTATCCATGCCGATCAGGGAGGCGGCATCCATGTTTACATGAAAAGAGATGTCCCATGCGGGGCGGCCAAAGGCGGCGGCAAGGTTTTCTGCCAGCACGTTTTTGCCGGTGGCCTTGCCGCCGGCCAGCAGCAGGTTTTCGCCGCAGAGGATGGCCGCCAGCGCCTGCTCCCACACCTCTTTGCCGTAGTAGGTAAAGGCAGGGGCGGGGATGCGCGGGCGCAGCACCTCGCTGAGCGGATGGGCGGCGCGGTATTCCTGCACCGCCGTAAGCAGGGCGGGGTCCACCCCTTCCTGCCGTAAGGTATCCAGAATATCCGACATTTGTACAAACACCTCGATCTTGTGACCGGGCGGGAATGAACTGCCCGGTTTCACGCTTATCATAGCACAATCGCGGGCATTTGTGTAGAGGGTGTGCGGGGCAAAAACGCAAAGAGGGGCAGCCCCAAATCGGGCTGCCCCTCTTCACATGAAAAAGAAGAAAAGAAGAAACGCTTAGAGTATGTCGGAGAACTGCGCTTTATCAGGCATTCTCCAGACCGGCCATCTGCTTGACAGCCTTCATGGCGTAGGTCAGGGTACGACCCATAGCCACACCGGCCATCAGGCAGGGGTAGTTGTTGGCAAAGAAGCTACCGGACATATCACCGGTGATGTACAGACCCTCCATGGGCTGGTTGTTGGTGTCCAGAGCCTGACCCTTTTCGTTGATGGCGATGCCCTGCTCGGTGGTCAGCAGAGAGGCACCCAGCCAGCAGCCGTAGAAGGGAGCAGTGCGGATGGCGCTCAGACGGTAAGCGGGCTTGCCGAAGTCCTCGTCGTTCTGCTTATCGTACAGCTCGTTGTAGCGCTCCACGGTGGCAAGGAAGGTGTCCTTTGCCGCACCGGTAAAGCCCATCTTGTCGGCCAGCTCCTCGAGGGTATCGGCCTTGAAAAAGCAGCCCTCCTTCTCGCCGTTCTCGACCTGCTGAGCAAAGTAGTCCTCGCCGAGGTTGCGGGTCTGGGCAGAGCAGCCGATGGTGTGGAAGCGCTTTGCATCCTCGATGAAGTTTGCATCGCTGATCTGGGCGTAAACGCGGCCCGGCTGGTGGGCAGCAGCGTAGACGATATCGTTGTAGGGGCAGCTCTCGTTGGCAAAGCGCTCGCCGTTGCGGTTCACCTTCAGGAAAGGCTGGGTGCCGGGGTTGAACTGGCGGATCTTGCCCGGGAAGGCCTTACCGCCAAAGGCAGAGTCGCTGTCCACATAACCGGCATCCACACCGGGGGCAACGATGCCGCGGTCAAACAGCATGGGAGCGGCTTCCTTGTCCAGATTAGCGCCTGCCCACACTGCTGCACGGATACCGTAGCCCTTGTCGGCGGGGGAGTAGGAGCAGGCGGTGGTCACGCTGGTGCCCAGCGGGTCCAGCTGCTCCATCATGTAGGGGTTGCCGGGGAAGCCGCCGCAGGCCAGCAGCACGCCCTTGTTGGCGTTGTAACGGATGAAGTGGTCATCCTCGGTGCTCTGGGCGATGATACCGGTAATGCGGCCATCGCTGTTCTTTTCCAGCTTGGCCAGACTGGTCTTGAAGTCCACATCGTAGCCCAGCTCCTGAATGTACTGCAGCAGCAGCTCATTGCGAGCCAGACCGGACTCGCGCTCGCTGGCCATGTAGTTATGCTCCTGCACAGGGTAGAGGTAGTCGGTGTTGTGCTCGGCATTCTCTGCAGGCCATGCAGCCTCGCTGCCGGAGGTAAAATCGCACACCCAGCCGTACTTATCCTCCAGAATGCTGCGCATGAAGTCGTGCATGGCGGCAGACTCGTTGATCCAGGTCTTGACAACGCGCTGGTCGCACTTGCCGGAGGCATAGCGGGAGATCTCGCTCAGCAGCTTTGCCTTATCGGTGGCGGGTTCGCCAGCCTCCTTAGCGGCAGCAGAATCAACAGCGCCGTACCAGTGACGGGTGTCCTGCACGTTGGCGTTCTGCTCGATAACACGGAAGTTCAGGCCGTTGGCAGCCGCATAGGCGGCAGCGAACATACCGCCGTTGCCAGCGCCCACGATCAGGATATCGGTGTCCACGGTCTCGGTGATGGCAGCCTCGTCGATGTCAGGCTCTTTGCCCAGCCAGTCGTTCTCATCGCCGGTGGGCAGCTGCACGCTGGAGACCACGGCCTCGCCCTTTGCCTGTGCGTAGCAGCTCTTGGCAGCCTTCATCACGGCGTCGGAGGTGATGGTAGAACCGGAAACACCGTCGATCTCGGCAGAGCCGGCAGCCAGCAGCTGCTCGCGCAGCTCGTCGGCAGCGGCAGCGCCGAAGGAAGCGGTCTCGCCGGAGGTATCCACCACCACGTCGGTGACAGCACTGTCGGAGAAGGTCATAGTGACCTTGACGGTAGAGGAAATGCCCTCGGCAGTGCCCTCGTAGGTGCCGGGGATGTACTGGCCGGCAGCACCGGAAGTGGAAGTGGAGGCAGAACCGGAAGCGGCATTGCAGGCAGCCAGAGCACCGGCGGTCACACCGCTCATGGCGGCGGCAGCGGCGATCTTGATAAAGCCCTTACGGGAAATCTTGTTCATAGGTATGCTCTCTTTCTTTTTGTTCTTCTTTGTGTTCCTTCTTATCGTGCAGCAAAGTAAAAGGCACTTTGCGGAATCCTTAACAATTGTAGCGTAGAAGGGTGCTGTTTACAATTCATATTTTTTATATTATAATTTAGGCAAACCTAATGTATTGCGGGAGGGAGAAAAGCATGAACGAGAGCGCACTGGAAGGCTTTGTAAAGATCGTGGAACTGAACAGCTTTTCTGCGGCGGCAGAGGCACTGTATCTTTCCCAGTCGGCACTTTCGCAGCAGATCCGCACGCTGGAAGGGCAGCTGCAGTTCGAGCTGTTCCAGCACGTGCCCCGCCGGGTGGTGCTGACCCCGGCGGGACAGGATTTTTACCCCAAGGCAAAGCAGCTGGTGGCTCTGTATCAGCAGGCGTTGCGCCACGCCCGCGCGGTGCAACAGCAGGAAAAACCGCCGGAACGGCATCTGGTGATTGCAGGCTGCCATGAGGCAATGCGGATGTTCGCATACGACTTGTTTTCCCTGACAAGTGACTTGTGCCTGCAGTATACCTCCATTCTGGGGTGGTGTGCCAACCGCAGCGAGGTCTGGCGCAGCCTGAAAAAAGGGGAGATGGATCTTTCCTTCCAGCTGGAAAGTGCAGAGTTCTACGCGCAGGGGCTTACCTTTGTGCCGCTGTTCTATATGCCAGAACTTTGCATCCCCATCCACCCGCCCGCTGATATGCCGGTGGGCAGATTGACCTTGGAACAGGCATTGCAATATCGCTGGCTACCCATCAAGGAGATGTACCAGACTGTCTACGAAACAAGCCTGCTGCAGGAGGGAATGGACCGAGGGGTGGAGTTTACGCCGGTGGGCGGTATCCGCAGTGCGGCCTACGGCGACCCAGCACTCAAGATGGTCCCGGCGGTCTATTACCGCAGGCCGGACCTCAGTTTTGTGCGGGTACTGGACTGGGGCAGGGGACACCGCTTCGGCGTTGTGCTGGGGCAAAAGCGCGAGGATCCGGTAGTGATGGCCTATGTCCGCGCCTTGCAGCAACAGCTGCCGTCCCTCTCGGAAAAGCTGTTCGGCCTGAAGCTGGAACCGGTGGAGGAATCATAAAGAAAAGACGAAAACCCTCTCAGGCACCGACAGATGTAGAAAAGCTCCCCCCTCTCGGGGGGAGCTGGCATCGCGCAGCGATGACTGAGAGGGTAAAACAAAGAGCACCTATTGCCCTAAAAAGGCGACAGGTGCTCTTTTTGCAATTATATTGTGACGACAGGTGCTTTAATCCACCACGTCCTCAAACTGGCTGTTGTACAGGTCAGCGTAGAAGCCGCCTGCCTCGATCAGCTGGTCGTGAGTGCCCTGCTCCACAATGTCGCCGTCCCGCATCACAAGAATGAGGTCGGCATCGCGGATGGTGGAAAGGCGGTGGGCGATGACAAAGCTGGTGCGCCCCTCCATCAGGCGGTCCATGGCGGTCTGGATGCGCTGCTCGGTGCGGGTATCCACGCTGCTGGTGGCCTCGTCCAGAATCAGGATGCGGTTATCTGCCAGAATGGTGCGGGCGATGGTGAGCAGTTGCTTTTGTCCCTGACTGACGTTGGAGGCGTCCTCGTTCAGCTCCATCTGGTAGCCGCCGGGCAGGGTGCGGATAAAGTGGTCGGCGTTGGCTGCCTTTGCGGCGGCGATAACCTCTTCATCGGTGGCGTCCAGCCGGCCGTAGCGGATGTTCTCCATGATGGTGCCCTTGAACAGCCATGTGTCCTGCAGCACCATGCCAAAGCCCTCGCGCAGGGCGCTGCGGTCAAAGTCCCGCACATTGTGGCCGTTCAGGGTGATAGAACCGGCATCCACATCGTAAAAGCGCATCAGCAGCTTGACCATGGTGGTCTTGCCCGCACCGGTGGGGCCTACGATGGCTACCTTCTGGCCGGGCTGCACCGTGCAGCTGAAGTCGTGGATAACAGTCTTGTCCGGGGTGTAGCCGAAGCGGACATGACTGAATGTCACCTGACCGTTGATGCAGGCAGGGTCCGCGCGGCGGGCCGGGTCTGCCTGCTGATCCTCTTCCGGCTCGTTCAGAAACTCGAACACCCGCTCAGCGGCAGCGGCCATGCTCTGCAGCATATTGGATACCTGCGAAAGCTGCTGGATGGGCTGGGTAAAGTTTTTGACATACTGGATAAAAGCCTGAATATCGCCAATGGTGATAACGCCGTTTGCAGCAAAAATGCTGCCCACGATGGCCACTGCCACATAGCCCAGGTTGCCCACAAAGTTCATGATGGGCATCATAAGGCCCGAGAGGAACTGGCTCTTCCATGCGGATTCGTACAGCTTATCGTTGGCGGCGTTGAAGTCTGCCAGTACCACGGCCTCCCGGTTGAAGGCCTTGACCACGTTGTGGCCGGCGTAGACCTCCTCGACCTGACCGTTGACCACGCCCAGCGTGGCCTGCTGTGCCTTGAAGTACTTCTGGCTGAACTTGACCACCACCAGCACCAGCGCCAGCGATACCGGTAAGATCAGCAGGGCAATCAGGGTCATGCGGGGACTGATGGAGAGCATCATCACCAGCACACCGATCATGGTGGTCACGCTGGTGATCAGCTGGGTGATGCTCTGGTTCAGGCTCTGGCCCAGTGTGTCCACATCGTTGGTGATGCGGGAGAGCACCTCGCCCACGGTGCGCTTTTCAAAGTACGCCAGCGGCAGGCGGTTGATCTTTTCACTGATCTGGCGGCGGAAGTCGTAGCAGACCTTCTGAGAAAGGCCGGTCATCAGCCAGCCCTGAATAAAGCTGAAGGCGCTGCTCAGCAGGTACATGCCCAGCAAAAACAGCAGGATGCGGCCGATATACACAAAGTCGATGCTGCCGGTGCCGCGCAGCCGGGCGATCCAGCCGGTGGCAAGGGCGGTGGTGGCTTTTGCCAGCACCTTAGGGCCTGCAATGTTGAAGATGGTAGAAAGAATTGCAAACAACATGGCTGCCGCAAGGGGCAGCTTATAGTGGCTCATAGTGCGGATGAGCTGCCGCAGCGTGCCTTTAAAGTTTTTGGCGCGCTCGGTGGTGGGACGTCCGGGTCTGGGCATATCACTCACCCTCCTTTTCTGTATTCAGGGTATCCAGCGCCAGCTCCTTCTGGCTCAGCTGGCTGCGGGCGATCTCCTGATATTCCGGGCAGCTGACCATCAGCTGAGCGTGGGTGCCCTTGCCCACCAGCCTGCCTTCGTCCAGTACAAGGATCTGGTTTGCGTGCAGCACGGTGGAAATGCGCTGTGCCACAATGATCACAGTGGCGTTGTCGGTCTGTGCCTTCAAAGCGCGGCGCAGGGTTACATCGGTCTTGTAGTCCAGCGCCGAGAAGCTGTCGTCAAACAGATAGACCTTGGGATTTTTGGCAATTGCCCGGGCAATGGAAAGCCGCTGCTTCTGGCCGCCGGATACGTTGGAGCCGCCCTGCGCAATGGGACTTTGATAGCTTTCGGACTTTGCCTCGATAAAATCAGTGGCCTGTGCAATGGCGGCGGCTTTGTGCACCTGTGCGTCGGTGATATCCTCGCCGCCGAATTTCAGGTTGCTGTCAATGGTGCCGCTGAACAGCACACCCTTCTGGGGCACATAGCCCAGCAGGTCGTGCAGCTGTGCCTGTGGCATCTCGCGCACGTCAATGCCGTCCACGGTCACCCTGCCGCCGGTCACATCGTAAAAGCGGGGGATGAGGTTGAGCAGGGTGGATTTGCCGCAGCCGGTAGAGCCGATGATGGCGGTGGTCTCGCCGGGCTTTGCGGTAAAGTTGATGTGCTCCAGCGCATCGCTGTCCGCACCGGGGTAACGGAAGCTCACATCCTCGAACTGCACCACGCCCTGCCAGTCGGTGTGCGCCTGTGCGGCCTTTGCGATGGCTTCGTCCGGGTCGTGGATGGAGGCTTTGGTGCGGATGACCTCGTCAATACGATCCGCAGCCACACCGGCGCGGGGCAGCATGACGGCCACCATGGCCAGCATCAGGAAGGACATGACGATCTGCATGGTGTAGGTGATAAAGGCGATCATTTCGCCCACCTGCATAGTGCCGGCATCCATGGCCTTGCCGCCGAACCAGACGATGAGCAGGCTGGTGCCGTTCATGATCAGGGTCATAAAGGGCATCATAGCCACCATAGCGCGGTTGGTGAACAGCTGGGTGCCCATCAGCTCCCGGTTGGCCTTGTCAAAGCGCTGCTCCTCAAACTTTTCGCGGCTGAAGGCGCGCACCGGCATGATGCCGGTCAGAATCTCGCGGCTGACGAGGTTCAACCGGTCCACCAGCTTCTGCATGATCTTGAACTTGGGCATGGCCACACTCATCAGGAAGAGGATGAGCAGCAGCAGCAAAGCCACGTCCAGCACCACGATCCAGGAAAGGCCGCTGCTGCTGCCTACAACGTGCAGCACGCCGCCAATGCCCAGAATGGGCGCGTAGGCCACCATGCGCAGCAGGATGACGCAGACGAACTGCACCTGCTGGATATCGTTGGTGGTGCGGGTGATGAGGGAGGCGGTGGAGAAATTCTCGATCTCCGCATTGGAGAAGCCGATAACGCTGGAGAAGGTCTCCCGGCGCAGGTCGCGGCCGATGGCGGCAGATACCCGGGAGGCAAGGAAGCCCACGGCCACAGCCACGGCTACCATCAGCAGGGTGAGCGCCAGCATCTGGCCGCCCACCCGGAAGAGGTAACCCATCTGCACATCCTGCGCAACGCCCTGCGCCTCGTATTCCAGCTGCACCAGCAGCAAAGACTGGCTTTTCAGGTTTTCCAGCAGGGTGCTGTCCAGCTGGCTCATGGCACCGTCCAGCTGCTTTTGCAGCATACTGCGGTCAAAGCCGGGCATTTGGCTCATGGCGGCAAACTGGCTGCAAACGGTGTCCAGATTCGCTGCCGTAGGGGTGACGGTCTCAGTGTCCGCGTCCGCAGCGGCAGAGGGCGTCTCGGCAAGGCCGGTCATGCCCATACTGTTCTGCCCGGCAGGGGTGTTGGCGGCCTGTGCGGCAGCCATATACAGCACGATGTCCGGGGTGGTCACCGCATCTTCCAGTGCGGTGCGCTCGTCTTCGGTCAGGTCGGAGCGCAGCTGCAACACGCCATCGTCCTGCAGGTAGTACTGGTAGGCGTTTTGCAGCTTCTGCGCATCCTCCTCGCTCATCAGCAGGCTCAGCGCGTCCAGCGTACTCTGGCGCACCGTCTGGGGCAGAGGGCTTTCAATGCCGCCCTGCTGGATGCCGGTGTCCACGATCTTGCTGGTGTAGTCCGGCAGGGCAAGGTCGCAGTACGCCTGCACGAACAGCAGTGCGAACACCACAAGGCAGACCGCCCAGTGCCGGGCCAGCTGCTTAAAGATCTTTGTCATGGTTCGTTTCTCCCTTCGGGTCAATGTTGCGCGCGGCATTTTCCGCAAGAATGGCATCCATCAGCGCGCCGCGCAGCGCGTCCATCTGGGCTACCTGCTCCGGCTCTAACCGTGCCAGCACACTGGCAAAGTAGTCGCGCAAAGCCTGCTCACACTGGTGGCACAACTCGTACCCCTTGGGGGTGATGCGCACCAGCGTTTTGCGGCGGTCGGCGGGGTCCGGTTCCCGCACCACAGTGCCGTCCTGCTCCATGAGCCGCAGCCCGCGCGAGACCGCCGGCAGCGGCTGACGAATCTCCCGGGCAAGGTCAGAGACGTAGATGGCGCCGTCCTTTCCGTGACAGTTGATGGCGTGCAGCAGGCCTTCCAGCATATTGAAGTGGCATTTGGGGCAATCGGCCAGCGCCGCCCGCATCCCGGCCTTGGATGCTTTGCTCAGCTGCCCGATATAGTGGCACATCCCCTGAAAGCTGGGGGTGCTTGGCTCGGACACGACAGTCCCTCCTCATTTGCATTTTTCAAATACTTAACAGCTGTTAAGTATTAACGCCTGATAAGCATATTCCTTTTGCTGCCGGATTGCAAGGGAATAGGGAAATATTAAACAAAAATTCACAAAAAACTTGTAGGTTTTGTCAATGCGCAAACCGGCTCTCGCTGCATAGAAATAAAGGACAGGCAGAAACGGAGGGCGCGGATGGAGCAGGGATTCCAAGTGTTGTTACAGGTATTCGGCGGATTGGCGCTGTTTTTATATGGGACGGACAGCCTGTGCAGGGCAGTACAGCAGGGAGCGGGCAGGCGTCTGCGCAGCCTGCTGGCGCGGTGCACCGCAAACCCGGTGGCAGGGTTGCTGACTGGTGCTGCGGTAACGGCGGTGCTGCAAAGCAGCTCAGCGGTCACGGTCATGGTGATTGCCTTTCTGGCGGCGGGGCTGTTGCAGCTGCGGCAGGCGGTGCCGGTGGTGTTCGGAGCGAACATCGGCACAACGGTCACGGCGCAGCTGCTGGCGTTCCGGGTGGAAAGCTGGCGGTATCTGCTGCTGTTTGGCGGGGTGCTGCTCTGTCTGGCCTGTAAAGGCTGGCGGGGCCGCTGCGTGGGCGAGGCAGTGTTCGGCTTCGGACTGCTGTTTGAGGGCGTCACTGTGATGCGCAGCGCCATGGAACCGCTGCTGCAAAGCCCTCTGCTCCGGCTGGAGCTTGCCCGGGTGCAGCAAAGTCCCATGCACGGGCTGCTGGCGGGCGTCTGCATGACCTTAACGGTGCAAAGCAGCTCTGCCACAGTGGCGCTGCTGCAAAGCATGGCGGCGCAGCCCGGGGCAGACGGCGTGCACAGCCTGCTGGGGCTGACGGCGGCCATTCCCATTTTGCTGGGGGATAACATCGGCACCACCATCACGGCGGTGCTTGCCGCCATCGGGCAGGGAAGAGACGCCAAGCGGGTGGCGGCAGCCCACGCCATTTTTAACCTGAGCGGAGCGGCGGTGTGCTGCGCACTGCTGCAGCCCTTTGCGGCGCTGGTGCGGCTGTGCTCGCCCGCAGGGGTGGAGTGCGCCGTGATCGCCCGGCAGATCGCCAACGCACACACCTTATTCAACGTACTGTGCGCGCTGGTGTGGCTGCCCCTGACCGGGCAGATGGTGCGGCTGGTCTGCGCGCTGCTGCCCGATAAAAAACGACCGCAAGAACGGTTGTAAACCGGAGCGGGGAATGGTATACTGAAGCAGACGATACTATTATATATAAAGGACGGAATGCAATGAAACGGAAAATCGGCAGGCTGTGCATGGTGCTGGGCGCGGTGCTGATCTTATGCGCCGCCGGGTTGCTGGGCTACAACCGGTGGGATGCCGCCCGGGCAGAAAAGGCTTCGCAGGAAGTATTGGGCGAGCTGGAGCAGACCATGCAAAAGACCATTACGGAGCACCAGCAGGAAAACGAGACTGCAGCCCCGCAGCCGGTGTTGGACCCGACGCAGGAGATGACCACCGTGGAGGTGGAAGGGCGGGACTACATCGGGGTGCTTTCCATCCCGGCGGTAGAACGGGAACTGCCGGTGATGGCGCAGTGGAGCTACGCCGGGCTGAAGATCGCCCCCGGGCGGTACAGCGGCACCACCTATGGCGATGATCTTGTGATCTGCGGCCACAACTACGCAATGCACTTCAGCCCCATCAAGTGGCTGGCCATCGGCAGCTCGGTCTATTTTACGGATGCAGACGGTCTGCGCTGGAGTTACGAGGTGGAAAGCGTGGAGACTTTGCGCCCCACCCAGATCGAGGAGATGACCACCGCTACCGAGACGGACAGCTGGGATCTGACCCTGTTCACCTGCACCTCCGGCGGCGGTTCCCGCTACGCGGTGCGCTGTGTGCGGAAAGGCTACCCCGTCCGGGTGACGGACGCGGCAGAATAATGCTTTGCACAGCAGGATGATTTGGAAGGGCTTCCGCTTTGCTATAGCCATTATCAGCGGAAAATTTATTTTTAATTTCGGGATAGCGGAGCGTCTGCGGACGCTCCGCTATCCCATTTTCACAGGAGGGGGT
>ENA-OZUM01000399-OZUM01000399.1-human-gut-metagenome-genome-assembly--contig:-NODE-399-length-11986-cov-4.437851_pt1 | contig 11986 bp, 7 predicted proteins | sample MGYA00243434_ERZ654023 | MGnify/ENA primary metagenome ERZ654023 (study PRJEB26926, sample SAMN06164737) | human gut metagenome | biome: ENVO:00009003; feature: ENVO:2100002; material: ENVO:00002003... | reverse complement strand
CCTCGGTCTCGTGGGCTCGGAGATGTGTATAAGAGACAGAGACCGGACTGTTCCAGCGGGAGCGGCAGCAGGATGCAGTCTGCCTGCGGCAGCTGCTGCACGCCGCCCACCGTATACCCCGCCCGCGCCAATGCACGCCCTGCCGCCGCCTGCCGGGCATCGCTGCCCACCACCGCAAACCGCTTTGTCTGCCTCATGTCGTCATCTCCCCTTTTCCGCTGTGCACCATCCTATGCAGGAAGATAAAACCGCGTGAACGGAAAGATGCTGACCGGCAGAAACAAAAAAGCTCCCCCTTTCGGGGGAGCCGATAAAGCCGCAAGGCTTTGCCTGAGCGGGTTCTTATTTCAGCGCTTCTTCCAGCACCTTCAGCAGGTGCGGGATATCCAGCGGCTTTGCGATGTGGCCGTTCATGCCCGCATTCAGGGCGTTCTGCTTGTCCTCCTCAAAGGCGTTGGCGGTCATGGCAAAAATGGGGATGCCTGCCTTGCGGGGGTCGGGCAGGGCGCGGATACGCCGGGTGGCTTCGTAGCCGTCCATCCGGGGCATCTGGATGTCCATCAAAATCAGGTCATACTGCCCGGGCACGGACTGCTCCATCTTTTCCACTGCTTCAACGCCGTCTCCGGCGGTATCCACAAGGAAGCCCGCTTCCTTTAAGATCTCTATGGCGATCTCCCGGTTCAAGGCGTTATCCTCCACCAGCAGCAGATGCTTACCGCTGAAGTCTGCCTTGGGCGGCAGGGCGGGCGTCTGCGCCGACTGCACCCGGAAGGGCTCTGCCAATACCTTGCGCAGCTCCGAGAGAAACAGCGGCTTTTCGCAGAAGGCGGTCACACCGGCGGCGCGCGCCTCCTCCTCGATATCCGCCCAGTCATAGGCGGTCAGGATGATGATGGGGCAGCTGTCCCCGATGACCTTGCGGATCTGCCGCACGATCTCGATGCCGTTCATATCCGGGATGAGCCAGTCGATGATATACACGCTGAAAGCATCGCCCTGCTCCACGGCGTACTTCGTGCGGATGACTGCTTCCTTGCCGGAGATGGTCCACTCCGGCCGCATGCCGATCTTGGAAAGCATGGTGCTGACGCTCAGGCAGGTGTTGGTGTCGTCGTCCGCCACCAGCGCCCGCAGCCCTTCCAGCTGGGGCAGCTGCTTAATCTCCGCCTTCTGCCCGCTGAGGGGGAAGCAGAGGTTCACGATGAACTCGCTGCCCTTGCCCGGCTCGCTTTCAAGGGTGATGGTGCCGCCCATCAGGTCTACGATGTTCTTGGTGATGGAAAGCCCGAGACCCGTGCCCTGGATGCCGCTGACGGTGGAGCTTTCCTCCCGGGTGAACTCCTCAAAGATGTGCTTCTGGAACTCCTTGTTGATGCCGATGCCGTTATCTTTAATGCGGAACTCATAATTGCCGCAGCCCTTGGGCGCGCCGGGCTTTTGGGCAATGCGGATGCTCACCATGCCGCCGGTGGGGGTGAACTTGATAGCATTGGAAAGGATGTTCAGCAGCACCTGATTCAGCCGCAACGGATCGGTGATGATGTCCTCGTCCACCACGTCCATGGTGTCGATGAACAGCGCTAAGCGCTTGGAGCTGATGTTGGGCTGGATGATGGAGCGTATATCGTGCACGAGATCCGGCAGATGCACCGCCTTTTCCTCGATCTTCACCTTTCCACTCTCGATGCGGCTCATGTCCAGCACATCGTTGATGAGGGAGAGCAGGTGCTGGCTGGAAGTGGATATCTTTTTCAGATAGTCCAGCACCTGTTCTTTATTATCAACATGGGTCGCCGCCAGCGAGGTGAAGCCGATAATGGCGTTCATCGGAGTGCGGATGTCGTGGCTCATGTTGAACAAGAACTCCCGCTTGGCGCGGTTTGCCGCTGCCTCGTGCCGGACGGCAAGCTCCAGCTTGCGGTTCTGCTCTTCCAGCTGGGCGTGATACTTCTGCTCCTGCTCCCTTTTTTGCTGCTCCGCAAGCTTCATGGAGCGGCGGCGCAGCGTTTGCAGCACTGCCACACAGATCAGATAGAAGATCAGTACCGTCAGCAGTGCGCTGCTGAAATTGCGGAACACCGATTTTTCGTCGATATAGAGATACAGATCAAAATTCTGTCCGTTGCTGTACATCCCGAAATAGCAGCCGGAATTTGCCCAGTCGCGGGTGTGGGTCAGAATGTCGGGCGCACCGGCCTTGCGGATGCCCTGCACCAGCGGGCTGTTCGTGGTGTACAGTCCGATGAGGCTCGGGTCGTTTGCGGCGATCACCTTGTTGTCCTGCACGATAAAGATGGTGCCGCTGATGTTCTTCGGGTAGCCGTCCAGCACGCTTTGGATGGACAGGGCTGTCCCCTCCACAAACTCCGGCGGAGTCACCCGGTAAGCCAGCAGCACAGCGTCCCCTGCTGCGGCGCGGCGGGTGGCAACATCCACCGCTGTACCATCCTGTAACAGAATGCGCTTGAGATAGGTCTTTTGCGGGTTTTGCAGCACGTTCAGCGCGGCTTGCTCTCGCAGTGATTCCGCAAACTGCGCATAATCGATATTACCATCCGTATATTCGCGCAGTGATTCTCCATTTTCGTCCAGTACGGCAATGCCGGTAAGCCAGAGGGATTCCGTTTCTTTCCGGAGGGCTTCGGGGTCGTAAATATCCAAAGCGTCATTTTCGGCCAGCTGCCGCACCGAGACCGCCATCCGGCGCAGCGACTTTGCGGTGATGGTATCGTTATATTTTTCGTAGCTGGTGGACTGCACCTTTACAAAGTTGATGGTGCGGTCAAAGTATTCCTCGGTAGCGCGCATGGACTCCCGCCCGGAGAAGAGGGTCACTGCCAGCAAAAGCAGCATGCCCATCAGCAGGTAGAGCGCCGCCACCCGCATATTGGGTGTGAACGTTTTCTTGTTACGGTTCAAGGGCGTCCACCTCCAGATATTTTTCCGGGTCCGGCAGATACTTGCCTACGATCTGCTTCATCGTGCCGTCGGCGCGCATGGCGGCAAAGGTCTCGGTCAGCTTTTCGTCCAGCCCGCGGGTGTCGTTCAGCGCAAAGGCCACGCCGATGCCGGTGACCAGCAGCGGCTCCTCCAGAATGCGGAAATTGGCATTGCAATCCTGCATATACTGCAAAATGGCGGCCTCGTGGGCGGCAATGGCGTCCACATAGCCGCAGTTCAGCATGGCGTACTGCACGCTGCGGTCCTCGGCGCTCAGCAGTTCACCAAACTGCGGGATGCGGGGGTCGGTGCCGCCGAGGAAGATTTCCTCCGGCTTGGTGGTGCTTTGCACCATCATGGTCTTGCCCGCAAGGTCGGCAAGCGTTTCAATGCCGCTATCGGCATTGACCGCCACCACCTGACGGCTGACCATATACGGCCCTGCCCAGCGGTACAGCTGCTCCCGCCCATCCATGGAAAAGCAGCTCCAGATGCAGTCGATAGCACCGCTTTCCACAAGGTTTGTTTTCTGCTCCCAGTCAATGATTTCAAACCGTACCGCATACCCCATGCGGGCAAAGACCTCGGTGGCAATGTCCACATCAATGCCGGTGGGCGTGCTGTCATTGTTCAGGTAGATAAACGGCGGGTAGTTATCGCTGCCCACCGTAAGCTCGGGCAGCGCTGCCGCCGCCTGTGTTTTGCCGCAAGCGGTCAGCCCGGCTGCCGCTGCCGCCGCGCACACCTTTAAAAAGGTACGGCGGGGTATTTTATAGTTGGATCGCTGTTCTGTCACGCGTAGATGTCCTCACATTACCATTGTAAAATTTCCTGTTTCAGTTCCCCCTGCACGTCCAGCAGGCACTGCAGCAGCAGCGGGTTGAAGGCTCCGCACGCGCCGTTCGTGATCATCTGGACAGCCGTTTCGTGCGGGAAAGCCTTTTTATAGCACCGTTCGCTGGTCAGTGCGTCATACACATCCGCCATGGAGACCAGCTGTGCGCTGATGGGGATATCGTCGCCCTTCAGCCCGTCCGGGTAGCCTTTGCCGTCCCAGCGCTCGTGGTGCCAGCGGGCGATCTCGTAGGCGGTCTGCAACAGCGGCTGGTCTGCAAAGCTTTCAGTCTTTTGCAGCATCTCTGCGCCCAGCATACTGTGGGTCTTGATCACCGCAAATTCTTCTGCGGTCAGCTTGCCGGGCTTATTCAGGATGGCTTCGTCAATGCCGATCTTGCCGATATCGTGCAGCGCCGACGCCAGCGGGATGTTATCCTGCTGCTCGGGAGTCAGGTCGTAGCGGCTGGTCAGCTCCATCAGCCGGTGCAGCAGCGTCTCGGTGATGATGCGAATGTGCCGCACATGAGAGCCGGACTCGCCGTTGCGGAACTCCACGATCTGGCTCAGCACGCCCACCAGCACATCGGTGTTCTTTTCCCGCGCGCGGATCTGGTCAGACACCATCTGCACCAGCCGCCGCTGCTTGGCGTACAGCTTGATGGTGTTGGACACCCGGCGATAGACGATCTTGGCGTCAAAGGGGCGGTTGACATAGTCGCTGGCACCCAGCTCGTAGGCCTTACGGATGGCTTCCTCCGAGTCGTCACTGGAGATCATGATCACTGGCACATCCTCGATGGTGTGGTTGGTGTTCATGGTGCGCAGCACCTCAAAGCCGTCCATGACCGGCATATTGATATCCAGCAGCACCAGCGAGATCTGCCCGGCGTTTGCCCGCAGCAGCTCCAGACACTGCTTGCCGTTCTCGGCTTCCAGAATGCGGTAGTCATCGCCCAGAATGCCGGCAAGCATCATGCGATTCATCATGGAATCGTCCACCAGCAGGATCACGGGCTTTTCCCCTAAGACATCCTTCTGTGCAGCCAACCGGCTGTCCTGTGTGTCCACCGCCACGGCGTCCTTGTGGTTTTTGGCCTGATACATTATAAGATCTGCCCGGCGCACCACGTTCTCCATAGGGTCGGCAAGGGTCTGCAGCGCGCCGCCGATGCTCAGCGACAGCCGGAAGTGGGGGTAGCCCGGCACCACCGTTTGCTGCACGGCGGTGCGGATCTGCTCCAGCTTTACCTTGAAATAATCCGCCGGGATGCCGGGCAGCACCAGCAAAAACTCGTCGCCGCCGTAGCGGATCAGCAGATCTGTTTCCCGGATGCAGCTGCGGATGGCCTTTGCAACGGTTTCCAGTGCCAGATCTCCGGCGTGGTGGCCGTAGGTATCGTTGCAGATCTTGAAATCGTCGATATCCATCAGGGCGATGCCTGCCGGGCCGAGGTTATTGCGCACCACTTCCTCGTAAAAGCGGCGGTTGTAGGTGCCGGTCAGGGCGTCGTGGTTCAGCCGATGCCGGTAGCGCTTTTCTTTTTCCATGCTCCGGGCAGCGGTCTGGGCAAACTGCGCTTTTTGCGCCTCCATCTGCTGCATCATCCGCAACAGATTATGGTTGGCGGTTTCCAGCGCCTCCCGCTGGGTACGGTTCTGCTGTTCCAGCTTTTCCCGCAGTTCCATATAGGGGGTGATATCCGTGATCGTGCCCACGATATAGCCTTTGCCGTACCATTCCACCTGATTGGCAGCGTTGGTGACCCAGCGGTAGCCGTTTTTGCCCAACAGCCGAAAGATGTTGTCGCCATTCTTGGCGTAAGTCGCGCTGTTTTCCGCATTCCGGTAGCGCAGCCCGGCCGCCAGATCATCCGGGTGTACCAGCGCTGTATAGCGGTTATCGAACCTTGCCGCAAACTCTGCCCGCCCCCAGCCCAGTATCTCCAGAAAACGGTCGCTGATATAAACAAACGGATAGCCGTTTTCAGGGTCCTCTGCGCAGCAGTGAAAGCCGCCCGGTATATTCTGTGCATAGCGTTCCAGCCGCAGAAATCCTTTTTTTATTGTCTCGTCTGTTTCCATTTTACCTTTCCTGCCTTTTTCTCCGCGCGCCGCAGCACGCAGTACCCCCTGTTACCGCAATTTCAAACTTTACCTTCCTGTACACCCTGCTTTTGGGCATACTGTAACAGTGTAATTCTATTATCAAAACTGCCTAGATGCAAGCATTTTTTGCCAGTTTTGCCAATGGAAAGGCAGGTAAGGCAACGCAAAAAAGCCGCCGCACAAAAAGTGCAGCGGCTTTGCGGGGCGTCACCTCACAGCCAGCGCTCTGCGATGATCCACCACATACCGGGCAGGTTGATCCGACCCAGCAGATGCTCCAATACGATCAGCATGGTATTCTCCTTTCAGACCGTCCGTTTCAGCCGAACAGCCCCTTCAGTAAAAACAGAAGCAGCTTAGTCAAGCTGCCGCCGCCCAAAAGGCTGAGCAGCGGCCCAAGGCCTTGAAACATGGAAGGTTTGCTCCTTTCGTTTCATTCCGTCCCGACTGCTGCCGGGTGCCGGTCTGCTTTATATACGAACCAGCCCGCCGCAGGATTGCAAATGCCGTGGTGGTAAATATTGGGAGTAATGCAGCTGCCGTCTGCCTTTACGACCCCTTCCCGTGAAAAAGTTGCTCAGAAACGCCCGCAGGCGTTTCTGAGCAACAAATCAAAAATACTATTTCCGCTGAAAATGCCCATAGCAGCGCGGAGGGCATTCCGAATCGTCTTACTTAAAACGCTTCCATGCCGGGGTAGACGGCGCTTTCGCCCAGCTGCTCCTCAATGCGCAGCAGCTGGTTGTACTTTGCCACACGCTCGGTGCGGCTGGGTGCACCGGTCTTGATCTGGCAGGTGTTCAGCGCCACCGCCAAGTCCGCAATGGTGGTGTCCTCGGTCTCGCCGGAGCGGTGAGAGCTGATGGCGTTGTAACCGGCCTTGTGTGCCATTTTGATGGCTTCCAGGGTCTCGGAGACAGAGCCGATCTGGTTCAGTTTGATCAGGATAGCGTTGCCCGCACCCAGCTGGATGCCCTTTGCCAGACGCTCGGTGTTGGTCACAAACAGGTCGTCACCCACCAGCTGTACCTTGCCGCCCAGCTCGCGGGTCATCTGCTGCCAGCCCTCCCAGTCCTCTTCGTCCAGACCGTCCTCGATGGAGATGATGGGGTACTTCTCCACAAGGCTCTTCCAGTGTGCGATCAGCTCGGCAGAGGTGAACTCGGTGCCCGCCTTGGGCAGCTTGTAAAAGCCCTTGCCCTTGGGGCTCTTCCACTCGGAGGAAGCAGCGTCCATGGCCAGCATGAAGTCCTTTCCGGGAACATAGCCGGCCTTTTCGATGGCGGCCAGAATGGTCTCGATGGTCTCCTCGTCGCTGGACAGGTTGGGGGCGAAGCCGCCCTCGTCGCCGACGGAGGTGGCCAGACCCTTGGCCTTCAGGATGGAGGCCAGAGCGTGGAAGACCTCAGCGCACCAGCGCAGGCCCTCCTTGAAGGAGGGGGCACCCACGGGCATGATCATGAACTCCTGCGTGTCCACGGTGTTGGTGGCGTGTGCGCCGCCGTTCAGAATGTTCATCATGGGGACAGGCAGACGGTTGCCGTTCACGCCGCCGAGGAAGCGGTAGAGGGGCATATCCAGCGAAGCGGCCGCAGCGCGGCAGGCGGCGATGGAGACGGCCAGAATGGCGTTGGCGCCCAGCTTGGATTTATCTTTGGTGCCGTCGGCGTCGATCATGGCCTTGTCGATGGCATAGGTGTCGGAGGCATCCATGCCGATGACGGCATCAGCGATGACGGTGTTGATGTTCTCCACGGCCTTGGTGACGCCCTTGCCCAGATAGCGGCTCTTGTCGCCGTCCCGCAGCTCCAGTGCCTCAAACTCACCGGTGGATGCGCCGGAAGGGGCACAGCCGCGCGCCACAGTGCCGTCCGCCAGCGTGATTTCGGCTTCCACAGTGGGGTTTCCGCGGGAGTCTAAGATCTCGCGGCCAACAACAGCTTCAATTTCCAGATAATTCATCTTGAAACCCTCCTGAATATCATTTTCTCTCCCGTACTGCCCGGGCGGGCAGACGGGGAACTGCTCTATTTAGATAGTTATATATAACTAACCATCAATATCCTACCACGCTTTGCGCCCCGGCGCAAGAGCCGGTGCGTATGTTTGCAGACCTAAATTTTTAACGGGAACGCAAACCGCCGTGGAAAACCTGTTTACAGTCTGCCCCCTTGCGGCAGCGGGGATACGTTATGCTTACCATGTGTTTTTTATATGGCAGATATGCCAAAAATTTTCTTTACTTTTTGGCGATTCGGTTCTATATTGGTTGCGGCGTTTTCGCTGTTTTCCCATTTATAGTCGTTATAGAGGAGGATTTTTGCAATGAATAAGGATCTGACGGTGGGCAAGCCGTCACAGGTATTGTGGCAATTCTGTCTGCCCATGTTCGGCAGCATCATTTTCCAGCAGTTGTACAATATCGCGGATAGTCTGGTAGCGGGCAAGTTCATCGGTGAGAACGCGCTGGCTGCGGTTGGCAACAGCTACGAGATTACCCTGATCTTCATCGCCTTTGCCTTTGGCTGCAACATCGGCTGCTCGGTCATCGTGTCCCGCTACTTTGGCGCAAAGGAATACCGCGAGATGAAGACCTCGGTCTACACCTCCCTCATCGGCTCTGCCGTGCTGTGCGCCGTGCTGATGGGCATCGGTCTGTTTGGCTGCGACGCCCTGCTGGAGCTCATCAACACCCCGGAGGAGATCCTTGCAGATTCTGCGCTGTATCTGGATATCTACGTTCTGGGCCTGCCCTTCATGTTCTTCTACAACATTGCCACCGGCATCTTCTCTGCCCTTGGCGACAGCAAGACCCCCTTCTACTTCCTTGCAGTCTCTTCTTTGTCCAACATCGGCGTGGACATCCTGTTTGTGGCAGGTTTCAAGATGGGCATCGCCGGTGTGGCATGGGCTACCTTCCTGTGTCAGGGTGTCAGCTGCGTGCTGGCCATGGTGGTGGTGTTCCGCCGCATCCGCGCTTTCCACACCGAGGGTCATGTGCAGCTGTTCTCGTGGAATATGCTGGGCAAGGTGGCCGTGGTGGCTGTGCCCAGCATCCTGCAGCAGAGCTTTGTCTCGGTGGGCAACATCATCCTGCAGAGCATCATCAACACCTTTGGCGCCAGCGTCATTGCAGGCTATTCTGCCGCCGTCAAGCTGAACAACATGGTCATCACCTCCTTTACCACCTTGGGCAACGGCATCTCCAACTACACCTCCCAGAACATGGGTGCCGGCAAGATGGACCGCGTCAAGGAAGGCTTTGGCGCAGGCCGCAATCTGGTGTGGCTGCTGTGCGTGCCGCTGGTGGTGCTGTACTTCTTCTTTGGCCGCTTTTTGCTGCTGCTGTTCATGAACGACCCGCAGGGCCCTGCCATTGACACCGGTATGCTGTTTTTGCGCATCCTCTCTCCCTTCTACTTTGTGGTGTCGGTCAAGCTGGTGGCAGACGGCATCCTGCGCGGCTGCGGCCTGATGGTGCGGTTCATGATCGCCACCTTCACCGACCTGATTTTGCGCGTGGGCATTGCCGCCGTGCTCAGCGCCACCGCGCTGGGCTCCACCGGCATCTGGATGGCATGGCCTGTGGGCTGGTGCATCGGTACGGCGCTTTCCATGGTGTTCTACGTCACCGCCATCCGCAAGGCACTGGCAGAGCCGTTGGCTGTTGCCGAGGCCGAGGGACAGGCCGCCGAAGTCCGCGCCGAGGCCGAATTTGCCGCCGACGCCGAGATGGAGACCCTGTAACCATTTTGCAACTTGTGAATTTGTTTCATGTCACAGATAAACAAAATGAACAATTTGAAATAGTGCACAAAATCACGCTTTAATTTTTGTATAAAGTATCAACAAAGCCGAGAAAATGCGCCCAAAAGTATGGACGGTTTGTGAATTGCGGATTTGAACCCAGATAGCTATAATAACAGACAAGAACAGAAGCAAGGCCGCTTTAGAGGGGAAGGGCCTTGCTTCCGTTTTTATCAATTTACTTTATAGAACACTCCGGAGGAGGAGATTTTTATGAAAAAGATGATCACTCGTCGTCAGTTCATGGCTGCTGCCGGTGTTGTTGCCGCAGCAAGCGCTCTGACTGCCTGCGGCGGTTCTTCCGCAAGCACGGCCGCTTCTTCTGCAGCCGGTTCCGCTGCTGCTTCCGGCAACACTATCAAGGTGGGTGTGATGGGCCCCCTGACCGGTGACGCTTCCGTTTACGGTCAGGCTGTTGTAAACGGTGCCAGCCTGTACATGAAGCAGGTCAATGCCGATGGCGGTGTCAACGGCAAGCAGCTGGAGATCATCGCCATGGACGAGCAGGGCGATGAAACGCAGGCTGTGACCTGCTTTACCAAGATGGTGGATCAGGGCATCACCGCTCTGGTGGGCGATGTAACCACCGCTCCCACGCTGGCTGTAGCCGCCGAGAGCGCCGATTACAATATGCCTATGGTCACCGCTTCCGCTACTGCCGAGGCTGTTACCTACGATGCCGAGACCGACACCGTGAATGGGAATGTGTTCCGTGCCTGCTTCACCGACCCCTTTCAGGGCGTGAAGATGGCAGATTACGCTTACGAGAAGCTGGGCTACACCAAGGCAGCCGTCATCTTCCTGAAGGGCAAGGACTACAACGAGGGTCTGGCCGAGAACTTTGTCAAGGAGTTTGAGGCAAAGGGCGGCACCGTCGTGGATCAGGAGAGCTACTCTGAGGGCGACGTGGACTTCAAGACCCAGCTGACCAGCATCCTTGGCAAGAACCCCGAGATGGTGTTCTGCCCCAACTACTATCAGGAAGTGGGTCAGATCCTGGCTCAGGCTGAGAGCATCGGCTTGACCGTTCCCTTCCTCGGCGGCGATGGCTGGGATGGTCTGGAGGGCTACGCCACCGCTGACCAGCTGAAGGACTCCTACTTCTGCGCCTGCTACGCTAAGGGCTCCAGCACCGCGTTTGAGGATGCCTACAAGGCCGAGTACGGCGAGGCCTACCCCAACGGCTTTGCACCCTTGGGCTACGATGCTGCTATGACCGTCGTGTACGGCATCAAGGCTGCCGAGGAGCAGGGCCTCGAGGCCGGCTCTGACGAGTACAAGCAGGCCGTCATCGATGCCATTGCCGGCGGCACCATCGAGGGCATCACCGGCACCTTTACCTTTGACGAGCACCACAACCCCGTCAAGAGCACTGCCATCCTGACCTACGTGGACGGCAAGCCCGAGCTGAAGGAAATGTTCTGATCCGCGCTGTTCCATCCACCGGTGATGGAGCCGCCCGCACAGAGCAAACCCCATGATTTTTTGGAGAACGCCGGAACAGCTTTTTTCTGGTCAGGCGTTCTCCTTTTTTATAACAATTTACTGGCAAGCCATTGGCCGCCAGCGCCCTCATCCGGCGCTGCGCGCCACCTTCCCCCGGCCGGGGGAAGGTTTCAGATGCGTCATCGCATCTAAAAAAGTGTATCCAACGGTGTATAAACGCCGCAAAGAAAGGAAGTATCCAACCATGACAGTGTTCTTTAGCCAGCTGATCAACGGCTTGTCCCTTGGCAGCATCTATGCACTGATCGCACTGGGCTACAGCATGGTGTACGGCATTATCCTGCTGCTGAACTTTGCCCACGGCGATGTCATCATGGTGGGCGCATACATGTCGTGGTTCGTCATGAACCAGCTGGGTCTTGGCCCGGTCACCGCTGTGTGCGCCACCATCATCACCTGTACGCTGCTGGGCGTGGTGATCGAAAAGATTGCCTACACCCCCCTGCGCAGCGCACCCCGTATCTCGCTGCTGATCACCGCCATTGGTGTCTCCTTCTTTCTGGAGTACACGGCAGAGCTGATCCTCGGCTCGGGTGCAAAGGTGATCCCCGCCTACTACACCAACCAGACCTTCCGTCTGGGCAAGGTGCCGCTGGGCCTTACCTCCATCATCACGCTGGTGGTCACCGTGCTGTCCATGCTGGTGCTCACCTTTCTGGTGCAAAAGACTAAGCTCGGCAAGGCCATGCGCGCCGTTTCGGAGGATATGGATGCTGCCCGCCTGATGGGCATCAACGTCAACAGCACCATCTCCTTTACCTTTGCCGTGGGCTCTGCCCTGGCAGGC
>ENA-OZUM01000395-OZUM01000395.1-human-gut-metagenome-genome-assembly--contig:-NODE-395-length-12134-cov-4.296382_pt1 | contig 12134 bp, 5 predicted proteins | sample MGYA00243434_ERZ654023 | MGnify/ENA primary metagenome ERZ654023 (study PRJEB26926, sample SAMN06164737) | human gut metagenome | biome: ENVO:00009003; feature: ENVO:2100002; material: ENVO:00002003... | reverse complement strand
ACGATCAACACCACGCAGCAGAGCGCCGATGTTATCGCCAGCCTCAGCGAAGTCCAGAGACTTACGGAACATCTCCAGACCGGTGATGGTGGTGTTCAGACGGTCGGGCTTGATGCCGACGATCTCCATAGCATCGCCAACCTTGGCCATACCACGCTCAACACGACCGGTAGCAACGGTACCACGGCCAGAAATGGTCATGACATCCTCGATGGGCATCAGGAAGGGCTTGTCCTCCTCACGATCCGGGTTGGGGATGTAGGAGTCAACAGCGTCCATCAGCTCCTTGATGCAAGCGTAAGCAGGATCCTCGGGATCGTTGGGAGCCTCCAGAGCCTTCAGAGCGGAACCACGAATGATCGGGGTGTCATCGCCCGGGAAGTCGTACTCGCTCAGCAGCTCACGGATCTCCATCTCGACCAGATCCAGCAGCTCTTCGTCATCGACCATATCGCACTTGTTCATGAACACAACGATATAGGGCACGCCGACCTGACGAGCCAGCAGGATGTGCTCACGGGTCTGGGGCATGGGACCATCGGTAGCAGCAACGACCAGAATAGCGCCGTCCATCTGAGCAGCACCGGTGATCATGTTCTTAACGTAGTCAGCATGGCCCGGGCAGTCAACGTGAGCGTAGTGACGCTTCTCGGTCTGATACTCAACGTGAGCGGAGTTGATCGTGATGCCACGAGCGCGCTCCTCAGGAGCCTTATCGATGTTAGCGTAGTCCATGAACTCTGCATCACCCTTCAGAGCCAGGTACTTGGTGATAGCAGCGGTCAGAGTGGTCTTGCCGTGGTCAACGTGACCGATGGTGCCGATGTTAACATGCGGCTTAGAACGGTCGAACTTTGCCTTTTCAGCCATTGGAATATCCTCCCTTAATTTAGGTTTTGATATTGGTTACAACAACCCTGCAAAATGCAGACATTGCACTGCAAGGCTATTCTACTAAATTTGCCCTGTAAAATCAAGTGCTTTTACAGGAAATTTTGCCGGAGTTACACTACCCCGGCAAAATTCTCATGCTTTTCAGCGCTTAGCCCTTGGTACGGCCAGCAATGATCTGGTCAGCAATGTTCTTGGGAACCGGCTCGTAGTGAGAGGGCTCCATAACATACTGGCCACGACCCTGAGTCTTGGAACGCAGGTCGGTAGCGTAGCCGAACATCTGAGCCAGAGGCACAAATGCGTTGACACGCTGGGTACCGGCCATAGCCTCCATGCCCTGGATCTGACCACGGCGAGCGTTCAGGTCACCGATAACATCGCCCAGATATTCATCAGGAACGATAACAGCAACCTTCATGATGGGCTCAGTGATGATAGGATCAGCCTTGCGCATAGCATCCTTGAATGCCATAGAGCCAGCGATGGAGAAGGCCATTTCAGAGGAGTCGACCTCATGATAAGAACCATCCCACAGGGTGACCTTGACATCAACAACAGGATAGCCTGCCAGAACGCCAGCCTTCATAGCACCCTGAATACCGTTGTCGATAGCAGGGATGTATTCCTTCGGGATAGCGCCGCCAACGATAGCGTTGACGAACTCGTAACCCTTGCCGGGCTCGTTGGGCTCGATCTTGATCTTAACGTGACCGTACTGGCCCTTACCACCGGACTGACGTGCGTACTTGGTCTCCTGGTTGGCCTCCTTGCGGATGGTCTCACGGTAAGCAACCTGGGGTGCGCCCACGTTTGCCTCAACCTTGAACTCGCGCAGCAGACGGTCAACGATGATCTCCAGATGGAGCTCGCCCATGCCGGCGATGATGGTCTGACCGGTCTCCTCATCGGTGTAGGTCTTGAAGGTCGGGTCCTCTTCGGCCAGCTTTGCCAGCGCGATGCCCATCTTCTCGTTACCGGCCTTGGTCTTAGGCTCAATGGCGACGCGGATAACAGGCTCGGGGAACTTCATGGACTCCAGAATGATGGGATGATTCTCATCACACAGAGTATCACCAGTGGTGGTGTTCTTCAGACCGACAACAGCAGCAATATCACCTGCATAGCAGCAGTCGATATCCTTGCGGTGGTTGGAGTGCATCTGCAGGATGCGACCCATACGCTCCTTGCTGTCCTTCACAGAGTTGTAAACAGTAGTACCTGCCTCAACCTTACCGGAGTACACACGGAAGTATGCCAGCTTACCAACGAACGGGTCGGTAGCGATCTTGAAAGCCAAAGCTGCGAAGGGAGCGTCGTCGGAAGACGGACGGGTCTCCTGCTCTTCGGTCTCAGGATTCACACCCTTGATGTCCTCAACATCGGTAGGAGCGGGCATATAGTCAACGATAGCGTCCAGCAGCTTCTGCACACCGCGGTTCTTGTAGGAAGAGCCGCAGACAACGGGAACCAGAGTATTTGCAATGGTTTCCTTGCGGATAGCCTTCTTCAGTTCCTCGCGGGTGATTTCCTCGCCCTCAAGGTACTTCTCCATCAACTCTTCGTCGTTCTCGGCAACAGCCTCGACCAGAATGTTACGGTACTCTTCAGCCTGCTCGACCATATCCTCGGGGATGGGCTCGGTACGCATATCGTTGCCCATGTCGTCGTAGTAGACCTCAGCGTTCATATCGACCAAGTCAACGATACCGCGGAAGGTATCCTCCTGACCGATAGGCAGCTGGATGGCCACGCCGTTGGCGTGCAGACGATCATGCAGCATCTTGATGCAGCGGAAGAAGTCAGCACCCATGGTGTCCATCTTGTTGACGTACACCATACGGGGGACTTTGTATTCATCAGCCTGACGCCAAACGGTCTCAGACTGAGGCTCGACACCACCCTTTGCGGCCAGGACGGTCACAGAACCGTCCAGAACGCGCAGAGAGCGCTGGACCTCAACAGTGAAGTCCACGTGGCCCGGAGTGTCGATAATGTTGATGCGGTGACGATTCTTCTTGAACGCGACCGGATCCTTCTGGGTCTCAGAGTGAGACCAGTAGCAGGTGGTAGCAGCGGAAGTGATGGTGATACCACGCTCCTGCTCCTGAACCATCCAGTCCATCGTGGCACCGCCATCGTGGACCTCACCGATCTTATGGTTGATACCGGTGTAGTACAGGATACGCTCGGTAGTGGTCGTCTTGCCGGCATCGATATGAGCCATAATGCCGATATTTCTCGTCATCTGAAGAGAAACTTCTCTGGGTGTAGCCATGAAATTAACCTCCTACAGAACAGATCAATAACGGAAATGTGCGAAAGCCTTGTTAGCTTCTGCCATCTTGTGAGTGTCCTCACGCTTCTTCACGGCGTTACCAGTGTTGTTGGCAGCATCCATGATCTCAGCAGCCAGACGCTGTGCCATGGTCTTCTCACCACGGGTGCGGCTGTAGGCAGTCAGCCAGCGCAGACCCAGAGTCTCGCGGCGAGCGGGGCTGACCTCCAGGGGAACCTGGTAGTTAGCGCCACCAACACGGCGGGTCTTGCACTCGAGGCTGGGCATGATGTTCTCCATCGCCTTCTCGAAAGTCTCCAGAGGATCGTTGCCGGTCTTTTCCTGAATCATGGAGAAAGCTTCGTAAACGATCTTCTGAGCGACGCCCTTCTTGCCATCCAGCATGACGCTGTTGACCAGACGGGTGACCATCTTGGAATTGTAAATAGGATCAGCTAAGACATCGCGCTTAGCAATGTTACCTCTTCTAGGCATCTTTCTTCCCTCCTTCACAGAATGATATCATCGGTACTCGAAAGTAATAAAACTCCCGTTGTGTCACAAAGAGCTGACCTTACATAAACCGTTACCCTCCGCTTTTAAGCGGACTTGTTATTTATATAAAGGAAAGCCGTTTATGGCGGTTGTCCTCAATTACTTCTTTGCAGCACCGGCCTTAGGACGCTTTGCGCCGTACTTGGAGCGGGCCTGATTACGGCCTGCCACACCCTGAGTATCCAGGGTACCACGGATGATGTGGTAACGCACACCGGGCAGGTCCTTAACACGGCCGCCACGGATCAGCACGACGGAGTGCTCCTGCAGGTTATGGCCGATACCGGGAATGTAAGAGGTGACCTCGATACCATTCGTGAGGCGGACACGGGCGACCTTACGCAGAGCAGAGTTAGGCTTCTTGGGGGTCATGGTACGAACTGCAGTGCAGACACCACGCTTCTGGGGGCTGCTCAGATCAGAGTACTGCTTCTTCTGAGAGTTATAAGTCTTCTGCAGAGCGGGAGCGGTGCTCTTGGTAGTCAGGACCTCACGGCCTTTGCGTACAAGCTGGTTAAAAGTAGGCATTTTGTTTCTCCTTTCTTAATGATGAACATCGGAAGATTTTCCGACTTTTTTGCCGCACTATCCCCATGAGGGACGCGCAACAGTTATATAATACCCGCTTTGCGGCCGGATGTCAACAGTTTTTGCAAATTTTTTTGTATTTATTCCAGATTTTTTCTTTCAGACAGTTTTTGGCAGAAAAAGTGCCTTTTCCATCCCCTGCTGCGCTGCCTTTGGCACGCAAAAACCGCCCCGCAGGCTTTCGCCCACGGAGCGGTTTTGTTTAACGGATCAGATCCTGACAGATGCCGCGCTTACTGTGCGGAGGCAGCCAGCTCGGCTGCGATCTCGGCATCGCGCTCAGCCTCACGGTTCTTCAGATCCTCACGCACCTCCGGCAGACCGGTACCGGCGGGGATCAGCTTACCGATGATGACGTTCTCCTTCAGACCGGACAGCGGGTCGACCTTACCCTTGATGGCGGCCTCGGTCAACACGCGGGTGGTCTCCTGGAAGGATGCAGCGGACAGGAAGGAGTCGTTGGCCAGAGCAGCCTTGGTGATGCCCAGCAGCACCTGCTGGTACTCCACCAGCTTCAGACCCTCTTCGCCTGCATCAATGCGCTTCTGCAGATCGGCATTGATGTTCTCCACCTCCAGACGGCTTGCCAGAGCACCGCCGATCAGGTTGGAGGAGCCGGAGTCGGTCACGCGCACCTTGCGGCACATCTGACGGACGATGACTTCGATATGCTTATCGTTGATCTCAACGCCCTGCAGACGGTAGACCTTCTGGACCTCGTTGATCAGGTAGTTCTGCACGTCCTCCAGACCCTTGATGGCCAGAATATCCTGCGGGTACAGCACGCCCTCGCGGGTGATGATGTCGCCCTTCTCCACACGGTCACCCGGCATCACGCGGGAATGCTGGGTGAACGGGATGGAGTAGCTCTTGACTTCCTCTGCACCGTTCTCGTCCTTGCCGGTGACCTTGATGACCACGTTCTTCTTGGTGTCGTCCTGAGAGACCACACCGGAGATCTCGCTCATGATGGCCATGCTCTTGGGACGGCGGCTCTCGAACAGCTCCTCGACACGGGGAAGACCCTGCGTAATATCCTCAGCCGATGCGATACCGCCGGTATGGAAGGTACGCATGGTCAGCTGAGTACCGGGCTCGCCGATGGACTCTGCGGCGATAACACCGACAGACTCGCCCAGACGGACCGGCTCGCCGTTGGCCATATCGGAACCGTAGCAGCGTGCGCAGACGCCGGTCTTTGCACGGCAGGTCAGCAGGCTGCGGATTTTCAGACGGGTGATACCGGCTGCCTCGATCTCGTTGGCATCGTACAGGTCGATCATCTTGCCCTCGGGCACGATAACCTTGCCGGTGATGGGATTGACCACATCGCCCACGGCAAAACGGCCGATCAGACGCTCGCGGAAGCTCTCGATCTTCTCCTTGCCCTCGTGGATCTCAGAGACCCACAGGCCATCGGTGGTGCCGCAGTCGATCTCGCGGACGATGACGTCCTGAGAAACATCGACCATGCGGCGGGTCAGGTAACCGGAGTCAGCGGTACGCAGAGCGGTATCGGCCAGACCCTTACGAGCACCACGGGCAGAAACGAAATATTCCAGAATGTTCAGACCTTCGCGGTAGTTTGCACGAATGGGCATCTCGATGGTGTGACCGGCAGTGTTTGCCAGCAGGCCGCGCATACCGGCCAGCTGCTTGATCTGGTTCATAGAACCACGAGCACCGGAGTCTGCCATCATATAGATCTCGTTGTCCTTGGGCAGGTTGTCTGCCAGAGCCTTGGAGACCTTATCGGTGGTCTTCTGCCAGATATCGATGGTCTTGTTGTAACGCTCGTTATCCGAGATCAGACCACGGTTGAACAGCTTGCCGACCTTGGCGATCTCCTTATCGGCCTCGGCGATCAGCTCCTGCTTCTGGGGCGGGATCACAGCGTCGCACACAGCCACGGAGATAGCGGACAGGGTGGAGTACTTATAGCCCTGTGCCTTGATGGCATCCAGCATCTTAGCACACTTGCGGGTGCCGTTGCGGGTCATGCAGCGGGAGATGATCTCGGGCAGGGTCTTTTTGGTCACGCGGAAGCTGACCTCGTACTCCAGCCAGTGCTCGGGATCGGTACGATCCACATAGCCCAGGTTCTGGGGAATGGGATTGTTGAAGATGATGCGGCCGGCGGTGGCATCCACCAGACCGGTGCGCTCCACGCCGTCAATGGTCATGGTGCGGCGCACCTTGATGGGCGCGTGCAGGGTGATGACGTGCTCGGCGTAAGCCATCAGAACCTCGTTCTCATCACGGAACACCTTGCCTGCGCCCTCGTCGTTCTCGCGGACGGTGGTCAGGTAGTAGCTGCCCAGGATCATATCCTGCGTAGGCACGGTAACAGGTGCGCCGTCAGAGGGTTTCAGCAGGTTGCCGGAAGCCAGCATCAGCATCTTGGCTTCACGGCAGGCATCCTCACTCAGAGGCAGATGGACTGCCATCTGGTCGCCGTCGAAGTCGGCGTTGAATGCGGTACAGGCCAGCGGGTGCAGCTTGACGGCACGGCCTTCCACCAGCACGGGGTTGAAGGCCTGAATGCCCAGACGGTGCAGGGTAGGTGCACGGTTCAGCAGGACGGGGTGGCCCTTGATGACCGTCTCAAGGCTGTCCCAGACCTCGGGCTTGGTGCGCTCGACCATCTTGCGGGCAGACTTGATGTTGTTGGCCACGCCCTTCTCGACCAGATCCTTCATGACGAAGGGCTTGAACAGCTCCAGAGCCATCTCCTTGGGCAGACCGCACTGATCCATCTTCAGCTCAGGGCCGACGACGATAACGGAACGGCCGGAGTAGTCAACACGCTTGCCCAGCAGGTTCTGACGGAAGCGGCCCTGCTTGCCCTTCAGCAGATCAGAAAGGCTCTTCAGTGCGCGGTTGTTGGGGCCGGTGACCGGACGGCCGCGGCGGCCGTTGTCGATCAGGCTGTCCACAGCCTCCTGCAGCATCCGCTTCTCGTTGCGCACGATGATGTCAGGAGCGCCCAGCTCCAGCAGGCGGCGCAGACGGTTGTTGCGGTTGATGACGCGGCGGTACAGGTCGTTCAGGTCGGAGGTGGCAAAGCGGCCGCCGTCCAGCTGAACCATGGGGCGCAGGTCAGGCGGCAGCACGGGCAGCACATCCATGATCATCCACTCGGGACGGTTGCCGGAGATGCGGAAAGCCTCAACAACCTCCAGACGCTTGAGGATGCGCACGCGCTTCTGGCCGGAGGACTTTTCCACCTCGGCGGTCAGCTCAGCGCTCAGCTGATCCAGATCGATCTCCTTCAGCAGGGTCTGGACAGCCTCGGCGCCCATGGCAGCCTCGAACTCGTCGCCGTAACGATCGCGCATTTCGCGGTATTCCTTCTCGGTCAGCAGCTGCTTCTTGTCCAGCGGGGTCAGACCGGGATCGGTGACGATATAGCTTGCAAAGTACAGCACCTTTTCCAGCAGGCGGGGGCTGATGTCCAGCATCAGGCCGATGCGGCTGGGGATGCCCTTGAAATACCAGATATGGCTCACAGGAGCGGCCAGCTCGATGTGGCCCATGCGCTCACGGCGGACCTTGGCCTTGGTGACCTCGACGCCGCAGCGATCGCACACCTTGCCCTTGTAACGGATGCGCTTGTACTTACCGCAGTGGCACTCCCAGTCCTTGGTAGGTCCAAAAATGCGCTCGCAGTACAGGCCGTCACGCTCCGGCTTCAGGGTGCGGTAGTTGATGGTTTCGGGCTTTTTGACCTCGCCGTAGCTCCAAGCGCGGATCTGCTCCGGGGAGGCAAGGCCGATTTTAATGGAATCGAAAACGTTGTTTTCCATGAAACGAACCCTTTCTTAATCTCTAGTTGTTTCGATGATACAGGCGGCTTTTCTGTTACAGGATCACAGGCGCTTCTCCCCTGCTGCAGCACGCGGCCAAGGGGAAGGCTGTGTTGTGTATCCAGATCAGAAATCTACTTCGTCAGAAGCAGCCGGAGCCTCGGCACCGGAGTTATCGTCCTCCAGCACAGAAGGATCATCGAAACCTGCATCGGCGTCCTTGATGTTGTAATCAGTCAGTTCGCTCTCCTGCACCACAGTCTCGGTACCGGCAACGTCACGCATATCAAAGCCGGTCTCTTCATCGTCGAAGTTCTGGCGCATATCGATCTCGTTGCCGTCCTTATCCTGCACGATCACGTCCATACCCAGAGACTGCAGTTCCTTCAGCATAACGCGGAAGGACTCGGGGATGCCGGGCTGCGGGATGGGCTCGCCCTTGACGATGGCTTCGTAGGTCTTGACACGACCCTCCACATCATCGGACTTGACAGTCAGGATCTCCTGCAGGGTGTAAGCGGCGCCGTAAGCTTCCAGTGCCCAGACCTCCATCTCGCCGAAGCGCTGACCGCCGAACTGAGCCTTGCCGCCCAGAGGCTGCTGAGTGACCAGAGAGTAGGGGCCGGTGGAACGGGCGTGGATCTTATCGTCGACCAGGTGATGCAGCTTGAGGTAGTACATATAACCAACGGTAACGCGGTTATCAAACTTTTCACCGGTACGGCCATCGTAAACGGTGGTCTTGCCGTCACGATCCAGCTCGATCTTGGAGAAGTCGATGATGTGGCCCTTCTCACCCATGATCTTGGGCAGCTTGGTGGGATATGCGGGAGCATTCTCGCCGTGCCACATCTCGCGGGCGGTATCAAAAGTATCGCCGATGTCGTTCTCACGGGCAGAGTCAAAGACAGGGGTCATGACCTTGATGCCGCAGGCCTTGGCAGCGTAGCCGAGGTTGACTTCCAGCACCTGACCGATATTCATACGGGAAGGCACGCCCAGCGGGTTCAGCACGATGTCCAGCGGAGTGCCGTCGGGCAGGTAGGGCATATCCTCCTGCGGCAGGATGCGGGAAACGACACCCTTGTTACCGTGACGGCCTGCCATCTTATCGCCGACGCTGATCTTACGCTTCTGGGCGATATAGCAACGGACGACCTCGCGCACACCGGGCTGCAGCTCGTCGCTGTTCTCCGGGGTAAAGACCTTGACATCCACAATGATGCCGTATGCGCCGTGAGGCACACGCAGAGAGGTGTCGCGCACCTCGCGGGCCTTCTCGCCGAAGATGGCGCGCAGCAGGCGCTCCTCAGCGGTCAGCTCAGTCTCGCCCTTCGGGGTGACCTTACCGACCAGAATATCGCCGCTCTTGACCTCGGCACCGATGCGGATGATGCCGCGCTCGTCCAGATCTTTCAGGGCGTCCTCAGAAACGTTGGGGATGTCGCGGGTGATCTCTTCGGGTCCCAGCTTGGTATCGCGGCTCTCGGTCTCGTACTCCTCGATGTGGATGGAGGTGTACACGTCCTCACGCACGATCTTCTCGTTCAGCAGGACGGCGTCCTCGTAGTTGTAGCCCTCCCAGGTCATGAAGCCGATCAGAGCGTTCTTGCCCAGAGAGATCTCGCCGTTGCGCATTGCGGGGCCGTCGGCCAGCACCTGACCGGCCTTGACGGTCTCGCCCACCTCGACGATGGGGCGCTGGTTGATGCAGGTGCCTGCGTTGGAGCGGGCGAACTTGATCAGAGCGTAGTTGTCCACTGCACCCTGTGCGTTGCGCACCTCAATGTGGTCTGCGTCCACCTTCTCGACGATGCCGTCGGCCTTGGCCAGAACAGCGGTGCCGGAGTCGGTAGCAGCCTTGTACTCCATACCGGTAGCAACAATGGGCTGCTGGGTGACCATCAGAGGCACTGCCTGACGCTGCATGTTAGAGCCCATCAGTGCACGGTTACAGTCATCGTTCTCCAGGAAGGGGATGCAAGCGGTAGCAACAGAGACCATCATTCGCGGAGAAACGTCCATGTAATCGACTTTCTCTGCGTCGATTTCCAGGATCTCGTCGCGGCGGCGGGCAGACACACGGGGACGGATGAAGTGCTTGCCTTCATCCAGCGGCTCGTTGGCCTGTGCCACAACGTACTCGTCCTCCACATCGGCGGTCATATACTCCACCTCATCGGTGACGACCTGCTCGATGAGATTGTTGTTCTCGTCGTAGATCTTCTTGACCTTGCGGTAGGGAGCCTCCACGAAGCCGTACTCGTTGATCTTGGCGTAGGATGCCAGATAGGAGATCAGACCGATGTTGGGGCCTTCAGGGGTCTCAATGGGGCACATACGGCCATAGTGGCTGTAATGAACGTCGCGGACTTCGAAGCCTGCGCGGTCACGGCTCAGACCGCCGGGGCCCAGAGCAGACAGACGGCGCTTGTGGGTCAGCTCAGCCAGAGGGTTATTCTGATCCATGAACTGAGACAGCGGAGAGGAGCCGAAGAACTCCTTGATGGCTGCCACCACAGGACGGATGTTGATCAGTGCCTGCGGAGTGATGACGCTCTGATCCTGACTCTGCAGGGTCATACGCTCACGGATGACGCGCTCCATACGGGAGAAACCGATGCGGAACTGGTTCTGCAGCAGCTCGCCCACGCTGCGGATACGGCGGTTGCCCAGATGGTCGATATCATCGGTGGTGCCGATGCCGTAGCCCAGACCGTTCAGGTAGTTGATGGAGGACAGGATATCGTCGATGGTGACGGTACGGCCGATGAGCAGGTCGTGATCCTTCTTCAGGCTCTCCATGACCTCCTCGGCGCTGGAGGCGTTATCAAGGATCTTGCGCAGCTCCTTGAGGCAGCAGCGCTCGTTGATGCCGCACTCCTTGACATCCACACCCTTGAATGCGGGGTAGTAGCTGTCGATGATGGCCTGTGCGTCCACGCAGCCGTTGGTGATGACCTTGACCTTGTGGGGCTGATCCTTCATGGGATCATCGATCTTCAGCACGACCAGATTCACGCCGGCAGCATCGATCTTCTCAGCCAGCTTGCGGTCGATCTTCTTGTCGGCCTCGACAAGGATCTCGCCGGTGAAGGGATCCACCACGTTCTCTGCGGCCACATGGTCCATGATGCGGCGTGCCAGAGACAGCTTCTTATTCATCTTATAGCGGCCGAAGCGGGACAGGTCGTACCGGCGCGGATCGAAGAACAGCATATCGATCTGGCTGGTAGCGGACTCCACCGTGGGGGGCTCGCCGGGGCGCAGCTTGCGGTAGACTTCCAGCAGGCCCTCCTCGCGGTTCTTGGTGGTATCCTTTTCCAGCGTGGCCAGAATGCGCTCGTCCTCGCCGAAGTAGTTCAGGATATCCTCGTTAGAGGACAGGCCCAGTGCACGGCACAGCACGGTGACGGGCAGCTTACGGTTCTTATCGATACGGACATAGAACACGTTGGCGGCATCGGTCTCGTACTCCAGCCATGCACCGCGGTTGGGGTTCATGGTGGCGCTGTACAGGTCGTTGCCGACCTTATCCTTCGCATGGCCGTAGAACACACCGGGAGAACGGACCAGCTGGCTGACGATTGCACGCTCGGCACCGTTGATGACAAAGGTGCCTGCGTCGGTCATCAGGGGGAAGTCACCCATGAAGATCTCCTGATCCTTCACCTCGCCGGTCTCCTTGTTCAGCAGACGGGCAGTGACGCGCAGGGGGGCTGCAAAGGTAACGTCGCGCTCCTTGCACTCCTTGATGCTGTACTTCGGCTCCTTATCCAGCCGGAAGTCCACAAAGCTCAGTGCCAGATTGCCGGTGTAGTCCTCAATGGTGCCGATATCGTGGAAGACCTCCTTCAGGCCTTCATCCAGGAACCACTGATACGAGTTCTTCTGCACCTCGATCAGGTTCGGCATACTGATGACTTCGTCGATGTGGGAGAAGCTCATGCGCTCGGTTTTGCCGAGCTTTACGGGCTTGACTTTCATCATAAAATCAACCACTCCTTACTTTTATA
>ENA-OZUM01000373-OZUM01000373.1-human-gut-metagenome-genome-assembly--contig:-NODE-373-length-12665-cov-7.155511_pt1 | contig 12665 bp, 11 predicted proteins | sample MGYA00243434_ERZ654023 | MGnify/ENA primary metagenome ERZ654023 (study PRJEB26926, sample SAMN06164737) | human gut metagenome | biome: ENVO:00009003; feature: ENVO:2100002; material: ENVO:00002003... | reverse complement strand
ACGGGAATGAAACGCCGATGTTTGTGGCGCAGGGCAACCAGATATTCATGAACGACGTGTTCCTGAAACGCCTGACGGCCCCCACCATTACCAGCGGTGGCAGTCCTCCGGTATTTTCCCTGACATCAGACGGAAAGCTGACCGCTAAAAATGCGGATATCAGTGGCAGTGTGAATGCGAACTCAGGGACGCTCAACAACGTCACGATTAATGAGAACTGTCAGATTAAGGGGAAACTGTCAGCCAACCAGATTGAAGGCGATATTGTCAAAACGGTCAGCAAGTCTTTCCCCCGCACGAGCACTTATGCCAGCGGCACCATCACGGTAAGAATCAGTGATGATCAGAAGTTTGACCGGCAGGTCATGATACCTCCAGTGTTATTCCGCGGTGGTAAGCATGAGAATTTCAACAGTAATAACCAACAGTCATACTGGTATTCAACCTGCCGGTTAAGAGTGACCCGCAATGGTCAGGAGATTTTTAATCAGTCCACGACGGATGCTCAGGGCGTATTTTCCTCAGTTATAGATATGCCTGCCGGACAGGGGACACTGACACTGACATTCACCGTATCTTCATCAGGAGCGAATAACTGGACACCAACAACCAGTATCAGCGATCTGCTGGTTGTGGTGATGAAGAAATCCACAGCAGGTATCAGTATCAGCTGAATTTTATAACCCATAACGGGCGTCAGAAATGACGCCTTTTTTATTGCAGAAAAGCGAGAGGTAATTATGCGTAAACTTTATGCCGCCATTTTGTCCGCAGCCATTTGTCTGGCCGTATCCGGTGCGCCTGCATGGGCGTCTGAACATCAGTCCACGCTGAGCGCGGGGTATCTTCATGCCTCGACGAACGTTCCCGGCAGCGATGATCTGAACGGGATTAACGTGAAATACCGTTATGAGTTTACGGACACACTGGGGATGGTGACGTCATTCAGCTATGCAGGAGACAAGAATCGCCAGCTGACCCATTACAGCGATACCCGCTGGCATGAAGATTCCGTTCGTAACCGCTGGTTCAGCGTAATGGCGGGGCCGTCTGTGCGCGTGAATGAATGGTTCAGCGCGTATGCGATGGCGGGTGTGGCTTACAGCCGTGTGTCGACTTTCTCCGGGGATTATCTCCGCGTAATTGACAACAAGGGGAAAACGCACGACGTGCTGACCGGAAGTGATGACGGTCGCCACAGCAACACGTCTCTGGCGTGGGGAGCTGGCGTGCAGTTTAACCCGACCGAATCCGTGGCCATTGATATTGCTTATGAAGGCTCCGGCAGTGGTGACTGGCGCACTGACGGTTTCATCGTGGGTGTCGGTTATAAATTCTGATTAGCCAGGTAACACAGTGTTATGACAGCCCGCCGGTTCAGGCGGGCTTTTTTGTGGGGTGAATATGGCAGTAAAGATTTCAGGTGTACTGAAAGACGGCACAGGAAAACCGGTACAGAACTGCACAATCCAGCTGAAAGCAAAACGTAACAGTACCACTGTGGTGGTGAACACGCTGGCCTCAGAAAATCCGGATGAAGCCGGGCGTTACAGCATGGACGTTGAGTACGGTCAGTACAGCGTTATTCTGTTGGTGGAGGGATTCCCGCCGTCACATGCCGGGACCATCACCGTGTATGAAGATTCTCAACCCGGTACGCTGAATGATTTTCTCGGTGCCATGACGGAGGATGATGCCCGTCCGGAGGCACTGCGTCGTTTTGAACTGATGGTGGAAGAGGTGGCGCGTAACGCGTCCGTGGTGGCACAGAACACGGCAGCCGCAAAGAAGTCAGCCAGTGATGCCAGCACATCTGCCAGTGAGGCGGCAACCCGTGCGACTGATGCTGCAGATTCAGCACGTGCAGCCAGCACGTCAGCCGGACAGGCCGCGTCGTCGGCTCAGTCAGCGTCTTCCAGCGCAGGAACGGCATCAACAAAGGCCACTGAAGCCTCAAAAAGTGCTGCCGCTGCAGAGTCCTCAAAAAGCGCGGCGGCTACCAGTGCCGGTGCGGCGAAAACGTCAGAAACGAATGCGGCAGCGTCAGAACAATCAGCCGCCACTTCTGCATCCACCGCGACCACGAAAGCGTCAGAAGCTGCCACCTCAGCCAGGGATGCGTCGGCTTCAAAAGAGGCGGCAAAATCATCAGAAACGAACGCATCATCAAGCGCCAGTAGTGCAGCTTCCTCGGCAACGGCGGCAGGAAATTCCGCGAAGGCGGCAAAGACGTCTGAGACAAACGCCAAGTCCTCTGAAACGGCAGTAGCACAGAGTGCCTCAGCTGCGGCAGGCTCAAAAACAGCGGCTGCATCATCTGCCAGTGCCGCGTCAACAAGTGCCGGGCAGGCCTCAGCCAGTGCCACCGCCGCCGAAAAATCGGCAGAAAGCGCCGCATCATCCGCTTCAACAGCCACAACGAAGGCTGGCGAAGCCACTGAGCAGGCCACGGCAGCAGCGAGGTCAGCTTCCGCAGCGAAGACATCCGAAACGAACGCGAAAGCGTCGGAAACCCGTGCAGAATCCTCAAAAACGGCAGCGGCATCGTCCGCCAGTTCGGCGGCGTCATCGGCATCATCGGCGTCTGCTTCAAAAGATGAGGCGACCAGACAGGCGTCAGCAGCGAAGGGCAGCGCCACGACGGCATCCACGAAGGCGACAGAGGCAGCTGGTAGTGCGACGGCAGCAGCTCAGAGCAAAAGTACGGCGGAATCTGCAGCAACACGCGCTGAGACAGCGGCAAAACGGGCAGAGGATATTGCATCCGCCGTGGCGCTTGAGGATGCGAGCACGACGAAAAAGGGGATAGTACAGCTCAGCAGTGCGACCAACAGTACGTCTGAAACGCTGGCGGCAACGCCAAAGGCAGTAAAATCAGCCTATGACAATGCAGAGAAACGTCTGCAGAAAGACCAGAACGGCGCTGATATACCCGATAAGGGACGCTTCCTGAACAACATTAACGCGGTCAGTAAAACAGACTTTGCTGATAAGCGTGGTATGCGTTATGTGCGGGTTAACGCTCCTGCAGGTGCAACATCTGGAAAATATTACCCTGTTGTTGTTATGCGTTCTGCTGGCTCAGTAAGCGAACTGGCATCAAGGGTCATTATCACCACGGCAACGCGAACCGCAGGCGATCCGATGAATAACTGCGAGTTTAACGGATTTGTTATGCCTGGTGGCTGGACTGACAGGGGGCGTTATGCTTATGGAATGTTCTGGCAATATCAAAACAATGAACGAGCCATCCACTCAATAATGATGAGTAATAAGGGCGATGATTTGCGCTCTGTGTTCTATGTTGATGGCGCTGCTTTCCCTGTTTTTGCGTTTATCGAAGATGGCCTGTCAATATCCGCACCTGGTGCTGATCTCGTTGTTAATGATACGACCTATAAGTTTGGGGCAACAAATCCAGCGACTGAATGTATCGCGGCGGACGTTATCCTTGATTTTAAGAGTGGGCGTGGTTTTTATGAGTCTCATTCGTTAATCGTTAACGATAACTTGTCGTGCAAAAAACTTTTTGCCACAGACGAAATTGTAGCGCGTGGTGGTAATCAGATTCGAATGATAGGTGGGGAGTATGGTGCATTATGGCGTAATGATGGCGCTAAAACTTACCTGCTGCTTACCAATCAAGGTGATGTTTATGGTGGCTGGAATACATTAAGACCGTTTGCTATTGATAACGCAACCGGCGAGCTGGTTATTGGAACCAAACTGTCCGCAAGTCTGAACGGTAATGCATTAACAGCAACAAAGCTGCAAACGCCAAGACGGGTTTCTGGTGTTGAGTTTGATGGTTCCAAAGATATTACTTTAACCGCCGCGCATGTGGCTGCTTTTGCCAGAAGAGCAACGGATACGTATGCCGATGCGGATGGGGGCGTTCCATGGAATGCCGAATCAGGCGCTTACAATGTCACCCGCTCTGGCGACAGCTATATTCTGGTTAACTTCTATACCGGAGTCGGAAGTTGCCGGACCCTGCAGATGAAGGCGCATTACAGAAATGGAGGTCTGTTCTACCGTTCCTCAAGAGATGGCTATGGTTTTGAGGAAGACTGGGCAGAAGTTTATACCTCGAAAAATCTTCCACCAGAAAGCTACCCAGTCGGCGCACCAATCCCGTGGCCATCAGATACCGTTCCGTCTGGTTATGCCCTGATGCAGGGGCAGACTTTTGACAAATCTGCATACCCGAAACTTGCAGCCGCTTATCCGTCAGGCGTGATCCCTGATATGCGTAGCTGGACGATTAAGGGCAAACCTGCCAGTGGTCGGGCCGTATTGTCTCAGGAACAGGACGGCATTAAATCGCACACCCACAGCGCCAGCGCATCCAGTACGGATTTGGGGACGAAAACCACATCGTCGTTTGATTACGGCACTAAATCCACGAATAACACCGGGGCGCATACGCACAGTGTGAGCGGTACAGCCGCAAGTGCCGGAAACCATACTCATAGTGTCACAGGCGCATCAGCAGTCAGCCAGTGGTCACAAAATGGGTCAGTACATAAGGTAGTGTCTGCGGCCAGTGTGAATACAAGTGCTGCAGGAGCGCACACTCATAGTGTTAGCGGCACAGCCGCATCTGCAGGTGCTCACGCACATACTGTCGGTATTGGTGCTCATACGCACTCTGTTGCGATTGGCTCACATGGACACACTATCACCGTTAACGCTGCTGGTAACGCGGAAAACACCGTCAAAAACATCGCATTTAACTACATTGTGAGGCTTGCATAATGGCATTCAGAATGAGTGAACAACCACGGACCATAAAAATTTATAATCTGCTGGCCGGAACTAATGAATTTATTGGTGAAGGTGACGCATATATTCCGCCTCATACAGGTCTGCCAGCAAACAGTACCGATATTGCACCGCCAGATATTCCGGCAGGCTTCGTGGCTGTTTTCAACAGTGATGAGGCATCGTGGCATCTCGTTGAAGACCATCGGGGTAAAACGGTTTATGACGTAGCGTCAGGGGACGCGTTATTTATTTCTGAACTCGGTCCGTTACCGGAAAATGTTACCTGGTTATCGCCGGAAGGGGAGTTTCAGAAGTGGAACGGCACAGCCTGGGTGAAAGATGCAGAAGCAGAAAAACTGTTCCGGATCCGGGAGGCGGAAGAAACAAAAAACAGCCTGATGCAGGTAGCCAGTGAGCATATTGCGCCGCTTCAGGATGCTGCAGATCTGGAAATTGCAACGGAGGAAGAAATCTCGTTGCTGGAAGCATGGAAAAAGTATCGGGTATTGCTGAACCGTGTTGATACGTCAACTGCACAGGATATTGAATGGCCAGCACTGCCGTAGGGTAAAACATATAAATTCTATAATTAGATGTATCTTTCCATTTACGGCAAGGAAGGGGGCTTGGAAGACGTAAAGCATCTCACACCAAGATTATTTTTTATATGTCAGGTGTCTGAAGTTTTGCTTTGGCTCTTAAAATGGTTTGCCGCGAGGTTTTGAATTCCCGGGCAATGGCACTTATACTTACACCTGACTTAATCCGTTCGAATACCACCTGTTTCTGTTCTTCATTTAACACAGGTGGTCGACCAAAACGTTTCCCTGCGCCCCGGGCTCTTACTATCCCGGAATGAGTGCGTTCAAGTAAAAGGTCTCGTTCAAATTCAGCGACTGCTGAAATTACTTGCATCATCATTTTTCCTGTTGGACTGGTCAGGTCAATGCCCCCCAATGCTAAGCAATGCACTCTGATACCTGTTTCGGTCAGTTGTTCCACTGTTTTCCTGATATCCATTGCATTACAACCAAGGCGATCCAGTTTTGTCACAATCAATTGATCACCACATTTCAGGCGAGCAAGCAACCGGTTAAAACCAGGACGCTCACTGGTTGCTGCTGAGCCGCTAATGTGTTCTTCGATTATTTGCTGAGGTTTGATTTTAAAACCTGCACTTTCGATTTCCCGGCGTTGATTTTCGGTGGTCTGATCCAGCGTTGATATCCGACAGTAAGCAAAAATTCGAGACATAGTGAGACTCTATACGAAATTGGTGTACATATCATAATGCATATCCAAAAATTATTTCGCTTATTATTGTACATATTTGTATGTATACGTTCGAAAATAAACGAATTCGGATGCAGTCCCGTAATTTTGGTGTAACCAAAAATCGATTTTTTGAAAAATGGCTTTAACTCGGTTTGTTTTTCGAACTCCGGGCGGACTCGAGGAAGACGAATAATAGTGTTGTATGTTATTTCAACCAGATTTTAAGTTGTTTGGTCGTGGAAAAGTGGAGCAAAATGTTGTTAAAGTGGAAAAATGGTAAAAAAAGTAGGTTGTTGCGGAATAACGTAGTTGTTGATATTTTTTTAATGCATTGAAAAATTATTTTTCAGGGGGGGTATTACACTTTACCATTTAAATTTTGGTTGTCTTTAAGAACTGATATCGCTGTTTGTAATAATTCTTTGTTATCCAGCCATGACTTTTTCTTTATGTTTCCTTCAATGTAATCAAGCAATGTTCTGGTATTGATAGGTCTTCCCTGTTTTGCTACTTCCACGACAGCATCTCCCAGGATAATTCTGACTTCAGGAAGCTGCGCAGGGAACCACTTTAGGGTGTCTTTTGATTTCATGAAGATATTCCTTAAAATATTATTGGTTTTCATTGCAATATTGTATGTCTGATTCAGGATATGTTGACTTATACATCTGTTTTGTCCGGGTTATTGGATATGCCAATCCCTAATTTTATTAGAGCATGACCAAAAATGCTGAATATGATAAGTAGTGAAGTGATTATCAGTATGCTGTTCATATAGCCTCGAATTAGTATGGTGTTATATATAATATAGTTGACAATTTTTATCCTGGGTGTTCTTAAAGTTCGTAGATGAACCCTGTAGTTTCAGGTATACAGGAATGCTTACAGATAGCGGCAAAAGTCAGGAGGTTAATGGCGCAAACTGAAGGGGGAGCTGCGAACTAACTTAGGTAGAGACTCTACACGGATTCGGTTTAAAAGTATACATAGATAACAATTTTTATCTGAAGAAGAAAAATATTAAGGTGATATGGTCATATATACTTTAATGCGGAAGAATGAATGTTATGAGAGTGCTGTATCTGAATGGTTGAAAAACCGCAGACACGTCGTATGCAAGAACGTGCTGCGGTTGGCTGGTGAACTTCCGATAGTGCGAGTATTGAATGATTTCCAGCCGTTACCGATTTTACGTGTTAATTAGTGAACAAACCACTCGTCAGCAGACTCCCAGGTATCTTTCAGAGTTTCCTGAACAAAAGTTTTAGCTGAATCTTTATCGGCGGTGCGCGTAACAGAAAGGCCATCGTTGCTGGTGGCTTTTACGATCACCTCTACATCGTCATAACGCTTACTGATGCGTCGAGTTAATTCTTCCTTTAACGCATCCACAGCACCGTTTGGCATTTTAGTCATTTTCTCTTTGGCTATGCAGATCTCAATACGCATAAAAATCCCTCTACACTGTGTTTGTATACAGTGTTATTTTTAACTGTATGAATAAACAGTGTCAATAGAACAAAGATTGCTGCATGTACAAATGTTCTTTGGCTACAAATACACCTACTGATCATGTTCTGCTATGCTCTGATACCTCCAAAATGTACAATCAGCGGCATGAATTTTTCTTTGTACATATGATTGTACATAATCAAAGAGACAACAATTATGACAAGCCTTTTGGCCGCAGAGGTAGCGAAAAGAAGAACCTTTGCAATTATTTCTCACCCGGATGCCGGTAAGACTACCATCACCGAGAAGGTGCTGCTGTTCGGACAGGCCATTCAGACCGCCGGTACAGTAAAAGGCCGTGGCTCTAACCAGCATGCTAAGTCGGACTGGATGGAGATGGAAAAGCAGCGTGGGATCTCCATCACTACGTCTGTGATGCAGTTTCCGTATCACGACTGCCTGGTTAACTTGCTCGATACCCCGGGGCACGAAGACTTCTCGGAAGATACCTATCGTACCCTGACGGCGGTGGACTGCTGTCTGATGGTTATCGACGCCGCAAAAGGTGTAGAAGATCGTACCCGTAAGCTGATGGAAGTTACCCGTCTGCGCGATACGCCGATCCTCACCTTTATGAACAAACTTGACCGTGATATCCGCGACCCGATGGAACTGCTCGATGAAGTTGAGAACGAGCTGAAAATCGGCTGCGCACCGATCACCTGGCCGATTGGCTGCGGCAAGCTGTTTAAAGGCGTTTACCACCTTTATAAAGATGAAACCTATCTCTATCAGAGCGGTAAAGGCCACACCATTCAGGAAGTCCGCATTGTTAAAGGGCTGAATAACCCGGATCTCGACGCTGCGGTTGGTGAAGATCTGGCACAGCAGCTGCGTGACGAACTGGAGCTGGTGAAAGGCGCGTCTAATGAGTTCGACAAAGAGCTGTTCCTTGCGGGCGAAATCACCCCGGTATTCTTTGGTACTGCGCTGGGTAACTTCGGTGTCGATCATATGCTGGATGGCCTGGTGGAGTGGGCGCCTGCGCCGATGCCGCGTCAGACCGATACCCGTACCGTAGAAGCGAGCGAAGATAAATTTACCGGCTTCGTATTTAAAATTCAGGCCAACATGGACCCGAAACACCGCGACCGCGTGGCGTTTATGCGCGTGGTATCCGGTAAATATGAAAAAGGCATGAAGCTGCGCCAGGTGCGCACCGCGAAAGATGTGGTGATCTCCGACGCGCTGACCTTTATGGCAGGCGACCGTTCGCACGTTGAAGAAGCGTATCCGGGCGATATTCTCGGCCTGCACAACCACGGCACCATTCAGATCGGCGATACCTTTACCCAGGGTGAGATGATGAAGTTCACTGGTATTCCGAACTTCGCGCCAGAACTGTTCCGTCGTATCCGCCTGAAAGATCCGCTGAAGCAAAAACAGCTGCTCAAAGGGCTGGTACAGCTTTCCGAAGAGGGGGCGGTGCAGGTGTTCCGTCCGATCTCCAACAACGATCTGATCGTTGGTGCGGTTGGTGTGCTGCAGTTTGATGTGGTGGTAGCGCGCCTGAAGAGCGAATACAACGTTGAAGCAGTGTATGAGTCAGTCAACGTTGCCACCGCCCGCTGGGTAGAATGTGCGGACGCGAAGAAATTCGAAGAGTTCAAGCGTAAGAACGAAAGCCAACTGGCGCTTGATGGTGGCGATAACCTCGCTTACATCGCTACCAGCATGGTCAATCTGCGCCTGGCGCAGGAACGTTATCCGGACGTTCAGTTCCACCAGACCCGCGAGCATTAATTCTAGCCTCCAGGGCGCGGTAGCCGCTGCGCCCTGTCAATTTCCCTTCCTTATTAGCCGCTTACGGAATGTTCTTAAAACATTCACTTTTGCTTATGTTTTAGCTGATATCCCGAGCGGTTTCAAAATTGTGATCTATATTTAACAAAGTAATGACATTTCTGACGGCGTTAAATACCGTTCAATGCGTAGATATCAGTATCTAAAGCCGTCGATTGTCATTCTACCGATATTAATAACTGATTCAGAGGCTGTAATGGTCGTTATTCATCACCCATCGCTTTTGTGATGGCGACCATTGACTTCTGTAGAGGGTGAAGTCTCTCCCTATTCAGCAATGCAACCTCGTGTTGCCAGGCTCAAATTACGAGCAAACATACAGGAATAAATCGATGACTATGACAAGACTGAAGATTTCGAAAACTCTGCTGGCTGTAATGTTGACTTCTGCCGTCGCGACCGGCTCTGCCTACGCAGAAAACAACGCGCAGACTACCAATGAAAGCGCAGGGCAAAAAGTCGATAGCTCTATGAATAAAGTCGGTAATTTCATGGATGACAGTGCCATCACCGCGAAAGTGAAGGCGGCCCTGGTGGATCATGACAACATCAAGAGCACCGATATCTCTGTCAAAACCGATCAAAAAGTCGTGACCCTGAGCGGTTTCGTTGAAAGCCAGGCTCAGGCCGAAGAGGCGGTGAAAGTGGCGAAAGGTGTTGAGGGCGTGACCTCTGTCAGCGACAAACTGCACGTTCGCGACGCTAAAGAAAGCTCTGTGAAAGGCTATGCGGGTGACACCGCCACCACCAGTGAAATCAAAGCCAAACTGCTGGCGGACGATATCGTCCCTTCCCGTCATGTGAAAGTTGAAACCACAGATGGCGTGGTTCAGCTCTCCGGTACCGTAGATTCTCAGGCACAGAGCGACCGTGCTGAAAGTATCGCCAAAGCGGTAGATGGTGTGAAAAGCGTTAAAAATGATCTGAAAACTAAGTAATTCGTCGTAATTCGACCTCCCGAACTTTGTCGGGAGGCGCGATGTGCACCACACTAAAAATATCGCATTGAGTGATTTTCACGCTCATATCAAGCGGTGACATTAACTATGGTAAAGGAGACGCTTATGTTTCGTTGGGGCATCATATTTCTGGTTATCGCGTTAATCGCCGCCGCACTTGGGTTTGGTGGTCTGGCCGGTACTGCTGCAGGCGCAGCTAAAATTGTCTTTGTCGTCGGGATTATTCTGTTCCTGGTGAGTTTGTTCATGGGCCGAAAACGACCCTAGATTTCAGACCATTAAGAAAATTTTATCCAAAGCCAGTCCAGCGGACTGGCTTTTGCGGTTTTAGCGAATAATAAATTGCGTTACTTTGTCATTCTTTCACAACAAAAACAGGAAGGCAGAGGTGGGGCAGCGAATACCTGTAACGCTTGGTAATATTGCGCCGTTGTCGCTAAGGCCGTTCCAGCCTGGACGGATTGCTCTGGTGTGCGAAGGCGGCGGACAACGTGGAATTTTCACGGCTGGCGTGCTGGATGAGTTTATGCGCGCGCAGTTTAATCCTTTCGATCTTTATCTTGGCACATCTGCCGGGGCGCAGAACCTCTCGGCGTATATCTGCAATCAGCCCGGTTACGCGCGCAAAGTCATCATGCGTTACACCACAAAACGCGAATTTTTCGATCCATTGCGCTTTGTCCGTGGAGGAAATCTTATCGATCTCGACTGGCTGGTGGAGGCCACCGCAAGCCAGATGCCGTTGCAAATGGATACCGCAGCGCGGTTATTTGACAGCGGCAAATCGTTTTATATGTGCGCCTGTCGTCAGGATGACTATGCGCCGAATTACTTTTTGCCAACTAAACAAAACTGGCTGGATGTGATTCGCGCCTCCAGTGCGATACCTGGCTTTTATCGTAGCGGAGTGTCGCTGGAAGGTATTAACTACCTGGATGGTGGGATCAGTGATGCGATCCCGGTTAAAGAGGCGGCAAGGCAGGGAGCAAAAACGTTGGTCGTCATCCGCACTGTGCCGTCACAAATGTACTACACGCCACAGTGGTTCAAACGCATGGAACGCTGGCTGGGTGACAGTAGCCTGCAGCCGCTGGTCAATCTGGTGCAGCATCATGAAACAAGCTATCGTGAGATTCAGCAATTTATTGAGAAACCACCGGGCCAGCTGCGGATATTCGAAATTTATCCGCCGAAGCCATTGCATAGTATTGCGCTCGGCAGTCGGATTCCGGCGCTGCGTGAAGACTATAAACTTGGGCGTTTATGTGGGCGTTATTTTCTGGCAACGGTCGGTAAATTATTGACTGAAAAAGCGCCGCTGAGCCGCCATCTGGTGCCGGTGGTGACGCCGGAGTCGATCGTTATTCCGCCAGCGCCAGTCGCCAACGATACGCTGGTTGCCGAAGTGAGCGACGCTCCGCAGGCGAACGACCCGACATTTAACAATGAGGATCTGGCTTGATTTGCCGTTTTATCGACACCCACTGCCATTTTGATTTCCCGCCGTTTAGTGGCGATGAAGAGGCCAGCCTGCAACGTGCGGCACAAGCGGGCGTAGGCAAGATCATTGTTCCGGCGACAGAGGCGGAAAATTTTGCCCGCGTGCAGGCGTTAGCGGAAAAATATCAACCGCTGTATGCCGCATTGGGCTTGCATCCTGGTATGTTGGAAAAACATAGCGATGTGTCTCTTGATCAGCTACAGCAGGCGCTGGAAAGGCATCCGGCGAAGGTGGTGGCGGTGGGGGAGATCGGTCTGGATCTCTTTGGCGACGATCCGCAATTTGAGAGGCAGCAGTGGTTACTCGACGAACAACTGAAACTAGCGAAACGCTACGATCTGCCGGTGATCCTGCATTCACGACGCACGCACGACAAACTGGCGATGCATCTTAAACGCCACGATTTACCGTGCACTGGCGTGGTTCATGGTTTTTCCGGCAGCCTGCAACAGGCCGAACGGTTTGTGCAACTGGGCTACAAAATTGGCGTAGGCGGGACTATTACCTATCCACGCGCCAGTAAAACCCGCGATGTCATCGCAAAATTACCGCTGGCATCGTTGTTGCTGGAAACCGACGCACCAGATATGCCGCTCAATGGTTTTCAGGGGCAGGCAAACCGCCCGGAACAGGCCGCGCGGGTGTTTGACGTGCTTTGCGAGTTACGCCGGGAACCGGCGGATGAGATTGCGCAAGCGTTGCTTAATAACACCTATACGTTGTTTAACGTGCCGTAGGCCGGACAAGGCGTTTACGCCGCATCCGGCAGCTGGCGCACAATGCCTGATGCGACGCTGACGCGTCTTATCATGCCTACAAGTCTGTGCCGAACCGTAGGCCGGATAAGG
>ENA-OZUM01000365-OZUM01000365.1-human-gut-metagenome-genome-assembly--contig:-NODE-365-length-12885-cov-5.604209_pt1 | contig 12885 bp, 8 predicted proteins | sample MGYA00243434_ERZ654023 | MGnify/ENA primary metagenome ERZ654023 (study PRJEB26926, sample SAMN06164737) | human gut metagenome | biome: ENVO:00009003; feature: ENVO:2100002; material: ENVO:00002003... | reverse complement strand
CTTCAGGACCCGCTTACCGCTATCATCGACTTCGGCCATATCCGCCATCATTTCCAGCGTATTTAACGCCCGGCGCGCGTCGCCATTCACCAGTTCAGCAATGGCGCGTCGTGTTTCATCTGGCAGAACAATATCCTGACCACCATAGCCACGGGTTTTGTCTTCCATCGCCTGAGTTAGTACTTGCTCAATATCCTCTGTACTCAGGGATTTCAACAGATAGACACGGGCACGGGAAAGCAGTGCCGAATTAAGCTCAAACGACGGGTTTTCAGTGGTTGCGCCAATAAAAGTGATGGTGCCGTCTTCAATATATGGCAGAAATGCATCCTGCTGGCTTTTGTTGAAACGGTGAACTTCGTCAACAAAAAGAATAGTGCGGCGACCTGCATTGCGGTTTTGCCGAGCGCGCTCGATCGCCTCGCGAATCTCTTTCACACCAGAGGTGACGGCAGAAATACGTTCCACATCAGCGTTCGCATAGCGGGCAATCACTTCAGCGAGGGTTGTTTTGCCGGTACCCGGCGGCCCCCAGAGGATCATAGAATGCAGATGTCCGGCTTCGATAGCGCGCGGCAACGGCTTCCCCGCAGCCAGCAAATGTTGCTGGCCGATATACTGTGCTAAATTTTCTGGCCGCATACGCGCGGCCAGGGGTTGAAAAGTATTATCCGAAAAATCGAGCGACAGATTGCTCACTCAGGTGCCTCTACTTACGTTGATCATCTACCGTGACGCCTTGCGGCGGGGTGAAGGTAAATTTCGCTGCATCCGCAGCCCCATTTTGCTGGGATTTCAGCTGATAACTGCTGCGCTGATCGTCCTGCTCCACCGCGCTAAACTGATGGATTGTGCCATCACGTCCCACGTTAATGGTGAACTGCTTCAGATTGCCATTGCTGGCTTTCGGCGTCAGAACAAAGTCATCGCCATTCTGTTTGATATTGTACTGCTGCCAGTCGCTGGACTGGTTGCGGGCAATCAGCATGAACGGCGTATTACCGGTGGCATCTTTCAGCCAGGTTGCCGTAGCTTGCTCAACGAACGGGTTATAGAACCACAGTGTTTTACCGTCAGAAACCAGAATGCTTTCATCAGGTTGAGTCATATGCCAGTTGAATAAGTTTGGACGTTTCACCCACAGATCGCCCTGACCTTCCTGCACCGCCGCGCCGCTACCGTCAGTCACTTTCTGTGTGAAGCTGGCGTGGAAGCTGCTGACTTTATCCAGGCGGCTTTTAAGATCGCTTGCGGCATCAGCCCAAACGCTGCTTGCTACTAAGCTTGAGAGTAATGCACAGGTGATGGCAATTTTTTTCATCATTATTCCTCAAATTACGTCACTCCCAATCGGGAGTTCCCTCTACTCTCTATTCCAGGCTAATAATCAGCTTGAGGAAAGAAGAAAATACTGAATTTTCAGTTGATAGAATACCGGATGCGACGCTATCGCGTCTTATCCGGCCTACGTTGCATTAATTAGTCAAATGGCGGTGGGGCCAGCACTTCACGATTTCCGTTGTGCCCCTGTTCGCTGACAATCCCCTGCGCTTCCATCTGTTCGATAATACGCGCTGCACGGTTATAACCAATGCGGAACTGACGCTGTACGCCAGAAATTGACGCTTTGCGTTTTTCAGTGACAAACTGCACCGCCTGATCGAACAACGGATCCAGTTCTTCAGCACCATCGAAACCGCCCGCGCCACCTTCGCTTTCACTGTCGGAGGTGATGCCATCAACATACTGTGGGCGACCACGCGCTTTCCAGTCCTGCACCACGGCATGAACTTCTTGATCGCGAACAAAAGCACCATGGACACGTACCGGCAAAGTGGAGTTCGGCCCAGAGTAGAGCATATCCCCCATACCCAGCAGTGATTCCGCACCAGCCTGATCAAGAATGGTACGTGAGTCAATCTTACTGGATACGGTAAAGGCGATACGGGTCGGAATATTCGCTTTAATCAGACCAGTAATAACATCAACCGATGGACGCTGCGTTGCCAGTACGAGGTGGATACCCGCGGCACGAGCTTTTTGCGCCAGACGTGCTATCAGCTCTTCCACTTTTTTACCTACCGTCATCATCAGGTCGGCAAATTCGTCCACCAACACCACTATGTACGGTTCTTTTTTCAGCACCGGATGCTGCGCATCCATACTATCACCCGGCTTCCAGTACGGGTCTGGAATCGGACGCATCATGCGATCGGCTTCAGCAATTTTTTCGTTATAACCCGCCAGATTACGCACACCCAGCGCAGACATCAGTTTATAACGACGCTCCATCTCGTTAACACACCAGCGCAGCGCGTTGGCGGCATCTTTCATATCAGTAACAACTTCCGTTAACAGGTGCGGAATGCCTTCATAAACCGAAAGCTCCAGCATTTTCGGGTCGATCATGATGAAACGCACATCTTCTGGCTGTGCTTTATAAAGCATGCTCAGGATCATCGCGTTCACCCCGACAGACTTACCGGAACCGGTAGTCCCCGCAACCAACAAGTGCGGCATTTTCGCCAGATCGGCAACCACCGGCTCACCGGCGATATCTTTACCCAGCACCACGGTTAATGGCGACGGATTATCGCGGAATTTGGCGTTATCCAAAACCTCGCGCAGATAAACGGTTTGTCGTTTTTTATTCGGTAACTCCAGACCTACATAGGGTTTGCCAGGAATAACTTCAACGACACGCACCGCCACCGTCGAAAGTGAACGGGCAAGGTCACGTGACAAGTTAGAAATGCGCGCCGCTTTTACGCCCGGTGCCAGGTTCAATTCAAAGCGAGTGATAACTGGCCCCGGAGAGTAATTGACAACATCGGCTTTAATACGGAAATCAGCCAGACGCGCTTCTACCAGGCGCGCCATTTGTTCAAGCGCAAAGGTATCTACCGGCTCCACTTCGCTCGGCGGCGGTGTCAGCAAATCCAGAGAAGGCAGTGGCGTCGTCGGTTTATGCAACGGACGGCTGTCGCCATTACGCATCAACAGCGGATGAAGCAGGGTATCCTGCGGCTGTGGCGCAACTGGCTGTTGCGGCTGCTGATATTGCGGCTGTGGTACAACCGGCTGTTGCGGCTGCTGATACTGCGGCTGCTGTGTAACCGGCTGTTGTGGCTGCTGATACTGCGGCTGCTGTGCAACCGGTTGTTGTGGCTGCTGATATTGCTGCTGCGGTGCAACCGGTTGTTGCGGCTGCTGATACTGCGGCTGCGGTGCAACCGGTTGTTGCGGCTGCTGATATTGCTGCTGCGGTGCTACCGGTTGTTGCGGCTGCTGTACAGGTTCAACAATTGGCGTAAACAGCGGTTCGTGTGGACCATCATCCAGCAACGCTTTCATTGGCGAAAATTCAAAATCATCCAGCGAGAACGGATTCGCCCCAGCCGGTTGTTCGCCGGAATAACGTTGTTGTTGAGTTTGAGCAAACTGACGAGCCAGTTCTGCCTCTGCCGCAGCATCTGCATCTTCTGTGTTCACGGGCACATCATGTTGATACTGTTCGCCATAGCGTTGCTGCTGCGTCTGGGCGAACTGACGTGCCAGTTCATCCTGCTGCATCGCATCGATTTCATCATCGTTGTACTGATCGCCAGAATCGTACTGATTACGCTGGGCTTCACGGGCTTTTTCTTCTGCCGCACGCTGTGAGGGCAGCTTAATACCGTAAGACGCCAGTTCACGACGAGTTGGCACGCGGATGCGTTTCGGTCGTGGCAACTGCGGGCCAATCCCCTCTTTGACCTGCGGACGCGGTCCACCGCTATTTGCCAGACTGAAGACTGGCGCGGCAACGGTTGCGGCAGCCCCCGTCGCCAGTGTCGCTTTTTTCACGCCAGATGCCAGCGGAGAAACGGCGGCAGCGGCTTCCACTGGAGGTACTGCTGCAACAGAAGGTGCTTTTAGCGAAGATTTGATCGGTTCTGGTTCTTTAACAGGTTCTGGAATCGGTTGATACCAGGCCGCAAGTTGTTCGCGTTCACGGGCTCGCTTCTCTTCCACTTCTTCAAAGTAGTAAAGCGGCGGACGCGTGGGTTTTGTCTCTTCTACAACGGGTTCAGGCTCCACAACAGGCTGCTGTTCAACAGGTTGCGGCTGTTGGTACAACGGTTCCTGAGCGGCTGGCTGCTGATAAGTTTGCTCAGTCTGGTATGTAGACTGTGGAGCAAAAGTGGATTGCTGCTCTTCGGCTTGCCAGGCGTTACCTGCCACCGCTTGTTCTGGCGCAGGGGCGTAATACGGCTGTTGCGCAGGCTGTTCCGCCGCAGTTGCGTAATACGGTTGCTGAACAGGTTGTTCCGCCGCAGGAGCGTAGTAAGGTTGTTGCACAGGTTGTTCAGCTGCAGGTGCATAATACGGCTGCTGTGGCTGTACTGGTTGTTGCAGCGGCTCATTATATTGCACTGCAGGCTGCGCATATTGTGGCTGCTGTGGGTAACCTTCCGGTGCAGGAGCAATAACCGGTTCTCCCGTTTGCGGCCCCGGTACAGGCTGCCAGGCTACTGTAGGTTGCGCAGGTGCAACATCAACAGAGGCAACAGGTGGCGTCTGAGTCACAGGTTCAACCGGTGCAGCCCAGCTTTGCGTCGCCGTGGTAGCAGCAGCTGCTACAGCAACAGGTTCGGTAATTGGCGCACCGTTTAATAATGGATCGTACTCGTCATATTCTGGCTGCGTTGCACGATTGCCCGAAAAGAGGACGTCGTCAGGGTCGGCAGCCACACCGCGTGCAGTGTAGGTAATCTCTTCGTCATCATCCATCCGCTTACCGGAGAACAACGCAGCGTCTGTTTGCCGCCCCATCGGATTAATGAATTTTTCCGCCAACCGTTTACGACGCGCTAGCGCGCCGCGAAGAATACGGGCACGGCGTGATTCATGCTGTTTGCCGTGATTTTCATCTTCATACTCTTCGTCATCTTCATACTCATCTTCATCGACCCAGGTATCATCGCGACGGGTACGATTACTGGCGAAGGTGAGAATGTTTAAAATCCAGCCGCCGAGTTTTTCAGCAATGGTCACCCATGACCAACCGGTGAACAGCGTCAGACCCGCAGCCCAAACGCAGAGCAGCGCAATAGTTCCCCCGCTACTGTGTAGCAGTGGTTGTAGCGTAGTGCTTAGTAAGCTGCCAATGACGCCACCGGAGGCAAAATACCAGATATCGTCAGCGTTGATTGCCGCCAGACCACAGGAGGTAAGGATGAGCGCCAAAACGCCAATGATGCGTAGCGAAACGGCAAAATAATCAATGTATTCGTCGCTGGACTGATGACGCCAGGCAAACCAACAACCGCCGACAATAATGACGGGAATGGTGTAAGCCATCACGCCAAAAATAAAGAACAGCGTATCTGCCAGCCACGCACCGGGCATCCCACCTAAATTATGGATAGGTTCATGCCAGGCCGTTTGCGACCAGCTGGGGTCCGAAGGGTTAAAGCTTAGTAAGGCAGCCATCAACCAGACGGCAAACAGGACAATAAGGATCAGCAACGCCTCCAGAAGGCGGCGGCCGCTACTTAACTTTGTCAATGTGACTTCTTTGTCTTCAGTGTATTCCTGGCTCAAGAAAGGCTCTCCAGGTTACAGGCTTTTCCTGCCCGATGCTAAAACGGACAACAGTACCAGGTTACCCCAGTACTGTTGCTGTATGGATTAACAGGAGTGTAATCAAAATACGCCGATTTTGCACCTGTTCCGTGTTAGCGCGTCTTAATAACCAGACGATTACTCTGCTTGACTTCTTCCATAACAACGTATGTCCGTGTGTCATTGACGCCAGGCAGACGCAGCAGGGTTTCCCCCAGTAACTTACGGTAAGCTGACATATCCGGCACGCGTGTTTTCAACAGGTAGTCGAAATCACCGGATACTAAATGACACTCCTGAATTTCTTCAAGTTTTTGTACAGCGGTATTGAATTGTTCAAACACATCCGGTGCGCCACGATTCAGAGTAATCTCAACGAATACCAGAAGTGATGCATCCAGATAATGGGGGTTCAGCAGCGCCGTATAGCCCTGAATAAACCCTTGTCTTTCCAGCCGACGCACACGCTCAAGGCACGGCGTTGGAGAAAGTCCCACACGTTTAGAAAGCTCGACGTTAGAAATACGCCCATCCTTTTGCAACTCATTAAGAATGTTACGATCGATACGGTCGAGATCTTTGCCAGGGCGCTTCTTGCTATCTACCATTATTATTGTCTCTCTGTATTCCTTCCCTACTCCTGTCTGACCCTGAAACATCACTGTTCAGAGTCGCTACCCGTCACGATAGACCGAAATCATGAAGATTCACGGCGCGCAATGCCTGGGTCTACGGTGAGAAGACCGTTGCCTTGTGGCAGCTATCGACATCACGAATGGCGTCTGTCCACGCCATACGTAGATTTCACTAGCACGGTAAACATGGTATTTACATGCATGGTTATGCGCATATAAGAATACTGTTTTTTTTCTTCCTCGAATGTTTTCGCAAAACACCAGGGGATTGTCAAAGCAAAACATCGATTTTTAGTACAACATGCCAGATATTCATTAACAGGGGCGTTTATTCATCATTTAATCGGCTTATAAAGCGGGAAATTTAAGTAGCAGAGGTGATAATGACGTGAGAATTTGACCTGCTTATCGATGCTGCCGATTGCACAAATTGTTAACAAAATCGTCATACTCTTTTTTTACGTCTGTAAATTCCCTACAATCCTGCCATTGTCTGCCAACAACTATGGGGATCTCATGGGCACGACCAAACACAGTAAACTGCTTATCCTGGGTTCAGGCCCGGCGGGATACACCGCTGCTGTCTACGCGGCGCGCGCCAACCTGCAACCTGTGCTGATTACCGGCATGGAAAAAGGCGGCCAACTGACCACCACCACGGAAGTGGAAAACTGGCCTGGCGATCCAAACGATCTGACCGGTCCGTTATTAATGGAGCGCATGCACGAACATGCCACCAAATTTGAAACTGAAATCATCTTTGATCACATCAACAAAGTTGATTTGCAGAATCGTCCGTTCCGTCTGACTGGCGATAGCGGCGAATACACTTGCGACGCGCTGATTATTGCCACCGGAGCTTCTGCACGCTATCTCGGCCTGCCCTCTGAAGAAGCCTTTAAAGGCCGTGGAGTTTCTGCTTGTGCAACCTGCGACGGTTTCTTCTATCGCAACCAGAAAGTTGCGGTCATCGGCGGCGGCAATACCGCGGTTGAAGAGGCGCTGTATCTGTCTAACATCGCTTCGGAAGTTCATCTGATTCACCGCCGTGATGGTTTCCGTGCGGAAAAAATCCTCATTAAGCGTCTGATGGATAAAGTGGAGAACGGCAACATTATTCTGCACACCAACCGTACGCTGGAAGAAGTGATCGGCGATCAGATGGGCGTCACTGGCGTTCGTCTGCGCGATACGCAAAACACCGATAATATCGAGTCACTCGACGTTGCCGGTCTGTTTGTTGCTATCGGTCACAGCCCGAATACTGCCATTTTCGAAGGGCAGCTGGAACTGGAAAACGGCTACATCAAAGTACAGTCGGGTATTCATGGTAATGCCACCCAGACCAGCATCCCTGGCGTCTTTGCCGCAGGCGACGTGATGGATCACATTTATCGCCAGGCCATTACATCTGCTGGTACAGGCTGCATGGCAGCTCTTGATGCGGAACGCTACCTCGACGGTTTAGCTGACGCAAAATAATTTTACAAATCAGTAACAAAAGTAAAGAAGGCGACACCATGCGACTATGGGTCGCCTTTATTTTTTCCCCGTTGTAACATTGCTCTGCAAATAATTCTGATAACTCACCTGCTAAGCGTGCAATGAATAAATCCCGTCAAAAAGAATTAACCCGCTGGTTAAAACAGCAAAGCGTCATCTCCCAACGTTGGCTGAATATTTCTCGTCTGCTGGGCTTTGTGAGCGGCATATTGATCATTGCCCAGGCCTGGTTCATGGCGCGAATTCTGCAACATATGATTATGGAGAATATTCCCCGTGAAGCCCTGCTGCTTCCCTTTACGTTACTGTTTCTGACCTTTGTACTGCGCGCATGGGTGGTCTGGTTACGCGAACGGGTGGGTTATCACGCCGGGCAGCATATCCGCTTTGCCATCCGCCGTCAGGTTCTCGACCGTCTGCAACAAGCAGGGCCAGCGTGGATTCAGGGTAAACCAGCGGGGAGCTGGGCGACGCTGGTACTCGAGCAAATTGACGATATGCATGATTACTATGCACGCTACCTGCCGCAAATGGCGCTGGCAGTGTCGGTGCCGCTGCTGATTGTGGTGGCTATCTTCCCCTCTAACTGGGCCGCGGCGCTCATTCTGCTGGGCACTGCACCGCTAATTCCGTTATTTATGGCGCTGGTTGGAATGGGGGCTGCCGATGCTAACCGACGTAACTTTCTCGCTCTTGCTCGCTTAAGTGGGCATTTCCTCGATCGCCTGCGCGGCATGGAAACATTGCGTATTTTTGGTCGTGGTGAAGCTGAAATTGAAAGTATTCGTTCTGCTTCGGAAGATTTCCGTCAACGGACAATGGAAGTGCTACGGCTGGCGTTTTTATCCTCCGGCATTCTCGAATTTTTTACCTCGCTGTCGATTGCTCTGGTGGCGGTCTACTTTGGTTTTTCCTACCTCGGCGAGCTGGATTTTGGTCACTACGATACTGGCGTGACGCTGGCTGCGGGTTTTCTGGCCCTGATCCTTGCGCCAGAGTTTTTCCAGCCATTACGCGATCTCGGTACGTTTTATCATGCTAAAGCCCAGGCTGTTGGCGCAGCTGACAGTCTGAAAACGTTTATGGAAACCCCGCTCGCCCATCCGCAACGTGGTGAGGCGGAATTAGCATCAACCGATCCGGTGACCATTGAAGCCGAGGATCTATTTATTACATCACCAGAAGGTAAAACGCTGGCCGGACCGCTGAACTTTACTTTGCCAGCAGGCCAACGTGCAGTGTTGGTTGGTCGCAGCGGTTCAGGTAAAAGTTCACTGTTGAACGCGCTTTCTGGTTTTCTCTCATATCAGGGATCGCTACGAATCAACGGGATAGAATTACGCGATTTATCACCGGAATCATGGCGTAAACATCTCTCCTGGGTTGGGCAAAACCCACAATTACCGGCAGCAACATTACGGGATAACGTACTACTGGCGCGACCTGATGCCAGCGAACAAGAGTTACAAACAGCGCTGGATAACGCCTGGGTCAGTGAGTTTCTACCGCTACTGCCGCAAGGCATTGATACGCCTGTTGGTGACCAGGCTGCCCGCCTTTCCGTGGGGCAGGCGCAGCGCGTGGCGGTGGCCCGTGCGTTACTAAATCCCTGTTCGCTATTACTGTTGGATGAACCCGCTGCCAGCCTTGATGCTCACAGTGAACAGCGCGTAATGGAGGCGCTGAATGCCGCCTCTCTGCGCCAGACAACGTTAATGGTCACCCACCAGTTAGAAGATCTTGCTGACTGGGATGTCATTTGGGTAATGCAGGATGGTCAGATTATTGAGCAAGGACGTTACGCGGAATTAAGTGTGGCTGGTGGTCCTTTCGCCACATTACTGGCCCATCGTCAGGAGGAGATTTAAATGCGCGCTTTGCTACCCTATCTGGCACTGTATAAACGTCATAAATGGATGTTAAGTCTTGGTATTGTGCTGGCAATTGTCACGCTGCTCGCCAGTATCGGCCTGTTGACACTTTCGGGCTGGTTCCTCTCCGCCTCAGCGGTTGCGGGGGTTGCCGGACTGTACAGCTTCAACTATATGCTACCCGCTGCGGGCGTGCGTGGCGCAGCAATCACCCGTACTGCCGGGCGTTATTTTGAACGTCTGGTAAGTCACGACGCGACTTTCCGCGTGTTGCAGCATCTGCGCATATACACCTTCAGCAAATTGCTGCCCCTCTCCCCTGCCGGACTGGCGCGCTATCGTCAGGGCGAATTACTCAACCGCGTGGTGGCGGATGTTGATACGCTCGATCATCTTTACCTGCGCGTTATCTCGCCGCTGGTAGGTGCTTTTGTGGTGATTATGGTGGTGACAATCGGGTTAAGTTTCCTTGATTTCACCCTCGCCTTTACGCTGGGTGGCATTATGTTACTGACGCTTTTCCTGATGCCACCGCTGTTTTATCGTGCGGGAAAAAGCACAGGGCAAAATCTGACTCATCTTCGCGGGCAGTATCGCCAACAACTGACGGCCTGGCTGCAAGGGCAAGCTGAGCTGACCATTTTTGGTGCCAGCGATCGTTATCGCACGCAGTTAGAGAATACCGAAATTCAGTGGCTGGAAGCGCAACGTCGTCAATCTGAACTCACCGCATTGTCGCAAGCGATAATGCTGCTCATTGGCGCGTTAGCGGTGATCCTGATGCTGTGGATGGCGTCTGGCGGCGTTGGCGGCAATGCTCAACCCGGCGCGTTAATTGCCCTGTTTGTCTTCTGCGCGTTAGCCGCGTTTGAAGCACTGGCACCAGTAACAGGTGCATTTCAGCATCTGGGGCAAGTCATTGCCTCTGCCGTACGGATCTCTGATTTAACGGATCAAAAACCGGAAGTCACCTTCCCTGATACCCAAACTCGTGTTGCCGATCGCGTTTCGCTGACATTACGGGATGTTCAGTTCACTTATCCGGAGCAATCCCAACAGGCACTTAAAGGGATTTCTCTTCAGGTAAACGCCGGGGAACATATTGCGATTCTCGGGCGAACCGGATGCGGCAAGTCAACACTGTTACAACTGCTGACCCGCGCATGGGACCCGCAACAGGGCGAGATTTTGCTTAACAATAGCCCCATAGCCAGCCTGAATGAAGCGGCTCTACGACAGACCATCAGCGTTGTTCCCCAGCGAGTGCATCTGTTTAGCGCCACGCTGCGTGATAATCTGTTACTCGCCTCGCCTGGTAGTAGTGATGAGGCTCTGGCGGAGATCTTGCGTCGCGTTGGTCTGGAGAAGCTGCTCGAGGATGCAGGTCTCAACAGTTGGTTAGGTGAAGGCGGACGCCAGCTCTCCGGTGGTGAACTGCGCCGTCTGGCTATCGCCCGTGCGCTGTTACATGATGCGCCGCTGGTATTGCTGGATGAACCTACAGAAGGCTTAGATGCCACAACCGAAAGTCAGATCCTTGAATTGCTTGCAGAAATGATGCGTGAGAAAACGGTGTTAATGGTCACCCATCGACTTCGCGGACTCTCTCGTTTCCAACAGATAATAGTGATGGACAACGGGCAAATTATTGAGCAAGGTACTCACGCAGAACTGCTTGCCAGACAGGGGCGTTATTACCAGTTTAAGCAGGGTTTGTAAGCTATTATTGAACGATCCGACTTGCGTGGAGTTTTGCGGTCATGCGCCTGGTTCAGCTTTCTCGCCATTCAATAGCCTTCCCTTCCCCGGAAGGCGCATTACGTGAGCCTAACGGCCTGCTGGCACTGGGGGGCGATCTTAGCCCTGCGCGCCTGTTAATGGCTTATCAGCGTGGTATTTTCCCGTGGTTTTCTCCTGGCGACCCCATCCTCTGGTGGTCGCCCGATCCCCGCGCGGTGTTATGGCCAGAATCACTGCATATCAGCCGTAGTATGAAGCGATTTCATAAACGCTCACCCTATCGTGTCACGATGAATTACGCTTTTGGTCAGGTCATCGAAGGCTGTGCCAGCGATCGCGAAGAAGGAACCTGGATCACGCGTGGCGTGGTCGAAGCCTACCATCGCCTTCACGAACTCGGCCATGCCCACTCCATTGAAGTCTGGCGTGAAGATGAGCTTGTCGGCGGTATGTACGGCGTGGCCCAGGGAACACTATTTTGTGGCGAGTCCATGTTCAGCCGGATGGAAAATGCGTCCAAAACGGCGCTTCTGGTATTCTGTGAGGAATTTATCGGTCATGGCGGTAAACTTATCGACTGCCAGGTCCTTAACGATCACACAGCATCGCTTGGTGCCTGCGAAATTCCCCGCCGGGATTACCTTAATTATCTCAATCAAATGCGCCTCGGACGATTGCCGAATAATTTCTGGGTACCACGATGTTTGTTTTCACCACAAGAATGAATGTTTTCGGCACATTTCTCCCCAGAGTGTTATAATTGCGGTCGCAGAGTTGGTTACGCTCATTACCCCGCTGCCGATAAGGAATTTTTCGCGTCAGGTAACGCCCATCGTTTATCTTACCGCTCCCTTATACGTTGCGCTTTTGGTGCGGCTTAGCCGTGTGTTTTCGGAGTAATGTGCCGAACCTGTTTGTTGCGATTTAGCGCGCAAATCTTTACTTATTTACAGAACTTCGGCATTATCTTGCCGGTTCAAATTACGGTAGTGATACCCCAGAGGATTAGATGGCCAAAGAAGACAATATTGAAATGCAAGGTACCGTTCTTGAAACGTTGCCTAATACCATGTTCCGCGTAGAGTTAGAAAACGGTCACGTGGTTACTGCACACATCTCCGGTAAAATGCGCAAAAACTACATCCGCATCCTGACGGGCGACAAAGTGACTGTTGAACTGACCCCGTACGACCTGAGCAAAGGCCGCATTGTCTTCCGTAGTCGCTGATTGTTTTACCGCCTGATGGGCGAAGAGAAAGAATGAGTAAAAGGTCGGTTTAGCCGGCCTTTTTATTTTGTGATATGTATGGAGTACTTTAGAAGTATAAGTCCGTAACTTGTCTCGATGTAGATATACTGCACAACTTGTTTACAGTATGAGCAAACAATAATTATCATAAAAATTCTTCTTGACCGTTTTATTCCAACTCCCTATAGTAGCGCCCCGTTGCCCCCCATGAGGTCAGGCAAAAAAACAATTTGGTGAGGTGTCCGAGTGGCTGAAGGAGCACGCCTGGAAAGTGTGTATA
>ENA-OZUM01000350-OZUM01000350.1-human-gut-metagenome-genome-assembly--contig:-NODE-350-length-13297-cov-4.753209_pt1 | contig 13297 bp, 5 predicted proteins | sample MGYA00243434_ERZ654023 | MGnify/ENA primary metagenome ERZ654023 (study PRJEB26926, sample SAMN06164737) | human gut metagenome | biome: ENVO:00009003; feature: ENVO:2100002; material: ENVO:00002003... | reverse complement strand
ATCAGTCCGGGAGCCATACAGCGCAGAACGCCGCAAAGCTGCCAGTGAGCGTGCGAAAGCCGCCGGATACCAGCCTCCTGTGAGAAAGCCCAGCAGTTAAAGGCACATGGCAGAGAATGTATTTGAAGCAGTCAAGCAGTCGGTCAGCACCAGAGAAGCGGCAGAGTTTTATGGGATAAAAGTCAGGCGAAATGGCATGGCCTGCTGTCCTTTTCACGATGATAAGAACCCCAGCATGAAGGTAGACCAGCGGTTCCACTGCTTTGGCTGCGGTGAAGATGGGGATGTGATCGACTTTACCGCAAAGCTCTTTGACCTCTCCCCAAAAGAAGCGGCGGAGAAACTGGCACAGGACTTTGGCCTGATCTATGACAGTCAGGCCCCGCCCCGCAGGAGATATGTCCGGCAAAAAACCGAGGCACAGAAGTTTCGGGAGGATCGACAGCGCTGTTATCGCGTACTGTCCGATTACTACTATCTGCTGAAAAAATGGGAAGCCGACCGTTCTCCCAGGACACCGGAGGAAGAACCGCACCCCCGTTTTGTGGAAGCAATCCAGAAGAAAACCTATGTAGAGTACCTGCTGGACCTTTTTCTTTATGAAAGTGAAGAAGAACAAAAGGCATGGATTGCAGAACACACAGCAGAAATCACACACTTGGAAAGGAGATTGAAAATCATGGCTGAGAATAAACCCACCAACCGAGAACGGCTAAGGGAAATCACAGATGGCATCGAGCAGGGCATCAAAGAACTGTTTGAGAGCGAAAAGTATATGCGCTATCTGTCCGTCATGTCCCGCTTCCACCGCTATTCGGTAAACAACACCATGCTCATCTATATGCAGAAGCCGGACGCCACTTTGGTAGCCGGATACAATAAGTGGAAAGACCAGTTTGAGCGTCATGTAAAAAAGGGCGAGCATGGCATTACCATCATCGCTCCCACACCGTATAAGAAGAAAATCGAGGAGCAGAAGCTGGACCCAGATACCAAGGCTCCGATTCTGGATAAAGACGGAAAGATCGTCACAGAGGAAAAAGAAATCGAGATTCCCATGTTTCGCCCTGTCAAGGTCTTTGATGTGAGTCAGACCGACGGGAAACCTTTGCCGGAGCTTGCTTCCTCCCTTTCCGGCAATGTGCCAAATTATGAGGCATTCATGGAGGCCCTGCGCCGCAGCGCACCGGTGCCGATTACTTTTGAAGCAATGGCCGCCGATACGGACGGCTATTTTTCTGCCGATCATCAGAAAATTGCCATTCGTCAGGGCATGAGCGAGGTGCAGACGGTTTCGGCCACGGTTCATGAGATTGCCCACAGCAAGCTCCATGACCCTAAAAAATATGAAATGCTACCGTCATGGAAGGTTGTGCAGGAGAGTGAAGGTGGAACCAAACATGATTTCAAGTTGGATTTTGCCACAGAAAAAGAAGCCGAACAGTTTGCTTCTGATATGGATTGGCGTTATGTGGACGAAAATCAGTTTGAATGGCGTCTTGCAGTTGAGGAAGATGCAACCGCAGAAAAACAGGCAATCAAAAACCGTCACACGGAAGAAGTGGAGGCTGAAAGCATCTCCTATGCAGTCTGCAAATATTTTGGCATCGAGACAGGAGAAAACAGCTTTGGCTATATTGCAAGCTGGAGTCAGGGCAAGGAACTGAAAGAGCTGAGAGCCAGTTTGGAGACCATCAACAAAACCTCCGGCACTTTGATCTCCGACATTGAGCGCCACTATAAGGAAATCTGCAAAGAGCGCGGAATCGACCCTCATGCAAAGGCAGAGCCGGAAACCGCCCCGATAGAGCAGCCAACCAGCAATCTGACTTACTATGTAGCAGAGTGCATGGAATTTCCAAACCTCGGAGAATACCACGATAACCTGTCTTTGGAGGAAGCTGTCCGCATTTATCAGGAGATTCCGGCAGAACGAATGAACGGGATCAAGGGCATTGGTTTTGAGCTGAAAGACGGAAGCGACTATGAAGGACCTTTTCCGATTTTGACCGGCCAGACCATTGACCTGGACACCATCCAGGCAATCGACTATTACCGTGATAATCCTCTGGTGCAAAAAGCGGTAAAGGAACTGGCTGCGGCAATGCCGGAAATGGAAGTGCTGGGGGCGGACGCCAATCAGCAGGAGGCTTTGTTTCTGATCGACAATGCCACCTATCTTCATATCCAGTCCTGTGACAGCGGCTGGGACTATACCCTTTACGATGCCGCATCCATGAAAGAGCTGGATGGTGGTCAGCTGGATATGCCGGAGATTTCCCGCATGAAGGCAGTTCTCCAGATTTGTGATGACAACGATTTGGGCAGAGACTCGGTAAAATACGCACCGTTGTCCATGATTGAGACCTTGCAGGAAGCTGCCTACCAGCAGATGCAGGCAGAGGTCAGTCAGATGGCTGCTTCTTCCCAGCTGCCGGAAGCACAGGAGCAGGCACTGGATGAATACCCCATGCCGGATGAGCAGGTCTCCACACCAGATATGCAGGAATACGGCTACTCCTATGATGGGATGTTCCCTGTTACCAGAGAACGGGCGCTGGAACTGGATGCCGCCGGTTTGACCGTTTATGTGCTGCATGAGGACAATACGGAGAGCATGGTGTTTGACCCGCAGGAAATCATGGATCATGGCGGTCTTTTTGGCGTGGACCGTGAGGAATGGGAGAAAAGCCCTCAGTTCCACGAAAAGGTCATGGAGCGTCAGGAACATCAGCAGGAACGCGAACAGGCATTTCTATCCCAGAACAGAGATTGCTTTGCTATCTATCAGGTGAGCCGTGACGATCCGCAGAATGTGCGCTTTATGAATCTGGATTGGTTAAAGTCCCATGACATTTCCATAGACCGCAGCAATTATGACCTCATTTACACAGCTCCGCTGAGGGAGTCTGGCACGGTACCGGAGCAGCTGGAAAAACTATATGAGCAGTTTAATCTGCAAAAGCCGGCGGATTTTCACAGTCCTTCTATGAGTGTCAGTGACATCGTTGCGATCAAGCAGGACGGTAAGGTATCCTGTCATTACTGTGACAGTGTTGGTTTTACCCAGATCCCCGGATTCCTGCCGGAAAATCCGTTGAAAAATGCGGAGATGGCCGTGGAGGACGATTACGGCATGATCGACGGTATCATCAACAATGGCGCAAAAGAGCCTACGGTGGCAGAGCTGGAACAGCAGGCCCGAAGCGGTCAGCCCATTTCCCTGATGGACTTGGCTGACGCCGTTCATCGGGAGGAACGGGAAAAGAAAAAGTCCGTCATGGAGCAGCTGAAAAGCCAGCCCAAAGCAGAACACAAAAAGACAGCACCCAAAAAGAGTGCGGAAAGGGAGATTTGATATGGGAAACTTTACTTTTGAGGAAATGAACCTGATGTGCATTTACAATACCGGCAGCCGCACCGGACTGATCGACAGCCTGCGTGAGATGCGCGGCGAGCTGGCCCCGGAGGAAACCGAGCTGCGGGAGTTGACAGACAGCGCACTGGGCAAGCTCCAGGCCATGAGTGATGCCGAGTTTGCCGAGCTGGAGTTGTATCCGGATTTTGACCAGTAAACACCATAATCGCAGGGATGGGGTGGCAATATGCCACCCCACCTTTTTACCCCAAAACTGAAAGGAGGACAGAACACTATGCCAACCAAAGCTGAACTATATGCACAGATGGCGGAGAAGGTAACAACGCAGCTCACGGGGAGCTGGCAGGAATGGGCAGGGTTTCTCACTACTGCTTCCCGCCTTTACAAGTACCCGTTCCATGAGCAGTTGATGATCTACGCCCAGCGCCCGGACGCTACCGCCTGTGCAGAGTACGATTTGTGGAATGAAAAGATGGGCCGGTATGTAAGGCGCGGCTCCAAGGGAATCGCTCTGGTGGACGATTCCGGGGACAGACCCCGCCTGCGCTATGTTTTTGATATTTCCGACACCGGAACCCGTGAACATTCCCGCACTCCCTGGCTGTGGCAGCTGGAGGAGCGCCATTTGGATTCGGTGCAGGCCATGCTTGAGCGCACCTATGATGTTTCCGGTGATGACCTTGCCGGACAGCTCACCGAGGTAGCCGGAAAACTGGCTGAGGAATACTGGACGGAGCATCAGCAGGACTTCTTCTATATCGTTGACGGTTCCTTTTTGGAGGAATATGATGAGTTTAACATCGGAGTACAGTTCAAGGCAGCAGCCACCGTCAGTATCACTTACGCTTTGATGTCCCGCTGTGGACTGGAGCCGGAACGCTACTTCGACCACGAAGATTTCATGGCAATCTTTGATTTCAATACCCCGTCCACCATCGGGGCGCTGGGAACAGCGGTCAGCCAGATCAACCAGCAGGTGCTGCGGCAGATCGGCGTTACCGTCCGAAATGCAGAGCGCGAAGCCAACCAAGAAAGGAGCAAACAAGATGAACAATCCCATGACCTATATCCAGAACGGAGACTATCTGATTCCCGACCTGAAGCTGAGCCAGCAGTCAGAGAAAACCCTGGGCAAGTACGGCAGGATGAGGAAAACCTACCTGAAGGAACACCGTCCCATCCTCTACAACCAGATGCTGCTGAGCGAGAAGTTGTACCAGCACCTTCTGGAGATCGACGAGACCGCCCAAAGCAGACTGGAGCAGATGATGCCCCAGCTGGCGAAGGAAGCGGGAGCCACCGAGGAACTGAAAGCCAGCGATCCCATGAAGTGGGTGGGGCTGATGAACACCTGCAAAGCCCAGGCAGAGGAGATCCTGATGGCGGAGCTTATCAACAGCTGACCCTAAACCTGTTCCTCTCCGAAGCGGAGCAGATCCAATCCATAGATGAAGCAGAGAATGTAGCGCATACATCCTCTGCTTTTTCTTTTGCCCAAAATGACATCGACCATGTGCTGCGTTTGGGCGGCAATACAGACCGTCAAAGGGAGCGTGTGGTTGCAGCCTTTGAAAAGCAGAAAACCACCGCTGAGATTGCCGAGATACTGAAAACGCTGTACCACGGCGGCAATGGCCTTGGCAGTGTGAGCGCATGGTATGCCGAGGATGGTATCCATCTTTCCCATGGGAAGTCTGTCCGTTATGACAGGTCTGCCCAGGTCATTTCCTGGGAGAGCGCCGCAGAGCGTATCGGGGAGCTTTTGGAGAGCGGCCAGTTTGCCTCCAATGTGGAGCTTGCAGAAGCGGCAGGCTATGAACGCTCCCTCCTCTCGGAAAAGCTCTGGCATCTGTATCACGATCTCAGTGAGGACGCCAGAAAAGCCGGATATTTGTCCTGCCTATCAGAGATCAAAGGCAATGGTTTCCCAGATGAGACCCGCCGCCTGACGGAGCAGCTGAGTGACCCGGCTTTCCGCCAGACCCTCAAGGAAGAATACGCTGCCTTCTGGACTGCCTATCAGCAGGACCGTGACCTGTTGCGTTTTCACTATCATAGACCGAGGGAGATCTGGGAGAACCTGAAGGACCTTGACCTGCCCCGCAGGACCTTTTCTTCAGAGCTTTCCAAAGTGCCAACCGTCCAGCACTTTATTACCGAGGATGAGATCGACGCCGCCATGACCGGCGGAAGCAGTTTCGCCGGAGGAAAAGGCCGTATCTATGCGTTCTTCATGGCAAACCATACGGATAAGGAGAAAGTGAGATTCCTCAAAGACGAGTATGGCATTGGCGGACGCTCTCATGCCTTGTCCGGTGCAACACACAGCGGCGAAGATCACGATGGGAAAGGACTGCACTATAAAAAGCAGGACTGCCCGGATGTTCACTTGAACTGGGAAAAGGTTGCCAAGCGCATTACCTCACTTGTCCAGAAAGACCGCTATCTTACCGAACAGGAACAGGCGCAGTATGACAAAATCCAGTCTGAACAGGAACTGGCCGAAGAAGATGCCATTCAAGCCCAGCAGCCGGAGATGGAAGAAGAAACGCCAAAGCCTATCCTCCGGGAGCAGTTTGAGCAGTATAAGCCTGTGGTGACTGCCGCTATTTCCGAGGATGCCGCATACCGCAATGCCTGCGGGCATTCTGACCGTGAAAATGCTGTCATCGAGGGTAATGCCGCTGTGCGCCGTGCGGTCCTTGGTTCTAAGGATATGGAGCTGATCCGACTCTATTCGGATGTGCCGGAGTTCCGTCAGCGTTTACACCGGGAAGTGATCGACGAGACCTATCCAAAGCTCCATGAGCTTCTGCGCCCTCTTTCTCAGGAAGATATTGATACTGCCCTTTGTGCATGGAACGGCAATATCGAGAGTAAACACGCTGTTGTCCGCTATATGAAAGACCATGCAAGAGAAAAAGATACCGCCGCATGGCTGGCTCAGGAATACGGCGGCAGTAACAGCAACAGCCTGTTCGTTGTCCGTGCCGGCAGCCCGGAGGAAACGCAGCTGCCCTGGCCGAAGGTACAGCGCCGGATTGCCCAGCTCATTCAGGAGGACCGGTTCTATACCGAAGAAGAACAGAACCGCTTTGACGACATCGACCCAATCGCCATCCGGGAAGCTCTGGAAGAAAGAGGGATCGTCAACGGACAGGTGACAGACCCGGAAAAACTGGACAATGCCCCGTTTATCCAACAGGTGATGTCAGATGCAGAGCAGATCGCAGATGCCGAGACAGAGCAGACTTCCGAAGTTTCCATTTCCGATGAGGAATATGACGCAGTTCGCCGCCCAATTCCGCAAAGAACCTCCTATGACCCAGCCGCCCCGGTCTATGCCGTGGGCGATACCGTGTATATCGAGGATGACGCCTATCAGATCACAGAGCTGCGGGAGGACACCGTACAGCTTCTGCCCACCGGGATGGTATATCCCATCTACCGGGCAGAGCGCAAAGAACAGTTCGAGCAGCTGCTTCGGGCAGACCGCCGCAATGCTTACTATACCGAGTTTCTTCCTATTGACCCGGACAAGGCAGATCAGGACTTGCGGGATGTATTGGCTCATGGACTGATGGATGAAGCGGATAAAAAGCAGATTTCCATGCTGCTGCAATCCGGCAGGAGCAACAGCGAGATCGCCTACTGGCTGAGCAGAGCCTATTCCGGTGAGATCGAGACACTGAATCTGGAGACTGGCGATATTGCCGATTACCGTACCACGGCACAGGGCATAGAGCTGGAAGTCATGGATGCAGAGGAAAAGCGTCTGGCTATGCTGTATTTCCGCTGGGATGAGGTTGCACCTTTGCTGCGCGGGATGTACGCCCGTCAGCAGGACGGTTTGGGACAGGAACAGCCCCAACCGGCTACCGAATCCCCGACCTTCCATTCCGAGACCATGGCCGTCTATCCGGGCGATAAGAACAATCTGCCTTATGATGTGGTGGTGGAACGACTGCATATCGAGGAGCCGGAGCCACCAGCGCCTGTGACAGAGCCGGAGAAAACCTTTGAGGAAGTGCTGGACGAACACCCGGTTTCCATTCAGGTCAATGGCCAGTGGCAGACCTTCCCCAATGCCAAAGCTGCCGAGGAAGCCTCCTATGAGGAATACAAGGCTAACCTGCGCCGCAATGCAAAAAACTTCTGCATTACCGATGAGCATTTGGGCGAAGGCGGTCCGAAAGCCAAGTTCCAGGCAAATGTCAATGCGATTCGTTTGCTGAAAGAGCTGGAAGCTGCCGGACAGCAGGCAAGCCCCGAACAGCAGGAGGTTCTTTCTCGATATGTGGGCTGGGGCGGTCTCTCTGATGCGTTTGACCCGGAGAAACCGGCATGGGCTTTAGAGTATGCCCAGCTAAAAGAACTGCTGACCCCGGAGGAATATGCCGCCGCCAGAAGCTCCACCCTCAACGCCCATTACACCAGCCCTACGGTCATTCAGGCCATCTATGAAGCGGTGGACCGTATGGGATTTGAGACCGGAAATATTCTGGAGCCGTCTATGGGTGTGGGCAATTTCTTTGGTATGCTGCCGGAGAAAATGCGAAACAGCCGTCTGTACGGCGTGGAGCTGGACCCTGTTTCCGGGCGCATCGCAAAGCAGCTCTATCCCAAGGCGGACATCACAGTAGGCGGCTTTGAGACCACCGATAGGCGTGACTTCTTTGACCTTGCCATCGGCAATGTACCTTTCGGTCAGTATCAGGTCAATGACAAAGCCTACAACAAGCTGAATTTCAGTATTCACAACTACTTTTTCGCCAAAGCACTGGACCAGGTGCGTCCCGGCGGTGTGGTAGCTTTTGTGACCTCCCGCTATACTATGGACGCCAAGGATTCCACCGTGCGCCGCTATCTTGCCCAGCGTGCCGAGCTGCTGGGAGCTATCCGTTTGCCTAATGACGCGTTCAAAAAGAATGCCGGTGCCGAGGTGGTATCGGACATCATCTTCCTCCAAAAACGGGACCGCCCGCTGGATATCGTGCCGGAATGGACTCAAACCGGACAGACGGAGGACGGATTTGACATCAACCGGTATTTTATCGACCACCCGGAAATGGTGCTGGGCAGACAGGAGCCAGTAAGCACTGCTCATGGTATGGACTACACCGTGAACCCTATCGAGGGACTGGAGCTTTCCGACCAGCTGCATGATGCGGTGAAGTATATTCATGGCACTTATCAGGAGGCAGAGCTGCCGGAGCTGGGCGAAGGCGAAGCTATTGACACCTCCATTCCTGCCGACCCCAATGTGAAGAACTATTCCTATGCCATTGTAGACGGGCAGGTGTACTACCGGGAAAACAGCCGTATGGTGCGCCCTGACCTCAACGCCACCGCCGAAGCCCGTGTAAAAGGTCTTGTGGGACTGCGTGATTGTGTGCAGGAACTGATCGACCTTCAGATGGATGCAGCGGTTCCGGACAGCACCATTCGGGAGAAGCAGGCGGAACTGAACAGCCTCTATGACAGCTTTTCTGCCAAATACGGTCTCATCAATGACCGTGCAAACCGTCTGGCCTATGCAGATGATTCTTCCTATTACCTGCTCTGTGCGCTGGAAGTCATCGACGAGGACGGGAAACTGGAACGTAAGGCAGATATGTTCACCAAGCGGACCATCAAGCCCCATCAGGCGGTGGCTGTGGTGGATACGGCAAGTGAAGCACTGGCGGTGTCCATCTCGGAAAAAGCCTGCGTGGATATGGACTATATGAGCCAGCTTACCGGAAAAACAAAAGAAGAACTGGCCGGAGAGCTGCAAGGCGTAATCTTCCGTGTACCGGGACAGTTGGAGAAAGACGGCACACCCCATTATGTGACTGCTGATGAATACCTCTCTGGCAATGTACGCCGAAAACTGCGTCAGGCGCAGCGGGCGGCACAGCAGGACCCTTCTTTTGCAGTCAATGTGGAAGCTCTTACCGCCGCCCAGCCCAAAGACCTGGATGCGTCGGAGATCGAGGTGCGTCTGGGCGCTACCTGGATTGACAAGGAATATATCCAGCAGTTTATGTATGAGACCTTTAATACCCCGTTTTATCTCCAACGCAGTATCGAGGTCAACTATTCGTCCTTTACCGCTGAATGGCAGATCAAGGGGAAATCTTCTGTATCCTACAACGATGTGGCAGCCTACACCACCTACGGAACCAGCCGTGCCAATGCCTACAAGATTTTGGAGGACAGCCTGAACCTGCGAGATGTCCGTATCTATGACACCATAGAGGACGTAGACGGAAAAGAGCGCCGCGTGCTGAACGCCAAGGAGACCACCCTGGCTGCCCAAAAACAGCAAGCTATCAGGGAAGCCTTTAGGGACTGGATCTGGAGAGACCCGGAACGCCGCCAGACTTTGGTGCGCCAGTACAACGAGGAAATGAACTCTACCCGTCCCCGTGAATATGATGGCAGCCACATCACTTTTGGAGGGATGAACCCGGCCATTACCCTGCGGGAACACCAGAAAAGCGCCATTGCCCATGTGCTGTATGGAGGAAATACCCTGTTGGCACATGAAGTAGGCGCAGGCAAAACTTTTGAAATGGTAGCTGCTTCGATGGAAGCCAAACGCCTGGGACTGTGCCAGAAATCTCTCTTTGTGGTTCCAAACCATCTGACCGAGCAGTGGGCGTCGGAGTTTCTGCGTCTCTATCCTTCCGCCAATATCTTAGTCACCACAAAAAAGGACTTTGAGACCCATAACCGAAAGAAGTTCTGCGCTCGTATTGCGACGGGTGATTATGATGCCATCATCATGGGACACAGCCAGTTTGAGCGTATCCCCATCAGCCGGGAGCGTCAGGAACGGCTTCTCTATGAACAGATCGACGAGATCACTGAGGGGATTGCAGAGGTACAGGCCAGTGGCGGCGAGCGTTTTACCGTCAAGCAGCTGGAGCGTACCAGAAAGTCTCTGGAAGCCAGACTGGAAAAGCTGCAAGCCGAAGGGCGAAAAGACGATGTGGTAACCTTCGAGCAGCTGGGTGTGGATCGTTTGTTTGTGGACGAGGCCCACAACTATAAAAACCGTGCGAAACGTTGCGCATAAGCCCTTGTTGACAGCAAGGACGAACAGCGCCATGTGATTGCACTTAGCAATAAGAAAATATCACAGAGAATTTGAATCTCGAAATCAGGGATGAAATTTCCCTGCCGTACGGAACCAATGCCGGAAAGGAGCAATCCCATAGCGGTCTGTCAAACCGCAGGCAGTACGAGAGCTAATACTCCACTGTGCGCTGCACATCTGTAAATATGCAGGGTACAAAGCGTGGTGAAGTCGTAACCTGAAAACCTAAACCCCTGCAAGGGGGCATGGAGAATAATGGTGCGGGCTTCCGAAACCTATGGCTATCCGTTAGTGAAAGCTATGCAGCATCGTAAGAGTAAGCGGCATCCGAAAGGGTGAAAATTGGAAAAAGAGTGTGTGGTTGGTTTTTCCGCACATGCCCTGTGGAATGAAATGTCTACACGGAATCATGCAGAAACTGTGGTTCAAAGCATGGTTAGATTTTCCCGGTGTAAGGTAGCGGCCTAAGGGTTTCAATGGTCAGCAATGACCGCAAGGATAGAGATTCAGGAACGTTTGAGAGCCTGTATTTGGAGTGTTACAGCACAATGAAGAATACAGGAAGTCAGCCGTACCATAGTAGTCTGCGGCTGGATAACGCCAGCTACACGGGGCTGAAATGTCCCACGGCGAAGGGTACGAGTCAAACTGATTCACAAATTTCACAAAACGAAAATCCAATAACTCCCTGAAAGATGGGTGACGAACTGCGAGGTGAAAGCCTTGTGCATTTGAACGTCAGATTTTCAACGGAAACGGAACTGAAAGCCATTCAGGATATGCTCTATGAGAAATCCGGGCAAGGCGTTTCGTTCACCGGACTGGTGGAAGCAATGGCGCACGAAGTCACCATTGTGACCGCCATCCATAACATCAAGTCCAATAAGGGCAGTAAAACCGCCGGAGTGGACAAGATGAAAATGGACAAATATCTGCAAATGCCAAAAGATGAACTGATTTTATTGATTCAATCGTGTTTTCGCAAATACCAGCCCAAACCAGCCCGCCGTGAATATATTCCAAAAAGCAACGGCAAAATGCGGCCGCTGGGAATCCCTACGGTACTGGACAGAATCATACAGGAATGTGTGCGGCTAATCATAGAACCAATATGCGAAGCGAGATTTTATCCGCACAGCTACGGCTTCCGCCCCTACCGGGCACAAAAGCACGCAATCCGGGACATTATCAATGTAATCAATGCCGGGTGTAAATCCCCCTACCAGGCTGTATGGGCAGTGGAAGGTGACATTCAAGGGTGTTTTGACAACATCAGCCACCGGATACTGCTTCAAAAAGTATGGCGAATGGGCATCCATGACAAACGGGTGCTGAAAATCATCAGCCAAATGCTGAAAGCCGGGTATATCGAACGGGATTTGTACCACAAAACGGAAACCGGCACACCGCAGGGAGGAATCCTCTCCCCTCTGCTGTCGAATATATATCTGAATGATTTTGACTGGTATGTGGGGCGAACCTACATGGAGCCGCATCGTAAATGCAAACACAAATGCAATGATACCCGAAGGCTGAAATGGGCAGGAACCACTCCAAAGTATAACTTCCGTTATGCCGATGACTGGGTGGTGCTGACTTCTACGGAAAAGGAAGCGTTCCGTATGAAGCGTGAGCTGACAAAATACTTTAGGCAAAAACTGAAATTGGAACTGTCGCAGGAAAAGACCTATGTGACCGATTTACGGAAGGGAGGGATACATTTTATCGGTTACATCGTCAAGGCGGAGCGAAAGCGCAAAACGCCTGACCCTGCAACGTGGACGGAACATCTGGTGGGAAAACCATTGCCGGACATGGAACGGCTGTCTAAAAAGATTGCCAGTCTGCTGGAACAGGTACACCGTATTGAGCTATATTCAAAGCCCAACACACAGGCCGCCCAGATACAGTATGTGAATTCCATCATTCTGGGGCTGGCGCAATATTACCAGCCATCCATCTGTTCACACGCCTATCATGCAATCGACCGCAGGATAAACAATGCGGCACTGGCCGTTTGGAAAAAGCTGTTCCCGAAACAGTATAACCAGATGCAGGTTCCGCTGAAAACACTCTGCAATCTTCCGCACAGGCACGAAGGATATGAGAGCAAAACCTTTGCAATTCCCATCGAGGGAAAATGGTTTGGAATCACCTATGCGTTTATCACGCACAGCCGACATGAGCGCAAGCCGTTTGACCAGGAGATGACCCCTTACACGGCGGAAGGCCGCAGGCGGTATGTGAACTACCGGAACAAACACAAACTGCTGCCCTGTGACCGGCCATCCATCAACACCCCGGAGGATATCGCCCTTGCCTGCTATGCAGACGGAAAGGGCTGGAAAGCAAACTTTGAATACTTCATGAACCGGGAATACGCCTATAACCGGGATAAGGGAAAGTGCAAATGCTGCGGGAAACCATTTTCCATAACAGTTCCAAAACACTGTCACCACATCGACAACCAGCTTCCAATCGAAAGAATCAATAAAGTTCCCAATCTGGCATGGCTGTGCGAATCGTGCCACCGCATGGTTCATAACAGCCCAATACCGCCTGAGCTGGACGCAAAGGTGGTACGCAAAATTATGAAATACCGAGAAAAACTCAAACCGTGAAATTTGTGAGTACGCTGTACCTGTGAGGGTGCAGTGGTATTGAAATCTGAAGGAAGAAAGTAAATCAGTTTGATGGAACGCCGGGTGCGCTGAAAGGTGCACGCCCGGCGTGAGGTGGGGGAAAATCCAGAGGAAACGAGTATGTGGCCTGCGGCCACATACTACGTCCAAAGGATTACCTATCACTATTGTTTTTGGCGACAAAAATGCGGA
>ENA-OZUM01000339-OZUM01000339.1-human-gut-metagenome-genome-assembly--contig:-NODE-339-length-13729-cov-7.599093_pt1 | contig 13729 bp, 9 predicted proteins | sample MGYA00243434_ERZ654023 | MGnify/ENA primary metagenome ERZ654023 (study PRJEB26926, sample SAMN06164737) | human gut metagenome | biome: ENVO:00009003; feature: ENVO:2100002; material: ENVO:00002003... | reverse complement strand
GTAAATAAATATACTATCATGAAAAAGTACATTAGCACAAAACAGATTGAAGCAGAACCTATGACATTAGGCGAAGCTTGCCGTAAAGGTTTGGTAAAAAGTGAAATAGGAGAGCATGAATCTTGCAAGTTTGGATATCACACTCGTACTGAATATGGCTATGAAAGTTGGTCACCCAAAGAACTGTTTGAAGAATCATATCGAGAAGTCAAGAAAGAAACTCCTATCTGTTTCGGTGATGCTATCGAAGTGTTAAAACAAGGTGGGACTGTTCGTAGAAGTGGTTGGAACGGTAAAGGTTTGATGGTATTCAAACAAGTGCCAGCTCATATCGAAAGCGACATCATCCCTAAGATGCAATCGCTTCCCCAATCGGCAAAAGACCTTATTCTGAAAGGTAAGGGATTTATTGACTATACAAGCCAGTGTCTTATCTACAACGAGAATACCGGACGCGCTGATTCATGGGTTCCGTCTATCAGTGATGTATTTGCAGAAGATTGGGAGATTGTGGAATGATAGTAACTACCGACATAGGAAACATTCTCTATCGGGATTGTAAGGCTTTCAGGATAGATATAGTACCAGCAGGGGAAATCCTGATGGGAGAATTGAAGTCTGAAAGGATTGTCATCCACACGAAGAAACAACAGCCGGGAAAGTATTGGAAAAAGTCTTTCGCGGAAGTGAATCTTTGTGTACCCGATTTGAGCGAAAATGAAGCCAACTCCATCCGGCTGAATGAGCTTGAACGGGAAGCTATGAAGCATTTTGATGATGTGGTAAGCGCCTATGACGGTACTCGCTATCGTTATTCTATCGAATCAATCGGTACGGAAGCGGACACGGCTTTGAAGTGTCACTATGTGAATATAAGAATATTGTTCGAGGTATTAAATGTAAAACTATAAGATTATGATTTCAGCAGTAGGAATTAAGAGAATTTTGTTTGCCGACATCTCTAAGATTACGGCAGACATTACCCCCGAAATCGCAAAGACTCTAATCCAGGCGGCTATTACCGCTAAAGATGAAGTCTCAAACGTGCACGGGGAAACGTGGCAGATTGAAGAAACAGAAGCGTCTGTCACGGGGTATAAAAATCAATTGAATGGTCAGAACTACCGTTATGACACAACTCCCGGCGATATTACTCCGGCTTTCTCTATTGGTCAGTACGATTGGAAAACTAAAGCGGCTCTCATGGGCGGTTCCATAGTTGAAACAGGGGAAGAAGGAAGCAAAGTCGCGGTAGGTTGGAAACGTCCTCTGACAAAAGAGATAATCAATAAGGCTCTTTTCTGTCTGACGGATGATAATGTATGGTTCATTTTTCCCAATGCCCAGATTGTAGCCCGTGAAGCGAATACAGACAAGGCAATTGCCATTGCTGTTCGTGGATTGGTTCAAACTCCTAAGATAGCAGGGGTAGCTTCTGAATATAACTATGAGGAAGATGCTATTAAGGCATTGACAGCGTAAGTTTTAAGGTAACAGATTGTTTTCGGATGGCGGTGGGTGGTTGCTCACCGCCTTTTTAATTTAAAGATATGAATCAAGCGTCTAAAATTGTGTCCGATGCCCTGCTGGGGATGGACTTCAAAAATGTAGAGATAGGTGGAGTAGTCTATACCATCAAGCCGCCTACTATCAAAGTTATCTGTCGTGCCATTCATCATTTCTCCAATGTCGGTATGGAGGGAGATAATATTGTAGAGGCAATCAAGGAACTTCCCGAAGTAACCGAAGATATGCTGAAAGGCGTTTCCTGCTTCATCTGCGGCAGTGAGGACTTGGCTAAGGCTTTGGAAAACGGGACTTTTGAAGAAATTAGGAATGCCTTGGAGGTGTGTTTCTCCATGATGGATATTTCGGCTTTTCAGTGTGTCAGCTCGATGAGGAACGTGTCGATGCTGGCAGCAAGACCGAAACAGTAGGAAACACAACGTTCTTCGGGCAGATAGCCCATTTGATTGACACGCTTCATTTGAGTTATACAGAAGTGTTTGAGGTTATCCCTTATAGGAATCTGTTGATGATGCAACGGGATAAACTTCATACCGTAAGTGGTCAAAAGGTGAATAGAATCAGCGGTAAGGAATTAGCTAATCGTAGGAAAAAGAAATAGATATGGCGAAATTATATTTTAAGGTAGGTAGCGACTGGGAAGAAGTTGTAAGGCTCCGTAATGAAATTGCAAAGTTAAAACAAGAGTTAATGAGCATGGATGGCACGCAATCTCCTGCTGCTTTCAAGGCTTTAAATGTTCAACTTGCTGCATCTAATCAACGAATGGATGAACTGGTTAATGAAGCCGCCAAAGCTGGTGCGGTCATGGAGAGTAGCTTCAAGAAGAAGATTTTCGATGCCTCGCAAACCGTAAACGGATTCACAGAAAAGATCATTGCTCAAAAAGCGGTTGTTAAGGATATTGAAGCAGATGTGAAACGACTTGGAGATGCTTATCGTACCGCCTTGAAGCGAAACCCATTATCAGCAAGTAGCAAGTTAGAAGAATACAACGCCGCTCGCAAGGCTTTTGATGAAGAAAAGGCTGCATTGTTTGGGCTGACCCAACAACAAGCCGAAGCGCGTCTTTCCGTAAAGAAACTCCGGGATGAATATGCCCTTTACAACGATAATGCCAAAGAAGTCGTAGACAACAACAACGGTATTGCCATATCTTGGAAGAAAGCATTGGCGGTTATTGGTGGTGCCGGTGTTCTGAAAGCGTTAGGTTCAGAACTTATCCGTGTGCGCGGTGAGTTCCAATCCATGCAGACCGCTATCGAGACTATGGTTGGCAAAGATGTGGCTGCCAGACTTATTCCTCAAATCAAAGAGCTGGCTAAGATTTCTCCACTTACTATGTCGGATATGGTCGGAGCAGAAGAGATGATGCTTGGATTTAACATACAAGCAGAAGACACTATCAAATATTTGAAAGCCATTAGTGATATTTCTATGGGGGAATCCAGTAAGTTCAATTCGCTGACTTTGGCATTTTCACAGATGTCAGCAGCGGGTAAACTTATGGGGCAGGATCTGAATCAAATGATAAACGCTGGATTCAACCCGTTACAGATTATCTCCGAAAAGACCGGAAAATCTATCGCAATTTTGAAAGATGAAATGTCCAAAGGTGCTGTTTCCGCTGAAATGGTTCAACAGGCATTCATTGATGCAACTTCCGCAGGTGGTAAGTTCTATAATATGTCTGAGAATGCTTCAAAGACTATCAATGGTCAGTTGTCTATGATGCAGGATGCTTTGGATTCCGTGTTTAACGAATTGGGAACAAAGTCGGAAAGTGTTATCATGGACGGTATTCAAATGACAACTTCGTTGATTCAGAATTATGAAACAGTAGGTAAGATCTTGGCTGGATTAGTGGTTACTTATGGTACATACCGGACCGCAGTGATGCTTGTTACTGCTGCCGAAAGTAAACATACTCTTGTGGAGATTGGACTTACCAATGCCCGTTTATTGGCACGAAAAGCGCAGTTAGCTTTAAACGCTGCAATGCTTACCAATCCTTATGTGTTGTTGGCTACTGCTGTAGTAGGACTTGGAGTTGCAATGTGGGCATTATCCGACAGCACAACATCTGCTGAACGTGCTTTGGACTCGTACAACAAGAAAATAGAAAAACTCGACACGGACGAAGAAGATCGGAAACGTACTTTGGAAGGTCTTGTTAGCACCATTAATAGCGAGGTGGAAGCCGAGACCACTAAACTTAAAGCTTTAAAAGATATTGAGGAACTATACCCAGCACTCTTTAGGAAATATGTTGATGAGAAAGGCCATATACAGGATTTGACTGGTTTTTGGAAGGCATATAATGAAGAAGTTGTAAAATCTAGAACACAGTCAAAACAGGCTATAGTCGAGTCCTTGGAACAACAGATAAAAAGTGCGGAATGGGCTTATAATTTAGCTAAGAAGGAGAACAACCGTTCCGAAATGAAGGTTCAGGTACAGCGTATCGAAGACCTGAAAAATGAATTGGCAAACGCAAGAAAGGATGTCTTGTCGGAAATCAATGCCCAATTGGAAGTTGAGAACAGACAGGAAACAAAAGAAACTACATATCAGGAGGATTTGGCAAATGCTAAAGCCGAATGGGAGAAAGCGAAAAAAGGGTATGAGGCCTTAATCAAAGATCAGACGGCTACATCGAAACAGGTGAAAGAAGCCAAAGATAAGATGGAGGTATCCGAAAAGACATACAAGGAGCTGGGCGGAGTAACCGGAAGCGCACTGACCAGACAGGAAAATCTAGCAAAAAAGCAAAAAGAAAATCAGGAAAAGCTGGACGGGCAACTTCTTTCACTTCACCGTCAGAATCAGCAGGATGAGGTCAGTTTGATGAAAGAAGGTACGGAGAAGAAACTGAAACAGATAGATTTGGATTATCAGAAAGAAACTGATGCTATCAAAAAGCAGCGCAAGGAATGGGAGGATGCTCAAGGTGGAAAGCTGACCGAAGAGCAAACTTTAGTCATTGACTTAAGAAAGGAGTTAGCAGGTAAGAAGAAAGATAGTGATACGAGTAAAGTTCACGAAGAGGAGGTCAAAGAGTATCAAAAGCTGTTATCTTCGTATCAGGATTATCTTACCAAGCGAAAAAATGCAGAAGATAAGTTTAATGCAGACCGAAAGAAACTAAAGGATGGTGGAGCTTCTGATGCTCAAATAAATGAATTAGAGTATCAGCGGGATGAAACACTAAAATCCATAGACAATGAGTTTGCCATGCGTGAAGATTCATTCAAGGCGTGGACTGATAATATCGCTAACCTTAGTTTGGAGAAGTTGCGTGAATTGTTGGTACAGGCTGAAAGAGAATTAGAACGATCTGAGTTCCTGAACCCGAATGATCCCAAGTTAGCCGGACAGAGAGCTAAGGTTACGTCTTTGAAGAATACTATCAGTGAGAAGTCGGAGAAAACCAATACATCTCCTAATAAACGCAGTCAAAAGGAATGGCAGGATTTGTATAAGACACTTTCAAAGGTAGAGAAAGAATTTGATGAGATTGGCAAAACGGTAGGTGGCACTGCTGGTGAAATCATATCAGCTGCTGGAAGTATCGCATCATCGACCCTGCAAATGATTGATGGTATTACAACCCTTGCAAATAGTTCATCTGATGCGATGGCAGGAACAGCGCAGGCTGCATCTAAATCCATTCAAGCAGTAGAGAAAGCGTCTGTCATTCTCGCCATTGTCGGTGCTGCTTTACAGATTACAACTAAGATGTTTGACTTGTTTGGTAGCGATACTACTACAGAAAAGTATGAAGAGGCGAAAGAAGCATACCAATCTTACATTAACATTCTTGATAAGGTAATAGATAAACAACTCGAATTAGCGGAATCACTGTCAGGGGATAATGCTCAGGCGGCATACGATAGAGCCATTGAGCTGGTGAAGACACAGAGCGAAGCCGCAAGGGTATTGGGTAAGCAATATTTGAATTCCGGTTCTTCGTGGAAATCTCATTCCAAAGGTTACAAAGAGGTCGATGATATGTCTGCTGCGGGATGGGCTGATGCGGCAAAAGCATTGGGTATGTCTGTTAGTCAATTCAAAAACGCTATGGGCGGTCGCATGACTGGTTTGTTTGATTTGACGGATGAACAATTAGCCAAGTTGCAGGAAGAAGCACATATATTCTGGGCGCAGTTGGATTCTGATACTCAAAACTATGCCAACCAAATAGCGGAAGGTGTCGCTCAAGTGAAAGAAGTATTAGAACAACAAATGACAGACACAACGCTCATTGATGTGGATACATTAAGGAACGATTTCCATGACCTTCTAACTGATATGGATGCGGATTCTGCTGACTTTGCCGATAACTTTGAAGATTACATGAGGAATGCCATCCTTAACTCCATGCTGAAAGAGTCCTATATGGGCAGATTGGAAGAGTGGCGAAAGAAGTTTTATGCTGCTATGGATGATGGCGTGACTGAACAAGAGTATAACGCTTTGAAAGAAGAAGGTCAGCAGATTGCCGATGAGATGAAAGCACAGCGTGACGCAATGGCTGATATGTTTGGATGGGAGTCTGAATCCACTTCGCAATCCTCTACAAGTAAAGGATTTCAAGCTATGTCGCAAGATACAGGCGAAGAATTAAACGGCAGGTTTACTGCTTTACAGATTGCAGGTGAAGAGATAAAGAATCAGAATATTATTCAATCTCAATCACTTAATCTACTGACAGTAAAAGCAGATGCTCTACTTTCCATAAATACGGAAACAAGGAATATCGCTGATGATACGCGAGATTTGATAGCACAATCTTATCTTGAATTGGTACAGATTTCAGAAAATACAGGGGCAATCGTCAAACCTATTCAACAGATGCAAAGAGATATAGCAGAAGTTAAAAAGAATACAGCAAAATTATAGTCTATGGATGAATTATTAATTAATGGCGAAAACGCTTATACAACATGGGGTGTGAGAATGGGAGAGGGGTTTCTTGATGTTATTGGGGCATCCGCTCCCATGAAGGATTTTATTGAGAACAAAAGCCGACTTGAACATGGGAAACGGGTAATAATCAATAATCCTAAAGTCGATGAGAGGGAAATAACTCTTTCGTTCACTATCGAGAGTAATTCTCAGTCTGATTATCAAGCAAAGAAGAAAGCTTTCTTTGATGAGCTGTATAAAGGTGTGGTTGATATTCAGATTCCTGCTAATAGTAGCGAGGTTTACCATCTTATTTATACTGGCAAGAGTGTCACTTACGCACAGAGTTTAGACCGAACTTTCGGAAAAATTTCAGCCAAGTTTAACGAGCCAAATCCGGCAAACAGAAGCTAATTCACGACATTGGTTTTATTGTCGTGTATGTGAGTGCTCAAAATTGGGCACTCTTTTTTTTATCCCCGAACTTTGAAGACATGGAACAAATCGACATCAAAGACATATCCGGTGCTATCCAGCTTACAACTCTGATCAATGAAGGCTGCAAGCGTAAGTTCACTCTGATGAAGGAGGATTACATCATGTTAAAGTTCTCCTTGGATAATCCCATATATTTCAAACTTGGCTCATACGTGGAATGTAACTTCGGATTGTTCGAGGTGTGCGACTTGCAGAAGCCCGCATTCAACACCAATACCGCCGGCTACGATTACGAATTAAGACTTGATGCCTATTACTGGAAATGGAAAAACAAAATCTTCAAATATACCCCGGAGACGACCGGACAGGAAGCGTCCTGGAACCTGACCGCCCCGCTTGACGTACAAGCCGGTATAGTCCTTAGAAATTTGAAAGCTCTTGGTTACACATACAAAGGACAGGATTTTGTTTTCTCCATTGATTCCACAGTCGAAAACAAGTCCCAGTTGATGAGTTACGATAACATCAACATCCTTGACGCTTGTTTTGAGATGGCGAAGAAATGGGATTGCGAATGTTGGGTGACTGAAAACATCATCCATTTCGGACGTTGTGAGTCCGGCGATGCGGTGGATTTCGAAATCGGGAAAAACGTGCAGGAAATGTCACAGTCAGAATCCCGGTCCACTTATGCCACCCGTATCTACGCTTTTGGTTCAACAAAGAATATCCCATCTGACTACCGTCCGGTTGACGAGACCGTGGTTGTGAACGGCGTGGTGCAAAAACGCTTAATGTTGCCCGAAGGCACTCCTTACATTGACGCTTATCCTGATATGACCACCGAGGAAGCCGTCGAGCAGGTGGTTATCTTCGATGAAGTCTATCCTCGAAGAACAGGCATCATGTCGGATGTCACCACTATCGAAGTGACGGACAAGGTGGAGAATGAGGACGGCACAACCACCGAGGAAAAATGGAATGCCTACCGCTTTAGGGACACGGGTGTTAACTTTTCCGAGAAATATATCCTCCCCGGTCAGGAGCTGAGGATACGTTTCGCATCCGGGCTTCTCAACGGTTTGGAGTTTGCCGTGAAGTTCAATCCTGAGGGAAAGCCGGAGAAATTGGAGGATGGCGGATGGAACCCTGAGGCACAGCTTTGGGAGATAGTCAGGAATGAGGACTATGGCAGACCGCTTCCCGGTGATGTGCTCTTTCCCCAGGATGGGGATGAATATGTGCTTTCCGGCTGGGACAGCACGAAAATAACCGAACTTGGGCTTGTGGGTGCCGCCGAGCAGGAGTTGAAGGAAAAGACTGAAAAGTACGCTGCCAAATCCAAGATAGACCCGAGTACCTATGGCTGCACGATGATGTCAAATGACGCATACCGTGAGGATGGCGTTCATAATTTCTATGGCATCGGTCAAAAGGTCAACCTTATCAACAAGGCTTATTTCGAGAACGGAAGACAGTCAAGGGTTATCGGATTTGAATTCAATCTTGACTATTCCTTTGACTCACCTGTTTATACTGTCGGGGAAACCACCGCCTATTCCCGTATCGGGGAGCTGGAGGAAAAGGTTGAGAGCCTTACCCTGAAGGGACAGACCTATACGGGCGGTGGTGGCAGCGGTGTGTATGTGATCGGAAGCCACGACTCCACCCCTGCGACAGACCATAACGTGTATTCCGCATTGCGCTCGCTGATCATGTTCATGCGCAAGGACACGGAGGAACGCACCGGTTTCCTATTATCCCTGTTGGGCGGAACCGTCATCAAGAAATACGCCAAGTTTGGTGATTTCGTTACTGGTGTATCAGGTGGTTACATAGACGAAAAGGGCAATCTTGAAATGGAAAGCGGTGTATTTCGTAAGCGTTTGTTTGTTCCTGAAATAGCCTATAACCGTACAACCTATTTCAAAGGACGTATGGTAAACTCCCCCGGTGGTGGTTGTACCGTATTGTCATACGTGGATAACGGCGATGGAACCTACACCATCGCTCCCGATCTGACAGATGCGGACGGATTGAGCCAGTTTGTTGATGATATCCTTACCACCTATTTTGTGACTAAGAATAGCGAAGGCAAACTGAACGGTTTTGAAGAAATGAAATTCCGTGTGACTGCCGCAGATTATACAGCCAAGAAGTTTACTGTCATTCCCCGTCCGGGGCATTCTGACTGGAAACCTGCCGAGCAGATGGTATTGGCACAAACAGGTAACTTTACGGACCCGGAACGTCAGACTTATATACTTATTGATTCCGTCAACGGAAACAACTGTATTACATTCTTTGACAATGCCAACACTTGGGACCCGGAGCCGGCGCAGATGCCTGCGTGGTTCGGCAAGAAGAAGGGTATGACCATCAATGGGATCAACTGCGACAGGTTCTCGGCAGTATTGCAGGATATCATCATGACGGGATTGATTTTTCAAATTGATGAAATTACCGGTAGCACAGTCCGCGTTCCTATCGACTTCCCTAGCTGGGAGCCGGGCAGGAAGTATGCGTATTATTCCCGTGTGCCCCATAACGGTTCCACATGGTTGTGCGTCAATGACAAGGGCACTACTTCCGAGCCATCCGAAAACAATCCGGACTGGCTTGTATCAGCCGCCAAAGGTGACAAGGGTGATCCGGGCCTGTCTGTAATAGGTGGCGGTCATTGGGAATCCTCTAAGACCCCATACGAGGTCAATACCATGGTCACTTTGGCGGGCTGTGTTTTTATCTCCAAGGTGAAAACATCCAATCCTCCGATTAAAATTGCAAGGTTCAGGAACGGCAATTATCGAAAGAAAAAGGATGGCGGTTATATCCTTGCCGGGAAATCAGCCGACTGGACCGTGCATGAAGACTGGGAGATGCTGCTGGACGGTCGTGAACTTAAAGGTGAGAGTATCACCTTCTTGGGTGAGTTCGCATCCCATCCGTCCAATCCCAAGGAGGGTGACAGCTACCGAAATACGGCTGACCATTGTACTTACATATACCGGAATGGTTTGTGGATGGTCATGGTCAAAGACGGGACTGACGGTAAGGACGGCAAAGGTTACGAGTGGATCTACACCCGTACCAACATCATCGGCCTTACCCCTGACAAGCCGGATTCGAAGCAGCAGGATGATTATATACCGGAAGGCTGGACAGATGATTTTCTTGGCGTGGATGCAGACCATCAGGTGGAATGGGCGTGCAAACGTGTGAAGCGTGATGGAGTATGGAGTGAATGGAGCACTCCGGCCCCTGTGCACCGTTGGAGTAAGGACGGGGAGTCGAATATCATGGCCGACCTTGACAATGAGATGGTGAGCGTCGCTCTTACCAGTACCGGTGTTACTACTTCCGCACAGTCATGGACTACCCATGTATCCATGTGGTACGGTACCGAGAAACTCACCCTTGAGACTTTAACAGTCAGCACGCCTGCCGGTTTCACGGCAAGCACAAGCAAGGCCACCGGAGCGGTGGCGATATCCGTCGCTGCCGGAAAGTCGGTTCCGGAACAGAATACGGTCACCATCACACTGGCTGCAATGAAGAACGGGCAGCTCTATACCCGTGAACTGACTTTCAAGATAACCGGTGTCCGTGGCGGGGCGGACGGTTCCGATGCGGTAATTTATAGCCTTGTCACTTCGGCCACGATGGTCAGCAAGAACAAGAACGGCGGTTACAGTGTAGCTTCGGTATCCTGCCGGCGTATGAAGACAGTCGGTGCGGTCACTACGGCCACAACGGACGGGGAGTTGAAGTACAGTCGTGACGGTGCGGCCGAGGTTCCCATCGGTGATGGTGTCGGGGTGGCTTCCGGTAATTTTACCAGTAGCTTGAAGTTCGTGTTCTACGTGAACGGTCAGGCGGTTGATGTCGAGACTGTTCCGATGGTTGTGGACGGCAGTGACGGAAAGGACGGTGAGAGCATCACCGCCGCAGGTCATTGGGAGTCGGCGAATACCCCGTATGCGAAGAACAGTACGGTGACTTTCGCCGGAGGTTCCTATCTTTCTAAAGTGGAGACCTCCAATCCTCCCATCAAGATCGCAAGGTTCAGAAACGGCAGTTACCGAAGGAAAAAGGACGGCGGATACATTCTCGCCGGCAAATCATCGGACCGGACGGTACATGCGGACTGGCAGGAGATGGTCGCACCCGTCGGACCGTCGGCATCCTACTGGCTGGACAGTCCTGTCAGTGTGATCAACTTCACGCCGACGGGCACGCCGTCCCCATCTGCATTTTTAGTTACCTGCAAGCAGAATGTGGCAGGCAATGTGAGCACGTGTGGCACGCTTTATCTGGCAGCCCGCAAATACAACGGAAGCTGGTTGGCGCATGTGGGTGCGACCCTGAACAGCCAGATATCCGTTCCTGCGACGGCCGGATACACCCAGTTCGCCGTCCGGGCTTATAAATCCGCGTCGGACGCAAACGCATGGAATAATAATTTTGTCGCTGAAAAAGGTGTGGGGGTTGCTAAAGACGGAGCCATAGGAGCAACAGGAGCAACAGGGGCGTTTCCCCGTGACAGAGGCGTATGGGCTTCCGGACAGACTTACGTCTGGAATGCGGATTACCGGGATAAGGTCATATATCTGATAGGGGGAGTTTATTATAATTTCCTTGTAAAAAATTACGGCGCTTCCGTTACCTCTGCACCCACATCAGCCAACGGGGATTCGAACTGGGAAGCCATGCAGAAGTTTGTGAATATCGCTACTGATACCCTTTTCGCCGATGGTGCGAATGTGGCCGGATTCATGTTCAAAAACAATGTGCTTAAATCCCACAACGATGAAGGTGAAACTCTTCTTATCAATGGCGTAACCGGGTATTTCAAATGTAAGAATGCAGAGATTACTGGAACAATCACATCTACAAAAGGGAATATTGGTGGTTTTACCATATCATCTGCAAGTTTGGAGGCTGTTAGCGGAAATAATGCCATGCTCCTTTCCGCCAACTTGGTAAGATTTACCGGAAGTTATTCAAGCGTGTTTATTGGAGCGGATACTTTTCCTTCATCTAGTGGGGGGGCAATATTATGCCCATCCCGTATTTCGGTTAATAGGAATATAACGAATACGGCGTATGGCAATGTGGGCATGTATTTTGACATACAAGGTTCTCATGCTTATGATGATAATGATTTTCAGTATACCGGGAATCATGCGTTGTATATCGTCAAGGGGGACATCTGTGGGTTTAGGCTCAGATTGCGCAGAATAAGCAAGAGCACAACTTTGTCAGTGATGGATAGTGTTATCATGGCTGTAACGTCCGGTATTACGCTGACTGTTCCGTCCACTGCGGAAGACGGGCAGTTCTACTGGATAAGAAACGTTTCTGGTGGTGATGTGACCATAGCCGGAACAAATCTTGTCGGCTGGAATTCCGGGGAGGTCAGCACTTCGATAGGTTTGGCCAAGTCAAAGGCGGCAGCAATGTATTATGACAAGCATAATAACAAGTGGTTTATGAATTGGATTGATTGTTGGAACTAAAATGTAATGATTATGAAAATAAATTTTAAACAGTTCCCCATGTACACGGGGATAGACAAGAAAGAAATGGTTGCCTGTGATGTGGCATATAGCTTGGCAAATAACCTTTATACCAAAGTGCCTGATAATATCGGAGCGCATTGTCTTTCCGAGAAGATTTATAATGCGGAAGGCAATGTGGACTTAAGCGGGCAGGAGATTGAAATAATCCGGTTCGCTTATCCGACCTTTACCGGAGCATTTGCCGATTCGTTTGAACATTATTTGAAGACATATAAAGAGAAGGAGGAACAACATGAAAATTGAGAATTTGGAACGCGCCAGCCGGATCAATGACGAACTGGCGAAACTGAAGCTGGCGAAGGAAACGTTGAATAACGGCGGCTATGTCCGTATCTACAGCAGCACCCGGTCAAGTGCCGGATGTGTGGAACTGGATATAGCGAACTTCAATGATGAGGTGAACACGTGTATAGACAACCATATTACAAAACTAGAATACGAAATAGAAACGCTATGATGAAAGAATTATGGCAATTAATCAAGATGCTGTTCTCAAGCAAGCCGGGTGATTTTGATACTCCTGAGCTGCTTCCCATGAAGCATTATCCTTTCAAGGGATACCGTTTCATGATGTGGTGCGGACGGATGATATACCGTGCCGAGAACAAGGAGAACATAGATAGGTATATGCAGACCTATGCGGGTAAGGAAAGCCTGACGCACGAAACCATACACCTGCGTCAGGCACAGGTTATCGGCTCATGGGTAAAATACTATTGGCGGTATTTTGTCGAGTGGATCAAGGGAAACCCTATCTGCCATCCTGCGAGTTCGGCATATTATACCATTCCGTATGAAATCGCCGCATACGCCAATCAGGGCAATCCTGATTACTTGAAAAACTATACGGATGATTCCTTTACTCGTTACAAGTTGAAGCATAGAAAGCGTATTTACAAGGAGCATCAAAAAGATTGGAAAACTTATATAAGAACTTTATAAAATTTGGATATTATGAGTGATTTGAATTTAGAAAATATAGTTGGCTTTAAAGCTGTGGATAAAGACGGCAACGAACAAAATGTGACAGTAGATGAAATGGTGGATATGGTTTCCACAAGAATGGTTATGGCTTTGTCTGAAACTTCAACATTTGCCGCCGCTGCTGCAACAGGAAATGACGTGTATGAAAATGAACTTCCGACAGTGACGGATGCCGCAAATGTAAGAGTTTTACAAAGTAGCGGGGATGCGGCAAAAATGACGATGCAGTCGCTTGCATCAAAACTGGGGGAACTTTTGGGGATAAATGATACGTGGATAAGAAGAAAATA
>ENA-OZUM01000323-OZUM01000323.1-human-gut-metagenome-genome-assembly--contig:-NODE-323-length-14309-cov-10.795075_pt1 | contig 14309 bp, 9 predicted proteins | sample MGYA00243434_ERZ654023 | MGnify/ENA primary metagenome ERZ654023 (study PRJEB26926, sample SAMN06164737) | human gut metagenome | biome: ENVO:00009003; feature: ENVO:2100002; material: ENVO:00002003... | reverse complement strand
CGAGATCAGCCTCGGTCTCGTGGGCTCGGAGATGTGTATAAGAGACAGATATACAATAAGTTAGTTGGGCTCTGAAAATGAAATTTAGGTATGAAGCATTAATATAAATTAATGATTTTAGTGTGTCATTTATATATTTGAAGGTATACTGATGACTGAAATATACCATCAGCTGCTTCAAATGCAACGTCACCATCATATTTGCCGGCAACAGAGCGGATGGATGACAGACCTATACCATAGTCGTCCCTCTTAGAAGAACGGTATTTTCCGTTTTGGATGGTAACATGTCCGTCAAAGCTGTTGTCCATAGTAATAATAAGTGTCTTATAGTGTACGTGGGCATGCAGTCGGATAAAGTGCGATGATTTCTCGTTCAAAGAATCAGAAGTATCCATGCGTCTGCAGGCTTCTATAGCGTTTTCTATCAGATTTCCAAATACCAGGCACAGGTCATTGTCCAAGGCCGCATCATCGGTTTCCGGAACAATAAGCTTTGTCTCAAGAGCGATATTTTCATTTCTGCATATGGCACTATAGTATGACAGAATGGAATTGACTACCCTGTTTTCGCAATAGCTTGCAGGCGCAGATGGTATGCTGTGGATCAGGGCATCCAGGTATTCATTCAGCTGTTTATTTTCAGTGTTTGCGAGGCCTTTTATTGCAACCAGCTGGTGACGCAGATCGTGGCGCTGCTTCTTAAAAAGCTGTTCGTTTGTTGTGATGAGCGAATTATATTTCTTCTGCTCCAACAGGGAATGCTCAAGGAGATTCATATCGAATATGAGTCTTTCATTCTCACGTTTTATCATGAGCATATCGCTTATATTAAGCCCCATTATAATTCCCATGATTATAATGAAAAGCAGAGTTCCAATCTGGTACAGTAATGACAATGAGGCCACAAATTTTAAATGATAATTGATTATCTCAGCACATGAAGCAAGTGCCAGTATGAATACCGGAACCATCAGCCGTTTTGCCCTGCTGTTTTGGCTACGAACAGCCTCAAGGATGATGTATGCAGTCAGGAAGCAAAGTATGAGAGGCAGAATGACATGGAACACGTACATGCTCTGGGATAGTGCAACCGTACCGCTAAGCTGTAAGACACAAGCGACAAGGTCAAGCACGGTGAGGAGCTTCGCGATAACTATAATTGGCTTGTCATTCTTAAAACCAACTGCAAGCCTGCAGAAATACAGCAGCGGAATCATCTGCGAGAAAAGCCCTATAAAAGCACACAGATACAGCAGTGTAGGGTTTTTGACTATGACACCTGTGTAGTTGCACTCGCCGATAGACCACATGCCGGCCATGAGTGAGAAGAATCCAAAATGAAATATCATCTTGCAAACCTCTTTATCGTAGTATAAAAGCATCAGTGAGATAAATATAAACAAAACACCTGCGGCAAGCTCAAGCAGTGCTATAAAGAATGACCATTTATTCAGCTTTAACAGAGTGAAAAATAAGGATTTGTATGCTCCGTAGATAGGAGAATATACCGTAAGCGAGCTTCTGGTAACAGGAGACAGATACTCTATGCGAAGCTCTGTATCACCTGAATGACCGTCAGTGCCTATCAGGTACCCCTCGGTTGCGGGATCCTTCATATAGGATGGATAGTTTTCGGCCCTGCCAAACTCATATATGAGGTCATCGTCCAGATAGACCTTCGCAGGGGAATAGACAGTTTTTATGTAGATTGGATCATCCTTGTTCAGGTTGATATGTGTGGTGACGGTGACATGTGTGCGCGGCGAAAGGTGCTTAAAGGTATGTGGAAATGCGATTTCTTCTTTATCTGAATCCGAGCCCTCAACTACGGCATATGCAGAGCTTACGATAGTGGCTTCAGGATAGCTCGCCTGGCTCATAATCATGTTTTTTGAGGAAAGAAGCAGTATGCAAATCAGTGTAAGCAGTATAATTGTCAGATAGGGAATATTTCGTATAGCGCTAATTTTTTTCATAATCCGGGCTCCTTGCAGTGTATTACTTTTGACAGTCTAGCTCATATCAAATCAATAGGAAAGTGCCTTATTTAAGCCCTCTGGTGTGATCAAAGTAGTATCTCTCCAGAGCCTTTTTGGCTTTGCCGGAGAGCTCTCTCTTGATAGGGATATTTGTGTCATCGGCCATCACGAAGCATTTGAGTGAAGTATCAATGCGTGTGACATACGACAGGTTTACCGCGTAGCTTTTGTGCGGCAGAAAAAACAGCTCAGCGGGCAGCTGATCTGAAAGCTCTGAAAGCTTCTCATAGCAGATGATTTCCTCATTTTCTTTTAAATGTATGAAAATCTGCCTGGCTCTCTGCTCTATGTACATGATATCAGAAAGGGCAAGCCTCTCCATACTCTTGTTTCTCTTCACATAAAGAGATGGGGCATCGGATTTCTTCAGCATGGCAAGGTGAAGAATGTTACTTAGCTCAGCTGCAGAAACCGGCTTTTCGATATAGCCGATGGCAGACAGCCTGTAGCTTTCCAAGGCATGTTCCGTGCTTGTTGTGATGAAAGCAACCGGGATATCGGCATCTGTCTCGCGGATTATAGAGACTGCCTCGATGCCGGTCATGGAATCTTTCATGTATATATCCATGAGCAGCAGGTCATACTTTCCGTACTCATATGAGGCAAGAAAAGAATCTGCATCCGTAAAGACAGTGTATGTATTTTGGATATCGCTGTGGTTGAGAATATCACAAAGCAGCACGGTCTCTGCAGCTTCGTCCTCGCATACAGCTATATTAAGTGTTTGTGGCATGTTTATTCCTCTGTAGAATGTGAATGATTATAAATAATCATAATATAATATGAAATAAATATCAAATAAATATTGCTATTAAATATCCGAAATGCTAATATAATTATCAGCAGTTTATTAATTATTTTAAGGAGGTTTCAGTTATGAAATACTGTACAAATTGTGGCAGGCAGTTAGCTGATGATGAGGTATGCACATGTCGTCAGCAGGCACAGCCACAGGCACCAAATCATACACAGGACAACAATGCACAGGCAGATAATGCAGCACATCAGGCACAGTTTAACGGACAGCCGCAGGGCAACGCACAGGGACAGTTCAACGGACAGCCACAGGGACAGTTCAATGGACAGCCACAGGGACAGTTCAACGGACAGCCACAGGGCAGCGCACAGTCGCAGGCGTTTGATAACTTCACACAGCAGGTGAGTGCAGCAGGACAGCAGCTGCAGAATGACAAGAATGTGGCATCTATCATCACATTCTACAAGGGTCTTGTTAAGAAGCCGGCACAGGCTGCAGCAGACTTTGTAAAGAATGCAAATATGGCATCAGGCTTTATATTTATTGGCTTATTTGCCATAGTAGAGGTAGTGCTGTCTGTAGTATATCTGTTATCAAGCGTAATTGGCAGCATAGGCGGCTTTGGATTCTCATTTTACCCGGCGAGCTTCTTTGAGGGAATCTTCTCAGGAATCGTAGGAGAGGCGGTGAGAGTACTCATCCTGGCAGCAGTCATTCTGGTTGTATTAAACGCAGTGCAGAAGAATAAAAAGGTGACATTTGCACAGACACTTTCAGCAGCATGTCTGTATGATGCAGTATACCTTCCGATTATACTTGTGGCAGCAATCATCGACATAATCCCATTCCAGTTCTTTGGCAATGTGAGCAGCTGGCTGCATACATTTGCGGGTGTAGTAGGATATGTAAGCATATTCTTTGGAGTAAGGGCAATAGAAGAGGATGACAATAAGCTTCCACTCGTGTGTGGACTGGCATTCCTTGCAACAGCCATTGGTTCAACAATTGTAAATGCTATTTTCTAATTTAATATTTGATTTAACATATCTGATTTAATATATCAGAAATAGCCGGATCCTGTGAGATTTTCTTGCAGGATCTTTTTTTATTTCTGGCTTCGAATAGCTATCATATATCTTACGATTTGTCAAGTACGAGTTTTGACACTTTTTGTGTAAATTGTCGTTGTTATTGCCATGCGTGGAATTGATGTATAATGATAATTAGATTAATTTGTTTAGTTAAAAACTAGCTGAATATATGAGTCAATGATAATATGAATTCTATAATAAGCAGGTTTATAAAACTCGGGAAGAGAGGCACCTATGACGCATAAAATCAAGGTACAGATGTTTGGCAATTTCAGAATGGACTATAACGGAGCACCATTTGTGGCGGAAAAAATGCATAAGGAAAGCCAGTTCAACCGCATGATGCAGGCTTTGATACACTATTCTGACTGCGGAATAGCAAAGGATAAGCTCGAGGAAATAGTAATCGGTGAGCGTGACATAGATGCACCTCACACGGCACTAAGAGTTATTGTATACAAGACAAAGCAAAAGCTCGCACAGCTTGGATTGCCGGGAAAGAACCTCGTATATTTGGAGGGAGGCATATATTACTGGACTCCGGATATAGAGATAGAAGAGGATGCAGCAGAGTTTGAGAAGCTCTATAACGAGGCCTGTGCACTGGAAAAGCAGATGCCACAGGAACCGGAGAGTGCAGAGACAGTGTGTGATGAGCGGATAAAGGAAATAGAAGACAATATGCTTGAGCTGTACATAAAAGCACTATATCTGTATAAGGGAGAGTTTTTGGCGGCATATACAGGCGAGACGTGGATAGCACAGGAGGCCAGACGCTATCACATTATGTTTGAGAAAATCATAAATGAAGCTGCGTATATACTGCGAAAGAGAAAACAATTCAAGGGACTGGAGAAGCTCGGAGTATATGCGGCAAAGGTCGACCCATTCAATGAGTGGGAGGAGCTCATCATGGAGGCGATGGTAGAGACCAGGCGCTATGATGAGGCGGAAGAGCTATACACGGATGTCGTGGACTATTATCTCAGGGAGTGCGGTATTTATCCATCTTCAAGACTCTTGGAAATCCTTGAGAAATACAGTAATCAGATGAATCATGCACATGAGATACTGGAAAACATCCAGGAGGGCATGAACGAGCAGGAGGAAACAGAAAGAGGTGGATATTTCTGCAGCTATCCGGTATTCAGAGGAATATACCAGGCGTCCATCCGTATTATGAAGCGCACAAGGGTACCTGTATATCTCATGCTCTGTACTCTGGAGGACGAGGAAGGCAGACAGGTACAGAGCGAGACAAAGATGAACAAGTATTCAAGGCAGCTTAAGAAGTGCGTTGGTGAATCAATCCGCTACAGTGACATATATACCTCGTATGGAAAGGTGCAGTTTCTTATCATGCTCATCGGAATCAAGCGTGAGGACTGCGAGATAGTGAAAAAGAGAATCAACCGCCAGTTCGCAAAGAAAAATCCGAGAGCCGCAGAGAAATGTCATGTGAACAGTATAGTTTGTGAGTTGTAAAGGAAATAGTACAAATAGGTTGGAAAAGCTACAAGGTGATTTTACACGATTAGAGGAAGTACTAATTTGATTATTTTATATATTATGGAGAAAATGTTATGAATGGTAAAGACAAGATATCAGTAATTATTCCATGCTACAATGTACAAAAATACATTATGAGATGCTTTGATTCAATTTACAGCCAGACATATGGCTTTGAAAATCTCGAAGTGATACTCATAGATGATTTATCAACAGACAATACATGGTCTATATTAGAATCCTTACAAAGACAATACCCGGAGAATGTTATATCTCTTAAAATACAGAAAAAAGGAAAATGTGGCGGTGCACGTAATCTGGGAATGGATATCTGCACCGGCAAATATATCACATTTGTGGATGCAGACGATTATGTGCATCCGGATATGCTTAGGGTGCTGTATGATAGAATGACAGAGGACGATTATGATGTGGCACAGTGTGGTGTATCGTGTTTTAAAGCAGATAAGCCAAATGTATTAGAAGTAAATGATTTAGAAATTCAAAGGCTTGATTTGGATAATGTTGATAATAGGAAAAATCTCATTATAGGTCTGACCGGATTTACTAGTGTAACAGCATGGGCAAAGCTATACTCGACCAAATTTATAAGAGAACATAATCTAAGATTTATAGAAGATGTATATTATGAGGATACACATTTTTCTATGCTTTGTGTGTTACTTGCAAAGAAATATTGTAAGGTGCAATCGGCATTATACTATTACTTTGAGAATACAGAGGGCATTATACGTTCTGAAATTAGCAATGCAAAGATCCGGGATGCTAAGATTATTATGGATCATATAAGGCAGGCTATTCAAAGTAGAAAAGCAGAACTGGGAAATGTAATTGAGCAGTGTTATTGTGAAATCCAGACATTTTTGTTATGGCACCAATATATTGAGCCATATAGTAGAATAGAAACCTTTATGAATAGGGAACTGGATATTTGCAAAGAAGAGTTTTTAAAGAGTGAACCGGATATATTTAATAATCCATATGTGAAGTTTTTTTCAGATGATGTGGTATTGAAAAGAATGTCAAGGCTGAGAGTAACTGCGAAAAAAATGAATAATGTATGCTTTTTAGATAATGCAATACATATCTGTCTTGGTATACATGATAAGGATGGAAATTACAGTGTCTGGGCTGGAACAACGATGCAATCCATTGTTGAAAACACAAAAGCGCCAATAGTTTTTCATATATTACATGATGACACATTGAACGAAATAAATAAAAATAAGCTGAGTTTTATTGCCGATAATAGTGGAAATGATATAGAATTTCATCATTTTAATTCGGACGTTTTTGGCACGTTTGCTGATTCAATGAATAGATTTGCAATTGGAACAATGTTCAGAATTATGTTGCCCGATATTATGCCGGATTTAAAAAAAATAATATATTTGGACTATGATTTATTTGTAAATACAGATATTGAAGAATTATGGAACCTAAATATAGATAATTACTGTCTGGCGGCTGCTCAGGATTGTTCGACAATAAGAAATTGGGGAACTCCATACGCTGTAGCAGCAGGGCAGACAAGTCGTGACAGATATTTTAATGCGGGTGTTCTTTGCATGAATCTTGACAATATCAGGAAAAATGGAAGCCTGTTTCAACAGGTTATAGATTATCTGAACGATAATCCACGGACATGGCTTCCTGACCAGGATGCTTTAAATGCCATATTCAGCGGAAAAACCTTATTGATAGATGAAAAATGGAATTATTTTATTGATGAGGCAAGAAAAAATAATGAGAAAGCAGAGAAAAAAATATATCATTATGCTGCAACCCTGTTGATGCTGCATACAAATAATGAAATTGACAGAGCCTACTATTTCACAATACTGAGAACCCCATGGGGAGAGCAGATGGAGGATGGCTTATTGTGTAATTCTATGGGTAGAATTGTGGATAGAACAGGTATGCTGGAGAAGCTGCTAAAAAAAGTTACTCAAAACAATATACGACTCGTATTCTATGGCGGAGAGAACAGCTCAATAAGGAATGCAATGAGGCTATTAAACAGAAATTTCGATAGCTGTGAATGGCATGAGCATTTAAAGGAGAATGAGATTATCTGTGATGATAATACTGTCTATATAGTCTCAGCAGAAGCGGACGATGGCAATGGACTGGAAATACTGGCAAATGCCGGATTAGAAAATGGTGAGAATTATTTTATAACACAGAGGTTTTTACATTATACAGAGGGTGGGTTTGCCCTATGATTTTTATTACTGATGAATTAGGTAAGTTTGAGAAAAATATAATAGAGCTGGCAGAAAATGTGGGATTTAAAGAATGCAAAACAATAGAAGCCATAGATTTGTTTTGTGGCATATCTGAAAGAAACGATGTGCTTAAGGAAAAAGACAGGTATTATGCATTCATAGATATCCCTCAATATTGGAGTGTTCGTGCAGATGGTCTAAATGGTGCTATATATGATAATAAAACCAAAAAGGCAAACATCTATTTTAAGAATCCGATAGAGAAAAGAATGGTCAGCAGAGTCGAGTGGATTGACAGGAATAATACAGTATATAAAGTAGATTATTACAACAAATACGGATATATGTATTGTTCGGAGAATGTGAGTGGCGGCAATGTTACAGTCAGGGAATTCTATGATAGAAATGGTGACATTAAAGTATTAGAACAGACAGGTCCAAAGACATATACCACGTTTGGCACCCGCATTAGTCCGAAGAGCTATAGAGGCTTTGCTGATTATTTGGAAGCTTATCTTAAATATAATAAAATTTATGATGAAAATATATGGCTGACAAGTGATGAGATATTAAATAAATTTGCCTGGGATTATGGAAATTTTAAAATATCATACCTGCCACAAAATAGATTAAACTCAGATTTGACAGTAATAACTCAGACTAACACAGCGTTTCGAATACTGTGCAGTGAAGAGCAGCAGGTCAATTGGTATAAAGAAAATTCAAATTATAAATGCGACAGATTATATTCATATCTTGAGAATAATAAATCAAAATTTGGGAGAAAAGAAGCATTTATTATTACAGAATCGGATCAGCTTGAGTATATTGAACAGCTTATAAATGACTTTCCGGAAATAACTTTTCATATAGCTGCCAGTACCATTATGTCAGATAAATTAACGAGACTGGATATAAATAATAATGTTGAGTTATATCCATGTATTACGGAACAAAAGAGAAAAGAACTGTTTGAAAGATGCGATATTTATTTGGATATTAATCATTACAGAGAGCTATACAATGCAGTAAACGAGGCAATGGTTAATAATATGATAATACTAGCGTTTGACAATACAGCGCATTCAAAAGAATTATATCCAATGGGAAATATTTTTGAAAGCAGCAACTATGTGAAGATGAAAGAAACTCTAAAAAATATAATAACTAGTCAGACGATATTCAATGAATATATAGACAGGCAAAAGAAGCAATTAAAACAATTAGCTGCAAAAGTAGTTATGGGTGATACAGATGAGAGTATTTGATTTTACATTACTTAGTGGATATGAATTTTCCGGAGTCGATGTTGCTCAGGGATTTAGAGCAAGATTGTTTGCAAAAAACAATGTAGATGCTAACTTTATTTTTACAGAGCTGCCGACAATTAGGGATATGGAGCTGTATGGTTCGCAAAAAATAAAACGCAGTCAGATTATGTCTGCACATCTTTTTATGACCGGAAGATTAGATATGAGTTTGTCTGTGAAAAAAGAAGCTCTTTTAGAAAATGAAAAAGAAAACTATGAGTATGACAATATAGATGAGGATGGAAAGGTGATTCGTCTATATAATTCCGGTGAAAAATCAGTTGAAATATTATGCGATGAAGATGGATTTGTTATAAATGAAAGTCTCTTTAAAAACGGAAAAAAGTATTTAGAAAATTATTATACAGACAGTTTGTCATATACAGAGCTGTATAATTGGGATAATGATTCGAACGATGGCTTAAATCTAGGAAGGAGAATTTTTTGGAACAAACAAGGACAGATGGTTTATGAACAATGTATCTATAAAGATAATGTTGAATATCTGTTTAAAAATGGTGAAGTTATAGACAATGTAGAGTTTCTAGAAAGATTTGTAAAGACACTTAATCTTTGTGAGAATGATATATGTATAATGGATAGAGCGGGATATCTTGATTATATACAGCCTCTTTTTGAAAATAAAGGCAAATCAAAGCTGATAGCTGTATTACATTCAGATCATTTTTACAAAATATATGAGGATGAAAGCTCATTATACATGAACTATGAGTATTATTATTGGTTCAAATATTCAGAGGCAATAGATTATTTTGTTGTTGGTACGGATGAACATAAAAGAAGTCTGGAAGCATTTTTAAAAGAGTATGATTGTTTTGTTCCGCATATTGCAGCTATTCCACCGGGCGCCATACCAGAAGGCAAACTTAAAAGTAAAAATAATCGTTGGCAAGGCAGTATAATATCTGCTTCAAGACTTAGTCCAAGGAAAGGTATTGATATTCTTATTAAAAGTGTGATAAAAGCTCATGAGATAAATCAGACAATTAATCTGGATATATACGGAAGTGGCAATGATGAGTATACTTCATATTTACAAAATATAGTTAAAGATGCTGGTGCTGATGATTATATTCACTTTAAAGGGCGCTGTAATCTTGAAAAGATTTATCCACACTATGAATTGTTTGCATCCTTTTCTTTGTGGGAAACATTTGGACTTTCACTCATGGAGGCTGTTGGAGACGGACTAGCCATGGTTGGACTGGATGTAAGATATGGGAACAGGCTTTTTATACATCCGGATGAAAATGGCTATCTGGTGGATTTTGATATTGAAACAGACTATCAAAATAAAGATAAGCTCTGTGAAAGAACTGCAGCAGCAATAGTTAAAATATTTGAGGATGATGACAGATTGAAGAAATTCCATGAAAATTCTTATATGATTGCTGAAGAATATAAGGAGCATGTAATAGAATCAAAATGGATGCAGCTTATAAAAAATATACCATAGCTCAATCCGTCAAACTTAATTTTATAGAGAAATGCAGTAACATGAAGGTAAAACATCCTAAGGATTATTGGCTTGAGTATGAGAGAAAAATGTTGGAAAACATCAATGAAACAACAGGCTTGTAGACAGGAGTATCAATGAAAACACACATTACTACATTAAACAACATGGCAGGAACTGCCAGTCTGGCACATAGAAGAGTATTAAAGGTGGCGCAGAGTATTGGCTGTCATGAAATGGGCTTGTCTTTTTATCCTTTAAAGCCAGACTATGCAAAGGAGATAGACAAACGTCTTGATGGGATAATAGCGCCTCTTAACTATGGTGATATTGTGATTTTTCAGTATCCAAGCTGGATTGGGGTGAATTATGATGAGAGCTTTGTAAACAAGATAAAGTCGTACCGGGATACAAAGCTGATAATTTTTGTTCAGGATATACAAAAGCTCATGTTTGATTCTGAGCAGGCAATTCTTGATATGGAAATTAAAACTCTCAATAAGGCGGATTTACTTATTTTGCCATCAAAGAAGATGCATCGCTATCTGAAAGAAAATGGGCTTGATGAGAAGCCTGTTATCTATCAGACTATCTGGGATATGCCATCAGACATTTGTTTTGTGGATCATGCTGTAACGAGATGCTTTCACTTTGCCGGGAACTATAATCGTTTTCCGTTTCTGGCAGAGTACCATGGCAAGACACTGATTTATCAATATGATGCAAATAAGCCGGACAGAGAAAATGATGACAGCTTTTGCTGGAGAGGGTATTTTGAGCAGGAAAAGCTAATGCATGAGCTTTCCAAAGGTGGCTTTGGGCTTGTTTGGAGTGATGACGAATATTTTGACAGATATTATTCGATGAATCAGCCGTACAAGCTCGGTACAAATCTGGCAGCAGGGATACCAGTTATAGTAAAAAGAGGCTGTGTTCATGAGAAATTTGTCGAAAGAAACGGTCTGGGATATGCAGTCGATACGTTGGATGAAGCTGATAAACTGGTTCAGAGTATTACGGATGCAGAGTATATAAAGCTTTACCATAATGTGAAGAATATTCAAAAGCTGATATTAGATGGCGCATATACAAGAAAAACACTTCAGGATGCAATAATTGAGGTTTTGGAAAATGCCTGTACACCGGTTGAAAACAGATATCAAGATCATATATAGATTTAGCAGACAAATCAACAGTGACAGGATATAGTATTTGACCATGATCAGGTGTATGAATCACAGATAGTTGCTACAGTGGAATAATGGGGAAGAGATTATGAGCGTACATATTACAAAAACTTATAACATAGGCGGATTGATTGGTCTCCGTCAAAATGCAGTGAAAAACGCTGGTGAAACACTTGGCTTTAAAGAAATGAGTTTATTTAAATTTCCTGATGCATATGATAGTGATGATGAGCTTCATGTTAGGATGGATGGCATAATCGCATCACTTTGTCCGGAGGATATAGTGATTTTTCAGCATCCAAGCGGAGAGAGTCCCAGATACGATGGATTTTTATTTGAGCATTTAAGAAGATATCATGGAACAAAAATTGTTGCGTTTATACAGGAAATAGCATTCGATAGAGATGACAGTGAGTATTCTTTGAGTGATGAAATCACGCTGCTTAACAGGGCTGATATGTTTATTTTTGCCTCAGCTGCGCTGCGGGATTACTATATCGCAAATGGATTAAAAGAAAAACCTTATCTGATTCAGAATATACCGGATTATATGACAGACATTTGCGCAAATGAGCATAAAAATAAAAAACTATATATCATGGCGGAAACGAGTCAAAATGAATATCCATTGAACAATTTGAATATAGAGGTGGTGCAATATGATGAGTACCGTGCCATGGAATCTATACTCAGGTTGTCAGACGGAGGCTTTGGATTGATTTGGGATGCGGATGAGCAGGCGCTTGGACTTTATATGGCTGCCGGAATCCCAGTGATAGTTAAAAAGGGGTTGAGCTGTGAAAAGTATGTGACAGATAATGAAATAGGAGCAGCAGCGACAGATTTTGAAGATGTATACCGGATAGCTGTATCAGAATCGGAAGATAAATTGAGTCAATACTACGCAAATGTCAAAAAACTGCAAAATTTGTTCATAAATGGAATATATACCAGAAAATTATTGCTGGATACCTTGATTATGTGTGGAGAAAGGCTATAATTTGGCGGTATATAAATGTTTTTATACGATTTTAGATACACCTAGGAGTTTATATTTATAGTGTTAAAGAGGAAAACTATAGTTATGTCCGGATGAAAGAGGATTAGGAAACAGATAATCAAGTATCCGGATTCATGTGAATAAGGAGAGACTATATGAATAAGAAGAAGGTTGACAGTATTTTAAAAGGTATAACCGCAGCAGGAATTGCCATGGGTGGAGTCAGCTCTATCCAGGGTGCTGATATGGTTATGGCTGCAATTAATGAATCGGCAGCAGATTCCAATTCATTAGTTGACGCAGGCTCTTTGTCTGAGAGCGAACGTACAGAGTATAGCGAGAGTACAACACAGAGCATGAGTGAAAGCGCTTCAGAGAGCACTAGCGAGAGTGAGAGCGTGAGTGTAAGTGAAAGTGAAAGTACCAGTGAAAGCTCAAGCATCAGCGAAAGTGCTAAGCAGAGTGATGCAGAACAACAAAGTGGTGATAATGTTGTAGCGGCTGCATACACAGATGATGCAGAACAGGATACGGCTGTTTATGCTCGAATGAGTGGAATGCCGCAGCTTGCAAGTAATGATACAAATAGAGATGATTGTGTATCAGATCAGGTACATCATGTGACTAAGATTACGGCAAGTAATTTTAAAGATTTAGCTAGATCTGATGTTCAATCTATAAATGATGTAAAACCGAAGAAATGGAAAGATAAAAATTTTCAGTATAGAGTAAAGAATTCATATACAGGTGAGTGGGAATATTTTAATAATTTTGATCAAGTTACATTTAATTGGACAGAAGGAATTCTCTGGTGGGAAACCAGCCATAATAAAACTGGCGAATTGTATATATGTGACGGAAATGCGTTTGTATTAAAAGTGTCTGATAATGAATGGGTAGAATTTAGAAGTAGTAGTACAGGTGGAGTACATACGTATAAATACGCATATAAGCATGGGGATTCCATTGATTTACTGGATGATGCAGATCCAAACTATGAGAAGAGTGAATCAGTAAGAATATCAGAGAGTTTGAGTGTTGAAGCAAGCACTAGCGCGTCAACAAGTGCAAGTACATCGGCAAGTACAAGTGCATCAACCAGCGCAAGTACCTCAGCAAGTACGAGTGCATCAACAAGTGCAAGCACCTCAGCAAGTACAAGTGCATCAACAAGTGTGAGCACATCGGCAAGTACTAGCGCATCGACAAGTGCAAGTACATCGGCAAGTACAAGTGCATCAACAAGCGCAAGTATCTCAGCAAGTACGAGTGCATCGACAAGTGCAAGCACCTCAGCAAGTACAAGTGCATCAACAAGTGCGAGCACATCGGCAAGTACTAGCGCATCAACAAGTGCAAGCACCTCAGCAAGTACTAGTGCCTCAACAAGCGCAAGCACCTCAGCAAGCACAAGTGCATCAACAAGTGCAAGTACATCGGCAAGCACGAGTGCATCGACCAGCGCCTCAATAAGTGCAAGTACCTCAGCAAGTGCTAGTGCCTCAACAAGTGCAAGCACATCAGCAAGTACCAGTGCATCAACAAGCGCAAGTACCTCAGCCAGCACCAGCGCATCAACAAGTGCAAGTACCTCAGCAAGTACCAGTGCCTCAACCAGTGCAAGTACATCGGCAAGCACTAGTACATCGACAAGCGCCAGCACAAGTGCATCAACAAGTGCAAGTAC
>ENA-OZUM01000310-OZUM01000310.1-human-gut-metagenome-genome-assembly--contig:-NODE-310-length-14675-cov-4.323735_pt1 | contig 14675 bp, 8 predicted proteins | sample MGYA00243434_ERZ654023 | MGnify/ENA primary metagenome ERZ654023 (study PRJEB26926, sample SAMN06164737) | human gut metagenome | biome: ENVO:00009003; feature: ENVO:2100002; material: ENVO:00002003... | reverse complement strand
AGATCAGCCTCGGTCTCGTGGGCTCGGAGATGTGTATAAGAGACAGCTGTAATAGGAAGGTGCATGCCAAGGCTCATGCTTTTGGTACATGCTGTTTAGCGTGCCTCTTCCACGCCCCTTTTCCATTCCGAAAAACATTCCCAGCAAAAAGTCATGCAGCGTTGTTTTTCCCGCCTCATTCTCCCCATAAATCACGTTGATCCCCGGTTCAAATGAGATGTTCCTGTTCTGCAATTTTCCAAACTGACCAATGATTGCTTCTTTTATCTGCATATTTTATATCCTAATAACGCATTGACTCCATATTCCAATGCCTTTTTTGTGACCACATCCTGCGGTCGCCTTTCCATTTCCTCTATGTAATTCCCAAGAAGGGTATCTTTATAGTTTTCTTTTAATTTTTCGTAGTCATAATCCGGCGAAAGCTGTTCCGTCACATCGACAACCCTGTCAAATTCCTCTAACTTTGCCGTATTAAATTCGGTATCCGGCGAAACCTTCCCCCGCAGAAACAGACGGAAATACTGATACCCCGGTCTTTCTGCCAGCAGTGTTTTTGCCCACTCACATAGTTCGAAATTTGTCGTTTTCCCTGTAACCGGATAAACTTCATGACAGTATTCGCATTTTTTGACCGGATGAAAATGAATATCGGTATGCTCTTTATCGATCGTTCCCAGCCAGTATCCATGTGATCCGACATCATTTTTATCCGTCGGTTCTAAACTTCCCGCCATCACTGCACGCCCCGGTATCTGCTGTCCGCCTTTGTGAATATGTCCGGCAGCAATATAATCAAACCCATTTTCCAGAATATGCTTCGGATGGTATGGAATATGCTGCGGATCTCCGCCATGTACCAAAAGAATGTTGATCTTCGACAAATCCTCCGGAATGATTGAATCGTAAACCGGTTCTCCAATCTCCCTGTGCCAGTAACTTAACCCGTAAATACTGACATTTTCCTCCTCAAAATCAAAATGTCCCGGCTCCTCCTGACGGAAAAAATAAACATTCTCCTCCCACTCCATCGTCAGATAATACGATTTTGTACGAAGATAATCGTGATTGCCCGCCATCAGGATAATTTTCGTCTGGGGTATTCTGCTGAAAAGATAATTGACTTCCCGAAGTTCTTTTTTTAACGGCTGCGCATGAAACAAATCCCCCGATATCAGCAAAAAATCCGGTTTTAACTCCACTGCCGCCCCGATCACTTCTGCAAAAGAATCCCAGATATCCTGCGCTCTTTTTTCACTCCAGGGTTTTCCCTCATCCGGTTTTATTCCAAGATGTACATCCGAAACATGTATGAATTTCATAAGCTGCTCCATTTCTGTCTCATTTACAGTGTCTATTGTATATGATTTTTTTTGTTTTTCCAATAGTATATTAAAAGCGGGAAAATCTTTGCTTTTTTGATTTTCCCGCCTCTTCTCATCTCTGAGTTTATTTTACTGTTCCATCTGCCGTCCCAAAAATGATGCCGCCGCAGCAGCAAGTTTTCCTTCGGTATCATTCATTTTCTTTTTCTCATCCTTATTGCAGATGATCACTGCACCGATCGCATCTCCCTCACAGATGATCGTGCTGAATGCCTGTTCTGTATATTCCCCGGTATCATCTAACGTCACTTTCATAAATTCCGCATCTCCCGCGGATGCCTGATAGTTCTTTCTTTCACTGATTGCTTCCTCTAACTGTCTGCTGACCGGTTTTTCCTCAAATTCTTTTTTCCCGCTTCCGGATGCTGCGATCACATGGTCACAGTCTGTCACAAGAACAAGATATCCCGTAGTCTGTGCCAGGCTTTCAGCATATTCCCCGGCAAATTGTCCAAGTTCACCGATTGGCGAATATTTTTTCAGGATGATCTCCCCCTCGCGGTCTGTAAATATCTCAAGCGGGTCACCCTCGCGGATCCTTAAAGTTCTTCTGATCTCTTTTGGTACCACGATGCGTCCTAAGTCATCTATCCGGCGAACAATTCCTGTTGCTTTCACGTTGTTATCCTCCAATGCTATATTTTGATAAAGCAGCTCTTTCTTATATATCAGCTTTGGAGTTAGTATGTGGAAAATATTGAGATTTATTCTTGTATCCTCTCATTTGCTTATGATTCCGGCAGCAGACAATATGCTATATCATAAATTTCCCGTGAAAAGTCCTGATGATTAATCAGTTATCACCTGATAGAATTTATACTTTTTTATCATTTTCTGCGCATCCAGTCTGCATACCAGAACACGATCTCTGCAATATGATGCAGATCGCCTTCTTTGCTGGTGGCTCTCCAGTTTTCTTTATAAGCCATAAACCAGCATTCTAACTTTTCTGCCAGTTCCAGACCTTTCTGCATATCAAAACTTCCCGTTTTTTCCATGCTTTCTGTCAGGAGTCCTACGGCATTCCAGATACCGATCCCCTGCAATGTCACGGATAAAAGCTGCATCTGTTTTTTCGTTTCCGGCATCGCCTGCGTGCTCTCCAAAAGTTTTTTGTATATATCACGCAGGGCATCTGCTGCAGCATCTACACCCGCCTGATCCACACCGCGGAACAGATCTTCGCCCTCTTCGAGTTCATGCTTTAAGCACCGGTTCTCATAATACATGACAGCTTCTCTCCACTGAAATACCGACTGTCCGCAGATTTCTGCCAGATGGGAAACATAATTTCCGGTAGTATCCCCATACTCGATCCGTGAGATCATACGGTTTAACTCTGCAAATGGTATCTTCTCCCCATTCCAGGAAAATACAGCACCGTAGATCATCCCCGGAACAGAAAATGCCGGATCATTAACGTGTCCAAAATCTCCCCAGTCTGTGTTCAACACACCGATGCCATGATATTTTGCCGCATAACCGCACATTCTTGTAATATTTTTATAAGAATTTTCTATTAAGTTTGCCCACTGGTTCCAGCCGCATACACCCGGACACAGATACTGCACTGCACCCGTCTGTGCGATCGCCCTCGTCTCATCTTCCCTCTGTTCCGGTGCGTATCCCCAGTTCAGGCAGATCATGCTCTCCGGCAGTTCCTTCATCAGTTCCGGCGAATTCCAGATGATATCGCCCCAGAACATCGGGATTTTTCCATTTTCCACCAGAAATTGTGCAAGCTCTTTGACATAGTCAATATAAAGCCGATGGACGCCACGCTCTTCGGCAAGTTTTTTCGATTTATATTTGCCAAGGCAGAATGTCTCATCCGCACAGATATTAAATTTGTTGGAAGAAAACAACTGCATATATTCTGCGATCATCTTTTTGATCAGAGGAAGGGAACGCTCATCGGAGACATTGATCGTATGATACCGCATCCGGTTCCAGAAGGAAAACGGCTCCTTCCAGGAATCCTCCATCTCGCAGAGATCCCCATATGTTTTTGTGGAGAGCAGTGTGCACAGATGTCCAAAACTTGCCAGCGACGGAACCAGTTCAATATGACGTTCCCGGCAATAACTGTCAAGTTCTAAGATTTCCTCTGCCGTAAGCGGAGTCTGATCCCTCCACATTTCCGAAAAGTCACGGAACAGATAGGTATGTTCCACATAAAGCTGAAGCTGGTTTAATTTATAGCGGCACATCCTGTCTGCAATTTTTTTGAGTTCTTCCAGTTTTAACACACGTCCCCTTGTCTGGTCAAAATAATAACCACGGTTTGGCATATCTGGGGCATCCTGAATCTGTACACAGGGCAGTATCCCGCCACACTGCTGTACGATCTGGCAGAAGGTCTCCACACCATAAAGCACGCCAGCCCCGTCGCCGCCTGAAATCTGTCCGCCTTTTTCGTCGATCGTGATCTCATATGTCTGCTCTGGTAATGTTTTTGCGATCCCAAGAGAGAGATCCCCCTCCCTTACTTCCCCTACGGAAAACGGCAGGATAAGCCCCGTTTCCTGCCTGATCGCCTCCTGCAGTCTTTTTGCTGCATGCATCTCTGTCTCTGCCACCTCTTTTGTCATCACAATATGTGTGCTGTGGCAAAGCAGCATCTGTCCGTCCTGTTCTTTAATTGTTTTTGGCTTTGGTAATAAATACATAATTTTCTCCTCCTGCTGTCAGAATTTCTTCCTATTCTTCAAAAATTATTTTTCCACTATCCATTAAAAGTATTTTACTCTTATAAATCTTTGCACCACTCTCATTAAAATACCGGAATTTATCCGCATCCATAACGATTTCAAATGCCTTATGACTTCCTTTTTCCACTTTTATTCTGGAAAATGCAACCAGTTCCCGCTCTCTTGGCACAAGTTCACCGGACAACACTTTCCGGTAGCATTGCAGCACTGCCGTATCATCTATATTTCCTTTATTCTTTACAATTCCTGAAATAATCCACACATCCTGCTGCTTTTTAAGACAGATATCCACATACTCCATGTGGGAATATCCCATTCCTTCCCCAAATGTATACAAAACTCCCTGTTCCATATCACAATAGTGCATTGCCGGATAGGACACCGTATGGTTATAGTACACCGGAAGCTGTCCGCAGTTTCGCGGAAGGGACACCGGCAGTCTGCCGGACGGTGCATATTTTCCAGACAACAGCTCCGCGATTGCTTTTCCTCCCATCGGTCCCGGATAAAAAGCATATAACAGTGCATCTGAATCCTGCGCAATTTCAGGGATTGCATAAGGCCGCCCGGCAATGACTACGGAGATCACCGGTTTTTTCAGCGCACAGACAGCCGTAAACAGTTCGTTCTGGTTCCCGGGGAGCTGTAATCTGGCGGTATCCATGCCCTCCCCACAGTCCATCTCAAGTACTCCCTGTACTTTTGCCGCACCGTTTTCATCGAACAGCGCCCCTTTAAAACGACTCGATGATCCGCCTAATGCCAGCACGATAATATCCGCATTTTCCGCAAGAGAAACAGCCGTCCCGACCTCATGTCCATTATAACAGCGAACCCGGTCTGCACCAAATTCTTTTTCCATGCCGCTCTTTAACGTCTCATATCCTGCCCTGTCCATTGGAGGTGAATAATCACCGATCTGCCGGTAAATATCATCCGCATTTGGACCGATCAGGGCTATTTTTTCTGCTCTCCCAATCGGCAGTACATTTTCATTCTTCAACAACACTACCGACTCGCGCGCCAGTTTTTCCGACTCCTGATATGCCTCTGTCGGAAATGAAACAGCACCATTTTCGCTGTAAGAGGCGGTACGGTTCCCGTTTTCATCAATATAAGGTTTATCCATCAGTCCCTGCTCAAATTTCAAAGTGAGCACTCGAAGGACCGCCTGATCGAGTTCCTTTTCCGTGATAAATCCCTGTTTTAACGCCTCCTCTAACTTTGTATAACCTTCATCCCACAGACTGATATCCACACCTGCTTTCAGTGCAAGTGCTGCCGACCTGATATTATCCCCCGTCATAATGTCTAACTGGTCGATGGCGATGCCATCCGCCATCACGACCCCGTCAAACCCCAATTGTTCCCGCAGAATATCCTGCAGCAGATGTCTGTTGGCATGGCAGAATTTTCCATCGATCTCGTTGTATGCAGCCATAATGCCTTTTACGCCCGCCTCACAACATGCCTTCGCCGCCTGTAAATGGATCTCCCACAGTTCCCTCTCTCCGATCCGCGCTGCGCTGGCATTGACCCCTCCGGTCGTCTCCCCCTGTGCACAAAAGTGTTTTGCAACCACTGCAACGCCCTCTTTCTGGATTCCTGTTACGATCGCCCGCGCGAGCTCTGCCGATAAATATGGATCCTCCCCATAACACTCCTCACTGCGCCCCCATCTTGGGTCTCTTAAAATATCCAGTGCCGAAACCAGTGCAAAATCCACGCCCATCTGCTTTAACTGCCTGCCGCACACCTGCCCTGCCCGCTCATACAATGCCGGGTCAAACGATGCACCTACTGCCAGATTGACCGGGAGCAGATATCCGTCTAACGCCTGATGTCCATGTGGACATTCACTGCTCAGTAAAAATGGAATTCCAAGGCGGCTGTGTTCGATCACATATTTCTGTAACTGATTATATGCCTGCATGGAAAGTCCCCCGGCAAGCCCTGTCTCATAATTTTTTTCCGACCATGGATCTGCACGGTAAAGACCATAGATCGTGCCGATCCCGCCCCACTTTTTTACTTCATCCTTTAATTCCTGCGTAAAAATAATTTTTCCATCTTCTACATGGTAGATCCGAAAACCATATAAATGCTGGTTTAACTGTCCCACTTTTTCTGTTGCGGTCATCTGCGCAAGCAGCGCCTCTGCCCGCTTTCTGCTATCTCTCTCCATATCTGTCCTGTCATTTCTCCTTTATTTTTCGGCTGTATAATGCACTTGCAATAATTCCGAATGCAGACAAAATAAACACCATCTGTATGTTATCTACCGGAATGTTTAAAATCCTGATATCCTTTGCTAATGCCACAAATGTCGAGCCGAGCATGGATGAAAAAAATCCTACAAACCCAACCATTGTTGAGCAGAAGCTGACATAGCTGACACGGTGTTCTAACGGTGCAAAGGCAAACTGCATCCGAAAAGTCGCAATATTGATGCCGCCCCAGGCAACCCCGCTCACAGCCTGTACGACCGGAAGCCAGTAGATACAGTTTTCTTTCGTCAGCAGTCCCCAGCCGATATATGCAACTCCCAGCATAAAAATGGACCCCAGCGTAACAAGCCTCCACGAATAACTGTCTGCTGCCTTCCCCCACAGATTTGCAGCCGCGATCCGCGCCACCGATGCAACCATATTCATGACGGTGATATAAAAATAGGACAGCCCCAGATTCTCTAACATATAAATAGAAAAAAACGGACTGGCAAAATTAGACGCCACACTCCACAGCAGGAAGAAAATCAATATATTGCGGTAATTCTGGTCTGTGAGCGGCATCTGTATTGCTTTCCTTATGTTCAGTGGCTCCACATGTTTCACATTTTCCGGTTCCCGGATCAGCGTGAGACAGGTAATGTCGACCACGCAGATACCGATACATAAAATGCCGATGATCCGGAATCCCAGAATCTCCTGATCCGCGAAACGGTAGGCATCTAAAATTTTACTTAAGATCAGGGAACCGCCTGTGGACGCAACTAAAGTCATTGAATCCTTCAGTCCGAGATATCTTCCCAACCGTTCTTTTTTCACCAGGCTGATCAGCCAGTTATTTGCCCCGGTGTTGATAAATGCCCCACAGAAATGTGCACAGGAATACAGCACCGCGATCACTGCCACCGAGATTCTCGCTCCTAACATCAATGTCGGAACAAACAGCATCATGAGCAGGCATAAGCGCTGGATGAGTGCAAACTCTACCGTGATCCGTTTGCTGCCTGCGCGGTTCTCATAGACGACAGAGGAAAAAATCTGGATGGTATTCATCAGCGTCGGCAGTGCAGCTATGATCCCGGTCAGTGCCGTCCCCGCACCCACAAGATAGGCAAGTCCCGATAAAAATGCGCCGGAAGTAACCGTAAAAATCTGTGTGGAAGCGCATCCATCGAGGATAAAAAGTGCCCTGCTGGTCCGATACTGTTTTTCCGTAATATGATCGGAACACTCAAAAATATGGCTTAATTTATTGGTCATAACGTAAATCTCCCTATAAAAAGAGAGGCATCCCACCGAACTCTCTTCGGAATCTGAATGCCTCTATATGATTTTAAACGAGTTTTACAGTAACAACTTCATACGGTTTCAGTTGTACACAAACCACTCCGTCTTTCAACTCTAATTCTGCTTCTTCCTCCTCGAGCAGATTGCAGACAAACGCTTTGTTGTAGTTCCCCTCAACTACAAGATTTGTCTTTGTGAGTGCATTTTCGCTCTCATACATACGGATAATGATGCCATGACCGGACTCTGCACACTTGATCGTCTCTAATACAACGTTGGACCTGTCCACAGATGCTTTTGACAACAGGCTTCCCGGCTTTCCTCCTGCCACTGCAATAGCCGGCTGGTTCAGGTCATATGCCTGCTCCACGGTCTTTGCTTCCTGCCATTTTTCCGCATGCGGATAGATTGCATAGGTAAAATAGTGCTCTTCCTGATCTGCCACCGGATTCGGTTCGATGCCGGATTTAATCAGTGTCAGTGCCATATCAGAATCCTTCACGGAATGTCCATATTTGCAGTCATTTAACATGCTGACTCCGTAGTGACCTTCCGAGAGATCGATCCATTTCTGTCCGCAGCTCTCAAAACGTGCTTTATCCCAGCTCGTATTGGTATGCACTTTGCGTGTCAGATTACCAAACTGTACATCAAATGTTGCTTCATCGGTATGTACATTGACCGGGAAATGTACCTTTAACAATGTCTGATGCTCTTTCCAGTCCACATAAGTCTCAAATTCGATCCTTCTGCTGTCTGCATAGAAATGGATCTTCTGGTGGATCACAGAATTGCTTTCTTTCCGCTCCATCTCTAACGTTGCACGCACCGGACCGCACTCTGTCCATTCCATAGAAATCACATCATTGACATCCCAGTACTTTTCGGTATAGTAAATATCCACATCCCAGTTATCAAAGCACATCGGCTTATCCTCGTACATGCGGAACTGATTGCCTTTTTTGCCATCCTGCAGTACTTCCCTGTCGTTTTCCTTATCGTAGATGCGGTCAAAACGTCCCTCCGCATCCAGATGGATCGTATAAAACGGTGTCTCAAGCGTATGGTCACCCACAATGACAAATGGCGTTTTCTGCTCTGTTTCCCCGGATACAGCAGCAAATGTCTTATATCCTTTTGATGGCAGATGTTCTACATAAACCACTGCACCTTCTGCGGTCTTCTGTACCGGATAGAGCACGCCCTCTGCATCCTTTAACGCTTCCGCATGGATCTCCCCAAGTTCTACAATATCACTGCGGTCGTGTCCGGTCGTATTGAAAATAGTGATGCCTTCGCCATCTCCAACGAGCGCATGGAGACGTTCCTCTTCCAGTGCTTTGATCTCTTTCTGAAGTGCAGCATATTCTTCCTTTGTCACCTCATATACTTCATGGATCGCAGATCCAGGCAGAATATCATGGAACTGGTTGATCAGGACTTTTTTCCACATGCGGTCGAGTTCTTCTGCCGGATACGCAACCTGTGCCTGTGCTAAAACGGACAATAGTTCCAGATCCATCAGACCAAGTTCCGCCTTACGGTTGCTGCGTTTATTTCTCGCCATTGAGGTATAGGTTCCGCGGTGGTACTCAAAGTAAAATTCACCTTCCCATACCGGCAGGCGTCTGTCGCCTTTCACGCGCTCCTCAAGTTCTTCAAAATAGGTGCGTGAAAATTCCTGGCGTACTTTCGGAATGCCTTTGATTCCCTTTTCCATACGGATCGAGGTCTCAAGCATTTCCCTGGTCGGGCCGCCGCCGCCATCGCCGTAACCGTAGGAGACTAAGATATCGTTATTGATATCCTTATTCTGGTAACGCATCCATCCTCCCATGATCGCATCCGGGTGCAGCATGCCATTATAGGTCGTAAAGTAATCTTTGATCGGCTGGCTCACGCCAAGGGTCGTGATCAGGTGTGTCAGCACCTCTGTCCCGTCGATTCCACGCCACATCATCGTATCGTAAGGCACTTTATTGAACTGGTTCCATGCAAGCTTGGTCGTCATAAAATAATCAATTCCGCACTTTTTCATAATCTGCGGCAATGCCCCGGAGTAACCGAACACATCCGGCAGCCAGAGGATACGGTTGTCCACGCCAAATTCCTCTTTGAAAAAGCGTTTGCCATGCATAAACTGACGAACGAGGGATTCTCCCGATGTCAGGTTGCAGTCTGCCTCGACCCACATACCGCCTTCCGGCTCCCAGCGTTTCTCTTTGATGCGCTGTTTTGCTTTCTCGTACAATTCCGGATAACGCTCCTTTAAAAATGCATATAACTGTGGCTGGCTGGACATGAACTTATAATTCGGGTACTCGTCCATCAGCTTTAACACAGTTGCAAAGCTGCGTCCGACTTTTTCTCTTGTCTGTGCCACAGTCCACCACCACGCAACATCGATATGTGTATGCCCGATACAGGTTGCGATCACATCCTCATACCCTGCCATATCTTCATACAATGCTTTCTGGATATAAGCAGATGCTTCCCGCACACTCCGGTAAAAGTCTTCGGAATACGGGGTTCTTAGATCCAGCAGATTGATCGTCTCATTGAGCACATACTCAATATCCTTGCGGTTCTTGTCATCTGCCTCCATGCGGGAAAACGCTGCAAGCGGAACCCACAGGTCATAATAGAGTTTTTCGATCTCTGCATCGATCTCCTCGATCTGTGTGCGGAGCGCAAATTCCTCATGCATGATCCCGGTATACGCCTGCAGGTCGATGGTCAGTGTCTCTCCTGCCTTTCCGCTTCTTGTGATCAGGCACTCCCTGTGGTTCATATCGATACCCTGATAAACCTCCCCGTTCACAAACACGATAAACTGCGGATTTCTTCCGTCATCCCACTCGTCGATCTGTGAGGAAACGCGGATCCATACACTTTTTCCATCCAGCTCCTCTGGAATGGTATAGGTCGTGCGGAACCAGTAGTGGCGGTCCTTGCCATACCAGTGCATGGTCTTGCAGTCAAAGTTTTCCCAGGCTGCCTCGTCCTTTAATGCATCCTCCGGGTGAATAAAGTTTCCTTCCTTGTACTCCCACTGTGTCAGTGGAAATACCTGTTTTACTTTTAATTTCTTAAGTTCGTTGCAAATTACACCGACTCTTTTGTCTAAGAAATCCATATTTTCCTCCTTGTCTTGTTTTCTTTCTATATTAAGATCGTTTCCAATCTTTATATAAGTTCCATGATGCAGCCCATTAAATTATCTGGCAGCTGCATTAGCATCATGATTCATACTTTAATTTCCCTGTAATATGTACTTTTTCGTTGTTGCTTCTGTAGGATAACAAAACCGTTCTGCTTTTCTCATCCCATACAGACTGCAGTTCCATGTTTTTCCCGCTTTCTGTATGTGCACATAAATCTTCCGGTTTCCCTGGCAGGCGGATCCTCATATTCACCTGAATGTGATCAATTGCCTTCGCCTCAATACTAAGCTGTCCGTTTTCACATGCCATATTTTCAATACGCGCTGCCGTTGCGATAATCCTTACATCTTCTTTTATCTTTTCAAGATCAAACAGCAGCTTTTCCTGCCCGGGTTCTACCAAAACCCGCTCCACGACCGGATATTTATCTTCATACAGATCCACAAACAGACCCTCTTTTGTATAAACCGATCCCGTATCCGATTCCTGCATGGACGCTATCACAATATACGGATCCCTTCTTACCGACAGATAATTGCACATATTCCAGTGATATCCGCCCATCTTAAGTCCTTCCCGGATCCAGTTGCGGTATTTATCTGCGATCGCTTCATTCACGCTTAACAGCGCAGGAACTTCATTCCATACGAGAACATTTCCCTCTCCGATCCGGTAACATCCATTGGCTGGTTCCTTATCCATTCCAAACTCTGCAAAAAGATGTTGTGCAGGCGTGTCGCAGGAAAATTTCTGCCACCATTCCTGTAAATAATTATATGGATCAAAGTCTTTTCCAATATAAAAAAGTGTGCCTCCCTGTTTTACCCATTCCACCAGTTTGTGATGAAATTCTTCACTTTCCGGTTTCATAAATTCATAACTTAAGATCAGATACCGATATTTTCTCAGATATTCCTCATAGCGGACCATGTGATCAAAATAGACCGGCTGTATCGGTAAACCATATTTTAATAATGGCAGTGTCAGACCAAACCAGTCCGGGAATGCGCAGCATTCTTTATACGCATATTCCATTTTTTCCATGGATAAAAGAAGCTGACGTTCTTCTTCCTTTTGAAAAATAAGACGGTTCATCCAATCTTCCATCCCCGACAGATTGATCTTCTGCCCATGATGTTCCACTTGATCCGGGTATGTCCGCTGGTACATACAGCTATCTGCTAAAAATACACCAACCGCATCTTTTTCTGTTTCGCTCTCCTCTTTGGTCATATCTCCCAGTGTCTGTATCATACCTGCCAGAAATGTCGCGTAGGTATCCGGGATATTTTTTGCACCTTCCATATCCTCCGTCGGGATCATTCCCTCCGCAAGACCGACTTTTCTGGGATATCTTCCTTTAAACACCCTGTTTGGCCACGGACACACCTCGTAGTGATCCACATCCGGCCAGAATAAAGCTGCTGTCAGGGTCTTTTTGTATTTATCTGCATACTCTTCCCAGCCATGTTCCGGGTTATCTTCCACCGGATCCTGTAAAAACCATACTTCCTTATCTGTCCCTTTAACCAGTTCCTGCATGATGCCATACTCTAAATACGCCGTCTCAAATGTTCTGCTCTTATAATGGCCCTCATATACGTTTCCTGTGCCGCTCGTCCCCGTCCATACCTGTGCGATAAAACCATCCACCTCATCAACATCCAAAAGACGGCTTTCCGGACTCATGATCTTCCATTGTGCATAATTTACCAGACTGTGCGTCGCCACATAAAAATGGATCTCTTTCCCCGTTTTTCTTCCATACTCTTTGATATTTCTGCTGAGATGTCTGACAAGCCTTCCATATAAATATGCTTTTAATCTGGAACTGCGGTACTTCGCATTGATATTTGTATGGGGCGGCTCCCAATCCACGCCATAATATGCCAGATATTCTTTTTTAAATGCCTCCGAATATCCTCCCGCTTCCCAGAATTCGGGTTCTTCCATATAAATTTCTGTGATCCCTTTATCTATGAGAGCGCATAAGTGTTCCGTCAGATATTGGATAAAGGACCGTGTCGGCACCATATATGGCGTATCGACCCCGTGCAGGATCGGGTTTCCGTTCCGGTCTGTCTGACATTCATCCCAGTGTTCCTTTCCGTCCCACCTGCCGCACAGATATTCTTTATAATTTCCCCAGGCGCACCCAAGCATTAAATGTACCTTATAACCCCGCTCTCTATATTGCTGCATCCGGGATTCTAAAGATTCATTCAGACCATAGACCATTACAAAATCCGTCTGAAGGTCAATCTCTGATGACCACGGTTCTATCTCCTGAAACCCCGTTTTGATTTCTTCTTTTTCTCTTATAAAAGCCATACTTTCACCTGCTCTTTATTCACGCTCGATCCATACCGCGGAATGTGGCAATAACACGGTATCATTCACTGGATTTGTAAATTTCCGGTTTCCTTTTAAATTTCCAATCTCATACGGTGTTGACCGATGATTTACCAAAACCATTCCCGTCTCAAACACACCTGCTTCAATGCCTCTTTCACAGATTCCTGAAACAGGTTTTCCACATACCCCTAACAGATCTTCCAACAATGTACTTCTTGCCTGAATGATCGGATACATTTCTTTATTTCTCTGTTCATATGGTACATGTGGTATATTCTTTGCCACATAAGAAGCACCTAACTGTACTCCGCAGGAAATAACCTTTCCTTTTTCAATTTCCTGCATAACAATACATTTGCCCGCATCGTCTGCATATGCACTAATACATCTGCCTGTCTCATATCTCTGAAATTCACAGCCCTGTGGAATGACAGGCTTTTGATATATGTACGGTGTTTTTTCACATGGGATGCCCTGGATGCCAAAACAGTTTTTACTTAAACCACAGTCTGGTCCATGTAGCACAACTCCTCCATTTGTCACCCATTCCCGGATCATTTTTTCCATGTCTGTGTGTTCTTCTGCAAAATAACAGTCATTGGATGGAACAATCAGCATTTTATAGTCGTTTAATTTATTCTCTAAAATGTCATGATAGCTGATGACATCGGTCTGATACCCAAGATCACAGCATATTTCATACCACCCCAGCATATCCAGCCGGCGGATCTCATTATTTTCCACATCAAACGGTTCATAATCTGACATCTCGGATGGAAAAAGGATTGCGATCTCTTTAAATTTACTTTTTCCCCTTTTTGGAATCACTTCTGCACACCAGGTATTTCCCCTTCTCAGTGAATCTAAAAAGTCATCTTCCATGCGATTTAGCACACCGCCATCATCAAGTCCGTTCATCCCATAGGAAGTGTAGCCATCTACCCCGCACGCGGTCATGGTACCCACAATTTCTTCCGGTGTTAAAAATGCATACAGATCCCGGTAAATATAACGTCCCCAATAGATACCGCCGATACATTCTTTTCCTTCATTCATCACGCGCATCATACTGTGCTGGCAGGAAGTGACATAGGCATCCGGACTCGCATCCGGTCTTGCCGGAACTGTTATGAAATGGCAGGAATCCACATATGGACTGATCGCATACATATCGATCCCCCGCATTGCAGTATCCCACAATTCACTGTAATCCGGATTGTCACTGTCACATTGTTTCTGGCTGTACACATTTAAAAAATATCCCCACTGCGACAGATCCGGACAAAGGAATAATTCCGGGTGGTCTTTTTTGAGGCGTGTCTGCATATCTTTAAAGTACAGCCGCAGTTCTTCTATTTTCCAGGACATGTTATCTTTCCATATCCAGAACTTCTTTGTTCTTTTTCTGATATCCTCTCCGGTATAACAGCTTCCCTCTCCATAAATCACAGAATACCAGTAATCCTCTGGTTTTAACTGCTTAAAATCATCGATATCCAGATCGTACCTCTCATTGAATAACGATATATTGTTTTTATATTTCTC
>ENA-OZUM01000206-OZUM01000206.1-human-gut-metagenome-genome-assembly--contig:-NODE-206-length-19598-cov-8.073735_pt1 | contig 19598 bp, 8 predicted proteins | sample MGYA00243434_ERZ654023 | MGnify/ENA primary metagenome ERZ654023 (study PRJEB26926, sample SAMN06164737) | human gut metagenome | biome: ENVO:00009003; feature: ENVO:2100002; material: ENVO:00002003... | reverse complement strand
CAATATAACTTTATATTAAATAGGGAGTGGATTAAAATTGTTTAACCTTAAAATTAAAAGTATGAATAGAATTAGAGCTGTAATACTGTGATAGGGGTACGAAGGGGATGGAAAAGAAAAGGTGGGAAGATATAGGGATTTTCCCACCTTGATGAAATCTCTTTTTCGACTTACGATTGTGAGTGCGCTTTTAGAGAGTGCAAAGTTAATGATTTTTCTCTTTAAAAGCTAAGTTCATTTAATTTTTTAATTAATAAATTACTAATTTATGAAAAACAAGAGAAAGGCCATATTATTGGTCGGGGCTTTGCTTTGCCTTAATTTGAATATCTTCTCACAGAATATACCATTGAAAATGAATAAAGTGTCAGTGAAAAAAGCTATGACTGAGCTAAAAGAAAAAAGTGGATATTCATTTGTGTATATAGCTGGGGATGTAGATACGAAAAAGATTGTTAATATAGATGCTGAGCAACTGCAAGAAGTTATTGAGCAAATCTTGGAAGGACAAAATGTTTCTTATGAGATAAAAGATAAAAATATCGTTATTCGGAAGAAGGAGGTAGAACAGTCTATATTGAACGAGAAGAAAGAACAAGATATTTCAGGGCTTGTGATGGATGTTATGGGAGAACCTATCGTAGGAGTTAATGTGATGGAAAAGGGGACTACTAATGGTACTATTACTGATATGGATGGTAAGTTTTTACTTAAAGCTCCTGCGAATGCAACTCTTATTATTAGTTTTATCGGTTATAAGACTCTTGCTGTTAATTTGGAAGGGGAAAAGAATGTGAATATAACTCTGAAAGAGGATTTGGAACAATTAGATGAAGTGGTGGTGGTTGGTTATGGAACTCAAAAAAAATCTAGTTTGACAGCATCTGTGGCGACAGTACCTCCAAAAGAACTGAGTAAACAGATGGGGCATTCTGTTGCAGCTGCTTTGCAGGGGAGGGCTCCAGGAGTCGAAATATTGCAAAAGGGGGGAGAAGCTGGGGCAGATATCAAGATACTTGTTCGGGGAGCAGGTACATTTGGTGCTACTGAACCTTTATATGTTATTGATGGCGCATTTTCTAATAATGGGCTAAATTCGTTGAATCCTTCAGATATTGAATCAATAGAAATCCTGAAGGATGGTTCGGCGGCTGCCATTTATGGTTCTCGCGCTGCAAATGGGGTTGTGCTGATAACTACCAAGCATGGTCAAAAAGGTAAAGCAAAAGTTGAAATTTCTGCAAACTATTCTTTGCAGACCCCTTCTAAATACCTTGATTTTCTAGATGCAAATGAGCATCGCGAATATACTAAGCAAATTGTTGCAAATTCAACAAACCAGACTCAAGCTCCAGAAAATATTCATCCTACTAATCCTAATATTAATACCGACTGGCAAGATGCATATCTAAGAAATGCTCCTATGTATAATTTGAATGCTTCAATTTCTGGTGGTGGTGAATATTCAACTTTTAATACAAGTTTGGGGTATTTTGATCAGCAAGGTATTATGGAATTTTCTGGTTTTAAGAAATATAATGCACGTGTCAATGGAACTTTTAAGAAAGGACGTTTGACTGTTAGTGAAACTCTTTCTGCTGCTTTTACAAATAAGGAGCCTCAAGTAAGGATGGTGATGGGGATTCCTACTGTTCCAATGACTGATGTAGAGGGAAGGTATGTATCTGCAGGTAAAGATTATTATGTAAATGAAGGAAAAGTTACTAATCCGTTTGCATCTTATTCCAATACTGTTCGAAGAAATAAAACAGTTAATGTTACTGGTAGTTTGAATATAGGGCTGAATTTATATAAAGGATTGGATTATAAGCTACTACTTGGAGGTGACTATATATCAACAAATAATATATCTCGGTCCATTGCTTTTGACTCCAATTGGGATGAGAATGGTAATGCAGATCCTGATTATAGCAGAACGATTAATTCACTATCTGAAAGCCGTGGACAGCGATTTAGTTATACAATTGATAACATTTTGACTTATAAGAATATGTTTGCTGGTCATACTATTGATGTAATGGTAGGTACAAGTTGGATGAGAGAATACTATAGAACTATGGGGATTGGTTCTGGTTCTACAGATTTGGGTGGTCCTAATATTACTATTTTTAATGGGAAAGGAGATATAACAAGTGAAGAATACAATTCAGCTTTACTCTCCTTTTTTGCTCGCTTGAACTATGACTATAAGGAGCGTTATCTTGTTTCTGCAAGTATTCGTAGTGATAAATCTTCCAAATTTGCTAAAGGAAATAGGGTCGGTTACTTTCCTTCGGTTTCAGTGGGTTGGAATATACATGAAGAGAATTTTTTTAATATAGAATGGATAAGTAAAATGAAGATTAGAGCTAGTTATGGTGAATTAGGAGCTAATTTTATAGATCCATATTCTTTCCTTTCTACGGCTTATGGTCCAATACCTTCTGTATTCGGTGAAAATCAGATTGGTCAAAGTAGTGTGATGAATGGTTATGTAACCAAATTTGCTCAGGAAAATTTGACTTGGGAAAAATCAATATCTAAAAACGTAGCATTGGAAATGGCTTTTCTGAATAATAAAATTTCTTTTACAGCTGAATATTTTTGGAAAGATAATAATGACTTACTTGCTCCATTACTTCCATTAGCATCGTCAGGGCAAACCATTATGACTAATGGGGGGGATTTGCCAGTTTTTAATTCTGCATCTGTTGAAAATAAAGGTTTTGAATTTACGGTAGGTTATCGTAATAATTGGAAGGATTGGAGTTTGGATGTTACTGCCAATATTTCGGCATTAAGAAATAAAGTAAAGAGTTTGGGTGAGGGAGTACAACCCATTAAGGCAGAGGTGATGATGAGTGGTTCTTTTAATGACCGTCCTACTATTACTAAACCGGGCTTGCCTATTGGTACCTTTTGGGGATATGTGGTGGAAGGTTTTGATAATGATGGTAATTTTATTTTTCAGGATAATAATGGTAGTGTGAATGGTGTATTGACAGGAAAGCCGGATGGGAAGATTGATGAGAATGATAAAACGGATATTGGTAATCCTCATCCGGATTTTACTTATGGTTTAAATATAAATGTAGGTTATAAGAATTGGGATTTGACTGCTTTTTTCCAAGGAACGCAAGGTAACGATATTTTTGCTTTAATGAAATATGATTGGTATTTTGGAGGAGCTAATAGTGCTACCCTAAAGGATGCTTTCTATAATTCATGGACTCCGCAAAATCCTAATGCGGAAGCTCCTAAACTGAATAGTAAAAACAGTTCTGGCATAAACTCGCTTCCAAGTACATTCTATGTGGAGGATGGTTCTTATTTCAGATGCAAGAATCTACAAATCGGTTATTCCTTTAATAAGAAATTATTGCAAAAATTCCATATAGAATCATTTAGAATATATGCGGGGGTACAAAATTTATTCACTATCACAAAATATCCCTTGTATGATCCCGAAGTTAGTTCAAACGTGTTGTTTGACAGAGGTGTGGATGGTTTCTGGCAAGCACAGGAAAGTCCTCATGAAGCAACAATGAATTCTAGAGTATATAATCTTGGTGTCAATTTAACTTTCTAAAAACAGAATGAGTATGAAAATAATGTTGCGTAAAATTATAGTTATCATCATCAGTTTTGTAACTATTGGAATGATGGGCTCATGTGAAGATATTTTTAATGATTTGGCGGTGAATCCTAATCAATCAGACGTTAATTCATTTTATACTACACTAGAAAATTGTAATAAGGGAATTCTTGGTATCTATGGGTATATTTCGACTCCTCGTAATTTGGGAGCTTGTGGATTTGGTTTGATGTTGACTCGTAGTGATGAGGGGTGTTCGGTAGCTGATTATGGAGTACCAGGTGCTTATAATGAAGAGTTTACCCCTTCCTATTATTCATTGGTTCAACCTTTTCAGTTAATGTATACAGCTGCTTCCCAAGCTAACCAAATGATTGAAAGTCTTACTGAAATAGAATTCAGCAATAAAGAATTACAGGATGCATATTTGGGGGAGGCTTATTTTCTTCGTGCATTTACACATTTCTTTTTATTCATCAATTATAGGAATATTCCTTTGATTAAAGAATTGCCTAAGGCTCCTAATGAATATAAGCCTCAGGCAACACCTGAAGAGGCTTGGGATTTTATTATAGATGATCTGATCAAAGCTAAAGATTTACTTCCTGACAAGAATTTTTGGGATGCTAAAAATAAAGGACGTGTGACGAAAGCTTCTGCTTATGCACTTTTGGGTAAGTCATATCTTTATAGATCCGGTATTGAACCCAAATATGGAACTTCACAAATAACTTATTATAATGAGGCTGCTGCGGCTTTTGCAGAAATCATTAATGGTAATTGTGGGGACTACAGATTGGTAGATGACTATTCATGGAACTTTGATGTGGCACATGAAAATAATGATGAATCTATTTTTGAAGTACAATTTGTCGGAGTGTTGAATACAGGATTTAACCCAGGATTTGTGGACAGTGGGTTGTTCAATGACGTCCGGTGTAAAATGTGTATAATGAATAGAAGTAGAAATTCGAATAGTTCTGCACAGGTTATGCACAATTGGTTATATGATAAATTTGTAGCGTCAAAAACAGTGACAGGAGAAACTGATCCACGTATGTTTGGTTCGTTTGTTTTTAATGATAATGTATCGGAGATTATACGTCCGAAAGGTATGAAGGTTACTTTTCTTGAAGGGAAGGACTGGGAAGCAGAAATGGGTTCAAAGGAAGGAACATTTGGTGAACAATATGAGTTGGCAATGGGATATAAAATGTGTAGTAGGAAATGGTTGGATTGGACCTTACCTCCGACAGATGATGCTGGTGGGCATTTTTTTAATGGACGTGCACAAGGAGTAAACTGGAGAATGATTCGTTATTCGGATGTTTTGCTGATGTATGCTGAAGCTGTAGTAATGGGAGGGAAAGCCACTGCAAACATAACCCCGTTAGAAGCAATAAACAAAGTACGCGATAGGGTAGGAGTACCTCATGTAACAGAAGCTAATATGAGAACTATTGAAGATGAACGTATTCTAGAACTTACCTATGAAGGCTCCCGATTCTTTGACTTGCTTCGTTGGGGTAAAGTAGTAGAGCGTTTTCGCGAATTGGAAAATACTGATCCTTTGTTTAAAAGGTTTAGCAGGGCTCAATATATGGGGTTTAAGGAAAATAAGAATGAATGGGTTCCATTGCCAATTGATGAAGTAGAGGGTAATCCATATATCACTAAAAATAATCCAGGATGGTAATTAAAAATAGAATAATTATGAAAGTATTTTATTATATTATATGTGCAGCTTGCTTTGTCGGCTGTGTGTCATCTTCCAATGATAAAACGGTGAAAGAGAATGGTAGAACATTGCATAATGGCATTGTGCTGCCCGAGCAATGGCCTCCTAGTATGATTGATGATGGAGTACGTCGCGAAATGTCTTTACCTTATATTTCAAACAAACCGACTGTTATTTCTGTAAATCTAGGACGCCAATTATTCGTTGATGATTTTTTAATTGCAGAAACAGATATGGAGCGTGTTTCCCATAAGGCTATGTTCTATGAGAATAATCCGGTACTTGCTCCGGATAAGGAGTGGGAATACACTTTTGAACGTGCTCCTTATGCTGCTCCTTTCAGTGATGGAATATGGTATGATGAAAGCGAACAAAAATTTAAAATGTGGTATTTGGCTGGTGCCGGATCTATGCACAAACATCGTCAAAGCTTTTATACTTGTTATGCGGAGTCAAAAGATGGGAAGCATTGGGAAAAAGTGAATATGGATATAGTGCCGGGTACGAATATTGTAGATACTTGTGATCGGGATGCAGCTACAGTTTGGCTCGATAAAATGTGTCCAGAACCAGAAAAACGTTTCAAACTCTTCAATGTGGAAAAACATAGTGGAGGATGGAAAATAATTTTAAAATATTCAAAAGATGGTATTCATTGGTCGGAAGGAGTTGCGCAATCAGGACCGGTGGGGGATCGTACCACTGCTTTCTATAATCCGTTTACTCAAAAATGGGCTATTAGTCTACGGCAGGGGAGTAAAGCAGACGGACGCTCTAGAGGCTATTTGGAAAATGAAGATCCAGAGATGGCAGTTAGCGTGGCGCATTCATTGGCTAAAGGAATAAAGGATAAAAATATAGTTTTGTGGTTTACTCCTTCCGATAAGGAACTGCCACATCCTGAATTTCCTGATGTGCGTCCAGCCATTTATAATTTTGATGCTATGCCTTATGAAAGTGTTATGCTAGGGTTCTATGCTATGTGGAAAGGACCAGAGAATGATCTCTGTGGTAAGTTAGGTATTCAGAAAAGAAATGAAATAGGGATGGGATATAGTCGGGATGGTTTTCATTTTTATCGTCCCAGTTATGAACCTGTTATGGGAGTAAATGAAACGGAAGGGGCATGGAATTGGGGAAATATGCAGTCTGTTATTGGCGTACCTCTCATTGTTGGTGATTCTTTGTATTTGTATTCTAGTGGAAGAATGAAGAATAAAGTGATGTGGGATGGATTTACTTCTACTGGGTTGGCAACTTTACGTCGTGATGGGTTCGTTTCCATGCATACAGACACAGAAGGGGTACTTGTTACCGAGAAAATAAAGTTTGATGGTAATCATTTTTTTGTGAATGCACAAGCAAAGGATTTGCAGGTGGAGATAATGGATGAAAATGGTAATGTGATTACGGGATTTTCCAGAGAGGATTGTAAGGAAATGAATGATTTGAACAGTACTAAACAATTGGTAACTTGGAAATCAGGTAAAAAACTTGCTGCTCTTTCAGGCAAGATAGTTAAAGTGAAGTTTTATGTTACTTGTGGCGATTTATATGCTTTTTGGATTTCTCCATGGGACACAGGAGAAAGTAGGGGATATACAGGTGGTGGTGGTCCGGGACTCAATCCTTGTGGAATCGATATTAAATAACTGATATGTGTAAAACATAGTTGTGTTACGTCGTGTATTTTGTTGGTGGCTGCTTCATGAGAATGAAGCAGTCATTTTTTGTATTACAGATAAATTTTGCTTGGTTGAGCTAAGTCAATATTTAAGTATGAGGAAAATGTAGACATAAAAAAAGGAGCAACGCCTTGCTCCAACCTTTGTTAACCTTAAATCTAATACTATGAAAAACACGTTGCAAAGGTACGTGTTTTAGTGGATTTTGCAAATAAAACAACTAAAAAAATATGTTTTCTAACACGTTTTAATACTTTTGTCCTATTTGTTAAGGATGAGGATTTTTTTATTTACTTGTATTTTGTCTTTTTTACATATAAAACCGTATATTTGTTGCCACTTTTGCAAAAGGATAAAAACGAATGGTTTCAGTAGATAATTTGAAAGTAGAGTTTGGAGTAACGCCTCTGTTTGAGGATGTGTCATACGTTATCAATAAGAGAGATCGTATTGCGCTGGTCGGGAAGAATGGGGCCGGTAAGTCTACTATGCTTAAGATATTGGCAGGAATACAGGCGCCTACTTCAGGTAGTGTTTCTGTTCCGCGTGATGTGACGATAGGCTATCTGCCTCAAGTCATGATTCTGAGTGATAAACATACTGTGATGGAAGAGGCGGAGATGGCTTTTGAACATATCTTTGACTTGCAGGCTAGTATTGAGAGAATGAATCAGGAGTTGGCGGATAGAACAGATTATGATTCAGAAAACTATCATAAACTGATTGAGAAATTCACCCATGACAATGAACGCTTTTTGATGATGGGAGGTACCAATTATACGGCTGAGATAGAACGTACATTGATGGGGTTGGGATTTAGCCGGGAGGATTTTAACCGTCCTACATCTGAGTTCAGTGGTGGATGGCGTATGCGTATAGAGTTGGCCAAGTTGCTGTTGCGACGGCCCGATGTGTTGCTGTTGGACGAGCCTACCAATCATCTGGATATAGAAAGCATTCAATGGTTGGAAAACTTTTTGAAGACAAGTGCGGGAGCCGTTGTATTGGTGAGTCACGACCGCGCATTTATTAATAATGTGACCAATCGTACGATTGAAATCTCTTGCGGGCATATCTATGATTATAAAGTGGCTTACGATGAGTTTGTGGTATTGCGCAAAGAGCGTCGTGAGCAGCAATTGCGTGCATACGAGAACCAGCAGAAGCAAATTCAGGATACGGAAGATTTCATAGAGCGTTTCCGTTATAAGGCTACCAAGGCTGTCCAGGTGCAGAGCCGCATCAAGCAATTGGAAAAAATAGTTCCTATTGAAATTGATGATGAAGATAATTCAGCCTTACGGTTGAAGTTTCCGCCTGCCATGCGTTCCGGCAATTATCCGGTCATTTGTGACGGGGTGAAGAAAGTATACGGCAGTCATCTTGTTTTCCACGATGTGACTTTGACTATTAATAGAGGTGAGAAGGTGGCTTTTGTCGGAAAGAACGGGGAAGGTAAGTCCACTTTGGTGAAATGTATAATGGACGAAATCCCATACGAAGGTAAACTGACCATCGGGCACAACGTACAGATTGGTTATTTTGCTCAGAATCAGGCTCAGATGCTGGATGAAAATCTGAGTGTTTTTGATACGATTGATTATGTGGCAAAAGGGGATATTCGTTTAAAAATTCGTGATATTCTGGGAGCATTCATGTTTGGAGGCGAGGCTTCTGATAAAAAAGTAAAGGTACTGTCGGGTGGGGAGCGGAGTCGTCTTGCCATGATAAAACTTTTGTTAGAACCGGTGAATTTCCTTATTTTGGACGAACCTACCAACCATCTGGATATGCGCTCAAAGGATGTATTGAAAGAAGCTATCAAGGAATTTGATGGAACGGTGATTGTTGTTTCTCATGACCGTGAGTTCTTGGATGGACTGGTGACCAAAGTTTATGAATTTGGAGGTGGAGTAGTAAAAGAACACATTGGCGGCATTTATGATTTTTTACAGAAAAAGAAAATAGAGAGTCTGAATGAGTTGCAGCTTTCGGCTTCTCCTACTGTGTCTGCCACTAAAAAGGAAGAACCCGAAACGGTCAGTGAGAACAAATTATCTTATGAGGCGCAAAAGGAATTGAATAAGAAAATTCGCAAATTGGAGAAACGAATTGCGGATTGTGAACAAAAAATAGAAAAGCTGGAAACTGAGATTAGCGGGGTGGAAGCCGATATGGCTACTCCCGAAGGTGCATCGGATATGGCTTTGTATGAAAAGCATCAGAAACTGAAAAAGGACTTGGATCAGACGGTAGAAGAATGGGAGGCCGTTTCTATGGAATTAGAAGAGATGCAGGGAAGTTAATATGTATCATATATATAGAACAAATGAAAGCAAAACATTATTTACCAATGGCTGTATTGGCTCTGGCAGTAGCTGCCGGATGCGACAGTAAAAAGGAAGCCGTCATGACTTCGGGTATAGACTTGACAAATTTGGACACTACGGCTGTTCAAGGAGCTGATTTTTATCAGTATGCTTGTGGCGGATGGATGAAGAAACACCCTCTGACCAATGAATATTCCCGTTTTGGCTCATTCGATATGCTTGCCGAAAATAACCGGGAACAACTGAAAGGATTGATTGTGGATATTGCTGCCGGACAGAATGCGCAAGGTACAATAGGTCAGAAAATAGGGGATATCTATAATCTGGCTATGGATAGTGTGAAACTGAATGCGGATGGAGTAACTCCTATTCAAGCTGATTTGGAAAAGATTGCTTCAGTGAAGGATAAATCGGAAATAGTTCCTTTGATGGCGGAACTGGCTCATAGCGGTGTATTCCCTTATTTCAGTTTCTATGTGGGTGCCGATATCATGGACAGCAAGAGCAATTTGTTTCAATTGTATCAAGGGGGTATCAGTCTGGGCGAAAGAGAATATTATTTGGACAATGATGATGTGACTACCAATATCCGTAATAAGTATAAAGAACATATTGTAAAGATGTTCCAATTGGCTGGTTTTGATGAGGCTGCCGCTAAAAAGAAAATGGAGGCTGTAATGGATATCGAAACCCGTATTGCAAAAGCTTCTTTCAGTGCGGTGGAACAGCGTAACCCTGCGGCCAATTATCATAAAATGTCTTTGGATGAATTAAAGAAAGAGATTCCGGGCATTGACTGGGATGCTTTCTTGAATGGTATAGGCGTGAAAGGGGTGACTGAACTGAGTGTTTCTCAAGTGGAGCCGATTAAAGAGGTTGAGAAAATTATCAATAGCTTGCCGGTTGAAAATCAGATCGCTTATATGCAATGGAATCTGATAGACAGGGCTGCCGGTTACTTGAGTGATGATTTGGTAGCACAAAACTTTGATTTTTATGGAAAAACACTATCCGGTAAACAGGCTAACCAACCTCGTTGGAAGCGTGCCGTAAGTACTGTGAATGGGGTACTGGGTGAAGCGGTAGGTCAGATGTATGTGGAGAAATATTTTCCGGCAGCCGCAAAAGAACGTATGGTGCAGTTGGTAAAGAATCTGCAGACCGCATTGGGAGAACGTATCCGGAATTTGGAATGGATGGGTGACAGCACAAAGATTAAAGCTATTGAGAAGTTGAATTCTTTTTATGTAAAGGTAGGCTATCCTGATAAGTGGAGGGATTATACCGGTTTGAATATTGAAAAAGATTCTTATTGGGCCAATGTGAAGCGTGCTACAGAATTCGAACTGGATTATATGTTGTCCAAGGCAGGCAAGCCGGTTGACAGAGATGAATGGGGAATGACTCCGCAGACTGTCAATGCATATTATAATCCGACCACGAATGAGATTTGTTTTCCGGCAGGTATTCTTCAATATCCGTTTTTTGACATGAATGCTGATGATGCATTTAATTATGGAGCTATTGGCGTGGTTATCGGTCATGAAATGACTCATGGATTCGATGATCAGGGACGTCAGTTCGATAAGGATGGTAATTTGAAAGATTGGTGGACAGCCGAAGATGCCAAACGTTTTGAAGAACGTGCTCAGGTAATGGTGAATTTCTTTGATAGCATTCAGGTTTTGCCGGGACTCAATGCCAACGGTTCTTTGACTTTAGGTGAGAATATAGCCGACCATGGTGGTTTGCAGGTTTCTTTCCAAGCGTTCAAGAATGCGACAAAAGATGCTCCGCTACCAGTAGAAGACGGATTTACTCCGGAACAGCGCTTCTTCTTGTCATACGCCGGAGTGTGGGCTGGCAATATCCGCGACGAGCAGATTCGTTTGCAAACAAAGTCTGATCCACATTCATTGGGCAGATGGCGTGTGAACGGAGCACTCCCTCAAATTGGTGCATGGTATGATGCTTTTGGCATTAAAGAGGGGGATCCTATGTATTTGGCTCCTGAAAAACGTGTCTCTATTTGGTAAGCTTTATACATAAAAGATAATAAAAAGCATGGTAATTGCTGATAATTTGGCATTTACCATGCTTTCTTTTTGGAATTTACATGATAAACACCTATTTTTGTGCCCGATGAAACGGAGACGATATATAGCATGGGTATTAATGTTGGTCAGCATAATCATGTTGACTGCATCTGTTCTGCCTCATCATCATCACCGGGAAATCCTTTGCTTGCAGCATGATATGACTTTGTGCGGCTGTCAATGTTCTGTACAGCATCAGCAGCATAATAGTTCCGATGAGAATCATACATGTAATGCCGGATGCGTGACCAAGTTTAAAAGTGTAACTCCGGATCGGGCTCAGGACAGTGTTTCTCCTGATTATTCGTTTTGTTTGTTGCTATATACGGTAACGGATGTATTGGCGCTTTCATTGCAGTTGACAGAACACAACACATTACCTTATAATTACTATTTAGAAAAACTGCATTCTACGTGTCTTCCCCACGTAAAAGGGTTGCGTGCTCCTCCTTGCGATGTTCTTGCTTAACAGATAGAAAGTTTATCTTTTTATCCGCAACTTTGTTGCATTTTCTTTACGCTAATTTTGTATTTAATAAAAAAGTAAGAACAAATTATATCATCATGAAGAAACTTATCTTTATGGGAGTCTTGGGATTATTTCTTTTAGGCTCTTGCAACAGTAAATCGGAACATGACCATGAGGGGCATAGTCATGAAACGGAAAAAGCACATAATCATGATTATGAAGGCCATGATCACGAGCATGAGGAACACGATCATGCGAGTGAAAACCACGAAGGACATAACCACGAGGCAGAGATGGCAGCCGGACATTCCGATGAGATAATCCTGGCTCCGGAAAAAGCGAAAGCAGCTGGAGTAGAATCGGAAATAATCCAGCCTAAATCATTCCGTCAGGTAATAACGACCAGCGGACAGGTACAGGCGGCACAAGGTGATGAAAGCGTAGTAGTTGCCAATGTAGCCGGTGTGGTTTCTTTCCGCCATCCGGTAACGGACGGTATGAGTGTGAGCAAGGGGGCTCCCATTCTGAATATCTCTGCTGAGAATATGCCGGACGGAGACCCTGTAAAACGTACCCGTATCGCATATGAAACCGCCAAAAAAGAATATGAACGTGCCGCCAAGTTGGTAAAAAGTCAGATAATATCACAGAAAGATTTCAATGCCATTAAGGAGAGTTATGAAAATGCATTATTGGCATACGAGGCTATTTCAAAGAACCAGACCAAGACAGGTGTGTCCGTTACAGCTCCTTTAGGTGGCTATATCAAGAATTGTCTGGTGAAGGAAGGTGATTATGTGTCGGTAGGCCAGCCTTTGGTGAGTATCACTCAGAACCGTCGTCTGTTCCTTCGTGCAGATGTTTCCGAGAAATATTATGGTTATCTGCATAGCATCCAGTCGGCAAACTTCAAGACTCCATACGATAATAAGGTATATGAGTTGGGTGAGTTGAAAGGGCATCTGCTTTCTTATGGTAAAGCATCCGGTGGTACTTCTTTCTATGTACCTGTTACTTTCGAATTTGATAATCGGGGAGATGTGATTCCCGGTTCGTATGTGGAGGTGTATCTGCTCTCGTCGGAAATGCCCGATGTGCTGGCCTTACCTGTTACAGCATTGACCGAAGAACAGGGCTTGTATTTTATTTATCTGCAATTGGATGAAGAAGGGTATAAGAAACAGGAAGTGACTTTGGGGGCTAGTGACGGAAAGGAAGTTCAGATTCTTACGGGGTTAAAAGCCGGTGACCGTGTGGTAACAAAAGGAGCCTATCAGGTGAAATTAGCATCGGCCAGCAATGCGATTCCGGCTCATAGTCATGAACATTAATCAAGCCGCCCTATGCTAAATAAAATTATACATTTTTCCCTTCAAAACCGTATATTGGTTCTGGTGGCGTCGGTTTTGCTGCTTATTGGCGGTACTTACACGGCTTTTCATACGGAAGTCGATGTGTTCCCCGATTTGAATGCGCCGACTGTAGTGATTATGACTGAAGCGAATGGTATGGCTGCCGAAGAGGTGGAACAATTGGTAACCTTCCCTGTAGAAACTGCTGTGAATGGTGCGACCAATGTGCGCCGGGTGCGTTCATCTTCCACCAATGGCTTTTCCGTTGTGTGGGTGGAATTTGAATGGGATACTGATATCTATCTGGCCCGTCAGATTGTTAGTGAGAAATTGTCCTTGGTCAGCGAGGAATTGCCCGAGAATGTAGGTAAACCTACCATGGGACCTCAATCCTCTATTTTAGGTGAATTGCTGATTATCGGTCTGACTTCGGATACTACTTCCATGCTCGATCTCCGTACACTGGCAGACTGGACTATCCGTCCGCGCCTGCTTTCTACGGGAGGTGTGGCACAGGTTGCCGTGCTAGGAGGTGATATCAAGGAATATCAGGTGTTGCTTGACCCTGCCCGCATGAAACATTACAATGTTACGTTGGCAGAGGTGATGAACGTTACCCGTAACATGAATCAGAATGCCAATGGCGGAGTGATTTATGAATATGGAAACGAATATATTGTTCGTGGGGTGCTTTCCAGCCATGATGTGGCTCAGTTGTCACGTTCCGTCATTAAGACGGTGGAAGGGGTGCCCGTTACATTGGAGGATATTGCCGATGTGAAGATCGGTTCGCAGGAACCAAAACTAGGTACTGCTTCGGAGAGAGGAAAACCTGCCGTACTGCTGACCGTTACCAAACAACCCAAGACTGGGACTATTGAACTGACAGAGCAATTAGAAGCCGCATTGAAGGATTTGCAGAAGAATCTTCCGGCTGATGTGCACGTTTCTACAGATATTTTCCGTCAGAGCCGTTTTATTGAAAGTTCTATCGGCAATGTGAAGGATTCGTTGTATGAAGGTGCTATTTTTGTGGTGATTGTTCTCTTCCTGTTCCTTGCCAATGTACGTACCACGGTTATTTCATTGGTAACTCTTCCGTTGTCATTGATTGTTTCTATATTGACTCTTCACTATATGGGGCTCACCATCAATACCATGAGTTTGGGTGGTATGGCTATTGCCATTGGTTCGTTGGTGGATGATGCTATTGTGGATGTGGAAAATGTATGGAAACATCTGCGCGAGAACCGCTTGTTGCCCGAAGGGGAACGTAAAAGCGTGATTGAAGTCGTGTTCAATGCTTCGAAAGAAGTGCGTATGCCTATCTTGAACTCTACCTTGATTATTGTAGTCAGCTTTGTTCCTTTGTTCTTCCTGATAGGAATGGAAGGTCGTATGCTGGTTCCGCTGGGCATTGCCTTTATTGTGGCGTTGTTTGCTTCTACGGTAGTGGCTTTGACACTGACTCCGGTACTGTGCAGCTATCTGTTAGGTAATAATAAAAGTAAAGGATTACCCAAAGAGGCATTTGTAGCCGTATGGATGAAAAAGCATTACCGCAATACCTTGTTATGGTCCTTGAATCATAAATCCGTAGTATTGGGTTTTACAGGTGGACTGTTTGCGGTGGCATTGGTTATGTTTTTTGCATTAGGACGTAGTTTTCTGCCATCTTTCAATGAAGGTTCGTTCACCATTAATATCAGTTCATTGCCGGGAATTTCTTTGGCAGAATCGGACAAAATGGGACACCGTGCGGAAGAGTTGCTGATGTCTATTCCCGAAATACAGACTGTAGCCCGTAAAACGGGACGTGCCGAACTGGATGAGCATGCACTAGGGGTTAACGTGAGTGAAATTGAGGCTCCGTTTGAATTGAAAGACCGTTCCCGTCAGGAACTGGTAGCCGATGTGCGTGCCAAGTTATCTACCATTACCGGTGCGAATATCGAAATAGGCCAGCCTATCAGCCACCGCATCGATGCTATGCTTTCGGGTACCAAGGCCAACATTGCCATCAAACTGTTTGGTAACGATTTGAACAAGATGTTTGCCATCGGTAATCAGATAAAGGATGCTATCAGTAGCGTGGAGGGTATTGCCGACTTGAATGTGGAACAACAAATCGAACGTCCGCAGCTCAAGATTGTTCCCAAACGCGAGATGCTTGCCAAATTCGGTATTTCCTTGCCGGACTTTGCCGAATTTGTATCTGTAAACATGGCGGGTGAAGTTGTTTCGCAGGTATATGAAGAAGGCAAAGCGTTTAATCTTATTGTCCGTACCAAGGACGAGGTGCGTGATGAGATGGAGAAAGTGCGTAACCTGATGATTGATACCGGTGACGGTCAGAAAATCCCTGTCAACTATGTAGCCGATGTGATTTCTGCCATGGGACCGAATACCATCAGCCGTGAGAACGTGAAGCGTAAGATTGTGATTTCAGCCAATACCAGCGGCCGTGATTTGCGCAGCGTGGTGAATGATATACAGGAACGGATTGATGCGCAAATCAAGCTTCCCGAAGGATATCATGTGGAATATGGCGGTCAGTTTGAAAGCGAGCAGGCGGCCAGCCGTACGCTGATGCTTACTTCGTTTATGAGTATCGTGGTTATCTTCCTGTTGCTTTACACCCAGTTTAAGAATGCAGCCCAAAGTGGAGTCATTTTGTTGAATTTACCTTTGGCGTTGATTGGAGGGGTATTTGCATTGATGATAACAACGGGTGAGATAAGCATTCCGGCTATTATCGGTTTTATCTCGTTGTTTGGTATTGCTACCCGTAATGGTATGTTGTTGATAAGTCATTACAATACGTTGCGCGAAGAAGGTATGGATTTGAAAGAAAGCATTCTTCACGGTTCGTTAGACCGTTTGAACCCTATCCTGATGACTGCATTGTCTTCCGCGTTGGCTTTGATACCTTTGGCGTTCCGTGGCGATTTGCCGGGTAATGAGATACAAAGTCCGATGGCGAAAGTTATTCTGGGAGGTCTTTTGACATCGACTTTCTTGAACGCTTTCATTATTCCGATTGTTTATGAACTGATGAATCGAAAGAAGAAATAATAGAAATATATGAAACGAATCTTATTTATAATAGCCTTCTGCTCTCCCTTGCTGGCGCAGGCCCAGAGTATTGAGCACATTTTGAAAAGCATCGAGCAGAATAATAAAGAGCTCAAGGCGCAGAAACATGCAGCCGATGCAACCAAGATGGAAAACCGGACAAACAACAACTTGCCTGACCCTACAGTGAGCTACAGTTCTTTTTACAGTAATGGTGCCGAAGGGGGGCACGGTACGGAACTTGTCGCTTCACAAGGTTTTGATTTCCCTACTCAGTATATTGTCCGCAATCGGCAGGCTACTTTGCAGAACGAAGCGGTGGACAAGCAACAACAGGCTGCTCGCCGAGATATTCTGCTGAATGCGAAGAATCTCTGTCTAGACCTTATTCTGTTGAATCAGGAAAAAACATTGATGGATATCCGTATGAAAAATGCAGATGAATTACAGGCACTTTATGAAAAGCGTCTGACTACCGGTGATGCGAACATATTGGAAGTCAATAAAATCAAAATGGAACGTATGAATGTGCAGACGGAAGTTGCCCAAAACAGCGCAGCCCACCGCACTGCCTTGCAATCTCTGCTTGCCATGAACGGCAACATGCCTTTAGAATTTGCTGAAACCACATACCCTGCCATACAGGAAATCAATGATTACAATGTCATGCGGGATGAAGTGATGGCATCAGACCTTGACTTGCAGGCCGCCGTCGCCACTGCCCGTGCCGCCGAGAAGCAGGTTTCGGTAGACCGTCAAGGATGGTTGCCGAAACTGGAAGCCGGTTTTCGCCGTAATACGGATGATGCGGTTTCGATGAATGGTTTTGTGGTAGGGGGCTCCTTGCCTTTGTTTCAGAATCGTAAAAAGGTAAAGATAGCCAAGGCACAGGCTATCAGCGCACAATTGATGCAAGAAAATGCTAAAGATCAGGTTGAAGCTTCTCTGATGTCTCTCTTCAATGAGATGCAGCAGTTGAAGGATGCCATGAATGCGTATGATGTTCCTTTGATGTACCGTTCGCTGGATTTATTGAAGCAAGCATTGACCGAGGGACAAATTTCATTGATTGAATATTTTGTGGAAACGGAAAATATTTATAAGAATCTCCAGGCGTATATGCAGATTGAGAATCAATACCAGAAGGTGATGGCGAACATTTACAAGAATAATCTGTAAAGCTGACAGTCTGTTCTTTTAACGCAGATAGGGTAAAAACGGATGGCAGGATGGTACGGATAGTCAACAAACTATATCCGTGTTATCCTGCTTTTTCATTTAAAAAAGCAGACTGTCGCTGTCAAAAATGTACCGAAGCGGATTGTGTTTTTTTTTGTCCGTAATCTTCCGGCTGATCAATGTTGCCGATAAGGTTTCTATTTCCTCCAGTCTCACATTATATCCGTCCGCCAGATGGTCTGTCAGCTGGTTTCCCAGGTTGGCTGAATCGTCCTATGATGATACTCTCCTTAAAGCCGAAGTACTTTGGCTAGAAATTCGAAGAATGCCGGTTACGTCCTTTTTTTGATTCTTAATAAAAGCTGGAAACGATTGTCGTTCAGAATGGCATAAAAAATGTGCCGGAAGAATTGGGCTACCTTTTATGACAGAGTGACTTCCGACACATTTTTTCTTGTTTATTTCTATTTATTTCTTTTTTTTCTTGGCTTCTTTCGCCCATTCTTTCGCTCCCTGCTCTTTCAGTTTCGCGGTGAAAGCCTTTGCTTTTTCCATGCTTGCGTTTTCGTCTTCGGGTGAAGCGTATGCATGTTTGTAACCTTTGGTCACGTTCCATTCACCTCGTGTGAAGTCCGGGAAGGCTACTGCCGCACAGCCGTTGTCCATAGAGATAGCTCCCAGTTCGGCCAGACAGCACCATTCGGCCAAGTCATATACATCCATGTCCAAAGGCAGTCCGTTTTGCAGACAATATACCAGACGGCTATCCATGATGAAGTCCATACCACCGTGGCCGCCGACTTCTTTTGCCATTTCACCATATTTCTTTAAAATAGGATGCTGGTATTTCTCAATAAGCGCTTCCATTTCTGCCTGGGGTAAGAATCCGTGAGAGTTCAAATCGTCTACTTTGGGTTGCACGCCCGATGCGGTCAGTTGTGCTGCATCCAAAGCATATCCTTCAACGGGATATTTATTGGCAAACCCTTTGCTTCCTGTCAGTTGGTACAAGCGGTTGTAAGGTTGGGGAGTCATTACATTATGTTGGATTTCAATAACTTTCCCATTTGCTGTGCGAAGCAGGGTGGTGGTATGGTCTCCGTTGCGGAATTCTTTACATTCTTCGCCGGTTCTCTTCTCCACTAAATCTTTACCAACAACAGATTTGGTGTCCATAGCTACTAAAGTGGTTATACGGTCACCACGATGGATATCCAATGCTTGTGCTACAGGACCCAAGCCGTGAGTGGCATATACATCACCCCGGTGTTTCATGTTATAATCTAAACGCCATCCTAGTTTGTCTTCTTTGCCGTTTTTCCAATAATGATCCCAGAACGGGCTTAAATTGTGAATGTAGGCTCCTTGGGCACGGATTATTTCGCCAAATACACCTTGTTGTGCCATATTCAGTGTATTCATCTCAAACCAGTCATAGCAACAGTTCTCAAGAATCATGCAATGCTTGCGGTTTTTTTCACTCAGGTTGATTAAATCCCAGCATTCTTGCAGGTTCATGGCCGAGGGAACTTCAATAGCTACATTTTTACCGTTTTCCAATGCGCATTTTGCTACGGGGAAATGATGCAACCAGTCTGCGGCGATATAAACTAAATCTATGTCTGTACGTTTACATAATTCTTCATATCCCTTTTCTCCGGAATAAATGGCAGCTTTCGGCATAGATGCTTTCTTTAGGATATCCTGACATTTTTCTGCACGAGATGCTTCATAATCACAAAGTGCCACAATTTGTGTGCCGGGAATATAAGTGAAGCGCTCTACGGCTCCGGGACCTCGCATTCCCAATCCGACAAATCCTACGCGGACTACTTCCATTTTCGGGATGGTTAAGCCTAATACACTTTTCTGGCCGGACGGACGTTCAGGAGTGTCAATCACAATGGTTCCTTTGTCCCATTTCCAGGAATCTCCTGAACTTACGGTTTGTGCTGTCGTGGTTTGTGGTAAACACATGCATAGGGTTGTACCCATACATAAGCTTATCATCAATGATTTAAAGGTTCTCATACTGTCTCTTATACACATCTCCGAGCCCACGAGACCGAGGCTGATCTC
>ENA-OZUM01000178-OZUM01000178.1-human-gut-metagenome-genome-assembly--contig:-NODE-178-length-22194-cov-6.678712_pt1 | contig 22194 bp, 37 predicted proteins | sample MGYA00243434_ERZ654023 | MGnify/ENA primary metagenome ERZ654023 (study PRJEB26926, sample SAMN06164737) | human gut metagenome | biome: ENVO:00009003; feature: ENVO:2100002; material: ENVO:00002003... | reverse complement strand
TGTGTATAAGAGACAGCCCCAGTCACTTACTTATGTAAGTGACTGGGGATTCACTCGCTTGTCGCCTTCCTGCAACTCGAATTATTTAGAGTATATCCATTTATTATCTTTCTGCGCACTTTCCGGTGCGCAGATATCTGGAGCATTTGATGATCAAGTTATCTGAAAAAGGCGTGTTTCTCGCCAGTAATAACGAAATAATTGCCGAAGAACATTTCACCGGCGAAATTAAAAAAGAAGAAGCCAAAAAAGGCACTATTGCCTGGTCTATTCTCTCTTCTCATAATACGTCCGGAAATATGGATAAACTTAAAATTAAGTTTGATTCATTAGCCTCTCACGATATTACCTTTGTTGGTATTGTACAGACCGCTAAAGCGTCCGGTATGGAACGTTTCCCGCTGCCGTATGTGCTGACCAACTGCCATAACTCACTCTGCGCCGTCGGCGGCACCATTAACGGCGATGACCATATTTTTGGTTTATCGGCGGCCCAGCGTTATGGCGGTATTTTTGTGCCACCGCATATTGCGGTCATCCATCAATATATGCGTGAAATGATGGCTGGCGGCGGCAAAATGATCCTCGGATCAGACAGCCACACCCGTTACGGCGCATTAGGGACAATGGCAGTCGGTGAGGGCGGCGGCGAGCTGGTAAAACAACTGCTTAATGACACCTGGGATATCGACTATCCGGGCGTGGTTGCGGTGCATCTGACCGGAAAACCTGCACCGTATGTGGGGCCGCAGGATGTGGCGCTGGCTATCATCGGTGCCGTGTTCAAAAACGGTTACGTCAAAAACAAAGTGATGGAGTTCGTAGGTCCCGGTGTTGCAGCGCTCTCTACCGATTTCCGTAACAGCGTTGACGTGATGACCACTGAAACGACCTGTTTAAGTTCTGTCTGGCAAACCGATGAAGAAGTCCATAACTGGCTGGCGCTGCACGGTCGCGGCCAGGATTACTGCCAACTTAACCCTCAACCAATGGCGTACTACGATGGCTGCATCAGCGTTGATTTAAGCGCCATCAAACCAATGATTGCGCTGCCATTCCACCCGAGCAACGTGTATGAAATCGACACGCTGAACCAGAACCTGACCGACATTCTGCGTGAGATTGAAATTGAGTCCGAACGCGTGGCGCACGGTAAAGCCAAACTCTCGCTGCTGGATAAAGTGGAAAATGGTCGCCTGAAAGTGCAGCAGGGGATTATCGCGGGCTGTTCTGGCGGTAACTATGAAAACGTCATCGCGGCGGCGAATGCGCTGCGCGGTCAATCCTGCGGCAATGACACCTTCTCGTTAGCGGTTTACCCGTCATCACAGCCGGTGTTTATGGATCTCGCCAAAAAAGGTGTGGTCGCAGATTTGATTGGCGCAGGCGCAATCATCAGAACCGCGTTCTGCGGCCCATGCTTTGGCGCGGGCGATACGCCAATCAACAACGGTTTGAGTATTCGCCACACCACGCGTAACTTCCCGAACCGCGAAGGCTCTAAGCCAGCTAATGGGCAGATGTCAGCGGTGGCGTTGATGGACGCTCGTTCTATCGCTGCGACTGCGGCAAACGGTGGCTATTTAACCTCTGCCAGCGAACTCGATTGCTGGGACAACGTGCCGGAGTACGCCTTCGATGTAACGCCGTATAAAAATCGCGTCTATCAAGGCTTTGTGAAAGGGGCGACCCAGCAACCGCTGATTTACGGACCGAACATTAAAGACTGGCCGGAATTGGGTGCGCTGACTGACAATATCGTCCTCAAAGTGTGCTCGAAGATCCTCGACGAAGTGACCACCACCGACGAACTGATTCCTTCCGGTGAAACCTCTTCTTATCGTTCAAATCCGATTGGTCTGGCGGAGTTTACCCTGTCACGCCGCGATCCAGGTTATGTTGGCAGAAGTAAAGCGACTGCTGAGCTGGAAAATCAGCGTCTGGCGGGGAATGTCAGCGAGATGGCAGAGGTGTTTGCGCGCATTAAGCAGATTGCTGGTCAGGAACATGTTGATCCGCTGCAAACTGAAATTGGCAGCATGGTCTATGCGGTGAAACCAGGCGATGGTTCTGCGCGTGAACAGGCGGCGAGTTGTCAGCGTGTGATTGGCGGTCTGGCGAATATTGCCGAGGAGTACGCGACTAAACGCTATCGTTCTAACGTCATCAACTGGGGGATGTTACCGCTGCAGATGGCGGAAGCGCCAACCTTTGAAGTGGGGGATTACATTTACATCCCTGGCATTAAAGCGGCGCTGGATAATCCTGGAACGACGTTTAAAGGTTATGTGATCCATGAAGATGCACCGGTAACGGAAATCACGCTCTATATGGAAAGTCTGACTGCCGAAGAACGCGAGATTATCAAGGCGGGTAGTTTGATTAACTTCAATAAAAACCGTCAGATGTAAAAAGCGCCATGTGAATGTAGGTCGCATCCGGCACTTATTGTCGGATGCGATGCTGGCGCATCTTATCCGACCGACAAATCGTATCGAACTGTAGGCCGGATAAGGCGTTTACGCCGCATCCGGCACATAGTTAACAGCGCTCCTACTTCTTCGCCTCTGCAACCACTTTGCTACCCACGCCGCGGTTATTGTATTCCCACATGCGGTTGTAGTTAGTGTCATTCAGATTGCGTTGTACTTTGTCGTTATCATCAACGCTGCCGGTGTTACCCGCAAACGGGCGATTAGAGATCACCGCATCAGCCCACGGTTTGGCTGTGTTAAAACCTTCGTTGATGGCGCTATCACGGATCACTACCTGACCGTTGGTATTGGCATCAACATCCAGCGAGCGGCCCAGTTGCGCCACGCCATCACCGGAAGCATTGAAACGGCTGTTTACGGCGAGGAAACCGTAGTAAATGTTGGACAGCGTAGCCGGTGCAAACACATACGCTTCTTGCTGGGTACGGGAGTTCACCACGCGGAATTCGGTGTTATCGAACACCACTGCGCCGCGACCAGAAACGATATCCACATCCCCTTCAATATAGCTGTTGGTCACCAGCGTACGCGGCTGGCGATTCGTTTCCAGACGGTTCTGCACACCGCTGTTGGTGACAAAGAAGGTGTTCTGACGACCGAGAATGTTGACGTTATTGATCTGCACTTTGTCGCCATCAGTACGCAGTGCCACCGCCGGATGGTTACCCGCATCTACGCTATCGCCCAGCGTGTTTTCGATGGTCAGGTTTTGCAGTTGCAGGCCATTGTTTTGTGACCAGAAGACCGCAGAGCAGAGAACACCGATACTGTCGCTGCGTTTACTCTGGCAGCTATCGTACATATACCACGCCGGTTTACCTGGCATATATTTGCCGCGCGGGTTGACGTCGTGACGCCAGTCGGCAGGGCTCATGCCACCATCAAGGGAAAGCCCAATCTTCACATCAATCGGTTTTTCACCTGTACCGTACAGAGTAATTCCACCCGGAGCGGCAGGGACATACACCGTTCCCTGATACTCACCAGGCATCACGGCAATATACTGGCGCTTGTTGGTACGCTTGATAATTGCCGCATCTACCGCCGCCTGAATCGTGGTATGCGTTACACCTTGAGTACCCGCCGGGCCGACAACAAAGTCAGGTTGCGCAGGCAGGGTAATCGGGGAAGGATTCCACGCTGCCGCACCTGGTGTCAGGGATGCAAAATAGTGTTGAGCATCGAAATTCTGCGCTTCTTTTGCCGACAGAATCGGGCGAGAAGAGGTACCAGGCGCGGTTTGATCAGAAGGACGTTGATCGGGCGGTGTTGAGCTACAGGCGGTCAGCGTCACGCCAAAAGCCAATGCCAGCGCCAGACGGGAAACTGAAAATGTGTTCACAGGTTGCTCCGGGCTATGAAATAGAAAAATGAATCCGTTGAAGCCTGCTTTTTTATACTAAGTTGGCATTATAAAAAAGCATTGCTTATCAATTTGTTGCAACGAACAGGTCACTATCAGTCAAAATAAAATCATTATTTGATTTCAATTTTGTCCCACTCCCTGCCTCTGTCATCACGATACTGTGATGCCATGGTGTCCGACTTATGCCCGAGAAGATGTTGAGCAAACTTATCGCTTATCTGCTTCTCATAGAGTCTTGCAGACAAACTGCGCAACTCGTGAAAGGTAGGCGGATCCCCTTCGAAGGAAAGACCTGATGCTTTTCGTGCGCGCATAAAATACCTTGATACTGTGCCGGATGAAAGCGGTTCACGACGAGTAGATGCAATTATGGTTTCTCCGCCAAGAATCTCTTTGCATTTATCAAGTGTTTCCTTCATTGATATCCCAAGAGCATCAACATGCAATGTTGTTGGGATGGCAATTTTTACGCCGGTTTTGCTTTGCTCGACATAAAGATAGCCATCTACGATATCAGACCACTTCATTTCGCATAAATCCCCAACACGCTGCCCGGTAACAACAGCCAGTTCCATTGCAAGTCTAAGCCAACATGGTGATGATTCTGCTGCTTGATAAATTTTCAGGTATTCGTCAGCCGTAAGTCTTGATCTCCTTACCTCTGATTTTGCTGCGCGAGTGGCAGCTACCGGGTTTATTGTTATATGGCCTTCAGCTATTGCCTCTCGGAATGCATCGCTCAGTGTTGATCTGATTAACTTGGCTGACGCCGCCTTGCCCTCGTCTATGTATCCATTGAGCATTGCCGCAATTTCTTTTGTGGTGATGTCTTCAAGTGGAGCATCAGGCAGACCCCTCCTTATTGCTTTAATTTTGCTCATGTAATTTATAAGTGTCTTCTGCTTGATTCCTCTGCTGGCGAGGATTTTTTCGTAGCGATCAAGCCATGAATGTAACGTAACAGAATTATCACTGTTGATTCTCGCTGTCAGAGGCTTGTGTTTGTGTCCTGAAAATAACTCAATGTTGGCCTGTATTGCTTCAGTGATTGCTATCCTCCTGTCTCGGCCTAATCCAAACTCTTTACCCGTCCTTGGGTCCCTGTAGCAGTAATATCCATTGTTTCTTATATAAAGATTAGGGGGTAAATCCCGGCGCTCATGACTTCGCCTTCTTCCCATTTTTGATCCTCTTCAAAAGGCTACCTGTTACTGGTCGATTTAAGTCAACCTTTACCGCTGATTCGTGGAACAAATACTCTCTTCCGTCCTTAACAGGAGGAGGGAATATCCTGCATTCGCGTACCCATCGACGAACTGTTTCAAGGCTTCTTGGCCGCCGCTGGCGTGCGTTCCACTCCTGAAGAGTCAAGTACATCGCAAAGTCTCCGCAATTACACGCAAGAAAAGCCGCATTGATGCGGCGATGGTAGGTCTGGATATCATTGAGCAATGAACAGGCCTCATCGAGTGTGAGGCGGGTTAGTCCTTGCGTAGCTCGCTGATTCTTCTGTAAGTCTCTGGTGCTTTGTTCCCGTACGTCTTCATTTCAGACTTCAACAGAGCAACGAGGGAATCCCATTCGTTGAGGATGCCTTTGAATGCCGGAACGCGCTTTGCAACCTTGTCGAATGAATCTCTGATTTCTGGAATCTGCTCAACAAGTGCAACGCATCGCCGGAAATCGGCTGCGTCATGTGGAGCACCGAAGCTATGACCATAGATATTCTTTTTCAGTCCACATGCGATTGAGGCAAGAGTTGCGCTACTGATGCCGACATCGCCAGTCGATTGCCATTTCAAAACCTTCATAGCCAAATCTGACATTTCTTGTCTCCAATAAAAAACCGCCATCAGGCGGCTTGGTGTTCTTTCAGTTCTTCAATTCGAATATTGGTTACATTGTTTTCATATATGAATAAATAAATTAGCTTTTTTCGTTGCCTTCGCGTTCTTTATTAATTTTGACAAACTCGTTTTTACCACGCTCTCCAAATGCGTCTTTAGAGTCGTTGTATCCGCAATCGCAGCACACATAATCATCAGACCATCCACGCATTGTTTTTTCTTTTGCAATATTTCCAGAACCGCATTTTGGACAAGACATATCACTACCTCCAAAGCATGAGTGAGATGACAACGTAACATTGATTGGAGATTAACAATAGATTGCTGATGTAAAAGATATGTATAAGCTTCGCTTTCAAAGTGGAGGCTCTGGTAGCGTCATCCAGTGTGACGGCTCACATACCCCCTCAACACCATTCATGTAAAAGAATTGAAATAACCCTTTACCTTTGTGAAACCCTACCATCTGCTCTTTTGTGTCTGAGCAATAAACCAAAACATCTTCTTCGCTTGGCATTCGCTCACTACAGCTTATCCAACCATCCGGAATTACCGGAGAGTTGCCGGGTTCTTTAATGTGCAAGCGAGGCTCACCATCTTTTGGCTCAGGCCACTGGCGCTCCATGTTGATCTTCAATTTATCTTCCATAGCAGCGGTAATTTCAGCATCGCTGATGCCAGCACGGCGCTGTGAATCCCACAACAGAAACTGCATATCAGCCCACTCGCTAAGATCGTCTGGTTCGGCTGCGGCTTCCAGTGCCTCTTTTGAGAGGTGTTTCAGTGGACCAATGGGGCCAACGCAGCCAAATGTGGAGTCAGACCATTTGGCATGCTCGTGGCGAATCTGTTCGCGTTCCAGTGATGCCAGTGCAATTCGTGCCAGTTCCATTTGTTCGCCACGAGTAAGCCCGTTTTCAAGCGGATTTTTAATGAATAATTCGATACGTTCTTTGGTAATAGTGGTCATAGCTATTTCACCTTAATCTCAACATTTCGCAGCTTTAGCTCTACTGGCAGGTCTGACTTTCCTGTTAATGCTAATGCGAGATTTTCTGGAGTAATGAGAGCAGTTATTGTTTTCCCCCTCGCCAGACGAATAATCATTCGTATCTCGCAATCGTCACATGCTCCCGGTCGAACAATTGATATTTGTCCATTCATCTCACTCTCCTTTGATGCGAATGCCAGCGGCGCGCTCGGCTTCACTTTGTTCCCAAAACCACTTGTGAAGCGCCATAAGCTTTTCGTCAATCGGTGCATATTTGCGATTAAAGTAGGCCTGAGCATCTTTCTCAGATTCGTCCGGTAATTCGCCAGGGCCAAACAGTGTGTTATAAATCCATGCCAGTCCGCTTTTAGCGTCGCCAGTCGATTGCCATTCGATAATGGCAGCTTGCATGACCAGAATGTTTTTCCCGATTAATAGGTCCAGTTCTTTGTACCGGTTGCGGATGTATGCATTCTCGCTTTGTAATTTTGCGTTGCGATTCTCTGCTGCTTCCAGCTCAACACGCAGCTTCCCTACCGTTAGCGCAATTTCCTCGTTCTCCTGGTCGCGGGATTTGATGTATTGCTGGTTCCTTTCCCGTTCATCCAGTAGTGCCAAAGCAATCTTTGGATTAAAGGCAGCAATAAATTCAGCGTTGTTTTTCAGAACGTGTTGCGCAATGGCCTGACTACTTAGTCGGACCTCATAACCTCGTGCGCCACGGTGTGGTTTATATGAGTCCCAGTCTCCCCACGTTGCTTTCTCTGCCACATCACGCAGTGCCTGATAGTTAATTTCGCTCACTGGTTGCCTCCTTTGCGCCACATCGCATTCAGATATCTGTTGTCATTAACAGAACCGAAACTATTTCTTTTAAGCAATTCCTCTCTCGATGGCATTGGTTTTACGCGTTGGCGAATAATCATTTCTGCCGGAAGAATGCCGGGATTGTATGCAAGTCCTCTCATGGTAAATTCCTCTTTGTTAATTTATTCGTATGCCTGCTCTTTCTTCATCGAGTTTTTTTAGCTTGTATCGCATAGCTCTTACTGAATAAATTGAGCGGCAGGTTGCAATTGCTATTTCTTCTGCGGAGAACTTACCGAAAAGTGATACTTCGGCTCTTGTCCAGCGTCTTCCACGAAGTCGGCTAACAATGTCAGCGCCAATCCTTGTTGCTTTCGCCATAACTGCTTTTTCAGTCCTTTCCAGTTTTTCAGCGATAACTTCAACTGGCATTGTCGCCGCTACTTCGCGCAAGAAATCGACTTCCCATTTCTCCCATGGAGTCTTTTTCATAGGCGATACCGTTATTTGATAAGAAGTGAAGGTTTCCCAACTTTGAGTTGAGCACCGGGGATATTTAATCCTGCTTTTAGTTGGTGCTTGATTGCCAACTTGTCGGCTTTAATTGTCGTTTCAAACTCAACGTATTCAGGAGGAAGGGCGCTTGAGTCGATGATTTCTACAGTTTCTGACGGTTTGCGGATTGTTACCTGGTGAATACCTGCTCTAATCTTTTTCTTGCCAACCATTTCAAGCGATGAGGCTATATATGCCATAATGCTATCAATCTTATTTTGAATTACTGCTGCTCGTTCATTCAGTGACTTTGCCTCGTCCTTGAGGCGTTCAGCATAACCAGATTCATTTTTAATAATGGCGAGAAGTTGCTCTATTTTATCGGTAAATTCTCCTTCCATGCCTTCTATTGTGTCAGCAATCATCTCTGGTTCTAAATCTGAATCCATCAATTTTGCGTATTCATTGGCTATTTCATATAGTTTGCTCACTGGCAACCTCCAGTTTCGCTTTGCATTCTATGTAAATGGCTTGTACGTTCTGCTGCAATTTCATTCCAGATGTCAGGCGATATGCTTCTGCAAAATATCGTTTCAAATCATCCATGTTTTCTGCCTGAGCCATTTCATCACAAAGAAGTTGTGCTTTTTCCATTATTTCCTGCTGGCGTTTCCGTTCATCTTCGCGGATATCTTCCTCTGATTTGTGCGGCATAACTGGTTCCTGATGCATACCTTCATCTTCGTTAAGCAGGTGAATGGCATTATCCAGTCGCTGGGCTTTAGGCCAGTATTTGCTGGCGCGTTTAACTATTGTTTTACGCGCCATCTCTTCCCAGAATGTCTTCCACGGTCCATTCTTTGCCTTGCTCGTTGCTTCCACAGCTTTAATTTCTGCCAGACTCATTTCTTCAGTCAGGTAGTCACCATCTGCTGTTTTAACCGTGCAATAACCACCAACAATAGAGCCTCGCTCACCAAATGCGTTGTATTTGTGGGTTGGCGCTGAATCAAGGCCGTTTGATTCATAGGTGTCGTTTGAGTACACCAGTTTACATTGCCCCCACTTAATTGATCCTGTCGACTGTGCAAGGTGAAGTAATCCCATATAGCTGATATCAAGGCAAACCATGCCGTCGCGCGGAACTAGATAAGCAAGTTTGCTGGCCGGGTTTAAGGTGATGCCGATCGCCGCAACATTGATGATGGCGTTCTGTGCGCTGGTTGGATTTGCCAGTGCCGTTTTAGCCAGGTAATCATTTTTCTGGAAATACTGAATTGCAAACTGGCTTTCCTTAGCCCATGTCACCGTCTGTTCAGTCAATGCTCCGCAGAATAACTGCTCCTGCTGTTTAACGAATTCAACGATATTGCTCATGCTGCTTCTCCATAAATGTGTCTGCGTTTGAATATTGCGAAGGCATATTCAGCCTTAACTCTTTCGGTTATTGCATCCCAGAACCATTCAGCGGCTTTTTCCTGATAGTCACAGTCATCATCTTCCAGCCAGTCGATAGCGTCCTTAGTGTGTTCATCTGGCTTATATGAGCGAAGCATTTCGCTTATTGGGTCGCAGCGTTTGCAGAGGCGATCAACTTCACTGTTGATTCGTTCGTAATCTTCATCAGTAAAACTTGCGATGATTTGCGATATTTCACGCTTATCATTCAGAGTCAGAATCATCATCTTTCTCCTGTTCTTTGTGCTGATTGAGCATTTTGTTCATCTGACGAATGAATTCTTCGTCTGACCAGTTATCTGTAAAACTCATGGGCGGCCTTGTTGTTTCAAAATATCCCAAAGCTTTTCGAGCAAACTTTTCATTCTTGGTTGTTTAAAGTCTGCTCCGGTTAGAATGTTTTTTCTTGAATGCTGTACCGATAAAATCGGGTTGAAAGGGCGAACCGATGCCGCCCCTGCAATAGCGAACTGTTGCATAGGATGCTCCTTCTGTTTGATTGCATAACGAAAACGCCTCGAGTGAAGCGTTATTGGTATGCGGTAAAGCCGCGCTCAGGCGGCTTTGATAGTCATATCATCTGAATCAAATATTCCAGATGTGTCGATATCGGTAATTCTTATTCCTTCGCTACCATCCATTGGAGGCCATCCTTCCTGACCATTTCCATCATTCCAGTCGAACTCACACACAACACCATATGCATTTAAGTCGCTTGAAATTGCTATAAGCAGAGCATGTTGCGCTAGCATGATTAATACAGCATTTAATACAGAGCCGTGTTTTTTGAGTCTGTATTCAGAGTCTGACCAGAAATTATTAATCTGGTGAAGTTTTTCCTCTGTCATTACGTCATGGTCGATTTCAATTTCTATTGATGCTTTCCAGTCGTAATCAATGATGTATTTTTTGATGTTTGACATCTGTTCATATCCTCATAGATAAAAAATTGCCCTCACATTGGAGGGCAAAGAAGATTTCCAATAATCAGAACAAGTCGGCTCCTGTTTAGTTACGAGCGACATTGCTCCGTGTATTCACTCGTTGGAATGAATACACAGTGCTTATTCGTCATGCATTTCAGGTAATTCTTCGTATTCGACGCCCCATACGTTTTTACACCAACTAACTCGCTCATATCTTTTACAGAAAGCAGACCACATAACTTGTGTTCCATCATGGTTTGTTATTATTTCTGTAATATCACCAACACTAACAAAACTGGTATTAGAAGCAGTTATTTTTACTTTCATTACTTATCCCCAAGAGCTTTTCTGATTGCTGCGATACCTTTATTAACAGTTCCATACCATTCTGGATATGTTGTCGTTGTTCTATTTTTGGTTTGCTTAAGTAATAACTGAAGTGCTTCGAGAAGGTCAGGCGCTGCCGCTATTAGATTGGCATCTTCAATGCATTGAACTTCCTCACAGATTGCAATATACGAACGCCAGCCTGCGCCATTTTCAAGTGAGTCTGCCTGGATGATTTTAATCTCATCGCCATCCATCATTATTTCCCACTTACCTTCAGTACCTTTAAATTCCATGTTAGCCTCTGTGTATTTATGCCAAAAATAAAGGCCGAGTATGCGGCCTGTGATGTTAGATTTACTTTCATTTTTGAACGGCAGCTACAATTATGATGGAATGTACAAAACCACTTTCCAGTTCATAGAAGTGGATGATGGCATAAAATAATCCCACGACTCGTTAGCTACTAACTCTTTATTAACTGTGGTGGCAGCAATTTCGGCACCACCTTTATTATTAAAAATGTCGTTCGAATACTGACATTTTCCATCTGCATGCACATATAAAATATCATATGTCTCTGTATCGTAATCACCACTTATGTCTCTGATAACAATTCCTGGCTTCAATGATTTAATTTTCTTGTCCATATATCACCTCAAATAAGTGGTTTGCTGCCTAATTTCATTTTCTGGCGACCAACACAAGTCACCCCCATTTCACTGCGTGGCTTGCGGTAGTAAAGATTGTGCCTGTCTTTTAACCACATCAGGCTCGGTGGTTCTCGTGTACCCCTACAGCGAGAAATCGGATAAACTCTATTCACCCCTACAGAGAGAATGATGGAGATTCACCGATGAGTAACTGGTGGCAGGAACTATTACGTTTCTTCCTGCGTGGTCTTACGCTACAACAGTTAATTCATATGCTTATTATTTTAATTGCCTTGATAATAATCACCCCAGCATCAATTAAAGAGTGGGTAGATATAAGGAACCCCGAAATACTTCCAGATCACTGGATGTATTACGCAATGCTTTTGTGTATCAGTTATGTTCTGAACAGGGTGATGGAGTTTATATTTCTGGCATCTTCAGACAGATATAAAAAATATCTCAGTAAGAGAGATGAGGCTAAAGTAATTGTGGAGACTGAGCGCCTGTTCAATTCTCTGAGTATTCAGGAAAAAGAGGTTTTAGCATTTGCTGTTATGGCAAATAACAAAATCGTACTTAAGCACGGCGATCCGGTCGCTTTATCTCTTATGAGAAAAGGTCTTCTCCATCGCTCAGGTGTGACTTACAGCGCGTCAGGTAAAGAGAAATTTGTTATACCTGACGTCTGGTTCCATGAGTGTTATATGCGCTTTGCTGGTAAAGCTGATGAGCTAATTTAGTTCCTCGACGGCGGGGGATCGTCACCTCGCTGTCAGTTGTTTTGATTTCCGGTAGCCTGCCGCGTAAAGAGCTACGTTTGGCAGGCAAATACTTCCACTGCATTCATCTACCTTCTTGCAGCGAAGGCTTCCGAGTGAAGCTGCTTTGTCTGCTCTGACGCAACCAGAGAGCTTTAGCGCAATTTTTCGCGCCAGTCGCTGTTCTTGCATTGCCTGCTCACGTTGAGCCTGTCTGCGTGCTCTGCGGCGATTTCTGGCGTTATCGTCAGCCAGATATGTAATGACTACTGTCATGTTGACCTCCGATGATTGACTTTGGCGGTGACGCGCCGGGTGCTTATCTTCCGGTTGCCGTCGTGCAGCTGCACTTCACGTCACCCCAAAGCCAACTACTCTTTGGTTCCCGCATTTCGGCGGGACAATCCCATCAATGTTAAAGAGCCTGCCAATCTGTTCCGTTTGGCTTCCAGCGTCCTGCTGATGGCTAAAGAATACTGTAGGTATTTTATTGTGTAAATACCCAAGGTATTTATTTTTGGTGAAATAATGATAAGCAAATGAATACAAAGGATATTTATTTTTTCGGTGTCTGCTTGTTCAGTGCTTTTTATGCGGGATATGTGAAGTGGATCCCGATAGCTATTGCTGCCGGGATTATGAGTTAGTCAGCGAAGGTTAAGACGAGAATTACCTTAATGATGTCTGCTACAACAGACACGGCCATAGATAAACCAAAGATGATCCAAGCCATAGAGATGTCTTCACTACCATCGTATAGAGTTCCGTAATCACTGGTGTAAGGCGTAAATGTCGCGCCTTGATACAATAGGTATAAGCTTGATCCATAGAGGATAAATGCAGATATCCCTTGTATTGCCATGATCACCAGAATCATGAAACGAGCTGATCTATGCGCCCAAGCCTGGCTTATTTTTTCTGATAGAGATTTCGCAATAAAAGCATGCGCTAAGCCGTAAATTGTTGAGATTGCCAACATCCCCAAAAAGCTTGCTATAGCGGTTCCAACCATAATCGCCCCTTGCGTGATCAAACCAGCCTTAGTTTTGTCTCAATTGCAACGCCTATAATCTTGCAGTTTCCATTGATTGGCACGAGAGGCCATGCAGGATTAAGTCCCTTGAGGTATTTATTTCCGCCGTCGATTATCAGCTTCTTGAATGTTGCTTCGTTAGAGTCAGAAAGTTTTGCTATGACCAAGCTGCCGTTGATCGCCTCCCTTCCGGTATCGAAAAGAACGAATGTTCCCTCTGGAATGCTTAACCCAACCGGTGCCGTCATTGAATCACCTTCCACTTTAAGCCAGAACGCATTACCTTGAATATGCGCGTCAGACTCAAGCCAAACATCTATGTCTTTAATGGTGTATGGTTCGCATGCTTCACACCACGAGCCAGCCTGGATACTGCTTAACACCGGATACCTCTTTCCTGCTCTGTATTCCCCTGCATACCTTACGTTGGCATCGCTCTTAAGGCTTTCTGCCTGTTCTGCAACCTTGGCAGCAATTGACTGGCTAAAATCAGCAATTGAGACTTGCAACAATCGTGCAAAACCAGATGCAACCTCAACGTTTAGCGCATTTCTGCCATTAAGATAATGCCCTACCGCTCCTTGGGTGATACCCAGTTCATCAGCGATTGAGTATTGGGTTATTCCCAATTCTTTCTTTTTTGACTCATACAAAGCCTTAAGCCGCTTAGCGTCTTCCAGCTGTTCTGTCGTCAGTGATTTTTTATTTTCCATAGCTTAATTCTAATAGCTAAGGTACTTAAACTAAAAATACCCTGAGTATTGATTGCTTTGAATACCTGTAGTATTCTTTGTTCATGGTTAATAACGGAGAGTGCATATGATTCGAATGACACTTGCCGATTACGCCAAAATCCATGGACAGGCTAAAGCAGCCAGTGACTTTGGTGTAATCCAGTGCGCTATCAGCAAGGCCATTCTGGCAGGCCGTAACATCATGGTTACGGTAAAGCCTGATGGCAGTGTGATTGGAGAGGAAGTTCGTCCTTTCCCAAGCAACAAGAAAAACAAATAGTAACACCGCTCTTTAACAGTCATGGTCCTCATTCCCGCCGAAATGCGGGAATACAACGCGCATAAGTTGATGCGCATAACTTCTTATTAGTTAAGGAAATACTTACATATGGAACTTACAAGTACTCGCAAGAAAGCGAATGCAATTACAAGCAACATCCTGAATCGAATTGCTGTACGTGGTCAGCGAAAGGTTGCTGATGCATTAGGGATCAATGAATCGCAAATTTCGCGATGGAAAGACAGCTTTATCCCAAAGATGGCCATGCTTCTGGCTGTACTGGAGTGGGGTGTTGAAGACGAGGAGTTGGCGGAACTGGCTAAGAAAGTAGCCAGAATGCTGACAAAAGAAAAAGCCCCGAAGAACGGCGAATTCTTCGAGGCCTGATGTAGAAAGACTGGATCAATCCACAGGAGTAATTATGACAAAACGTCGTAAGAAATACCAGGAAAAAGAAGAGATTCGACACCCTGATTCACCTGAGGGATTAGTGGTAGCCGCAGCAAATAACAGGGCGTTCGCAGAGCGCCTTGTTGGTGTTTACAGACTAGCCAAAGCAGGAGTGAAACATGGGAGTCGTTAAGTTAGCTGATTACAGGCATAACCCTGTACAACATCAGGAGGCATCCAGTATGGGGTATGTCTCTATACACCGCCAGTTTATGGACAGCAGGCTCTATAAGGACTCTCAGGCAGTACATCTTTGGCTTCACTTAATCCTCAAGGCTAATCACGAATCTACTGTCGTCAATACGGATATCGGTCCGATAACTGTTGATCGCGGTCAGATGATAACTGGACGCCCGTCGCTGGTCAGAGAAACATTCATCCCCGACAACAAAGTTCGGAGCTTATTACGGACTTTTGAGTCGAAAGGGATGCTTAATATTTGCTCGATGGGGAAGAAATTTAGCCTGTTTACAATCGTTAAATATGACGATTTTCAAGCAAAAAATTGTCCAACGATTGTCCAACGGTTGTCCAACGCAAACACCAGTAATGGCGCGGCTCTCAGCGGAGATTGTCCAACGGTTGTCCAACGGTTGTCCATAAACAATAATATAAATAATATCTCTAATACTGACGTATTAGAGAGTGCCACAGCAGACAAAAAGTCTGACAAGAAAAAACCTTCCGTTAGCTGTCAGGATGTTGTCGATGCTTACCACGAAATCCTTCCTGAAGCGCCAAGAATCCGCGCACTGAATGACAAGCGTAAAAACCAGATCCGAACGTTCTGGCGCAAAGCCGGAGTGATAACCCGCCAGCTTGACGGGCATGGGTTCACGATGCAGGACTGGAGAAATTATTTGAGCTACGTAGGCGAAAATTGCCGATGGATGTTCGAAGAGCGTCCAAACCATCAACGCGGAACCGTCTGGCACAAAAAGGGATTTGATTTCCTGCTTAACGACAATACCTACCTGAAAGTTCGTGAGGGTGAACACGATGACCGATAATTTTTATGCACCGCCCCATAGCATCGAGGCAGAGCAGGCGGTGATTGGTGGATTGCTTCTGGATGATGACAGCAGTGAGCGCGTCCAGAAAGTTCTGGCGATGCTGAAGCCCGATTCATTTTACAGCCGACCACACAAAATCATTTTCGAAGAAATAACCAGAATGCACCGGGAGCAAAAGCCAGTAGATGGCCTGACGCTTTTCGATGAACTGGAGCGTAAATCGTTAACGGCGTCTGTTGGCGGTTTTGCTTATATCGCTGAGATCGCAAAGAACACGCCAAGCGCAGCAAACATCGTTGCCTATGCAATGCAGGTTCGTGAAACCGCAATGGAACGCTACGCCATCAACCGCATGACTGAAGCGACGGAATTGCTCTATTCACGCAATGGAATGACTGCAACGCAGAAGTACGAAGCTATTCAGGCGATTTTCACGCAACTGACAGACCATGCAAAAACCGGATCGCGTCGCGGCCTTCGCTCATTTGGTGAGGTCATGGAAGACTGGGTTAGCGACCTTGAGAAGCGATTTGACCCGTCAGGAGAACAACGAGGAATGAGCACAGGGATCCCATCGCTGGACAGGATGCTGTCACCGAAAGGTCTGGTGAAAGGCTCTCTGTTTGTCATTGGCGCTCGCCCTAAGATGGGGAAAACGACGCTATACAGCCAGATGGCAATCAACTGCGCAGTGCATGAGAAAAAGCCCGCTCTGATGTTCAGCCTTGAAATGCCAGGTGACCAGATACTGGAAAAACTGGTAGGGCAGAAGTCTGGTGTTAACCCGAATATTTTTTACCTTCCTGCGACAAATGACGCCGATGACGGCTATCAGGGTGATTACGATGGTGACTTCAACAGGGCGATCGAAACAGCCAATCGCTTGAGTGAAATCGACCTGCTTTACATCGACGACACGCCGGGATTATCTCTGGCTCAAATCGTCAGCGAAAGCCGTCGAATCAAGCGAGAAAAAGGATGTGTTGGCATGATTCTGGTCGATTACCTGACACTAATGACCGCTGAGAAGGCCGATCGCAACGACCTTGCTTACGGCATGATCACCAAAGGACTGAAGAACCTTGCCAAAGAGCTTGATTGCGTTGTTGTGCTTCTGACACAGCTTAACCGCGCATTGGAAAGCCGAACCAATAAACGCCCATTACCAAGTGACTCGCGAGATACAGGGCAGATTGAACAGGATTGCGATTATTGGGTCGGGATCCATCGTGAAGGTGCTTTTGATGACAGCGTTCCTCCTGGTGAAACCGAACTAATCCTTCGCCTCAATCGTCATGGCAATACCGGCACGGTGTATTGCATTCAGGCAAATGGCGCTATTTATGACACAGACCAACAGTCTGCTGAAATGCGCCGTCGTGAACGTGAGGAACCGCAGTCCAAGAAGAAAGGAGGATTCTGATGACCATCTACATCACTGAGCTAATAACAGGCCTGCTGGTAATCGCAGGCCTTTTTATTTGGGGGAGAGTAAATCGTGGTTGAGTTGATTTTCTCTGCATTGAGGCTTCTCGGTGCTCTGTGGATGGTGGCGACGTTCATTGTGGTTGCTGGCTGTTTTGTCCGGTTGGTAGGCGAAGGTAAATACCTGGTGGGTGTGCTTTTCGGTAGCATTTTCCTGTGGGTGATTATCGGTGTTATGCCTGTCGCTGTAGCAAAAATGGCGTGGCGTTTTGTGAGTTGAACTGAGGGTAAGTACCGATGGACGAATCAAGAAAGCAGTTTGAAGAAAGCTGGTTGCGACGTGGGGGCGAATCTTCAGACCTTATCCGTTACCCTGAAAATCACCATGAAATTGGCAGCGGTAATATTGGTGGTCAATACGTGATGGTCGATGTTCAAGGCCACTGGCAAACGTGGCAGGCATCGCGAGCAGCTATCGAGATTGAGCTGCAAAAGCCAAAGAAAGACCCACTTCCCGGTGATTATCACATTGGCTATGACTCAGGTGCAGAATCGCAATACGAAAGCGATGTAGAGGCTATCCGCGCCGCTGGAATCAAAGTGAAGGAGTGAGCATGAGTCGACGAAGTAGCTTTTTGGGGTTTGTAATATTCCTGTCCTGCACTGGTTACATCGTAATCTGGTCAATTTCGAACATTGACCGTGGCGGGGAATATCTCATTGTAATGTTCTTTCCTTTGTTTCTTGGGTGGTACGCCGCAAGGTTGCTGGAAGAATGGGGTTACAGGCATAAAAAATAAAGGAGTGTTCAGTGAAGCAAACAATATTCCTCCGAACTAAGCAACAACAGCAAGCCGCAATCAACGCCATCCTCGCAACTCCTCTCGATAAAGACAAGCCAGTCACCATCCGCATTACTGACTACAAGCGAAATCTTGACCAGAACGCAAAATTTCACGCGATGCTGGCGGATATCGCTCGTCAGGTTCAATGGTGCGGCAAATGGTTAAAACCAGAACAATGGAAGGTTTTGTTGATCAGCGGTCATGCAGTGGCAACAAAACAGGAAGCTGATGTTTTGCCCGGCCTTGAAGGCGAATACGTCAACATTCGCGAAAGCAGCGCGCAGATGAGCGTGAAGCGTATGGCAAGTCTGATCGAGTACACAACAGCTTGGGCTATTGGTCAGGGTGTCAGATTTACCGACAGGAGGTACGAATGAGACGACAGCGACGAAGTATCACCGACATCATCTGCGAAAACTGCAAATACCTTCCAACGAAACGATCCAGAAATAAACGCAAGCCAATCCCAAAAGAATCTGACGTAAAAACCTTCAACTACACGGCTCACCTGTGGGATATCCGGTGGCTAAGACATCGTGCGAGGAAATGACAATGCTTTTAATTCAACCTGGATTTGGCCTTAGCATCAAAAAAGGGCACATGTTTGGCGAGAAAGAGTCACAACGAAAAATGGTGTCAATCCGGTTGCCATTTATCAGTATTTATTGGCTAAACAGGGAGGCAACAAATTATTGGTATACATGTGCCAGAGCAGCATTTAACGACCCTGACTGGTTTGTGAAAAACCACCATGCAGTTCGTCAGGCAAAGAGAAAGGCCAATACGACATACATGAAGGCGTATCGAAAAGCATGGAAAGAACACCGCGATCGATACCAGCAAGATATGGAAAAGCTTGAATCAGAAAACATGGAATTAAGACGAAAGCTTGGTGAAGCAAAACGAGACATTGATGCTTACAAGCGACTTTTTAATGGTGAAAGCCATGCTTAGTCCATCCCAAGCTCTTCAATACCAGAAAGAAAGCGTCGAGCGGGCTTTAACGTGCGCTAACTGCGGTCAGAAGCTGCATGTGCTGGAAGTTCACGTGTGTGAGCACTGCTGCGCAGAACTGATGAGCGATCCGAATAGCTCAATGTACGAGGAAGAGGACGATGGCTAAACCAGTGCGAAGACGATGTAAAAACGAAGAATGTCGGGAATGGTTTCACCCTGCATTCGCTAATCAGTGGTGGTGCTCTCCAGAGTGTGGAACAAAGATAGCACTTGAACGACGAAGCAAAGAACGCGAAAAAGCGGAAAAAGCAGCAGAGAAGAAACGACGACGAGAGGAGCAGAAACAGAAAGATAAACTGAAGATTCGAAAACTCGCCTTAAAGCCCCGCAGTTACTGGATTAAACAAGCCCAACAAGCCGTAAACGCCTTCATCAGAGAAAGAGACCGCGACTTACCATGTATCTCGTGCGGAACGCTCACGTCTGCTCAGTGGGATGCCGGACATTACCGGACAACTGCTGCGGCACCTCAACTCCGATTTGATGAACGCAATATTCACAAGCAATGCGTAGTGTGCAACCAGCACAAAAGCGGAAATCTCATTCCGTATCGCGTCGAACTGATTAGCCGCATCGGGCAGGAAGCAGTAGACGAAATCGAATCAAACCATAGCCGCCATCGCTGGACTGTCGAAGAGTGCAAGGCGATCAAGGCAGAGTACCAACAGAAACTCAAAGACCTGCGAAATAGCAGAAGTGAGGCCGCATGACGTTCTCAGTAAAAACCATTCCAGACATGCTCGTTGAAGCATACGGAAACCAGACAGAAGTAGCACGCAGACTGAAATGTAGTCGCGGTACGGTCAGAAAATACGTTGATGATAAAGACGGGAAAATGCACGCCATCGTCAACGACGTTCTCATGGTTCATCGCGGATGGAGTGAAAGAGATGCGCTATTACGAAAAAATTGATGGCAGCAAATACCGAAATATTTGGGTAGTTGGCGATCTGCACGGATGCTACACGAACCTGATGAAAAAACTGGAGACGATAGGATTCGACACTAAAAAAGACCTGCTTATCTCGGTTGGCGATTTGGTTGATCGCGGTACAGAGAACGTCGAATGCCTGGAATTAATCACATTCCCCTGGTTCAGAGCTGTACGTGGAAACCATGAGCAAATGATGATTGATGGCTTATCAGAGCGTGGAAACGTCAATCACTGGCTGTTTAATGGCGGTGGCTGGTTCTTTAATCTCGATTACGACAAAGAAATTCTGGCTAAAGCTCTTGCCCATAAAGCAGATGAACTTCCGTTAATCATTGAACTGGTGAGTAAAGGTAAAAAATATGTCATCTGCCACGCCGATTATCCTTGTGACGAATACGAATTTGGAAAGCCAGTTGATTATCAGCAGGTAATCTGGAACCGCGAACGAATCAGCAACTCACAAGACGGGAGCGTGAAAGAAATCAAAGGCGCGGACACGTTCATCTTTGGTCATACGCCAGCAGTGAAACCACTCAAATTTGCCAACCAGATGTATATCGATACTGGCGCAGTGTTCTGCGGAAACCTCACATTGATTCAGGTACAGGGAGAAGGCGCATGAGACTCGAAAGCGTAGCTAAATTTCATTCGCCAAAAAGCCCGATGATGAGCGACTCACCACGGGCTACGGCTTCTGACTCTCTTTCCGGTACTGATGTGATGGCTGCTATGGGGATGGCGCAATCACAAGCCGGATTCGGAATGGCTGCATTCTGCGGTAAGCACGAACTCAGCCAGAACGACAAACAAAAGGCTATTAACTATCTGATGCAATTTGCACACAAGGTATCGGGGAAATACCGTGGCGTGGCAAAGCTTGAAGGAAATACTAAGGCAAAGGTACTGCAAGTGCTCGCAACATTCGCTTATGCGGATTATTGCCGTAGTGCCGCGACGCCGGGCGCAAGATGCAGAGATTGCCACGGTACAGGTCGTGCGGTTGATATAGCAAAAACAGAGCAGTGGGGGAGAGTTGTCGAGAAAGAGTGCGGAAGATGCAAAGGTGTCGGCTATTCAAGAATGCCAGCAAGCGCCGCATATCGCGCTGTAACGATGCTAATCCCAAACCTTACTCAACCCACCTGGTCACGCACTGTTAAGCCGCTGTATGACGCTCTGGTGGTGCAATGCCACAAGGAAGAGTCAATTGCAGACAACATTTTGAACGCGGTCACACGTTAGCAGCATGATTGCCACGGATGGCAACATATTAACGGCATAATATTGACTTTTTGAATAAAGTTGGGTAAATTTGACCTAACGATGGATAAATGCACTCGTTAAATAAAGCCCTGAGTTAATAGCTCGGGGCTTTTTGCGTTTTAAGCACGGCCTTTCTGAAAGCACATCAAACCAAATACCAGACAGACAAAAATAATCACCTTATCCGCTGTGGCTACGGTGCGGTGTGCTTTGCATAAAAGAAAACCAGCGCAATGGCTGGCTTCGTGAAGGCGGGTGGCAAGAGGCTGCGCTAACAACCTCCTGCCGTTTTGCCCGTGCATATCGGTCACGAACAAATCTGATTACTAAACACAGTAGCCTGGATTTGTTCTATCAGTAATCGATCTTATTCCTAATTAAATAGAGCAAATCCCCTTATTGGGGGTAAGACATGAAGATGCCAGAAAAACATGACCTGTTAGCCGCCATTCTCGCGGCAAAGGAACAAGGCATCGGGGCAATCCTTGCGTTTGCAATGGCGTACCTTCGCGGCAGATATAATGGCGGTGCGTTTACAAAAACAGTAATCGACGCAACGATGTGCGCCATTATCGCCTGGTTCATTCGTGACCTTCTCGACTTCGCCGGACTAAGTAGCAATCTCGCTTATATAACTAGCGTGTTCATCGGCTACATCGGTACTGACTCGATTGGTTCGCTTATCAAACGCTTCGCTGCTAAAAAAGCCGGAGTAGAAGATGGTGGAAATCAATAATCAACGTAAGGCGTTCCTCGATATGCTGGCGTGGTCGGAGGGAACTGATAACGGACGGCAGAAAACCAGAAATCATGGTTATGACGTCATTGTTGGCGGAGAGCTATTCACTGATTACTCCGATCACCCTCGCAAACTTGTCACGCTAAACCCAAAACTCAAATCAACAGCCGCCGGACGTTACCAGCTTCTTTCCCGTTGGTGGGATGCCTATCGTAAGCAGCTTGGCCTGAAAGACTTCTCTCCTAAAAGCCAGGATGCTGTTGCATTGCAGCAGATTAAGGAGCGTGGCGCTTTACCGATGATTGATCGCGGTGATATTCGTCAGGCTATCGACC
>ENA-OZUM01000175-OZUM01000175.1-human-gut-metagenome-genome-assembly--contig:-NODE-175-length-22373-cov-4.863429_pt1 | contig 22373 bp, 21 predicted proteins | sample MGYA00243434_ERZ654023 | MGnify/ENA primary metagenome ERZ654023 (study PRJEB26926, sample SAMN06164737) | human gut metagenome | biome: ENVO:00009003; feature: ENVO:2100002; material: ENVO:00002003... | reverse complement strand
AAAAGAGTTCTCCCTCGCTGGTCACAAGCGCACCGGCCTGTTTGGCGGCCTGCAGCTCCGGCTTAAAGAATTCATAGCCGGGGGTGCGCATGATGATATCCTGTCCGGCAAAGCCATCGGTATAATGCTCGCCAAGGCTGAGCTTTACGTTCAGCTTGCGCAGCGTATCGGCGTAATCACCAAAATCATCCAAGCTCTTTTTCTGGTCGCAGAGGGTGATATCTGCCCCCAGCGCGGCAAGCATGGTGATGCACGGTTTGTGGCTGACGCCCGCACCGATGAATGCCACCTTTTTGCCAGCGACCATTGCTTTAAGTTGTTCCATGGGAGTCATAATGGAAAAACCTCCTGACAAATAAATTTGGAGCCGCGCTGACAATGCAGCAGCCCCACAAAAATGCCCTTGTACGCAACTATTATATACGCATTCCCCGCCTGTTGCAATCAATCCGGGCAAAAAGTTTGCCTGCGGCCGGTTACAGCCGCAGGCAAACAACTTATTCCGTCAATTATTCCTGGTTGCCGATGGGAATACCGTGGTTATCCAGCAGATGCTTGATCTTGGTCATCGGGTCGATGATGCTGGATACGCTCATATCATGGTTGATGGCAGCGATGAAATAAGCGGTGTACTTAGACAAATCAACATCAAAGTACCAGGGGCGCTCCAACAGCTCCGGCTTGCGGTAGGTCAGGTTGGTGCCCAGCACAGCCTTGATGATGCCGTCATTGTAGGCTTTGTCGAACTTATCCAGACCGGCAGTGAACAGCGGGAAGGTGGCGCAGGTAAAGATGTTCTTGGCACCGCGCATCTTCAGCTCATAGCCGATGTCCAGCATGGACTCGCCGGAAGCGATAATATCATCGGCAATGAAGACGTCCTTACCCTTGACATCCTCGCCCAGGTATTCATGGGCAACAATGGGGTTGCGGCCATTCACAACGCGGCTGTAATCACGGCGCTTGTAGAACATACCCAGGTTGCAGCCCAGCACGCTGGAGAAGTACATATTGCGGTTCATCGCGCCCTCGTCCGGGCTGACCACGGTGAACTTCTCCTTGTCGAAGGACAGGGTGGGGTCCTTCTTCAGCAGGCTCTTGAGCACCTGATAGGTGGGCATGGCATTATCAAAGCTCATCAGGGGCACTGCGTTCTGCACGCGGGGGTCGTGTGCGTCAAAGGTGATGATGTTGCGCACGCCCATGGTCTGCAGCTCCTGCAGGGCCACAGCGCAGTCCAGGCTCTCGCGCACCACGCGGCGGTGCTGACGGCCGCCGTACAGGCTGGGCATGATAACGGAAACGCGGTGTGCCTTACCGGCCACAGCCTGGATCAGACGCTTCAGGTTTGCAAAGTGGTCGTCCGGGGACATGTGGTTCTCGTAGTTGAACAGCTTGTAGGTGACGCTGTAATTGCCCGGGTCCACCACGATAAAGATATCGTCGCCGCGGACAGACTCCTTGACCAGACCCTTGGCGTCGCCGCTCTGGAAGCGGGGGCAGTCGCAGGAAATAATGAAGGTGTCTTTTTCAATTCCGGCAGCCTTTGCCCAACGGACAAGGTGCTTGTCGATCAGGCCGGTCAGCTCCTCCGCACCGGGGCAGGAGATCAGCCGCATATCTGCCACGCTGGGCTGTTCAAAGAACGACTTCGGGGAAATTTCAATAGACATAGTCACATAACTCCTTATTGCTGTTTACCATCCGTACCATGCACACAAGTGCGCATATCTGGTTTTATTTTATCACATTTTGTCGATTGTTCCATATCAATTTGTTTCATGTATCGATTTTCTGCGCCTTGCACAGCTGTTTTTCCTTTTCCTTCAAGAGAATGTGAGTTTCTTACAAAAACGCGACCAAATCTTTACCGTTTCGCAAAGTTTATCTGATTTTTGAGGAAAAGTAATACTTTTTACCGTACCATTTTCTTTTCCCTGTGACGCAAAAAGACCGCTGCACGGTCGGGTGCAGCGGTCTCTCTTCACTTACCTTCTATCAGGGTAAAACGCTTTTTACAGGGCAGCCACGGCAGCCTTCAGGGCGTCCACGCGGTCGGTGTTCTCCCACTTCACGCCCAGATCCTCGCGGCCCATGTGGCCATAAGCGGCCAGCTGACGGTAGATGGGCTTGCGCAGGTCGAGGTCACGGATGATGGCAGCGGGGGTCAGGTCAAACACCTTCTCCACAGCCTGCTCGATCTTCTCGTCTGCCACCGTGCCGGTGCCGAAGGTATCCACCATGATGGACACAGGCTTTGCCACGCCGATGGCGTAGGCCACCTGTACCTCGCACTGCTTTGCCAGACCCGCAGCCACGATGTTCTTGGCCACCCAGCGGGTAGCGTAGGCTGCGCTGCGGTCCACCTTGCTGGGGTCCTTGCCGGAGAAGGCGCCGCCGCCGTGGCGTGCATAGCCGCCGTAGGTATCCACGATGATCTTACGGCCGGTCAGACCGGTATCGCCCTGCGGGCCGCCCACAACAAAGCGGCCGGTGGGGTTGATGTAGTACTTGGTGTTCTCGTCCAGCAGCTCAGCGGGGATGGTGGCCTTGATGACCTTTTCCATCACGTCTGCCCGCAGCTGCTCCATGCTCACGCTCTCGCTGTGCTGGCTGGAGATGACCACGGCGTCCACGCGCACGGGCTTGTTGTTCTCGTCGTACTCCACGGTCACCTGACTCTTGCCGTCCGGGCGCAGGTAGTCCATCTCGCCGCTCTTGCGCACGGCAGTCAGGCGCTTTGCCAGCTTGTGGGCAAGGCTGATGGGCATGGGCATCAGCTCGGGGGTCTCGTCACAGGCATAACCGAACATCATGCCCTGATCGCCTGCACCGCCCACCTGATCGTTGGTGCCCAGTGCAATATCGGGGCTCTGGCCGTCAATATTGGAGATGACGGCGCAGGTGTCGGCGTCAAAGCCGAACTTTGCGCGGGTGTAGCCGATATCTGCCACCACCTCGCGGACGACCTTCTGGAAGTCCACATAGCAGTTGGTGGTGATCTCGCCCATAATGTGCACAAGGCCGGTGGATGCGCAGGTCTCGCAGGCCACGCGGGCATTGGGGTCGTGGGTCAGGATCTCGTCCAGAATTGCATCCGAGATCTGGTCGCAGATCTTGTCGGGATGTCCCTCGGTGACGGACTCCGAAGTAAACAGGTGTCTAGCCATTTTTTGCCTCCTAAATGTTGCAGTTGCGTGTATTTACCATTCCATCAAGTTTGTTCTGAAAAATAAAAGCGCCCAGAGCCGAAAGCTCTGAGCGTTGCACTCTTATCTTCCGGTTTCCCGCAGGATTTGGCACCTTACGCTCTCGCGCAGGTTGTCGGGCTTCACAGGGCCTGTCCCCTCAGCCGCTCTTGATAAGTCGGTATTCAATTGGTACGCCACATATTCTATCATTGCAGCGTCAGATTGTCAAGATAAGTCGCACTTATTTTAGACATTCCTTTTAAATTGATGGAGCATTTCCCTGCTCCGGTACGGCGTGGCCGTCCCGGGCGGCGTGGAAAGCGCGCTTTTCTGCGTACATCCGCTGATCCAGCTCCACCAGAAACTTCTCCACGCTGCCGCCCTCGTACTTTGCCACACCGGTGGAGAAGGACAGCTGAAAGCTGCCCGCCGGAGCGGTGGCGTTATAGTGCTGCACCCGCCGCTCGATGGCGGCGCAGGTCTTATCCAGAAGCTCCTCCGAGCCGTGCCGGATCAGCACCATGAACTCATCGCCGCTCATGCGGATGGCTACCGAGTTTGCCACCAGCGCCCCGGACAGGATGTGCCCGATCTCCTGAATGGCGCGGTCGCCCTCGGCGTGCCCGTAGGTGTCGTTGATCTCCTTGAAGCAGTTCACGTCCATCATGATGCCGTAAACGTCCTTCTCCTGCGTGGCGTGGATGCGGTCCAGACAGTAGTTCATGTACTTGCGCCCAAACAGGCCGGACAACTCATCGGTATAGCCGCGCAGGCTGCGGGTCTGGCTGTCCACAAGCACAAAGGCGATAGCTACCGACAGCCAGCCAAAGGCCATGCCGTAGAATGCGCCCTGCAGCAGCGTGCCCACCGCACAGGTGACCACGAAGTAGTACACCGGAAAAAACTCCACCGTAATGCCATCGCGCTTGGCCTTATGCACCTGCCACACGCTCTCGGCGTAATAGCTGAACAGCAGCAGATACAGCAAAATATTCAGCGGGCCCCGATGGTAAGCGTTGTCCGCCGAAATGGAAAAGATCCACCCCGTGCCAAAAAGGTTTGCCACCAGCAGCACCAAAAGCGCCAGCAGCGGCGCGCCCAGCAGCAGGTGCCTTCTGCGCAGGCGTCCAATGCTGCGGTAGACCCGGAAGTCCACATACAAGCACCACGCATAGCCCACGCACACGGTAGCGCCGGTGCAGACGGTGTTGGTCAGGTACAGCCAGAACCGGCTTGCCGCGCCGGGCACGCCGTCCAGCAGAAAGCTGATCGTCTCTGTGGCCTGTGCCAGCAGCGTCACCACCAGAATCCGGCAAAACAGCTCTGTTCCCACGCTGTTTTTACTCTCGCCGCGCACCCGCAATAAAAGCAGAAAGCTTACCAGCACCGCCCCTGTGCCATTGGCCACAAGGATCTCGGGTATATTCATTGCATTTCCTCCTCTGCCCGCCTTGCCCCATAAAGCGAGCAGCCCCTATTTTATACAATACCTATTTATATTATACACCCTGCTACACTCTGCTTGCAAGGCTTGGGCGCAAAAAAGGCCGCTGCACAGCAATTTGTGCAGCAGCCCTTGAGAGATCATCCTTTGCAGTTCAGCCAAGCCCAGAGCTTTGCCGAAATACATTTTTTGCAGAAAACTTAATAGCCCTTTGCCTGCTCGCCGTTCAGGATCTTGACAGCGCGGGAGGTGCCCAGACGGTCAGCGCCCAGTGCAAGGAAAGTCTCCATATCCTCCACGGTGGAAATGCCGCCGGCAGCCTTGACCTTGCAGCGGCCATGCACGCCCTTGACCATCAGCTCCACGTCGTGGAAGTTTGCACCTGCGGTAGAGAAGCCGGTGCTGGTCTTGATGTAGTCGGCACCGGCCTCGCAGACGATGTCGCACATCTTTTCCTTTTCTTCCTCGGTCAGCAGGCAGGTCTCAATGATGACCTTCAGAATCTTATCGCCCACAGCCTGCTTCACGGCACGGATGTCCTCGCGGACAGCATCGTACTCCTTGTTCTTCAGGCGGCCGATGTTGATGACCATGTCCACCTCGGCTGCGCCGTTGGCGATGGCAGTCTTGGCTTCAAAGGCCTTGCTGGCGGTATCCATGGCACCCAGAGGGAAGCCCACCACGCAGCACACGGGGATGCGGCCTGCCATATACTCCACAGCCTGTTTGACGTAGCAAGTGTTGATGCAGACGGATGCGGTGTGGTTTGCAATGGCTTCGTCACACAGCTGCTGGATCTGGGGCCAAGTGGCCTCCGGCTTCAGCAGGGTATGATCGACATGGGACAGGATCTCTTCGCGGTTCATGTTCGTTCCTCCGTTGTTTTACTTGCTGGCACGGCGCACCTTTGCCATGCCCACAGCGCTCAGTGCGATCGCAGTCACCGATGCTGTTGCACCAATGATGCCCAGCACCAGACCGGAAACCAGGAATGCGAACCCTTTCAGACCACGTTTCATAATACCGTACCTCCTAAGATGATTTGATTTGAAAACCTTCTCCGGCGCCACCGGGGAGGGTCTTGCTTACTTTTTCTTAAAGATGATCAGTTTGCTGAACACATAGTTCAGCACCACGACCACCACGTTGGAGAATACCTTGACGCACAGCCCCCAGATCTCCTGCGCGGTGATGCGGGTGGTGACAAAAACGGCTGTCGGGCCGTCTGCGCCGCCAATGATGGCAACGCCCGCTACTGATGCTGCTGCCGAAGCCGCCGCGCCGGTGTAGCTGCCCGATACTGTCAGGAAACCGCCGAGCAGGCTTTCCATCAGCGCCGCGCCCTGCGCCGCCAGCAGGTTGCCGCCCACGATCATGATAACGGCATCCAGCACCATAGTGCCCAGACGGCAGGTGACAAAGGTGCCGAACTCTTTCGCCATCGCTTTGCCGGTGGTCTTGCTGCGGAACACGAACGCCCGGTTGGTGCAGTAGGCAAACAGGATGCATAAAGCGTTATCCAGCACATTGCCCCAGCTGTTGGCGGCAGTATAGCCGAACAGCCGGCTGAACAGCGCGTACAGCAGGATGTTCAGCAGGGTGGTCAGCACGCCAAAGATCAGGTAACTGAGCACTTCCCAGTGCTTTTTTAAAAATTTCATCATGGCTTTGTTAACAAAAACAGCCCCGCCGCCGTTTTCCCGGCAACGGGGCTGCAGATCGCATTGTGTCAGAAGCTATGCTTTTTGCACGATGGGCTGATTACTCAGCGTCGTCGTTCAGCAGAGCCTTCATGGACAGGCTGATGCGCTTCTTGTCGAAGTCAACATCCAGCAGCTTCACATCGACCATATCGCCGACCTTCAGTGCGTCGGAGACCTTCTCAACGCGATCGTTGCTGATCTCGCTGATGTGGACCAGACCGTCAACACCCGGCAGGATGCGGACGAATGCACCAAACTTGGTCAGAGAAACGACCGGAGCGTGGAAGGTGCTGCCGATGGGGTAGTTGTTCTTCAGCTGCTCCCAGGGGTTGTCCTCGGACTTCTTGTAGCCCAGAGAAACCTTGTGGTTCTCGGTGTCGATGTCCTTGACATACACTTCGATGGTGTCACCAACGGAGACGACCTCGGAGGGGTGCTTGATGCGGTTCCAGCTCAGCTCGCTGATGTGGCACAGGCCATCAACACCACCGATGTCAACGAATGCACCATAAGAGGTCAGGCTCTTGACAACGCCGGTGTAGGTCTTGCCCACCTCAACGTTTGCCCAGAACTCCTCGCGCTTTGCCTTGTTCTGCTCAGCGGTCACCTTGTTGATGCTGCCCACGATCTTGCGGCCAGAGCACTCGGTGACGACCAGCTGAACGTGCTGGCCGACCAGAGCAGTGTAGTCCTCGTCGCGGCGCATAGTGGCCTGAGAACGGGGAACGAACACCTTGACGCCCTTGACGTTGACGACAACGCCGCCCTTATTGAACTCGGTAACATCGCCCTCGACGACTTCACCGGATTCTGCTGCCTTGGCGATCTCTTCCATGCCCTTGCGAGATGCGAGCTTCTTGCGGGAGAGCTGGATAACGCCATCCTGGTCCATAACCTTCTCGACGATGAGGTCCAGCTCATCGCCAACCTTCACCAGGTCTTCGACCTTGGCGGAGGAATCATCGGTCAGCTCGCTCAGCTTGACAAAGCCGGTCTGCTTAGCTCCGATATCCACCTGGATCTCGTTGGCAGAGATGCTGGTCACGATTCCTTTCACAATACTGCCTGCATGAACACGCTTTTCCTCGGATGCGTTCAGCATCTCCTCAAAGCTCATGCTGTCATTGATTTCTGCGCTCATACTGTTAAGTACCTCCTCAATAATAGACGATGGCGTTGAAGCCCCGGCTGTCACGCCCGCCACTTTAACATCTGCAAACCATTCCGGCCGAAGTTCGCTCGCTGTTTCGACCGTTACGGCACGCGTGTGTTTTGCGGCGACCTGTACCAGCTTTTGGGTATTGGAAGAATGATGACCGCCAATGACAACAATGATGTCGCATTGTTGGCTGAGGTCTTCCGCTTCCTGTTGCCTCGCCCACGTCGCATTACATATTGTATCAAAAATTCGGGCGTTTGTATAGGCTTTTTTGAGAAACTCCGAACTTTCTTTCCATTTTGTCACCTGAAATGTGGTCTGTGCAACTGCAAAAAGGGGTTTTTGGGGGTCAGAAGGGCCGTTCCACGCCTCTAACTCGGCTAAATCGGCAAAAACGAACACCTCGCCCCGGGTGTGTCCCACAATGCCCTGCACCTCCGGGTGGGTCTTATCCCCCGCCACCAGCAGCACCGCACCCTCTTTTTCGGCCTCGGCGGCAATGCGCTGGATCTTCTGCACAAAGGGGCAGGTGGCGTCATGGTACGGTATGCCGCGCGCTTCCAGTTCATCGTAAACGCTGTGGGGTACGCCGTGGCTGCGGATGACCACCTCGCACCCGGCAGGCACATCCTGCACGGTGTCCACTACCTGTGCACCCTTGCGCCGCATATCCTCCACCGCCTGCGGGTTGTGGATCAGCGGGCCCAGTGTTGCCACCTTATGCCCCTCGGCCAGCAGGCCGTAGGTCAGTTCCACGGCACGGTTCACGCCAAAGCAGAACCCTGCCGTTTTTGCCAAACGGATCTCCATCTCTTACGCCCCCATCTTTTCCCATGCTTCCAGCAGTGCCTGCTTGTTGGCACGGAGCTTTTTGGTGTCCCGGCGGCCCTCAATGGCAAACTGTGCTGCGGGCATCGGCTCGCCGTAGATCACCCGCACCTTGCAGAACAGGTGCATTCTTCCGTCCGGGGTATCATAGAAGATGCGGCAGGGCACAACGTCCACCCCTGCCTCAGCGGCAATGACGAACAGACCGCTCTTGGGGGGCAGGAGCTTGCCCTCCTTTTCGCGGGTGCCCTCCGGGAAGATGAGCAGGGTCTTGCCCTGTTTGCAGGCCTCCACCGTCTGAGAGATGACCGCCATCTCGTCCTTGGTGCCGCGGACGCACACGCCGCCGCAGCAGCGGAAGAACCACGTCAGGAAGGCGTTGATCTCGAACAACTCCTTTTTGGCGAACACCACCATCCGCCTGCCCCACCGGGTGACAACGATGAACACCGGGTCGATGGCAGACACATGGGTGGGCGCAAGGATATAACCCTTCGTCTGCACCTTTTTCAGGTTTTCACGCCCCTCCACCCGGATGCGGAAACCGATGTGCCACACAAGCCACGCAAGGGGCACCAGAATATAATATAGTACCATTTTCTATTCCTGTCCTGTTTGTTTTATCCGCCGATCTTTTTGGCAATAATCTGCTTCATAGCGTCAAGGCTCTGCTCAAAATCCAGCGCCGAGGTATCCAGCAGCACGGCGTCCTCTGCCTGTTTCAGCGGAGCGGCGGCGCGGTGGGTATCCTGATAGTCCCGCTGCTTCACATCTGCCAGCACTTCCTCGTAGGGGGTGTCGATGCCCTTGGCCTGATACTCCTTCCAGCGGCGGGTGGCGCGTGCCTCCGGGCTGGCGGTCAGGAAGATCTTCACCGTAGCGTCCGGCAGCACCACCGTGCCGATATCCCGGCCGTCCATCAGCACATCCTGCTTTTTTGCCATGCTGCGCTGCAAGTCCAGCAGAAATGCCCGCACCGCGGGGTTTGCGCCCACGGCAGAGGCCGCCATGCCCGCGGCTTCGGTGCGGATGGCGGCACTCACATCCTCGTCCTTTAAGTAAATGTGCTGCTCGCCCGCAATGGAGGCCAGCCGCAGCTCGATCTGGGGCAGCAGAGCATCCACCGCTGCGTTGTCCTTGGGGTCCTTGCCCGCGCGCAGGGCGTACAGGCCGATGGCGCGGTACATTGCACCGGTGTCCACATAGATATAGCCCAGCTCTGCCGCCAGACGGCGTGCCAGAGTGGATTTGCCTGCACCCGCAGGCCCATCAATTGCAACAGATACCATGATATGTTCTCCTTATTTATATATAGTACACAGGAAATTGGCTGCGCTGTTTTTTACAGGTTATTCGCAAAGCTTTGTGCGGTGCAGAAAGCGATCTGCAGATTGTAGCCGCCGGTGTAGGCGTCCACGTCCAGCACCTCGCCCGCAAAGTACAGCCCCAGCGCCTTTTTGCTCTGCATGGTCTTGGGGTCTACCTCCCGCACCGATACGCCGCCGCTGGTGATCACCGCGTGGGCAAGGTCGCCCCGGGCGTCAATGGACACCTGCCAGTGCTTGATCAGCTGCACCAGCTCCCGCTTCTGCTCCCGGGTGATCTGGTTGGCCTTGGTGGCGGGGTCAATGCCCCAGCGCGCCACCATGACCGGCTGCATACTGGAAGGCAGCAGCTTGACCAGCGCGCCCTGTGCCGCGTGGTTTGCCAGCAGGGCAAAGTCCCGGGTGATGCGGTCGTACAGCTGCTCCTCGCTCAGGGCGGGTTTCAGGTCGATCTCCGCGATGTACCTGTGCTTTTTCATGTCCCCCAGATGGCTGGACGCGCTCAGGGTCAGCGGCCCGCTGATGCCAAAGTGGGTGAACAGCATCTCGCCCTGCTCGTCAAAGATGGCCTTGCCGTCCTCCAGCAGGGTCAGGGTGACGTTTTTCAGCGCCAGACCCATCATCTTTTTGCAGTCCGGGTCGCGGCTGACAAGGCTGACCAGACTGGGCACCGGCTCCACAAGGGTGTGCCCCGCCTGCTGCGCCAGCTTGTAGCCATCGCCGGTAGAGCCGGTGGTGGGGTAGCTCACGCCGCCGGTAGCCACCAGTACAGCGTCTGCCCGGTACTCCCGGCCGGAAGTGCCCCGCACGCCCACGCAGCGCAGCGCCGGGCCAGCCTTTTTCTTTTTGGGGTGACGCGGGTTTTCCTCTGCCGCCGGGGCGGGCTCTGCCTCCGGCACGATGTCCTCCAGCAGCAGCTTTTTTGCGCCATCGTAGACGATGTCGGCGTCCTGCGCATAGCGCAGCAATGCCTGCCGGATCTCCTCGGCCTTATCCGATACCGGGAACACCCGACGGCCGCGCTCCACCTTCAGCTCCACGCCAAGGCCTTCGAACAGCTCCATGGTCTTTGCCGGGGGGAACGCCCCCAGCGAGGAGTACAAAAAGCGCGGGTTCGTGCGCACATGGCGCAAAAACTCCTCTGCCGGGCAGTCGTTGGTCACATTGCAGCGCCCCTTGCCGGTGACAAGGATCTTCTGCCCGGGCTTCTCGGTATGCTCCAGCACCGTCACCTGATGTCCCTGCCGCACGGCAGCACCCGCCGCCATCAGTCCGGCTGCCCCGGCTCCCACGATCAAAACCCTTGCCATCTGTCATCCTCCCAAAATCGCCTGTTGATTCTATTGTATCATACCAGAAACCCCACGCAAAAGCAATGCAGCGCCGCAGGAAATGAATGGATTTTCGGTTCTCCCCCTCTTGACAAAGCCGCCGGGCTGCTGTATTCTTTTTACAGACCGTTAGTTTGTAAAAAGGAGCATCCGCCATGCCGCGCAACAAATACCCGGAACAGACCGTTGAAAAGATCCTGGACGCCGCCGCCCTGCTCTTCCTCCAGAAGGGCTACCAGAATACCACCCTGCAGGACATCATTGATGCCACAAAGCTTTCCAAAGGGGCGGTGTACCATCACTTCCGCTCCAAGGAGGAGATCGCGCAGCGCGTCGGTGACCGTTTGGGCGACCAGATGTGGGAGCCGCTGCGCCATATCCGGGACGACCCGGCCCTGACCGGGCTGCAGAAGCTGCAGGCGGTGTTTGCAGTTTCCTTTGCCGGGCAGCGGCAGCAGCAGATCGCGCAGACTTTGCCGCACCTGTGCAGCAACCCGCAGTTCCTTGCCATGGAGCTGACCAACATTGAAGCGCATTTAGCCCCGGAGTGTATTGCACCCATGATCCGGCAGGGCATGGCAGACGGCTCCATCCACACCGCCAACGCCAATGCGCTGGCCGAAGCGCTGTTCGTGCTGGCAGACATCTGGCTTTCTCCCCAGACGCGCCCCACCACACCGACCGAGCAGCGGGCGCGGAATGTCGTGTTTCAGCAAATGACCCATGCACTTGGGCTGGACCTTTTGACGGATGCACAGGCCGAACAGCTGGTGCAGCTGTGCACACCGGTCAAAGACTGAATTTCCCGGGCGGAACGCTCCGCCTTTTTTTGTATGTAAATACAGACCAACAGTTTGTAAATAAAAAAGCAGGAGGTTTCCATGAACACTTTTGTCCTTATCGTCCTCGGACAGATCGTCTCCCTGTTCGGCAATGCCGCCCTGCGGTTTGCGCTGCCGCTGTATCTGCTGCGGCAGACTGATTCTGCCGCGCTGTACGGCGGCATCACCGCTCTGGCCATGCTGCCCGCCCTTGCTGGAATGCTGACCGGCGGCGCACTGGCAGACCGCTGCCGTAAAGCCCGCCTGATGGCACTGCTGGATCTGGTGACCGCCGGTATTGCGGCTGCAGCCGCTGCCGGACTGCCGCATCTGCCTCTGCTTCCGCTGGTCCTGACAGTGCTGGGCAGTCTGTACGCCATGCAGGGGCTTTACCAGCCCGTGGTACGCGCCTGCCTGCCTCTGCTGCTGAACGGCACCCAGCTGCTGCGCGGCAACGCAGTCATCCAACTGGTGGATACCGTGGACGAGCTTCTCGGTCCCCTGCTGGGTGCTGTTCTGCTGGAGCACCTCGGCATCCGGGGTCTGCTGGTGCTCTGCGGCTGCTGCTTTGCACTTTCTGCCGGGATGGAGCTCTGTCTGCGCATCCCACAGGATGTCCCATATGACACAAAGCTCTCCGTCCGTTCTCTGTGGGCCGACCTGCGGGAAAGTGCGCAGTTCCTCACCGGGCAGGCTGCGGTGCTGCGGTTAGCTGCCGCCATGGCGGCTGTAAACCTGCTGGAAGTCCCCGCCCTCACCGTAGGTGTTCCGGTGCTGGTGGTACAGACCCTGCAGAAAAGTGATGCCTCCCTTGGTCTTGTGCAGGCGGTGCTGAGCGCAGGCGGCATTTTAGGCGGCGTGCTGGCCGGAACCGTCTTTGTCCGTCATCCCATCCGCAGCGGCACACCTCTTTTGCTGGCGCTCAGCGGCGTGTGCGCCGCACTGGGTCTTGCCCTCCGGGTGTCAGTGCTGCAGTTCGGCAGCATTCTGGTGCTGAGGGCCGTGTTTATGGCCGTGGCAGCGCTGTTCAATGTATGGTTCTTTGCGCAGCTGCAAGTGCTGGTGCCGCAGGCACAGCTGGGCAAGACTACCGCCTGTTGCACCGTGCTGGCCTGCCTGACCCAGCCCATCGGGCAGGCAGCCTACGGCATTGCCTTCCAGCACTGGGCCGCACACCCCGCAGATGTACTGCTGGCAGCCGGGGTGCTTTCGGCGCTGGTTCTCTGGCTGCTGCAAACGCGCCGTACCGTCTGACACAGCAAAAAAGGAGCCGCTGTTGCAGCCCCTTTTGTGGTTTGCTTATTCCGGCAGCTTTGCCGGGTCGAGATAGCTTTCGCCCTGCTTTACCTCCACATGGATGTGGCTCTCCTCGGCGCACTCGCAGCCGACAGTGCCCACCGTGCCAAGCTTCTGCCCGGCGGTCACGGTGTCCCCGGCCTTTACGGCAGGATCTGCCACACCGCACAGCCGCCAACTGCGGCCAGCGGCATCTTCCAGCACCACCACGGTACCCCAGTTGCCCTCTGCCCCGGCAGAGACCACCTTGCCCGCCACGGGTGCTGCCACCGCTGCCCCCTGCGTGCAGGCATAGTCCACGCCGTTGTGGGTGCGCCAGTCTCCAAGGGTCTTGTTATACACCAGCTCATCGCCGCTGAAGGCGTTGAGCACGCGCCCCGGCATAGAGGGCGCGGCGGCAGGCTGCGCCGAACTGCTGGCAGGCGAGGATGCGCCTTGCAGTGCCGAGGGTTCGCGCAGCGAACCAGAGCCAGACTGCGCACCAGAGGATGCCCCAGAGGGCGTCTGCTGCGGCACATCTGCCTTGCTGTTTGCAACGTCGGTCACGGGCTGCTGCCATGTGGTGTCCTCCTGTGCGTCCCAGTCCGGTTCTGTTTCCGGGGTGGTCTGTTGGGTGGTGCCGGGGGCGTTTAGTCCATCCAGACTTTTTTGCAGTTCTGCCCGCAGGGCGCGCACCGCCCACACCCCTGCCGCAGCCGCAGCCAGCAGGCTTGCGGTCAGCAGCAGAGCAAAGCCCTTGCCGTGCAGAAATTTTTTGATCTGCTCCATGCTTGTTACTCCCATCTGTTCGTTTTGTGTACGGGAACTTTTCTGGGCTTAGTGTGGGACAGCGGCGGGCGGTTTATGCAAGGGGGCAAAAAAGACACGCAAAAAGGCTGAGCAGCCGCTTTTTTGCAGCTGCTCAGCCTTGCTGTATCCCGTTTTTGGTTACTTGCGTGCGATCATTTCGGTATAAGCCAGCACCAGCGGGCCTACGCCCTTGGCATCGTTGCAGACCACCGGCTCGCTGAAGTAGTAGGCCAGAGAGCCGTCACGGTGATCCTTGCCGCCCAGACCCGCCACAAGGCAGATGCCGTCCAGCTGCAAGCTGCCGTCCGGGTTCTTGGACAGGTACCGGTCGCAGGTGCCGTAGAAGGCCTTCTCCGCCCATGCAGCCATGCGTTTGGGCAGATAGCCCAGACGCACGCCCTTGAGCACTGCATAGGCAAACAGGGCGGTGCCACTGGTCTCCAGATAGTTGCCCTCGGCCTCCGGGTGGTCGATGACCTGCCAGAACATCCCGGTCTGCTCGTCCTGGAACTTGTGCATGTCCTCCACAGCCTGTTTGAGCATGGCCATGATGCCGCGATACTCATTGTACAGCTGCTCGTCCATGCGCTCCAGCACGTCCACCATTGCCACAAGGAACCAGCCCATGGCGCGCAGCCAGAAGTTGGGGCTGCAACCGGTCTCGGGGTCTGCCCAGTACATCTGGCGGCTCTCATCGTAGCCGTGGTAGTACAGGCCGGTCTTTTCGTCCCGCATGTGCTTTTTGATGTTCATGAACTGCTTGTAGCTGTCGATGCAGCCCTGCATCTTGTTGAAGCGGGTCTCGTACTCCATGTAGAAGGGCTGCGCCATATAGGTGCCGTCCAGCCACACCTGCCACGGATAGATGTCCTTGTGCCAGAAGTTGCCCTCCTTGGTGCGGGGCTGGGTGAGCAGCTGGCTGCGGATAGTGTCGATGGCCTTGCGGTACTTCTCGTCCCCGTAGATATCGTACAGGATGAACAGGTTCTTGCCCTGATTCACGTTGTCCAGATTGTACTCCTTGGGGTCGTAAGTCTTGATAGCGCCGTCCGGCTGCACAAAGTAGTCGATAAACTCCTTGGAAAACTCCAGATACTTCTCGTCACCAGTGGTCTTGTACAGGCTCAGGCAGGCGGTGATCATGCAGCCGTCGATGTAGTTCCACTTATTGGGTTTGCCGCTGCGCACCTTCTCGATGTTCCACATCGGTGCCTCGGCGCTGGAATTGGCGATCAGGTAGTCCACATAGTCGCCCAGCATGGACAGGATCTCTTCATGGGTCATGGGTCAGTCCTCCTCAAAATGTCCTACGTTGGCAAAGTGCAGCCGCTCGCCCTCGTAGCCCTCGATCTTCACGTTGTGCAGGTCGATCTCCTTGACGTTCTCGGCATAGATGGCCAGCTTTTTCACCAGCGGACGGTTATCGGCCATGGCAGCCTGTCCCTCCTTGGCGTTGGGGTCGAAGGTGATGCTCACATCCCGCATGGTCACCCGCTCGATGGGCTGCTCCGGCAGGCCATCGAAATAGCAGCCTGCAAACTGGGCATCGGTAGCCACGATGTTCTCCATGGTCAGGCTGCCCAGCTTGGGGGTGTACTCGTCCACCGGCATCGGCTCGCGGCACTGCACATAGGGGCCGTGGCCGTCCGGGTCGCAGAAGTAGAACATATTGATGACAAAGGGTGCCTTGACGCCCCGCATCTCCACGTTGCGGAACACCAGCCCGTCAATGACGGCAGTGTTGCCGCGGCCCCGGCGGGTCTTGACGCGCAGACCGCGGTCGGTGTGGTCCATCAGGCACTGGGTCACCACCATGTCCTTGACGCCGCCGCTCATCTCGCTGCCGATGACGATGCCGCCGTGACCCTTGTCCAGCAGGCAGTTGCGGATGACGGTATGCTCACAGCTGCGCTTCAGCTTCATGCCCAGAAAGACCTTGCTGGCCTTCATGGCGATGCAGTCGTCGCCCACATGGATGTTCATGCCGATGATGCGGATATACTCGCAGCTCTCGGGGTCGATGCCGTCCGTGTTGGGGGCGTTGTAGGGGTTGTTGATGTTGAAGTTGAGCAGGTCGAGGTGCTTGACAAAGATGGGGTGGATGGTCCACGAGTAGCTGTTCTGCACCGTGATGCCGTGCAGGCAGACGTTCTCGCTGTCCACCGCAGCCACGGCCCGGGGACGCCATGCAATGCGCTTGACCTTGGGGTTCACCCACCAGTCGCCGTTTTCGGCATCGCAGTCCAGCGTGCCCTCGCCGGTCACCACCACGTCATGCACCTGCGTGATGTTCAACAGACCCGCAAAGCTGTCCAGCGGGTTGCCCTCCCAGCCGGTCAGGTAGTACTCGTCCACCTCGTTCTCGCTGGGCAGCACGCCGGGCAGGATGGGGTAATGGGTGCGGTCGTTGTCGCCCAGCAGCACCGCGCCCTTTTCCAGATACAGGGTGGTGTTGCTCTTCATGAACAGGCTGGCGGTGCGGTAACGGCCGGCGGGCACATACACTGTGCCGCCCTTGGGGCAGGTGGACAGCGCCGCCTGCAGCCGCACGGTGTTGTCGGTCTCACCATCAGCCACCAGACCGTAGCGGGCAGCATCCACAAAGAAGGTCTCAGCCTCGGTGGTGAAATCCAGCTTCAGGGTCTCGCCCTCGGCCTGCACCTCCACCGTATAGGTGGTGCCAGGCAGCAGGGAGAACAGGGAAAATACATTGGTGTTGCAGGCTTCGTATACCGTTTTGCCGTTCAGGGCAACGGTAAAGGGGTGTGCCGGACGGTAGCACAGCTCGTTTTCCAGCTCGAAAACGGCGCTGCGGGTCATGGAACGGATCAGGGTCAGATTCATGCGAAATAACCTCCTGTGAGTTTGTCTTGCCCCCACGGGACAGACGTGGTATCATGAGGAAAAGCGCTCTCCCGGCTACCGGGAGGGTTATTCTCGGAAAGGATGCGCAAAATGAAAGCGGAACGGGAAAAGATCAACGCCAAGGTAAAGGCAGACACCGTGCGGCTGAACGGCAGCAAGCTGGAGCTGACGGCAGACGAGGAGATGTGCACCTTTTTGCTGGTAAGCGAGGGCAGCTGCACCCTGCAAATGGGGGAAACCGATCTGCTGCTGAACCCCGGCAGTGCGCTGCTGCTGGGCGCGGGGAACGCGGTGCTCTCTGCCGCCGGTGCAGCCGTCCCGGAACTGGTGGGCTGCCGGTTCCCGCTCAGCGCCCTGCACGAGCTGCGCAGTGCCACCCAGCGGGATTTTGCCCGGCTGTTTTTGCCCGGGGAGGTAACGGTGCTGTACGGCCCGGTGCTGTGGACCCGCCGCCTGCGCACCCTGCTGGAGATGATGCGTTCTGCCATGCCGGAGCAGGACTACCCCGGCGGGCTGTACCTGCTGCTGATCCTGCACTATGTAGAGCAGGAGTGTCTTGCCGAGAGCAGCGCTGTGGCGCGCCCCAGCAACGAGACCATTGAGCAGGTGTGTGCCCACCTTGCCGCTAACTACCGGCAAAAGTTCTCTCTTACCGAGGTGGCAGCAAAGTTCTACCTCTCCCCTTACTATCTCAGCCGTCTGTTCCGGCGGGTGACCGGGCAATCCATCGTGGACTACCTGAACAACCGCCGCATCGAGGCTGCGCAGAAGCTGCTGGAGACCACCGAGCTTTCCATCAGCGCTATTGCCGAGCAGACCGGCTTTGCCAGCGCAGCCCACTTCCGCCGCGTGTTCCGCGAGGTGATGGATATCAGTCCTTTGCAGTACCGCAAAAAGCAGACGAAATGATGTATCAACCAAAACACCCCCTGTGCCATCCGTTGGGAGCAGCACAGGGGGTGTTGGTCTTGGTCAGATGTTCTTATGGCGCATTAGCCCTTGACGGCACCTGCGGAGATACCTTCAACGAACTGATCCTGTGCACAGAAGAATACGATCAGCTGCGGCAGAATGGAGATGAGGGACAGCGCAAGGATCTTGTTCCATGCAAAGCCGGTATCACCGTCCATGGACAGCTTGACGAACAGGGACATGGGGTACTTGCCGGGGGTGCTGACGTAAAGCAGCGGGCCCATAAAGTCGTTGCAGCTCCACATGAACTGGAACAGTGCGCAGGACACCAGAGCGGGTCCCAGCATGGGCACGATGACCTTGTACAGGGTCTGGAAGGAGGAGCAGCCGTCAATGGCGGCAGCCTCGTCCAGATCGCGCGGGACGTTGCGCATGAACTGCACCAGCTGATACACGAAGTAGGTCTCGGTAGCAAATGCGCAGTGCACCCAGATAGCCAGATAGAAGGGGCTGTCCACCCAGCCGAACTTGTTGTACAGCAGGTACTGCGGCACATTCAGCACGACCTGCGGCAGGAACAGGGTGGCCAGCATGATGTTGAACAGCAGCTTGCGGCCGGGGAAATCGAAACGACCAAAACCGTAAGCGGCGATGCAGGCAGACACCACAGTGCAGATCACCTTGGGGATGACGTAGCTGTAAGTGTTGAGCATGGCCTGCAGGATGTTGATGGAGCCACCGAAGTTGTTCAGGGCGTTGCGGTAGCCATCCAGCGTAGGCTTTTTGATCCACAGGCTGATGCCTGCAAAGATCTCACTGTTATCCTTGAAGGTAGCGCTGATCATCCACAGCAGAGGATAGATCATGATGACACCAACCAGGATCAGCACGAAGTACTTAAAGAAGGTTGCGATCTTATTCGATGCTTTCATTCCCATATTGGTCACCTTACCTTTCATCCGAGTAGTAGACCCACTTCTTCTGGCTGGTGAACGCAATGATCGTCAGGATGCAGACGATGATGAACATGATCCACGCCAGAGCAGAAGCCATGCCCATGTCGTAGGACTTGAATGCGTAGTTGTAAACCAGCAGGGAGATCAGGGTAGTGGAACCACGGGGACCACCGTTGGTGATGATGTAGGGGCCGTTGAACTCTTGGAAAGCCTGGCAGATCTGAGTGACCAGGTTGTAGAAGATGATGGGGGTGATCATCGGAACGGTGATGGAGAAGAACTGACGCCACTTGCCGGCACCGTCGATGGTAGCAGCCTCGTACAGGTCTGCGGGCACGCCCTTCAGTGCAGCAAGGAACAGCACCATGGCGGAACCGAACTGCCATATACGCAAAAAGCAGATGATCCATAGAGCGTAGTTGGGGTCAGACAGCCACTCGGGGCCCTGCACCGCACCAAAGGTGACAGCGCGCACCACGGTGTTCAGCAGACCGTCCACGCTGAACACAGCCTTCCACAGCACGGCGATAGCCACAGAGCCGCCCAGAATGGAGGGGATGTAGTACACAGTACGGAACAGGTTGACGCAGGCGATCTTGAAGTTCAGGATGTAGGCGATGAACAGCGCGAAGATCAGCTTCAGGGGCACGGTGATAAAGGCGTACTTGAAGGTGATGATCAGCGCCTTGGTGATCTTTCTGGTGTGGAATGCGGTAATGTAGTTGGCCAGACCAACAAAGCTGGTGCCGTCCTTGAAGAAGTTCATATCGGTGAAGCTGTAATACAGCGACTGACCGAAGGGGAACGCCTTAAAGACGAGAAAGCCGATGATCCAGGGGATCAGATAAAACAGACCCTGATACTTATCGACCCATTTCTGGAACGGAGTTCGTGCGCCTGCGGGCGCATTACTTTTTTTCATCCAAAGTCCTCCTTTTACAGGATTTGAAGCAGACAGTGCAGCAGGTCACAGACCGGCAACAATTCATTCAAGATTTGATAACCATTCACCGAAAAAACAAGGGCATCTGTCGTACGGGCGGCAGATGCCCTTATTTATTTCAGATACTGAATATCCGGTTCTGACCGCTGTCAAAGAGAGGTAAGCTTAGCCGATGGTGTAGCCAACAGACTCCATGCCATCCAGCAGGGTCTCAACAGCCTCTTCAGGGGTCTGATCGCCGTAGTCGATGTTGTCGAACACTTCCTGATAGATGCCGGTGCCGGAAGCCTTCAGGTCGTTATTCTCGAACAGGGGATCCAGCTTGTTGGTGGTGAAGGCCATGACCTTGGCATTTGCCTCAGCAACCAAGCTCTTGACAGCACCGGCGTCCTGCGCGAACTTCAGGCCAGCCTTGGAAGCGGGGATGCCGCACTCAGAACCCATGATGGAAGCGCCCTTCTCCTCGTTCAGCAGGAAGTTGATCAGGGTAGCAGCCTCGGCAACGTTCTTGCAGGTCTTGGTGATAGCCAGACCCATGGACACCTTGGAGAAGCCGCCGTTGTTGTCGCCGAACTTGATCTCCTCGCCGACGGTGAAGCCATCCTTGTTGCTGTCGTCCAGAGCGGAGGAGTACTTGCTTGCAGCGGAATCCCACTCGAAGATGCCTGCGATCTTACCGGTGATCCACTCGTTGGACTGGTGGGTAGCGGTATCGGAGTTTGCAGAGTAGTAGGTCTTGAGGTTCATCATGACGTGGTTGTCCACCAGGCTCTTGATGAAGGCCAGACCCTCAGCGATCTCATCCTCGGTGTAGTTCAGGGTGGAGGTAACGGGATCTGCCCAGTCCTTGCCGTACTTGGACTCGAGGTAGAACACCATCAGGATCATACGGTCGTATGCGCCCAGATGCATGGGGTAGTAATCGTTGCCCAGCTTCTCCTGGAAGGCCTTACCGGCAGCCATCAGATCGTCCAGAGACTTGGGAACCTCGGTGATGCCAGCCTTATTAAAGGTGGTCATGTTCCAGTAGAAGATACGGCCGGTCATGGAGACGGGCACGCACTGCTGGCTGTTGGCCACATAGCAAGCGTCCATAGCAGCGGAATCCCACTGGGTCAGGTCGATGAACTTGGAGGTGGTGTTCAGGTCCACGAACTTGCTGCCGTCGGCAGAGTAGTTGTACAGCCAGTTCCAGTTCACCTGGCAGACATCCTGAGCGTTGCCTGCGATGAAGGCAGCAGCCATCTTCTCTTCCCAGCCGGACCATGCGGCGAAGGTGGGCTCCACGGTGATGTTGGAGTGCTCAGCCTGGAAAGCCTCCAGAGCGCTCTGGTAAGCAGCGTGACGGCTGTCGCCGCCCCACCAGCTGATGCTCAGGTTGACGGGGCCGTCAGACAGGGCCAGGCTCTCGTCTGCGGAAGCAGCGGGGGCCTGAGAAGCAGCGGAAGAAGCGGTGGAAGAAGCAGCGGGCTTGCTGCCGCAGGCAGCCAGCAGACCTGCAGCACCGACAGCGCCGGTAGCCATCAGGAAGTTACGACGAGAAATTGCCTTGCTCATTTTTGTTCTCCTCCTAATAGAAAACATCTTCATGCAGGGGGCCTGCACATGCCCCCTTGTATACAATTATGATAACAAAAGCCACCGAAAAAAGAAAGATGTAAATTACAGTGATACGGGATAAAAACGTACAAATATTGCCCTTGTTTTCGCGTGCAATTCGACGTCCTTGCCGAAATGAATAAACTTGCGCTGAAAAACTGTGCAACTTGTATACTTCAATGACTTGCATAAAAATCTGGGATGCAACAAGGGCAGAACAGCAAAAATCTCAATAATTCCTGTTACATTTACCATTCCGCCTGTAAAATTTTATGCGCTGCCGTTCTCCTCTGCTTTCTTCCTCTCCCACGCCCTCTCCCCTCCGGCAAGTAACTGCCCGGTCTGAACTGATATATCAATAGTGCAAAAAACGTGCGAATTCCGTCCGGTTGATATATCAGTTTCTCTCACAAAATGCAACAAATTGATATATCAGTCTGTATACAGCCTGTTGGAGACTCTGGCGAGTGTAGCGAGACTGAGGGGGTAACTCTTCCGCAATCCACGCAAAAAAGCCGCTGCACCCGGCGCGGTACAGCGGCTTGTATAAAATATAAAAGTATCTCAGTTTTTCTTTGCAGCATAAAACGCCCGCCGTGCCTTGAAGTAGCACTGGGGGCACATGCTGACGTACTGCACATCGTTTTCAAGGTCGATGGCTACCTGCTCGCCCTCAAAGACGAATCGTCCGTTCACCTTGCGGCAGTTGCAGATGGCCTTGCGCCCGCAGGTGCAGATGGTCTTCATCTCCTCAATGGTGTGCGCCAGCTCCAGCAGACGGGTAGAACCCGGGAAGCCCTTGAGGGAAAAATCTGCCCGCAGACCGTAGCAGATCACCGGGATGTTCAGATCTACCGTGATCATGAACAGCTGCTCGGCCTGCTCCGGGGTAAAGAACTGGCTCTCGTCGCACAGCACACAGGCCAGCGGCCCGGAAGCAGCGTTTGCCGCCTGCACAGCTTCGAACACGTCCAGCTCCGGCGGGATCAGCAGGTCTGCCTTGCGGCGCACGCCCAGACGGCTCACCAGTTCTCCGCCACCCTTGGTATCCACCTGCGGCTTCAAAATGAGCACCTTCATGCCCTGCTCTTCGTAGTTGTGTGCCACCTGCATCAGCGCGGTGCTCTTGCCGCTGTTCATGGCACCGTAGCGGAAATACAATTTTGCCATGCCGTCACTCCTGATTGCGCAGACGGTCTGTCTCTTATACA
>ENA-OZUM01000167-OZUM01000167.1-human-gut-metagenome-genome-assembly--contig:-NODE-167-length-23019-cov-5.710678_pt1 | contig 23019 bp, 30 predicted proteins | sample MGYA00243434_ERZ654023 | MGnify/ENA primary metagenome ERZ654023 (study PRJEB26926, sample SAMN06164737) | human gut metagenome | biome: ENVO:00009003; feature: ENVO:2100002; material: ENVO:00002003... | reverse complement strand
TCGGTCTCGTGGGCTCGGAGATGTGTATAAGAGACAGAACCATGATTGGGCGGCGCAAGAAATTAATATCAATTAAAACAGCAAGTTATCAGTCTAAACAGAACACCAACGGGATGGAGGAGAGACAAAAAATATCCAATGAAACCGTAGCGCGTCAGCATTCAAAAGCGGGGTTTCTTATTTTTACTTCACCAGTAACAAATACACTGTATCATAACTACATAAAAATGATTGTTCTGACTCAGATGAATTTCTTACTCTTGTGGAATGTCACTTAATGTTATTTATAGGTAAACAATGAAATCCGAAACGCTAACCATCCAGCAAATTTTCCAAAATCAACGACAATATCGTGTTCCATTCTATCAACGTGCCTACGTATGGACGCAACGAAACCAATGGTCAGCTTTGTTGGAGGATATCTTCGAAAAAGCACAGAGCCGACTTTCGGGAACAAAACCAACCCCTCATTTCCTCGGCGCGGTGGTGCTGGAACCTCAACTCAAAAACAGCTTGTTAGGTGTAGATACCATACATATTATTGACGGCCAGCAACGTTTAACCACTCTTCAATATATTCTGGCATCCATTCGATTATCATTGCGTGCTACAGGCCTTTCTGAACTGGAAGGGTTAGTATTGACTTGCTTGAAAAATACAAACGAAGCAACGATGAGAAATAAAAAGGTAGAATGCTTCAAACTGTGGCCAACTTTTCGAGATCAAACTCATTTTATTCAAAGTCTTAATGTTGATAATATTGACGATCTCCGTAATGTATTTTCTGATAGCTTCACGCAACATGGTACGTTACGTAAACATTTCAACCACCCGCCGTCACTAGAGGCATTATGGTTTTTTACTGAAGCCTTTATAAAATGGATTAAAATAGAAAACCACTCACCACAAGAAAATGCTGTAGCACTAATTGAGGCTGTCTTGACGGATCTGAAACTGGTAAGCATATTTCTCGAAGCTGAAGATGATGCCCAAATAATTTTTGAAACATTAAATGGGCGAGGAGCGGAACTTCATGCAACGGATCTTATTCGCAACTATATCTTTATGTGCGCTGAGCATGAAAATATTAATGCTATTGAATTATATGAAAATGAGTGGAAGATCTTTGAAGATAAATACTGGTCGGAAAAGCAACGCCGTGGACGTATTAATAAACCACGCATGGAGTGGCTTGTACATGCGACATTGCAATCAGAAAGGCAGCGTGAAATTGATCTGTCTCGCCTTTACAATGAGTATCGTGATTATGTAAGTAAGGACTTGCCTTCACAACGAGCAGATCTGCAAGTAAAGCGCCTCAAACAATATGCATCACAATATAAAGAATTGGTTGGTGGTTTTGGCACAACCCCCATCTCACACTTTGGACATCGCATCGCAGCCTATGATGTGACGACACTCTATCCGCTTGCTTTGTTCATTTCGATAGCTAACATCGCCGATGATGAGAAAGCAGCCATGTATAATGATCTTGTCTCCTACGTAGTACGAAGATCCGTATGTGGCCTGACGCCAAAGAATTACAACAATGTATTTATGAATGTATTGCGACACTTGTCTAAAACGGAAATTTCCAGTGTTGAGTTACGTAATATCCTCAATAGCTTAAATGGCGAAGCCTCACGTTGGCCTGGGGACTCAGAATTTCTCAACGCTTGCATCAATGCTCCACTTTATCCTGGCAGGCTCGACGCACCGAAAATGCGCTCAATGTTAACGGAACTTGAAAGAGAACTTTGTCGCCAAGTGAAGACAGAAAAGCCTGATGTTCCAAATCTTTCTAATCTCGATATCGATCATCTTATGCCTCAAAGTTGGTATTCCTGTTGGCCTCTCGAAAATGGTCATATGGTGACAAATTCAGATGCTACGGTAATGAACCAAATTGTTCTGTCTGGAACCGATCTTACCCCTGAACAGCTACTGGTAAGGAAACGGCAACAAGCGATAGCTACGTTGGGAAATCTAACTTTGCTTAACCTTAGCGTAAACCGTTCCGTTCAGAATGCTGTATTTCTGAAAAAACGTGATGCTCTCATCGTCCACACCAATCTACGACTGAACATACCACTTATACTTAAGGATAAATGGGATGAGAGTGAAATACAGGAGCGAGGTAAAAAGTTGGGGGAAATTGCATTGAAAGTATGGCCAAAATACGATTAATGCAATTAATAAAATGATTATAGCGGCCTTACATTAGTAAGGCCGCAACTCACTATTAAATCCTTTAATTTGCATCAAGAACAGCACTGTCAGCCCTAGGCTCTCGGACTTTGTACCGCTTATCTTGTCTTCAAAAATCAGCTCGCATCCTGCACAGTTCAACGCATTACGTTGTAGATCGATTTTCTGGTCATTTGTTGATACGCAAACATAGCCAATAAGCATGGTAGCTCCCTCTGACAAAAGCAGGAATGATGCCATTTTCTCGTTATTTCTGCATTTTCATAAACGTTGGTTTGGGAGAATTATCTCTGGCTGGCACTGCATCGGGTGTCATTGGTCTGAATGGGTATGTAACGATTCCGTTAATTATTTCAGGTTCCCGGAGAACACTGATTATTCAGTGGGGGCAGGCGAGATTTGGTGGGTCTGGTGGTGAAGATGCCGGATATCTTAATGATTTTCCTTTTGCCTTTCCGTCAGCATGTTATGGAATGATAGTTAGTCATGTGGGGCATACACCTTCAGGCGCAGGAATCCTGTCGGCTTCTGCAATTACATCAAATCAGTTCCGCGGTTTTTCAAGCATAGCGACTGCTGCAAATGCTGTATTAGGTCGTTATATCGCTATAGGGGGTTAATATGTTTTATAGTCCATCATTAAACATTTTTGTGAATCCTGCGCTTAAGGATGATTACATTAATGCAAATTCATGGCCAGATGATGCTCTGGCTGTCAGTGATGATGTTTATAATGAATTTGCAATCAATACGCCCCCATATGACAAAATTCGTGTTGCAGGAAAAAATGGATTACCCACATGGGCACTAATACCTCCACCATCGCATGAAGAACTTATTCAACAGGCAGAATCAGAAAGGCAATTATTGCTTAATCAGGCCAACGAATACATGAACAGTAAACAATGGCCCGGTAAAGCCGCTATTGGTCGTCTGAAAGACGAGGAACTGGCACTATATAATTTGTGGCTGGATTACCTGGACGCACTGGAACTGGTGGATACCTCCAGTGCTCCAGATATTGAATGGCCTACACCTCCGGTAACTCAGGCCAGCTAATCTCAGGAGCCGTCGAAGTGTCGACGGCTTTTACTTCTTTTTTGTAGTCCATCCAGGCGGATAGTTTTTCTTTATCTGTACTGCTGATATCACCAAGCATTAATTCCACTCGCCAGTCAGCTGTGACATTATCGGCATGAGCAAGTAACTGCATTCGCTGATTTTCAGCACGTGCGACATAATCAATCGCCGGAGATTTCAGTACCGGTAAACCATTTTCATCTGACGTGATTAATTTACCCCCTTCCTGCTGTCCGGCAATTAATTCATTGTATAAGTCTGTACTTATCTCAACAATGTCAGCAGGCATGTCGCTGTTTATACCATCAAAGAAAAAACCATTAGTCGATTTTGAGAAATAAATCATAGATATACCTATACACCGATTGCTACCCAAAAACAGGACCTTTCATATTTGACAATTTCTCCCTGAGATATACCGCCAACAATTATATAGAACTGTGATTTGGTGATATCAGAACAGTTCGCAATGCCCATTGCAGATATACCCGCCACCGACGTTGTATGTGGTACAGCCAACAGCGCAAGTGAACGACTTGGGAATGTTACCGGGTAAGTCACCGTATAGTTTGATGCTCCACTGACTATACCCCACTGAATAATCAGACCTGAAGGGAGTTTTTGAAAACCCGTTGATGAAAGTGAACTGGCAAACGCCGCCATATCCGGAATTTGGTTTTGCTCGTTACCCACATTTCGTTTTGCCGCTTCTCCCAAACCAAGGTTTTGAAGAGCCGTTTTCACCGTGCCGTCCGATTTGATATCGCCAAACGGATTTTTGCGACTTAACAGCAGCGCACGAAGCGCGGTAAGCAGCTGGTCATGCCGCCCCTTCTCCAGGCTGGCACCGGATGCCTCCACCACGCTGCAGAGCTCTTCCTGCAACATGTCAAAGTAGTCATCATCCAGATCGGTGGCAGGCGTGCCGGTCTGGGGGTTACCACGGGTAAAACCGTTCTTACCCGCGCCGAACTTATCCTTCTGCGCGGTTTTCGTGTCTATACGATGCATGGATTACTCCGGATATTTAAAAATTACGTAGGTATGCGACGGGCAGAGTTTGTTAAGCACACATTCGACAACTGTGTCGCCCCAGATACGCAGTGCGGAATCACAGGGATCGCCACATGTCATCCAGGTGGTGTTGGTGGCGGCTGGCATGTTGACCTGCCAGTAATACCGCCATTCAGGCGCGTTCACAGCGTCAGTACAGGCCGATGAGCAGGTGAACGTGCTTTTGTCGTATCGCGTGATAGTGGCATCTGGTCTGCCCAGGGCAGCAAGCTGTGCAAGATAAAAATCCTCGTTGATGCCGCCCGCCAGGTTAACCTTCGCATCCAGCCGTTGCTGACGCTGGCGAAGGGTCTGTGTCCCTGCGGGAATACATTCATCCGGCAGACCGCACAGACGCTCCCAGCGGTTTATCAGTTCAGTGGTGGTGCGCGGATCCAGCTCCCGCATCAGGGCATCCGCACGCTGATGAACGCGGGATAATGACGGTGCCGCACCGGCAATCGCCGGATCGCTGGCTGACCACGCCGGACCGGGGGGCAACAGTGCCGACAACAGACGGATGTAATCATCGTTTGTCACGTCCATGAAATCGTCCCCAGTACCGCCAGTTCATTTTTTGCAATGGAGATATTGTCTGCCGGTGCAAGCAACTGATGGCTGTATTCCCCGTTCGCACCGGAAATCGCCTCACTGATACGCGATACCTTCAGTTCTCCCTGCGGATAACCATCACGCAGCAGGAACGAACGCAACTCCGCGGTGATGGCAGCCCGTATTTCCGGTGTGTCCGGCGTCACACGGATATGAAAATCCACCGTATGTGCCACCGGCCTGAACACATACAAATCAGAGCCTGCCACCGGGGCCAGTGGCCCGATATGTTGTCTTGCTGCCGTTTCCGTTGATTCTTCCGGAATGGGATTAATCAGGTCACTGCTGGCAATCATCACACCGACAGTTCCCGTTCCCATCCAGTGTCGGTATGTCCATGCGCGGGTAATGCCGGGCACTTCTTTAGCCCAGACGACATAGTCCCCGTCAGCCCCGCCCTGAGGCGTCCAGTAATACCGCTCAATGACGCGGGCGCGCCACGTTTCCAGCTCTTCAGTATCAAATCCACCTGTCAGGGTATCTGCCTCGCCGGAAGACGGCAGACCATTAACCGGCGTGACCAGGATTAATGACGTACCGTCGTCAGCGTTGCCGACCGCGCCTGCACTTGAGCAGGCGATCGGCACGCGCAGGACACCACCGGTGCTGGTTGCATCGGCAGTTGCCGTGTACTGAACCAGGTCATCGCGCTGAATAACACTTCCGGCGGTCACCTTCAGGCCATCGCTGACACCTTCCCAGCGCATATACCCGCTGGCAGCCGTGGCCCCCTTGCGCGGACACCGTTTCATCGCAGCATGTCGCGCCAGCCAGGACTCATCGCACAGGTCAGGCAGCATGTTCATTGCCAGATAATCGATGTACCCGTAAACCGTATGCAGCGCCGCCGCATACACCTTTGCCCGCACGTCTTCATCCATGCGCCGGAGCGTGTCGCTGACGTCCAGCCTGGCGAATAAATCGTTACGGAGCATACTGATATTTTCTGCCAGCGTCGGGCGCTGAAATTCACTGTCCGCCATGCGTTATCGCACTCCACAGATCATCAAAAGAAATCATTACCGGTCCGTCACGACGCCAGAGAGTGATACTGTTACCCAGTTCATTAATCCCGGTGCGGCGGATATCCAGATCAATACGGGACACCACGCCGTCATCAATCATCCATTGCAGGCATTCGCGGATATACCCCCTTACCGTCAGCACCAGCTGATTGGTCAGTTTGCTGCGCTGAAGCAGCCACAGTCGGGAGCCGTAACGGTCATTCTGTACCGCAGGCCAGGTATCCCCCCACCATCCCATCGGGACGTCGGCGTTGTCATCAGGCTCCGCCCGCCGCCAGGTAAACAGGGAAATCACCACGGCGCGGGTCAGCGGATCCAGCGGTGCGCTGGCGCAGGTGCGTTTACCGTTCACCGTCAGCCACAGTTCCATCATGCCTCCATCGCTTTATCAGGTTTGTCGGTGTTACTGCCCTGACCGTTCTCTCTGTGACGATGCCCGTTATAGGCAAGCCGCATCGCTGACATGGTGGTGCCGCCGGAGTCGCACAGGTCTTTCACCTGTCCTGTCACTTCCAGGTCCATTTCAAAACGTGCTTTAGGTGAATTGCGAAACGTGATCGTTTTACCTGCACCGTCCACCACGATCCCCTCCCGGGTCAGCGTCACGGACTGCCCCTGATCGTCATAGACAGCCACCTCACCCGTCTGCAGCCCTTTCAGGCGGTAGCGCCGGTCCGACACCGTAACAACCACCGCATGAGAACGGTCGCCATCCGGAAACAGCACCACCGCTTCCGCACCACTGTTTGCCCTTGCGGTAAAACCGTAGGGTTCAAGATGTTCAACCCCTGCTTTGGGTTCACCGGCAATCAGGGACACATCCACGGTCTGACATTTCGTGGCGGCACTGATGCTTTTCACCACTGCCCGCCCAATCAGACCGAGGAGTTGTCGCTGCATGGCTTCAATCGTCCTCATCAGAACGGGTCCTCCTGTACTCTGGCTTTTTTCTTTTTCCGCGCGCCGGGGTCTTCGGGTTCAGGCAGATAAGCATCAGGCGGGCCGACACGGATTTCCGTCAGGGTGCCGTTCTGGTCCTGAGTAAACGTGACTTCCGAAACAAGCAGTTCGGTATTGTCGAAACCACAGACCGGATCGAAGACAATCACCCGCTGGTTGGGCTGCCACAGCGTACCGTTACCCTGTCGCCAGCCCTGCACCACATAAGTGGTTTCATCCGTCCGCGCCGCCCGTTTTCGGGCTTCAAAGTCAGCACGCGCAATACAGCCTGCCCCCGTGGCCTGCCCTGTCTGCCTGATATACATCGGACGGTAACGGGCAATAAATGCGTCCTCTGTGCGGGCCCGCAGCGCGGTGGTGGTGGCCTCACCGAAATCATCGTCGTTTCCGGCACGCTGCCCCGCCACCTGGTAAACAGAAAACCGCTCCCGGATACTCTTCTCCGTATCACAGGAAAGGATGTTTTCCCCAAGTACCAGCGCGGTATGTGCCCGCGTTGAGCCAATACCGCCAATCACCAGCCTGCCGTGCGGGTCGTCGTAAGCCAGCGCCTGCTGCTGACCGAGTATTTTGTTGATTACCTCAATCACCGTTTCACCGTGATCAGGCTGAACATCAGGAATAACACCCGACGGCGCACCGCTGTTCACCACCTCAATGCCGAAAGGCGCAGCAAGCGCCTGCGCAATCTGCACCAGCGAGCGTCCGTTAAACTGTGTCGGTTCGGCTGCACAGTCAATCAGGTCAGCCGTCAGACTACGTCCGGCAATACCGGTGCTGACCGAACGGGCATCGTAACGAACGGGAGTCGCCTCCACCCAGCCGGTGATCACCAGCTCATCACCAATTAGCACTTCCACTTTTGAACCGTTTTTAATGCGCGGCTGAAGCGTGGTGATACCCTCATCTCCCGGCCACTGGCGAGTGATCTCCACACTGAAATCCCGCGCCAGCCGTTCAATACCGGCACCGATGCGCACCGATGTCCAGCCATTCCACTCCCGGCCATTTACCCGTAGCGTGACATTGTCGTTCATTGCACTGGCACCTTCAGAGGGATCACCGGCACAAAGCCGGGATGCGTAATGGCATTACGCCGGATAATGTCCGCGTCACGCGCCGCGTTATCAAACCAGGTCGCCGCCAGCACCAGCGCGGGTAAAACCTCATCCGGCGTGCGCTGAATGATCCGTGCAGACTGTTCAAGGCGCGTGTTGATATCCGCATTCAGATCTGCTTTCACCCGGCGCAGCGCCAGAAACAGCGCATCACTGGTTGTACGGGACAACTCCTTATCAATTGCCGTATTCAGTGTGTCGCGAATGTCGGTCAGTTCTTCCCACGTTGGCAGGTCAACCGTGTTTTTCACCGCCGGTGCATTGTTCAGTGCCGGATGCGTGACAGAAGGCCAGCCGGTGCTCTGCGCGGGTGTTGTTGACTGCCCTACTGTGGCATTCTGCATCACCGCGGAAGTTGTGGGCGCAGGCAATCGTGTGACGGCATACGCCGCTTCGCTGATTGCGGTCGTACGAAGGGTGCTGGCAACCACGTTACGCTGCTGCGTCGCCGTGGCGGTAGTTTTACTGTCCGTTTTCCAGACGCCGCGCGGTTGCAGATCGCTGCCGAGGCTGACACCGGAAAGCGTTTTGATCATGGTGACCAGGTCGCTGGCGTTACCATAAAGGCGTTTCCCGGTACGCCACATTTTCTGCACCTGCTCAACGAAATTTTTGCCTGACGATGGTGGCGGCAGAAGTACCGAGATATCCCCCTGCAACAGCCTGGCGGCATCCGATACGGCAGAATCCACCACTTTCATCGCATCAGAAACATACCCAAGCATTGTGCTGGCATTACCGACGACGTCGTTCTGCACAAAATCTGCCACGCCATCGATACTGAAACCACTGAAGCTGTCACTGATGCAGTCATCCAGTGCAGAACAGGATGACATCAGCGTCTGCGCCGTCGCCGCACCTGAAGTGGGGTAAGAGAGTTCTCCCGCTTCGACAAACTTCAGGTCAAAGCGGACAATACGCCCTTCACTCTTCGATGTGCTGACCCGAACTTCCCCGTCAACACAGACTTTCAGCTCACCGTAAGTCGGATGGACAAGCGTGCCGGGACCGGGTTTATTCAGCGCGTCAATCAGGCGATCGCGCTGGTCAAAGCAGTCATCTCCCACCACATAAGCTGTGATGGACGGGCGGAAAGTGATTTTCCCCAGGTCTTCGGTATAGGGTTTGTCGCGGTTCGGGTATTCGTGCGTTTCCACACGACGACCGGTTCCCGCACTTTCTTCTTCAACCTTAAACGGCACACCGCGAAATGACGCGTCCTGAAGTCTGTCTTTCCACGTCATATAAACTCCGTACATAAAAAATCCCACCGGAGTGGGACTCATTAACAGATTAATTTTTCATTACCTGCCAAAGCGCGTATAGCCAACATCATGGCTGACATCAAAACCGCTGGATCGCGTTTCCATAACCCGCATACCCGGAGGCGAATTCACAAAAGAGACCTTGATCTCACCATCAACTTTTGGCGCAGAAGCTTTGTTAATCATGAAGGGATTCGGGCCTGTGGCACCGGAGGCGTTGTTTGACTGAGCCGGATCTACCGCCTGATAAGGCGTGTATCCCCGTGCCGGTATTCCCGTCCCATAAGCATCATAAGCACCCGCGCCCCACTGCGCAGAGTTAATGGCATCGACCGTGTCACCGGAACTGTCGGTAAACCACTCAATAATTGGCTTCAGTTTGTCCCACATATCCTGAAACCACTTAACAACCGGTCCCCAGTTATTGATTACCATCCCCAGCGGCGACCAGGCAAAAACCTTCTTCAGAAGTTCCCAGCCAGCCTCAAAATAAGGACCAATGGTTTCCCAGAGCTTCTTGAAATAAGGTCCGACAACATCCCAGTTAGTGATAATTAATCCCGCAGCCAGGGCTATCGCCGTCGCAATCATGCCAATCGGCGTCATCGACATGATCCTGCTGACAATACTGATGGCACCGCCAACGCCCATCAATCCCAGTTTCAGAATCGCAAGACCGGCAGCAAGCCCGACGACGCCGCGAATAACCCGGGGATTTTCATCCGCAAACTTCGTGAATTTTTCCCCTAACTCCCCCAGCCATTGCGTGATATTTTTGGCGTCACCAGAAAATGCGCCGCCAATAGCCGCAAGGCCGTTAGTTGCGGTCCCCGTCATTGCCTCCCACAGGTTGGACAGCGTACCAAGCTGGGCCTGAACACGTTTATTCAGGCTGGCCTGTTTATTCATCTTCTGCTGGATCTGATCGTAGCCATCCTTTCCTTTATCGATTAGTGCATTGACCACCTGAAGGGTTTCGGCATCATCACCAAATATTGCCTTAAGTACACCTGTTCGCTTAACGTCGGTCAGTTTTCGCAGCTTTGCCAGTTGCCTGAACATGTTATCAAGACCGCCAAAACTTCCTTTGCCGTCAGTAAAATCGAGCTGTACCCCGAGTTTCTGGCGGGCCATGATTTTATTGACGTCCCTGATTTTCTTAACGCTTAATCCGGACTGGATAACTTTTCGCAGGGCGTTACCTGCCGACTCCCCGTTCATCCCCATCTGATCCATCATGACGCTGATGGGGGCAAGGCTCTGTGCAGCCTGAAGACCGTCCTTGTTCACCATCTTCAGAACAGAGCTGGTTTTAGTGAAGAAGGACAACATGTTGGTATCGTCAACACCCAGATAAAACGCCTTCTGGATAGTGTCGAACAGCCCCATCATGTCTTCTGACGCCGTTCCGGTAGCATCCTGCATCTTTGCAGCAAACTCAGCAGCCGCTTCCGGTGTTTTTTTCAGTTGTACCGCAAGATAAGCTGTCGCTTTACCCACACCGCCAAGAATGTTTTCTGCCGGGATCCCCTGACGCACCAGCATCTGCATCATGTTCTGGAAATCAGCCGTTGTACCGGGTAGCTGGTTACCCAGGCCAATAGCCAGTTTATTGATGTCCTGAAAGCTCTTTCCGACCTCGCCGTTCGCATCCATCATGGCGACTTTCAGCCCGGTGGCGGCGTTTTCCTGATCGGCATAAGATTTCAGGGAAAGCGTCAGACCCGCTGCCAGTCCGCCACCAAGCGCCAGCCCACCCTGTGACGCTTCTTCCGCCTGGCGTTTAAATCCCCGGATTTTCTTTTGCATTTTCGACAGCGCCGGAGAAAGCCTGTCGACACCGGTGATCAACGCCTTAAGCTCAAATTCAGCCATGTGTGCGTTTCTCCTGCTCTATCCTGTTTGCCTGACTGACCAGCAAGGGAATTTCACTGATCGGCATATTCAGCAATTCGAAGGGATTAATGCGCCAGTAACTGGCGCAGTCAAAGAAGCGATCAGTGAGGTATTCAGCCGTCAGGCCTGGAGGAAAAAACCGGCCACAAGCCACGCCGCTGCATTCAGGTCTGCCGGAGACATCTGGTCGACAGAGCTTTGCGGCACTTTCGCCAGCCGCACGATGTATTTCGATACCACATGCGCCAGAAGTCTGACGGACTCATCCTGATTCATCTGGTAGGGATATCCCAGCTCGCGGACATCTTTCCCGGTGGGCTCATCAAACTCCAGTACGGAGAGTGTCTCGCCATGAGCGGTAATCGGTTTCTTTAACTCAAGCTCTTTCATTACTGGTAATCCCCTTCTTCACCGTGGAACTCAAGATCAACCGTGCCTTCTTCGGCATTATGGTTCGCTTCGCCGTGCAGCCAGGCAGACGACAGTACATAGACCTGACCGTTCGCCAGCTCGGCAGTGATTGTCATCTCATCAGACGAGGTGATTTTGTTCACCGGAAAATTCTTCGGCACCTTGAAGGTCCCTTTGACATAAGGCGCACGGTGAGTTTCCTTGCGGTCCACTGAGCCGTCCAGGCCGATGATGTCATCATTGACCGTCCTGTTCATGGGCACCTCAATGCCGCCGGTCAGCGATAGCTGCTGACCGTCAATTTTGAAATAACAGGTTCCCCCGATACGGGCCATTATGCAGACTCCTCTGAATACTGAAGACGGAACTGGTTAACCACGGCAAAGACACGCAACTGGTTAACATAGTCAGGCGGGAACAGCGTGTTCAGGCGGTTCGGATCGCTGGCATCACGCTCCACAACCAGGTACTGCTTGAACAGTTCGTAGTTTTCCACGATCCCCGCACGCTCGAGCTGACGGTAGGTTGCCAGCAGTTCCCCTTTGATCACCGCCGGGGTGACAATCGCCTGACCGGGACCAAAGCGGGTACCGTCACTGGCAAGCTTGTGACGCCCGTACTTACTGGTAATGACGGATTTCAGTTTGCGCAGTACATACGCGCTGGTATGCAGCGTCTCGCTGTCGAGGTAGCTGTTATCCGCAACCCCGTAAGCGTTTTTCCTGTACGTGGTGACATCACGCTGAATGCGCAGTACCCCGCTTTCGACATACGCCGTTGCCACGCCATGAGACAGCAGGGTCTGTTGTTCGGTCATCGTGAACCGTTTCCCCTTCGGCGCAGGCTGCATACCCACCAGCTCACCGGTCTGCGTGGGACGTGCCGGATCGTTGCGGATAAACACCGCTGCGCGGGCGGTACGGCTTGCCGCCAGCTCGTCGGCAGGTGTCTGGGTTTCTTTTTCGTACCCCGCCAGGGTAATGTGCTGCTGGTTAAACTGGTCACCTGCGGTCACCAGTTCTGACAGCGTACCGGTCTTTGCCGTATACACATGACCATACAGCTGACGAGCATAGCTCCAGCGACCGCTGGTATCGTTCATCTCGGTCACCAGCGTGTTAACGGAGGCCGTGTCGTTGAACGGCAGACCGATATAATCAAACGGCTCATCCGCCATTGCAGCCACCGCACCGGTGAGAACAGGAGCGCCCGTTCCGGCGGTACCCGTCGCCACAGCAATCTGTACACCCGCTGGCAGCACTTCGCCCCCACCAAAGCCGTAGTAATTGAGGCTGACAGGAATTTCATTCCCGCAAAGCCCCTTATGACGCGCGGTCAGTGTGACCACGCCTGCCGAAGATGAAGCCGTAAACGGCAGGGCCGGAACGGCATTGATGGCATCTTTGATACTGCTGGCAATCGTCGCGACGTTATCGCCGTTGGTCACCGGTGCCTGCACGCGGGTACGTCCCACATAAACATTCACCGTGCCGGTTTCGGTTGCTGCCCCGGTCACCGTCAGCGTAACCGTTGCCGCCGCGCCTGTGGCTTCCGGAACGGCAATCACATACAGCTCGCCAAACGGGTCAGTCTGGCGATAAGCCTCGACCATACGCGCCAGCTGACTTCCCGCACCACAAATCTGGCGTGCATAGTCTGCCGACGGCATCAGTACCAGACTGTTGGTAACAATCTCTGCACCGTTATTGGCATGACCAATCAGCAACGATGCCCCGCTGTCCTGTGCAGTATTCGCCGCCTGGTTATCCATTTCCGCATAAAACAACGGAACCAGCGTATTCGACGGAATGGTGTTAAAGCTTATCGTCATCGGTATTCACCTTTTTATTCACGCGCCGGATATCACCCGCTGCTTCACGGCGCAGCCAGTAGTTGTTCTCGTCAACATTTCGCCCTTCGGCGGGCAAAAGGTCGCCGCGGGCAGGATCAGGAACTGACCGCCCTTTAACAGGTTTGACAAACATGAGGATCCTCAGGAAGGAAGGGTTATTTCGGTGTGATGTTCGATATCGCCGTCAGGCCCGTTACCGGGCTCGAGATAATCAACATCAATCGCCAGCGTTTGCAGTTCATCCAGACTGTTCAGATCATCCTGCTGGCGGGTATCGTCTTCGGTCAGCTCGCTGATGACCGAAAAATCGAACTGATAAATCAGCTCATGACGATTCAGATCCAGCAGCGTGCCGCCGTCATAGGTAATCGGGTTACCGCACGCCTCCGGGTTCCAGCCCAGCAGGGCCTTAAAGAGCATCTGCCGGACATCGTCCACCACATCATACGAGGCAAACTGACCGCGCTCATCACGCCCGTTACTCAGTATGACAACCACGGAGAAACCCTCTTTCAGCTCCTGCCAGTAGTCGGTCTGGCTTTTGTTTTCTCCCGGAGAATCATCACCCGGTACAACATATGCCGCCGGGAGTTTCAGCTTTCCGACCTCCGGCAGATTTTTGAACTGGGCCGCGCCTGCAACCCGGTTTTCAAAATACGGACAGCGGGCACGCAGTGCAGCAATAACAGGCGTCAGTTTCATCTGTGTCGTCGCTCCGGCTTCAGTGATTTACGCAATTCCCGCGCCAGAAAATAGCGTGTCCAGCTGCGGTTCTTTTCAAGCGTTTCCACCATGAAGTTATTACGTGGAGCCAGTCGCCAGCCGCTGCCACCGGATGCACCACGATGATGGCTGCGACGACGCTTTGCCCCTCGCCTCACACCATAGAACAAAAAAGCCGGATAAAAATCACCGCTGATACGGCGGTTTCCCTCTCCATTACGCTGGTTAGGGGCTATACGTGCCATAAAACCAGGGCGATGTTTACTGGCTCTGGGTACCATGTAACCAATCGAACGAGCCAGGCGTCCGGTCTGATAACCGGGGTTTTCACCCGGTGCCGACCGCGCACGGCGCATCACCAGCCGACGGGCATCACGCATATGACGCTGACCAATCGTGACAAACGCCCGCCGGACACGGGCGCGGTTAAAGCGCATCTCCGCGGGCTGCTGAAAATCAACGTGCAAAAAGGAAGTCGTCATTGTTGCCTCCGTGACTCTGCCTACATTCGCCCAGCTCCGTACACTCCAGCAGCAGAAAGCGCCGCGCCCCGTTCAGATCGCGCTGACGTTTCACCCGGTACACACTGTCACCGCAGACCACCTCATAATCAGCGGTGATCCCCCGGCGATAACGAATGGTGATGTAATGGGTGATGGCGTCCCCTGTCTGCGCGGTTTCCTGCCAGGTGGTGGCACTGGTCTGGATAACCTTCGCCCATGTCCGGAACGTAACCGGGTATTGAGGCTCCACGCCAAAGTTATCCGCGGGCATATCCACCCGCAGGCGGATCAGGACGCGTTTATTCAGTTCACCGGGGTCCGGCAGAATGTAGGTTGCGCTGGTCTGCGCCTGACGAATTTTCATTGCGGAAAGTACCTGTACGGGCCGACAAGCCAGCCAAAACTCTGCGGCATGTCGAGTTTCTCCACTTCCGTAACCGACGAGCGGTTTTCGTAAAAATGGCTGATAAGCATCAGCATCCCCAGACGAATATCATCCGGCAGGTGCAGCCCGTCCGGATCGCTGTCCGGAATGGTTTCATCCGGTGCATAGAGCTTCCGGTTCAGATACGTTTCCGTCCGCTTTTGTGCCGCACAGGCCAGCAGTTGCAGATGGCGGTCATCAGCATCGAAATCCTCATCCAGCCGGAGTTGGGCTTTAATCTCTTCCATTGTCAGAAGCATACTCAGCCCTCTTTACTGGTCGTGGCTTTTTTCTCTTTTGCCGCTTTACTGCTTTTTGCACTGGTTCCGCGCTCTGCTAACCCGGCCTGAAGTGCAATCTCCTGCACCCGGGCAGGAAGCGCCCCGTCGTCATACTCACCGGCCCGAATGACCTCAACACGCATACCGTCCGGTGACCATTTCAGATCTTGTTTCAGGATCATGATTCTTCACCCGCCAGAACAGGGGGCGCGGTTCCGCGCCCCTGAGTGATTACGCCGCTGCAATCTTCAGCAGTTTGATGGCCTGCGAATCGACCAGCATCCCGCCGGTGCGCTTGGTGGTATAAAAACCGACAAACGGTTTATTGGTGTACGGGTCACGCAGAATGCGGGTGCCGATACGGTCAACGATGGTGTAACCCCGTTTGAAGTTACCAAATGCAATGGCTTTCGCATCAGCGGCGATATCCGGCATCTGTTCGTTTTCAGCGATACCGTAACCCGCCAGAGAGGACGGCTGCCCCAGTTCCAGCCCCGGACGCCACAGATAGTTACCCTCGGTGTCTTTCAGCAGACGGATGGCAAACAGGCTGTTGTTGTTCATCATGAACTTCGCGCCGGTGCGGTGTGCCTTACGCAGCGTGTAAATCAGTTTGATAATGGCGTCTGCGGTCACCGCAGTCGCGTCGCCGGATACAATATGCTGAAGTTTGCCGAACGCCCGGACCTTATCGGTTTCATCCGTGGATTCATACGCCAGGAACCCTTTCGGCTTCTTGGTACCATCGCCGGTGGTAAAGGCAATTTCTTCCTGTTCGGCAAATTCGGTTGCCAGCTCGCTGTTGATCCATGCTTCCACGTTGAAAAAGGCATCATCCAGCATTTTCTGGGTGGCCTGCGGGTTACCGTAGATTTCCCCCATGAAAGGTTCAATCAGGCCCAGTTTTGAGGTGGCAGTCTGGGAGCGCGCGTCAGTCTCGCCAACCCATCCGGAAGCCGTGCCGCCCAGATTCACCAGTTTTTTGTAGTCGGAACCACCAACGGTGATCACCGTGGCTTCCTGGCGCATCACCACTTCATCTTTCAGCAGGGTCAGAATGTTGCGATCCAGCGCTTCCGGCACGGCATAGCCGCCGTCTTCATCGGTGCCCACCTGTAATGCCTTGCGCTCCAGATCGCGCAGACCATCTTCACGGCCTTTACGCAGGAAGCCCACAAACGCTTCTTTATGCTCGGTGGTCAGTTTATTTTGCGCACCACCTGCCGGACGTTTCAGCTCAAGCAGCTCTTTTTCAAGATCGCTTTTGAGGTTTTCCAGCTCGCTGAGTTTTCCGTTCAGGGTTTCCACCTGCCCGGCAAGCTTGCCTTTTTCCTGCTCAATCGCATCCACGCGCTTGTCGTTCTTTGCTTTGAAGTCGTCAAACTTCTGCTGCAGCTCCTGCGCGACCTGTTCGACATCTTTAATATCAACCGCCATCGTATTTCTCCTGATTAGAAGTTCAGATTTTTCAGTGCATTCAGTGCAGAGCCCACATCCTCAGCGTCGCGCAGGGACAGTGCGCCATAGCCCCCGGCCATGAATGCTTTGGCCTGGGTACGGGAGAGTCCGACATCACGCAGGACTCTTTCGATTTTTTTCTGTTCGGGGATTTCCCCGCGGGCCAGTGCGTTCTTGACGTCGCTGATCCGCGCCTCGTCGTTAGACGGGAACGTCACCAGGCTGACTTCCCAGAGGTCGATTTCTTTCAGCAGAAAGGCTTCTTTGCTCCGGTCGTATTCCCAGTCTTTCAGGACGTACCCAATAGAAAGGCCGGTTAACGAACCGGCCTTCATGTGTGCATGTGCGCGTTTTGCGAGGGGATCATCATCAATAAGCAACCGTCCCCTGACGTAAAGCCCGACATCGTCTTCCTTCATTTCGGTGTAAACACCGATGGGTTCATCCATGCGGTGCTGCCAGAGCAGCGCAGGTAACGCTTTTCTGTCACTCCACGCCCGCAGGGAAGCAGCAAATGCCCCGGACATCACCACATCATCGTGGCTGTCCTTTACACCAAAGACGGAGCCATACCCTTCAAACTCACCGGAGTCACTGACAGATTTCAGACTCAGCGGTACATCAAGACGTTGTTTCGTCTGCATTGGCGTTATCCTTCTGCTTACCGGCTTTACTGCCATCGGAGGGTTTCGTGGTCATGTTCATCGGTGTGAGATAGACATCCCCACCGGGACGCGGATTCATATCTTCCAGGTCGCGGCAGTCATTGGGAGAGTAAATTCCCCAGTTAATCCCGGTGGCGTAGGCTTCAAAACGGGACTTCATATCCCCGCGCAGTAACGCCCCGGCGTTAAATTTGGCGTAATAAACGCCCTGCTTACTTTTTCGTACCAGTCCGGTGTTGATCCGCTGTTCGATGCGGGTCAGATACGGCACCAGTGAATAGTTGATAAATCCCAGCCCCAGCTCTTCGATATTGTTGAAGGTGGCGCGATCGGTGTTCTGCACCATGTGCAACGGCACCCGGAACAGACGACAGATTTCTTCAAGCTGAAACTTGCGGGTTTCCAGGAACTGGCTGTCCTCGGCGTTCAGCGCCATCGACTTCCAGTCCAGCCCCATCTCAAGGATCATCGGGCGGTGAGCATTGCCAAGCCCGGTGTGACGCTCCTCAAAATCTTTCTTCAGGCGCTCATAAGCCTGATCTGACAGCGTCTGCTCTGTACGCAACACACCCGACGTCACCGCGCCATTGCTGAACAGTCTGGCCCCGTGCTCTTCGGTCGCTGCCGCCAGCGATATTGCCTCGCGGGCATAGGCGATGGGATTCAGCCCCACCAGTCCGTCCAGCGTCAGCGTGCGCACATGCCAGATATCCTCCTGGCTCAGTACATCCGTGGAGCCATCCGGGAATGTGACCTGATAGACCGGCTCCCAGCTACTGTTAAGCTTCGGTACCACACAGCCGGGATCGACGGGCAGCAGTTCAGCCACTTCGCCAAATGCTTTCACTTTGTAGGCGTAAAAGTTTCCCCGCAGGCACAGACAGGTGACCACCAGCTCCCAGAACTCCTGCGGCGTCATATAGCCATTGGGATGCGTGGAGATCAGCTTATGCAGACGTTCGCCAGTGGCTCTCTGCTTCAGGCTGCCGTTCAGGTGATACAGGTTGCAGGGCAACATCCCGACCGACTCCGCCAGCACCCTGACACAGGAAAAAACCGCCGTCAGTCGCATGGCCCGCTGGCTGCTGATCTGCTTTCCGGTATAGGTGTCGTAGGACAACCCGATAGCATCCGCCAGCTCTGCTGGCGTGGTCACCGGTGCGTCACTTTTTTGTTGAAATAATCCCGAAAAGAACACTATTTACCTCCGCCGACAGACGACTGTGTACGGTCGAGATATCGCGCCACCAGCCACGACCAGAACAGGCACAACGCCCCGGCAACAACAAACCCCGCCGGGGGATAAATCAGCCAGGCACCATACGCCAGCAAAAGCGCCCCCAGCACGCCCACCAGAGGCGCGAGAATCAGCATGATCATAATTACCTCAGTTAAAGCGAGCGGATCCCATAGGACTCAATGTGGTCAGACAGCGTGTCTTCTTTCTCGTACAGCATGGCTCTGCCAACCGCCATAATCAGCGCAACTGCACCATCGATTTTGTTTTCCGCCTGCTCTTTGACGGGCTTCACCACATCATCGTTACCCGGAATGGTTTTGCCGACCACGTTGCCGATACACCAGGTCATGATGGGATTGCCATCATGATGAAAGCGCCCCGATTCAATTGCCGCTTCCAGCTCTTTCATCGGGTCGGACATGTTGGTGTAGTTCTGAATGATAGTGATGGGGTTCAGGTCTTCATCAGCAAGGTCATGTGACAACCCGGTCGCCCCGAAGGGGTCGATGGGTGACTCACTGACCGGGCTGATTTTGTTCGCCGCTTTGGCCTCCTCGAGGATGTAGCGATAATCCACCTCCGCACCATCGGTAACGGTCAGAACGCCCATTTCCACCCATTTCTGAAAGCGTTCGGCTGTCCGTCGATCTTCATTTTTCTCGACGCTGTACACCGTGTCATACGGTACCCAGAAACGCGGGGCCACACTGTAGTAATGCGTTTTACCGTCAATCTCGCGGGTATAAAGTCGCGCCATGCTGTTCATATCCAGCTTACGCGCCAGGTCAAAGGCCAGAATGCACGGCTGCCCCTCGAACTGCTCAAGGGTCAGTGATTTATCCTCGCAGCTCTGCCAGCTCACCAGGTTGAAATACGCCGAACGCGCCGACACCCAGATATTGAGGTGTTTTGTTTTAAAGACGTTTGCCAGACGGGCGTTATTTTTCGCACGCTGCTGCTGACTTAACAAAAATTCGCGATAAACCGACACGCCAATATTCGGGTTAGCTTTTTCCAGCACCTGCGGGTCAGTCCAGTCATCGCCTTCGTCAACGGTATAGATGATCCCGAACAGTTCATCGTTGGGTACCGACCCGTTGAGCATCTCGATAACTTCCCGTCGCTTGTCGTAGCACGGCCCCTCAATGTTGTACCCGGCAGTAGTAATGGCCCACATCAGTGGCTGACGTCGCGCCCCCATCCCGGTAAGCATCGTGGTGTAAAGCGCATCGGTGGCGTGCTCGTGATATTCATCCACCACCGCACAGTGGGGTGATGAACCATCACCGGGGTTACCGATCAGCGGTTCAAACCGCGCGCCATCCTCCGGACGATTCATGTTTGAGGCGTTAACCTCAATCCCGAACGCTTCCGTCAGCATGGGTGTGCGTTTACACATCAGTCTTGCCGGACGAAAGACTTCCCATGCCTGTTTCTCCGTCGTGGCACCGGAATACACTTCCGCGCCGAACTCGTTATCACAGGCAAAACAATACAGGGCGACACCGGCAGAGATTGCTGATTTGCCGTTCTTACGGGGGATTTCGGTATACACCTCCCGGAAGCGGCGCAGCCGGGAGCCTTTATTGACCCAGCCAAACGCGCAGCAGATCACAAAGAGCTGCCACGGCTCCAGCGTGATGGGCATCCTCTTGAATGCCCACTCACCCTTGGTGTGCGGCAACAGCTGAATAAATTTGGCGGCCCGTTCAGCCAGGTCCTTGTCGAAGCGGTAACGAAACGACTTACTTTTTTCCGCCATCAGGTCATCAAGATGGCGCTGGCAGGCCTGAATCACAAACTGGCAGGCCACAATCTTTCCGCGCACGACATCCCGGGCATACTGATTGGCAGCATTTACGTTGGGGTAAGATTTCCGGCTCATGATTCGATGATTTTCAGAAACGGGTTAGTGGCTTTCTTCTGCCCCGCCAGGCCAATCAGACGCTGGCGGCTGCTGGGGTCGAGTCCGAGCATTGCCCCCGTGCTGCTCATCTCGGACTCCTGTTCTTTTTTGGCTGTCAGCTCCGGATTTTTGACCCTGCCGCCCATTGCGCCGGTGATGGTGTTGCCCTGTATGGCAATATTTTTCACAGCACGTCGCCAGAACTCATAGGCCACGCACCACCGCTCAAGCACCGCGAGGTCAGTCACGCACAGCAGGCCCTGACCGCAGAGTTCTTTGGTTGTCAGTTGCCACATGATCGTGGCGAGAGGGAGATCTTCTTCAGCGAACCACTCCGGTGGCTCAACACCTTTGATGGGCGTAAAAACAGGTTCATCTTTGTTCAGGGCTCGCTTGCCGGGATTTCCGGCCAGCGCCTTGCGCGCCGTTGGCTTGGGGCGACGCCCGGAACGCCCCGCCGTTCCAGCCATATGCGGCACTCCTGGTTAAATTTCATTTTTCGCGGGTATAAAAAAACGATGGGGCGGGCAGTCCGGAAGACGTCAGGCCGCAGGGATTTGACCCGCCCCTCCCCTCAGGCAGTTGAGAATCATTATCACTTCAACCGTTCACGGGCCGTCTTCGCCTTATGACACGGCCAGCACAGACTCTGCAGATTACAGTCGGCATCAGTGCCGCCATGCGATTTAGGGATGATGTGGTCAACGGTCTTCGCCTCACGCACCACACCAGCACGCAGACATAACTGACACAGGCCTTTGTCACGCTTCAGGACACGCGCGCGGATACTGTCCCACTTCGAACCGTAGCCGCGCTGATGACGGGATTGTCCAGGTTTGTATTGCTTCCAGCCTTCGCTTTTGTGGCTTTCGCAGTAGCCTGAAGGGTCCGTGGTTGTAGAGCGGCAGCCGCGAACACGGCAGGCTTTTGGGGTTCGTGGGGGCATATGTACTCCAATGAAGAAACCAGCGAAATAGCTGCCTTCATTCGTAGTAAACCTTTTTCATCAACGCAGTAATGGATTCTTTGAAGAGTCGCAATCAATACAACTCACTAATGGAGAGACTTGTCTCACGCATGAGACAAATTTCCCGTTTGAATTAATGGACACTATAGAGGGACAGAATGCCTTCCTCACTCGAATCACATCAATTAAGGAAGTTCAACATGTTTCATTCCACAAGTCATCAGGCTGTAATTATGGCAGCATCAGTTTGTGCCACAGACCTTTTCCGCTTCACTTTGAGCCTGATTCATTTCTACCTGACCGGCTCGCTTCTATCTTTTTAATCCCCGCTTTATCCAAATTGCATTGCCAGAATGCCGACAACAGACTGACATTCAAATCCTGACTACCTCCAATAGTCTGACCGTACACCTATATAGTTTTAATTTTCATCAATCCATTTAACTATCGTTTAATTGTTGTCACATAGGATTCTGCCGTTTTTAACAATGCAGGATAATAAGATGAAAAAAATGTTGTTTTCTGCCGCTCTGGCAATGCTTATTACAGGATGTGCTCAACAGACGTTTACTGTTGGAAACAAACCGACAGCAGTAACACCAAAGGAAACCATCACCCATCATTTCTTCGTTTCGGGAATTGGACAGCAGAAAACTGTTGATGCAGCCAAAATTTGTGGCGGCGCAGAAAATGTTGTTAAAACAGAAACCCAGCAAACATTCGTAAATGGATTGCTCGGTTTTATTACTTTAGGCATTTATACTCCGCTGGAAGCGCGGGTGTATTGCTCATAATAATTGCATGAGTTGCCCATCGATATGGGCAGCTCTATCTGCACTGCTCATTAATATACTTCTGGGTTCCTTCCAGTTGTTTTTGCATAGTGATCAGCCTCTCTCTGAGAGTGAAATAATCCCGTTCAGCGGTGTCTGCCAGTCGGGGGGAGGCTGCATTATCCATGCCGGAGGCGGTGGTGGCTTCACGCACTGACTGACAGACTGCTTTGATGTGCAACCGACGACGACCAGCGGCAACATCATCACACAGAGCATCATTTTCAGCTTTCGCATCAGCTAACTCCTTCGTGTATTTTGCATCGAGCGCAGCGACATCACGTTGGCGCACCTGCATGTCAGTAATTGTCGAGTTCGCCAGCTTCAGTTCTCTGGCATTTTTGTCGCGCTGGGCTTTGTAGGTAATGGCGTTATCACGGTAATGATTAACCGCCCATGACAGACAGACGATGATGCAGATAACCAGAGCGGAGATAATCGCGGTTAATCTGTTCATACCTCAATCTCTCTGACCATTCCGCCCGCTTCTTTGAATTTTGCAATCAGGCTGTCAGCCTTATGCTCGAACTGACCATAAC
>ENA-OZUM01000150-OZUM01000150.1-human-gut-metagenome-genome-assembly--contig:-NODE-150-length-24146-cov-6.157030_pt1 | contig 24146 bp, 17 predicted proteins | sample MGYA00243434_ERZ654023 | MGnify/ENA primary metagenome ERZ654023 (study PRJEB26926, sample SAMN06164737) | human gut metagenome | biome: ENVO:00009003; feature: ENVO:2100002; material: ENVO:00002003... | reverse complement strand
AAATATTTTCAGTGAATATGAAATTATTGCTATTTCTATTACAAAGATGTCCTGACCTCTTTTTCATTCTCTTCTTGTCAACATCGCGACAACTTTCGTAAAACACACCCAGCCTGCTTCAGGTATACTATGCCCCTCGATTCCACAAACATCAGGCAGACCATGACAGACTTAATCCAACGCCCTCGTCGCCTGCGCAAATCTCCTGCGCTGCGCGCTATGTTTGAAGAGACAACACTTAGCCTTAACGACCTGGTGTTGCCGATCTTTGTTGAAGAAGAAATTGACGACTATAAAGCCGTTGAAGCCATGCCAGGCGTGATGCGCATTCCAGAGAAACATCTGGCACGCGAAATTGAACGCATCGCCAACGCCGGTATTCGTTCCGTGATGACTTTCGGCATCTCTCACCATACCGATGAAACCGGCAGCGATGCCTGGCGGGAAGATGGACTGGTGGCGCGTATGTCGCGCATCTGCAAGCAGACCGTGCCAGAAATGATCGTTATGTCAGACACCTGCTTCTGTGAATACACATCTCACGGTCACTGCGGTGTTCTGTGCGAGCATGGCGTCGACAACGACGCGACTCTGGAAAATTTAGGCAAGCAAGCCGTGGTTGCAGCTGCTGCAGGCGCAGACTTCATCGCCCCTTCTGCCGCGATGGATGGTCAGGTACAGGCGATTCGCCAGGCGCTGGACGCTGCGGGCTTTAAAGATACGGCGATTATGTCGTATTCGACCAAGTTCGCCTCCTCCTTTTATGGCCCGTTCCGTGAAGCTGCCGGAAGCGCATTAAAAGGCGACCGCAAAAGCTATCAGATGAACCCAATGAACCGTCGTGAGGCGATTCGTGAGTCACTGCTGGATGAAGCCCAGGGCGCAGACTGCCTGATGGTTAAACCTGCCGGAGCATACCTCGACATCGTGCGTGAGCTGCGTGAACGTACTGAATTGCCGATTGGCGCGTATCAGGTGAGCGGTGAGTACGCGATGATTAAGTTCGCCGCGCTGGCGGGTGCTATAGATGAAGAGAAAGTCGTGCTCGAAAGCTTAGGTTCGATTAAGCGTGCGGGTGCGGATCTGATTTTCAGCTACTTTGCGCTGGATTTGGCTGAGAAGAAGATTCTGCGTTAATGATCATTATGCCGGGTTATCCAACCCGGCATTTCCCCCTTACCCCGCCCGATAAAACGGAATATCCCCAAGAATCGTCGCCCGATGCATAATCCGCCGCTGTGGCAGGTAATCCGCATTGGCATAGTGCTGAGTCACTCGGTTATCCCAAATCGCAATATCATTCGGTTGCCAGCGCCAGCGCACCTGAAACTCCGGTTTAGTGATATGGGCAAACAAAAAACCTAACAAGGCTTCGCTCTCTTTCTCGCTGACATCAACAATTCGTGTGGTAAAACCTTCGTTCACAAACAGCGCCTGTTTACCGGTCACCGGATGCGTTCGCACCACCGGATGTAGCAACGGTGGATTTTTCGCGACCGCCTCACGCCAGCGTTGATGCTCAGCCTCGGTTTTGCGGTACTTGTATTCCGGGAACGATTTACGGAAATCATGCTCCGCACGCAACCCGCCCAACAGCTGGCGGAAGGGAACAGAGAGCGCCTCATATGCGGCAATACCACTGGCCCAGAGCGTATCGCCGCCGGTCGAGGGTAACTCTTTCGCCGCCAGAATCGCCCCTGCGGGTGGCGTTTGAATAAATGTCACATCGGTGTGCCAGTTGTCGTTATCCGGCGGATTATCATTATGGGTATCCAGGACGATGATCTCGTCAACCCCTTCAGCATGAGGGTAAACAGGGTGAATATGCAGCTCGCCAAAACGCTGGGCCAGCGCGCGTTGCTGCTGCGGCGTGATAGCTTGATCGCGCAGAAACACCACCTGATGGCGCAGCACCGCATGGTAAAGCTGTTCAAACTGATTATCGCTTAACGGGCGCGTTAAGTCGGCCCCCGTAATTTGTGCGCCAATATACGGCCCCAGCGGGGTAATGCTCAGACGTTCACTCATTGTACTTCTCCATGCCAGGGCGTCAGGCGGCGCTGTAACGCGCGCAGACCCAGTTCTAAAAGAAAGGCGATAATCGCAATCACCGCGATCCCCGCCAGCACCACGTCAGTCGCGAGAAATTCACCCGCTGACTGAACCATAAATCCTAAACCGCGCGTTGCGGCAATCAGCTCCGCCGCCACCAGCGTAGACCAGCCCACACCCAGACCAATGCGTAATCCGGTGAGGATTTCCGGCAGCGCACCGGGCAAAATGACAAACCACAGCACCTGCGCACGGCTGGCACCCAGCGACTGGGCGGCACGAATGCGAACCTGCTGCGCGCTTTTCACCCCCGCCAGCGCCGACATCGCCACCGGCGCAAAAATCGCTAAATAGATCAGTAAGATCTTCGAGGTTTCGCCAATACCAAACCAGATCACCATCAGCGGCAAATAAGCCAGCGGCGGCACCGGACGATAAAGCTCGATTATCGGATCCAGAATGCCGCGCACCGTCGGGCTTAGCCCCATGGCGATCCCGACCGGAATACCGATCAACACCGCCGCGAGTAGCGCCAGCAAAATGCGCGTCAGGCTGGCTGCCAGATGCTGCCACAGCGTGGCGTCCATAAATCCCTGCGGCCCGGCAATGGTGAGCAGTTTTGCCAGTACCTGTTGCGGTGGCGGCAAAAACAGCGGGCTAATCAGTTGCAGCGCCGCGACTGCCCACCATACAGTGAGCAAAACCGCTAACGTACCAATGCTTAAGGTCACCTGACGCGAGAGCGGCCAGCGCCATTTCAGCCGATGCGAATGCAGTTTTTCATTAATGAGCACACTCATGAGAACGCCTCCCGTTGCTCAAATACGCGGCTTAAAACATATTCGCGCATGGCGATGAATTGTGGATCGGACTTGATGCTGCGGCTCGACTCTCCCGCAACAAAGCGGCGAGCAAAGTTGAGCGGCAGCCGCTCCAGCACACGGCCTGGGCCGGGTGAAAGCAAAACCAGTTCAGTCGCCATAAACACCGCTTCTTCTATATCGTGGGTAATCAACAGCACCTGCTTTCCCGTCTCCTGCCAAAGTTTCAGCAGCAGGGTTTGCATCTGGTCGCGGGTGAAGGCGTCCAGCGCACCAAACGGTTCGTCGAGTAATAACAGCTGGGGATTTGCCGCCAACGCGCGGGCAATCCCCACCCGCTGACGTTGACCACCGGAAAGCTGCCAGATGTAGCGTTTTTCTGCGCCTTCCAGCCCGACTTTTTTCACCATCTGGTGTGCGATTTCCAGTCGCTGCATTTTCTCTACACCTGCCAGTTGCAGGCCGAACGCCACGTTGTCCTGTACATTGCGCCACGGTAACAACCCTTCATTCTGAAAAACTACGCCACGCTCTGCTCCCGGTCCCTGAATACCCTTACCCGCCAGTTGAATGCTGCCATGCTGATAAGGCACAAAACCAGCAATCAAATTCAGCAACGTAGTTTTGCCGCAGCCAGACGGCCCCAGAACTACCAGAAGCTCGCCGCTTTCCAGCGTCAGGTTGATATCTTCCAGTGCCGGTTTGCCGCCATAATCGGCGTAAAGATGAGAAATTTGCAGCATCTGCGCCTCCTTTTATTGCACGAAGCGCGAGGTAACGTACTGGCTGTAATCATTCGCTACAGCCGGGACTTTGCCCTGCTCTTTCAAAAACTGCGCGGTGTCGATGATCGCTTTGTTCACCGGTCCGGTCAGTTCTGCCGTTTGTTGCTTCGGCGTCAGATAGGTATTCCCCTTCACCAGCCCCGGAACGTCACCTTCCGGCACGCCGCTTAACCGCGCCAGTTTGCTGATGTTTTCCGGCTGTTTCAGCCACGCGTCTGGGTTAGCAATGTACGGTTGCTGAGCATCGATGGCGCTTTTAGCGAACGCTTTCACGACCTCAGGATGTTTCTCGGCAAAATCTTTCCGCACGACCCATACGTCCAGTGTCGGCGCGCCCCACTGCCCGACCTGTTCAGAATCGGTCAGCACCTTGCCATCTTTTTCCAGGGCGTTAACCGCCGGTGCCCAGACATAAGCACCATCAATATCTCCCCGCTGCCATGCGGCGATAATTGCGGGCGGCTGCAGGTTCACAATCTCAACTTGCCCAGGTTTAATACCCCAGTGTTTCAGCGCCGCCAGCAGGCTGTAGTGGGTGGTGGAGATAAACGGTACGGCGATGCGTTTACCAATCAAGTCTTCCGGTTTACTGATAGTTTTCTTTACCACCAGCGCTTCGGAGTTACCCAGTTTTGACGCCAGCAAGAAGACTTCAATCGGCACCTGTTGGCTGGTTGCAACCGCTAACGGGCTGGAACCGAGGTTGCCGATTTGCACATCGCCCGAAGCCAGCGCCCGCACGATGCTGGCTCCACTGTCAAACTTACGCCAGTCCACGGTTGCTCCGCTTTCTTTAGCAAAGGTGTTGTCGGCCTGAGCCACTTTCGCCGGTTCGGCGGAGGTTTGATACGCCACGGTGACGTTCACCGCTTGCGCCTGAAAAGCGATGAATGCCAGTGCGGCAAGAAATGTGTTACGCGATGAAATTGCCATGATTGTCTGCTCCCCCGTCTTGTTATGGGAGCAGTATTTCGTTGCGGGTAAGTTTGATAAAGGAATTAAAACGTCTTGTTAATAACAAAGCGTTTTTAGAAAAAAATCGGCAATGGTTAGCGAGTTTGCGCATTTTGCTACTTTTAACAAACATCGCCTGATGTGGCGCTCACGCCTCTTATCATGCCTACAAATACTGGGGCCGGATAAATTTTATTCTCCAGTGTTATATACTATAGGGGGGTATGCATTGACATATAGCATACCCCCCTATAGTATATTGCGTGCAGATGATGAGGTGCGAAATGCCCAGTACTCCGGAAGAGAAGAAAAAGGTCCTTACTCGAGTTCGTCGTATTCGGGGGCAGATTGATGCTCTGGAACGGTCGCTGGAGGGTGATGCCGAATGCCGTGCCATACTCCAACAGATCGCTGCCGTTCGGGGCGCGGCTAACGGACTGATGGCAGAAGTGCTTGAAAGCCATATCCGGGAAACGTTTGACCGAAATGACTGCTACAGCCGTGAAGTCAGCCAATCCGTTGACGACACTATTGAACTGGTTCGTGCCTATCTTAAATAGCTGAATCTATTACCATATTGAGGAAGAGCGAGAGATGAAATCACGTGCTGCCGTTGCATTTGCTCCCGGTAAACCGCTGGAAATCGTTGAAATTGACGTTGCACCACCGAAAAAAGGTGAAGTGCTGATTAAAGTCACCCATACCGGTGTTTGCCATACCGACGCATTTACCCTCTCCGGCGATGACCCGGAAGGTGTCTTCCCAGTGGTTCTCGGTCACGAAGGGGCCGGGGTTGTAGTTGAAGTCGGTGAAGGCGTAACCAGCGTCAAACCTGGCGACCATGTGATCCCACTTTACACCGCAGAGTGCGGCGAGTGTGAGTTTTGTCGTTCTGGCAAAACCAACCTGTGTGTCGCGGTTCGCGAAACGCAGGGCAAAGGCTTGATGCCAGACGGCACCACCCGTTTTTCTTACAACGGGCAGCCGCTTTATCACTACATGGGATGCTCAACATTCAGTGAATACACCGTGGTAGCGGAAGTGTCTCTGGCCAAAATTAATCCAGAAGCAAACCATGAACACGTCTGCCTGCTGGGCTGTGGCGTGACCACCGGTATTGGCGCGGTACACAACACAGCTAAAGTCCAGCCAGGTGATTCTGTTGCCGTGTTTGGTCTTGGCGCGATTGGTCTGGCAGTGGTTCAGGGCGCGCGTCAGGCAAAAGCGGGACGGATTATCGCTATCGATACCAACCCGAAGAAATTCGAACTGGCGCGTCGCTTCGGTGCCACCGACTGCATTAACCCGAATGACTACGACAAACCGATTAAAGATGTCCTGCTGGATATCAACAAATGGGGTATCGACCATACCTTTGAATGCATCGGTAACGTCAACGTGATGCGTGCAGCGCTGGAAAGCGCGCACCGCGGCTGGGGTCAGTCGGTGATCATCGGGGTAGCAGGCTCCGGTCAGGAAATCTCCACCCGTCCATTCCAGTTGGTCACCGGTCGCGTATGGAAAGGTTCCGCGTTTGGCGGCGTGAAAGGTCGTTCCCAGTTACCGGGTATGGTTGAAGATGCGATGAAAGGTGATATCGATCTGGAACCGTTTGTCACGCATACCATGAGCCTGGATGAAATTAATGACGCCTTCGACCTGATGCATGAAGGTAAATCCATTCGAACCGTAATTCGTTACTGATTTCCCGCTGGTTTACCCCGTCCAGTTCAGATGGGGTTCTTAATACTCTCCCCGGGCAGCCGTCCGGGGGATTAACCGTGAGATAATGACTGATGGAACTCATTGAAAAACATGCCAGCTTTGGCGGCTGGCAAAATGTGTATCGGCATTATTCCCAATCACTGAAATGTGAAATGAATGTCGGCGTCTATCTCCCCCCAAAAGCCGAGAATGAAAAATTGCCGGTGTTGTACTGGCTTTCAGGCCTGACCTGCAACGAGCAAAATTTCATTACTAAATCGGGGATGCAGCGTTACGCGGCTGAGCACAACATTATTGTTGTTGCGCCGGACACCAGTCCGCGAGGCAGTCATGTCGCAGATGCTGACCGTTACGATCTCGGGCAAGGTGCCGGGTTTTACCTGAACGCGACGCAAGCGCCGTGGAATGAACATTACAAAATGTATGACTATATCCGCAACGAGCTGCCGAATTTAGTGATGCATCATTTTCCGGCAACGGCCAGAAAGTCAATCGCAGGTCATTCTATGGGCGGGCTGGGCGCGCTGGTGCTGGCGTTACGTAACCCAGATGAATATGTCAGCGTCTCGGCGTTTTCGCCCATTGTCTCCCCATCGCAAGTACCGTGGGGACAGCAAGCCTTTGCCGCATATCTTGGTGAAAATAAAGATGCCTGGTTGGATTACGATCCGGTGAGTCTTATTTCACAAGGTCAACGCGTTGCGGAAATCATGGTTGATCAGGGGTTGAGTGATGATTTTTACGCGGAACAACTGCGGACTCCAAATCTTGAAAAGATCTGCCAGGAGATGAATATCAAGACGTTAATCCGTTATCACGAGGGTTATGATCACAGCTATTATTTTGTCTCCAGTTTTATTGGCGAGCATATTGCCTACCACGCCAATAAACTGAATATGCGTTGAGTATCCGCGCACGCATGCCGGATGCGGCGTAAACCTTATCCGGCCCACATTTCGCTCGTAAACCGTAGGCCTGATAAGACGCGAAAAGCGTCGCATCAGGCATCTGCACACGATTTATCAATGTTTACCACATCAAATCATCAGGCACTTTGAAGTCGGCATACGGATCGTCTTCATCCTGCTCTTCGGCGCTGAGCGCGCTGTGCAACACAATACTGCTGGCATCACGCTGAGCAATTTTATCGGCAACGCTGGCGGGAATAATGGCGTATTCACCTTCGCTATTGTTATCGACCAACAAGCGGGCAATCGCCAGACGACCATTAATCAACTGCGTTTGCGTGAGCTTATCGACAAAAATCTTCTTAATCAGATTGCCGTCAGTGAAGTTAAAACCAATATCGCCATTGGCAATGGTAATTCGGTTCATTTCAATGAGCTGCTTCACCTGGGCTTTATATTCTTTCGCCAACGCCGCTTGTTTTTGTTGCTCGCTAAGCTGTTTATCACGCTCAAGCTGTGCCTTTTTATTTTCTTCTACCGCCGCCCGTGCTTCACGCGCCTGAACACGCGATTTTTTCGCCGTTCTCTCGACCTTCGCCGCTTTTTTGCTGGTGACTAGTCCCGCTTTGAGCAACTGCTCTTGTAAGGTAAGTTTTGCCATCTTTGTTTCCAAACCCGCTGAATAATTTTTAGCGAGTATACCTGTAAACGCCGTAGGTGTATTGGCGTGGGTTTTCTCTCACTTGTGACCTGGCGTCAGCATTTTAAATCTCACTTCGACGTCAGCCCCGCCGAATGGCGCAAAACCTTTCGTGGTATGGCATGATAGCGCCCGGAAGAGAGTCAATTCAGGGTGGTGAATGTGAAACCAGTAACGCTATACGATGTCGCAGAGTATGCCGGTGTCTCTTATCAGACCGTTTCCCGCGTGGTGAACCAGGCCTGCCACGTTTCAGCGAAAACGCGGGAAAAAGTGGAAGCGGCGATGGCGGAGCTAAATTACATTCCCAACCGCGTAGCACAACAGTTAGCGGGCAAACAGTCGTTGCTGATTGGCGTTGCCACCTCCAGTCTGGCCCTGCACGCACCGTCGCAAATTGTCGCGGCGATTAAATCTCGCGCCGATCAACTGGGTGCCAGCGTGGTGGTGTCGATGGTAGAACGAAGCGGCGTCGAAGCCTGTAAAGCGGCGGTGCACAATCTTCTCGCGCAACGCGTCAGTGGGCTGATCATTAACTATCCGCTGGATGACCAGGATGCCATTGCTGTGGAAGCTGCCTGCGCTAATGTTCCGGCGTTATTTCTTGATGTCTCTGACCAGACTCCCATCAACAGTATTATTTTCTCCCATGAAGACGGTACGCGACTGGGCGTGGAGCACCTGGTCGCATTGGGTCACCAGCAAATCGCGCTGTTAGCAGGCCCATTAAGTTCTGTCTCGGCGCGTCTGCGTCTGGCGGGCTGGCATAAATATCTCACACGCAATCAAATTCAGCCGATAACAGAACGGGAAGGCGACTGGAGTGCCATGTCCGGTTTTCAACAAACCATGCAAATGCTAAATGAGGGCATCGTTCCCACTGCGATGCTGGTTGCCAACGATCAGATGGCGCTGGGCGCAATGCGCGCCATTACCGAGTCCGGGCTGCGCGTTGGTGCGGATATCTCGGTAGTGGGATACGACGATACCGAAGACAGCTCGTGTTATATCCCGCCGTTAACCACCATCAAACAGGATTTTCGCCTGCTGGGGCAAACCAGCGTGGACCGCTTGCTGCAACTCTCTCAGGGCCAGGCGGTGAAGGGCAATCAGCTGTTGCCCGTCTCACTGGTGAAAAGAAAAACCACCCTTCCGCCCAATACGCAAACCGCCTCTCCCCGCGCGTTGGCCGATTCATTAATGCAGCTGGCACGACAAGTTTCCCGACTGGAAAGCGGGCAGTGAGCGCAACACAATTAATGTGAGTCAGCTCACTCATTAGGCACCCCAGTCTTTACACTCTATGTGTCCGGCTCGTATGTTGTGTGAAATTGTGAGCGGATAACAATTTCACACAGGATACAGCTATGACTATGATTACGGATTCTCTGGCCGTCGTATTACAACGTCGTGACTGGGAAAACCCTGGCGTTACACAACTTAATCGCCTTGCGGCACATCCCCCTTTCGCCAGCTGGCGAAATAGCGAAGAGGCCCGCACCGATCGCCCTTCCCAACAGTTGCGCAGCCTGAATGGCGAATGGCGCTTTGCCTGGTTTCCGGCACCAGAAGCGGTGCCGGAAAGCTGGCTGGAGTGCGATCTTCCTGACGCCGATACTGTCGTCGTCCCCTCAAACTGGCAGATGCACGGTTACGACGCGCCCATCTACACCAACGTAACCTATCCCATTACGGTCAATCCGCCGTTTGTTCCCGCGGAGAATCCGACAGGTTGTTACTCGCTCACATTTAATGTTGATGAAAGCTGGCTACAGGAAGGCCAGACGCGAATTATTTTTGATGGCGTTAACTCGGCGTTTCATCTGTGGTGCAACGGGCGCTGGGTCGGTTACGGCCAGGACAGCCGTTTGCCGTCTGAATTTGACCTGAGCGCATTTTTACGCGCCGGAGAAAACCGCCTCGCGGTGATGGTGCTGCGCTGGAGTGACGGCAGTTATCTGGAAGATCAGGATATGTGGCGGATGAGCGGCATTTTCCGTGACGTCTCGTTGCTGCATAAACCGACCACGCAAATCAGCGATTTCCAAGTTACCACTCGCTTTAATGATGATTTCAGCCGCGCGGTACTGGAGGCAGAAGTTCAGATGTACGGCGAGCTGCGCGATGAACTGCGGGTGACGGTTTCTTTGTGGCAGGGTGAAACGCAGGTCGCCAGCGGCACCGCGCCTTTCGGCGGTGAAATTATCGATGAGCGTGGCGGTTATGCCGATCGCGTCACGCTACGCCTGAACGTTGAAAATCCGGAACTGTGGAGCGCCGAAATCCCGAATCTCTATCGTGCGGTGGTTGAACTGCACACCGCCGACGGCACGCTGATTGAAGCAGAAGCCTGCGACGTCGGTTTCCGCGAGGTGCGGATTGAAAATGGTCTGCTGCTGCTGAACGGCAAGCCGTTGCTGATTCGCGGCGTTAACCGTCACGAGCATCATCCTCTGCATGGTCAGGTCATGGATGAGCAGACGATGGTACAGGATATCCTGCTGATGAAGCAGAACAACTTTAATGCCGTGCGCTGTTCGCATTATCCGAACCATCCGCTGTGGTACACGCTGTGCGACCGCTACGGCCTGTATGTGGTGGATGAAGCCAATATTGAAACCCACGGCATGGTGCCAATGAATCGTCTGACCGATGATCCGCGCTGGCTACCCGCGATGAGCGAACGCGTAACGCGGATGGTGCAGCGCGATCGTAATCACCCGAGTGTGATCATCTGGTCGCTGGGGAATGAGTCAGGCCACGGCGCTAATCACGACGCACTCTATCGCTGGATCAAATCTGTCGATCCTTCCCGCCCGGTACAGTATGAAGGCGGCGGAGCCGACACCTCCGCAACCGATATTATTTGCCCGATGTACGCGCGCGTGGATGAAGACCAGCCCTTCCCGGCGGTGCCGAAATGGTCCATCAAAAAATGGCTTTCGCTGCCTGGAGAAATGCGCCCGCTGATCCTTTGCGAATATGCCCACGCGATGGGTAACAGTCTTGGCGGCTTCGCTAAATACTGGCAGGCGTTTCGTCAGTACCCCCGTTTACAGGGCGGCTTCGTCTGGGACTGGGTGGATCAGTCGCTGATTAAATATGATGAAAACGGCAACCCGTGGTCGGCTTACGGCGGTGATTTTGGCGATACGCCGAACGATCGCCAGTTCTGTATGAACGGTCTGGTCTTTGCCGACCGCACGCCGCATCCGGCGCTGACGGAAGCAAAACACCAACAGCAGTATTTCCAGTTCCGTTTATCCGGGCGAACCATCGAAGTGACCAGCGAATACCTGTTCCGTCATAGCGATAACGAGCTCCTGCACTGGATGGTGGCGCTGGATGGCAAGCCGCTGGCAAGCGGTGAAGTGCCTCTGGATGTTGGCCCGCAAGGTAAGCAGTTGATTGAACTGCCTGAACTGCCGCAGCCGGAGAGCGCCGGACAACTCTGGCTAACGGTACGCGTAGTGCAACCAAACGCGACCGCATGGTCAGAAGCCGGACACATCAGCGCCTGGCAGCAATGGCGTCTGGCGGAAAACCTCAGCGTGACACTCCCCTCCGCGTCCCACGCCATCCCTCAACTGACCACCAGCGAAACGGATTTTTGCATCGAGCTGGGTAATAAGCGTTGGCAATTTAACCGCCAGTCAGGCTTTCTTTCACAGATGTGGATTGGCGATGAAAAACAACTGCTGACCCCGCTGCGCGATCAGTTCACCCGTGCGCCGCTGGATAACGACATTGGCGTAAGTGAAGCGACCCGCATTGACCCTAACGCCTGGGTCGAACGCTGGAAGGCGGCGGGACATTACCAGGCCGAAGCGGCGTTGTTGCAGTGCACGGCAGATACACTTGCCGACGCGGTGCTGATTACGACCGCCCACGCGTGGCAGCATCAGGGGAAAACCTTATTTATCAGCCGGAAAACCTACCGGATTGATGGGCACGGTGAGATGGTCGTCAGTGTAGGTGTTGAAGTAGCGAGCGATACACCGCATCCGGCGCGGATTGGCCTGACCTGCCAGCTGGCGCAGGTCGCAGAGCGGGTAAACTGGCTCGGCCTGGGGCCGCAAGAAAACTATCCCGACCGCCTTACTGCAGCCTGTTTTAACCGCTGGGATCTGCCATTGTCAGACATGTATACCCCGTACGTCTTCCCGAGCGAAAACGGTCTGCGCTGCGGGACGCGCGAATTGAATTATGGCCCACACCAGTGGCGCGGCGACTTCCAGTTCAACATCAGCCGCTACAGCCAACAACAACTGATGGAAACCAGCCATCGCCATCTGCTGCACGCGGAAGAAGGCACATGGCTGAATATCGACGGTTTCCATATGGGGATTGGTGGCGACGACTCCTGGAGCCCGTCAGTATCGGCGGAATTCCAGCTGAGCGCCGGTCGCTACCATTACCAGTTGGTCTGGTGTCAAAAATAATAATAACCGGGCAGGCTATGTCTGCCCGTATTTCGCGTAAGGAAATCCATTATGTACTATTTAAAAAACACAAACTTTTGGATGTTCGGTTTATTCTTTTTCTTTTACTTTTTTATCATGGGAGCCTACTTCCCGTTTTTCCCGATTTGGCTACATGACATCAACCATATCAGCAAAAGTGATACGGGTATTATTTTTGCCGCTATTTCTCTGTTCTCGCTATTATTCCAACCGCTGTTTGGTCTGCTTTCTGACAAACTCGGGCTGCGCAAATACCTGCTGTGGATTATTACCGGCATGTTAGTGATGTTTGCGCCGTTCTTTATTTTTATCTTCGGACCACTGTTACAATACAACATTTTAGTAGGATCGATTGTTGGTGGTATTTATCTTGGCTTTTGTTTTAACGCCGGTGCGCCAGCAGTAGAGGCATTTATCGAGAAAGTCAGCCGTCGCAGTCATTTCGAATTTGGTCGCGCGCGGATGTTTGGCTGTGTTGGCTGGGCGCTGTGTGCCTCGATTGTCGGCATCATGTTCACCATCAATAATCAGTTTGTTTTCTGGCTGGGTTCTGGCTGTGCACTCATCCTCGCCGTTTTACTCTTTTTCGCCAAAACGGATGCGCCCTCTTCAGCCACGGTTGCCAATGCGGTAGGTGCCAACCATTCGGCATTTAGCCTTAAGCTGGCGCTGGAACTGTTCAGACAGCCAAAACTGTGGTTTTTGTCACTGTATGTTATTGGCGTTTCCTGCACCTACGATGTTTTTGACCAACAGTTTGCTAATTTCTTTACTTCGTTTTTTGCTACCGGTGAACAGGGTACGCGGGTATTTGGCTACGTAACGACAATGGGCGAATTACTTAATGCCTCGATTATGTTCTTTGCGCCACTGATCATTAATCGCATCGGTGGGAAAAATGCCCTGCTGCTGGCTGGCACTATTATGTCTGTACGTATTATTGGCTCATCGTTCGCCACCTCAGCGCTGGAAGTGGTTATTCTGAAAACGCTGCATATGTTTGAAGTACCGTTCTTGCTGGTGGGCTGCTTTAAATATATTACCAGCCAGTTTGAAGTGCGTTTTTCAGCGACGATTTATCTGGTCTGTTTCTGCTTCTTTAAGCAACTGGCGATGATTTTTATGTCTGTACTGGCGGGCAATATGTATGAAAGCATCGGTTTCCAGGGCGCTTATCTGGTGCTGGGTCTGGTGGCGCTGGGCTTCACCTTAATTTCCGTGTTCACGCTTAGCGGCCCCGGCCCGCTTTCTCTACTGCGTCGTCAGGTGAATGAAGTCGCTTAAGCAATCAATGTCGGATGCGGCGCGAGCGCCTTATCCGACCAACATATCAGGGCGGAATGATCGCAATGAACATGTCGATGACAGAAAGAATAAAAGCAGGCAAGCTATTTACCGATATGTGCGAAGGCTTACCTGAAAAAAGACTTCGTGGAAAAACGTTAATGTATGAGTTTAATCACTCGCATCCATCAGAAGTTGATAAAAGAGAAAGTCTGATTAAAGAAATGTTTGCCACGGTAGGGGAAAACGCCTGGGTAGAACCCCCCGTCTATTTCTCTTACGGTTCCAACATCTATATAGGCCGCAATTTTTATGCAAATTTCAATTTAACCATTGTCGACGACTACACGGTAACGATCGGTGATAACGTACTGATTGCACCCAACGTTACTCTTTCCGTTACGGGACACCCGGTACACCATGAATTGAGAAAAAACGGAGAGATGTACTCTTTTCCGATAACGATTGGCAATAACGTCTGGATCGGAAGTCATGTGGTTATTAATCCAGGCATCACCATCGGGGATAATTCTGTTATTGGCGCGGGTAGTGTCGTCACAAAAGACATTCCACCAAACGTCGTGGCTGCAGGCGTTCCTTGTCGGGTTATTCGCGAAATAAACGACCGGGATAAGCAATATTATTTCAAAGATTTTAAAGTTGAGTCTTCAGTTTAAATAAGCAAAATTGCCTGATGCGCTCCGCTTATCAGGCCTACAATTTCAGTGATCTACGTAGGCCGGATAAGGTGTTCACGCCGCATCCGGCATAAACTACGCTCGCGGTAACCCAGCCGATTACCGTTTGTAATCGATGGCTTCTGGCTGCTCCAGATATACGGTGGTTTGTGCCGGTTTTGTGCTGGCAATCACCTTGCCGCCACGTACCGAATAGCGCACCGGAACCTGACGGCGCAGCGCGTCAAACCCATTTTCAGCCGGCAGGATAATCAGGTTGGCGCTGTTTCCGGCGGCAATGCCGTAATCCTGCAAATTCAACGTTCTGGCACTGTGGTGGGTGATTAAATTCAGGCCGTCGTTAATCTGCCCATAGCCCATCAGCTGGCAAACATGCAGCCCCATATGCAGCACTTGCAGCATATTCGCCGTTCCCAGCGGATACCACGGATCGAAGACATCATCGTGACCAAAGCAGACGTTAATGCCGGACTCCAGCATCTCTTTAACGCGCGTGATGCCGCGACGTTTTGGATACGTATCGAAACGTCCTTGCAGATGAATATTGACCAACGGGTTGGCGACAAAGTTAATACCGGACATTTTCAGCAAACGAAACAGGCGCGAAGTATACGCCCCGTTATAGGAGTGCATTGCCGTAGTATGGCTGGCGGTGACTCGCGCGCCCATGCCTTCACGGTGCGCCAGGGCAGCAACGGTTTCGACAAAGCGTGATTGCTCATCATCAATCTCGTCACAGTGAACATCGATGAGACGGTCGTATTTTTGCGCCAGGGCGAAGGTTTTATGCAGCGACTCCACGCCATATTCACGGGTAAATTCAAAATGCGGAATCGCCCCAACAACGTCTGCCCCTAAGCGTAACGCCTCTTCCAGCAACGCTTCACCATTGGGATACGACAAAATCCCTTCCTGCGGGAAGGCGACGATTTGTAGATCAATCCACGGCGCAACTTCCTGTTTCACTTCCAGCATTGCTTTCAGCGCAGTCAGCGTTGCGTCCGAAACATCGACATGGGTACGCACATGCTGAATGCCGTTGGCAATCTGCCATTTCAGCGTTTGCCATGCGCGTTGTTTCACATCGTCATGAGTTAATAACGCTTTGCGCTCGGCCCAGCGTTCAATGCCTTCAAACAGCGTGCCGGACTGATTCCAGTTCGGTTGTCCGGCGGTTTGCGTGGTGTCCAGGTGAATATGCGGCTCCACAAACGGCGGTAAAACTAAACCTTGTTCGGCATCCAGGCTGTTTTCAGTTACGGGCATCACACCAGATTGCGTATCAATGGCGCTGATTTTTCCGTCGTGAAGATGAATCTGCCACAGCCCCTCTTTGCCGGGTAACCGGGCGTTAATAATTGTTTGTAAAGCGTTATTCGACACTGTTAGCCTCCACATGCGTCATTGCTGCTGTCGTTTTACGATTCAAAATCGGGTTAAGGATCAGATAGCTCAGCGCGCCACCCAATACTGCGTTGACCGGAACAATTCCAGGTAACCAGTGGCCTGCGGCAATCCCCAGCGCGACAGCCAGAATCGCCACCCAATTGACACTCATCATACGCGTGGTCGCAAAGTGCTCATAGCGGCGACGGTTCATCAGATAATCAGCGATGATCACGCCGCCCACCGGAGGAATAGCTGCCGAAAGGAAGGTCAACCAGCCGACAAAATTGTTATACAGCCATAATGCGCAGACCGTACCGATAATACCGTTAATCACCGAAAGGGTTTTGCTCGACATACCGGTAATGTTGGCGAAACCTAAACCCGACGCATAGAGCGCGTTATCGTTGGTGGTCCAGATATTCAGCCCCAGCACCACAATCGCAGGCAGCAGCAGGCCCTGAGCAATCATCACATCAGAGATATCCGCCATCCCCAGTGCCGCAGCGCCCGCTGCACCGAAAATAAACATCAACGAGTTGCCGAGGAAAAAGGCCACCATCGCCACCAGCACCGCCAGTTTGGCATTGCGACCAAACCGGACAAAGTCAGCGGTGAGCGTACCCGCACTGATGAATGACCCCACAACCAGCGCCAGCGCGACATTGAAATCTAACGGTTGTGCGGGAACGACCGCTTTTAATGCGTCCAGTCCGCCCATGCCGTTAACGGCCAGCCACACGGAATAACCGCCAAGGCAGGCGATAGCCGGAACCGCAATCACCGAAAGAACTGTCAGCGCCGAAATGCCAAAGAAGACGGTGACGGTCATCAGTAAACCGGAGACGGCAATCAGCAAATTAATATCCAGCCCGGTTGCCTTGCCCACCGGAATAGCAAACATCGCCACGCCAACGCCAAACCAGCCGACCTGAGTGCCGCCCAGCAGCAGTGAAGGCAACCATGAGCCTTTAACACCAAACGAGAAGCGAGCAAGAAGATGGGTGGTCAGGCCGGTTTTTGCGCCAATGTAACCAAGAAATGAAGTGTAAATACCGAGGAGAAGATTACCGATGAGAACTGCGAGGAAGAAATCATGATAGCTAAGACCGGTTCCGAGAGTGCCGCCGGTCCACATACTGGCGGAAAAGAAGGTTAATCCCAGCATGACGAACGTCAATGCCAATACCCCTTTCCGCGCCGACTGCGGGACTGGCCCCTGGCTAAAGTTGTTATCTTGCGACACGAAATTCCCCCTTTTTGCTGTTTGAAACCCAAAAAATCCGCCGCATTCTATTCATCTGAAGATAAAAAGCAATCGTTTTCGTAGGGGGATATATTTTTTATATGAATGAGTGCAAAAAGGCGGGGGAAACTTATCTGTGTAAAAACAGTAGGTAGGCATGATAAGACGCGTCAGCGTCGCATCAGGCATCTGCGCACGGTGTCGGATGCGGCGCGAGCGCCTTATCCGACCTACTCTTCCATCGCCTGGCGGATCTGATCCAACGACGCCGGATCATCAATGGTCGTCAGATCCCCAGGATCGCGTCCTTCGCAAATCGCCTGGATCGTGCGGCGCAGCATTTTTCCGGATCGCGTTTTTGGCAATTGCGAGACAAACCAGACGTGCGCCGGGCGGCCAAAGTTGCCAATCTGGCTGTCCACCAGCGCCATAATCGCCTTCTCTTGCGAGTGCGCCACCTCACGGTCTTCCAGACTGTCGCTCTCTTTCGGAATGACAAACGCCACCGCCACCTGCCCTTTCAGCGCATCTTTCACCCCAACCACCGCCACTTCGGCAACGCCCGGATGACTGGAGATACTCTCTTCAATCTCACGCGTACCCAGCCGATGTCCGGCAACGTTAATCACATCATCAGTACGCCCCAGGATAAAGTGATAACCGTCAGCATCGCGGATGCCCCAGTCAAAAGTGGCGTACACCGGACGGGAAAACAGCGACCAGTACGTCTTCACAAAGCGGTCGTCGTCGCCCCAGATGGTCTGAATACAGCCTGGCGGCAATGGCCCCTCCACCACCAGCATCCCTTTCTCATTGACGCCACACGGTTCGCCGGTGACTTCATTGAGCAACTGCACGTTATAGCCATACATCGGCACGCCGGGGCTTCCCAGACGCGTCGGCCTGTCATCCAGACCGCGAGCAATCGCCATAATCGGCCAGCCGGATTCGGTCTGCCAGTAATTGTCGATGACCGGCACATCCAGCGTATTGCTCACCCAACTGGCGGTCGGCTCGTCCAGCGGTTCTCCAGCCAGATAGAGCACTTCCAGCGACGAGAGATCGTGTTTGCGAATTTCAGCGGTAGGGAATTTTTTCAGCACGCGAATGGCGGTCGGCGCTGAGAACATCCGGCTAACCTGATATTTCTCGACGATTTTCCACCACACGCCGCAGTCCGGCCAGGTCGGTAATCCTTCGTAAACGATAGTCGCCATCCCCGCCAGCAGCGGCGCGTAGACGATATACGAATGCCCCACCACCCAGCCGATATCCGAAGCACAAAAGAACACACCGCCCGCTTTGCCGCCAAAAATGGTTTCCATCGAGGTCGCCAGCGCCACCGCATATCCGCCGACGTCACGCTGCACGCCTTTAGGTTTGCCGGTCGTGCCGGAAGTGTAGAGAATGCAGGAGGTTTCGTTGGATTCCAGCCACGCCACCGGTACCCGCGCGCCGATGTGTTGATGGCGCAACGACGCGAAATCGACATCCCGCCCGCTGACGCGTGCCATTTTCGCCAGCCCGCGATCCACCAGTAAAACGTGACGCGGCTGATGCTGTGCCTGACTTATCGCATCGTCGAGCAATTTTTTATACGGAATGATTTTACCGCCGCGCGCCCCGGCATCAGCCGAGACAATCAGCACCGGTTTAGCGTCATCAATTCGCGCCGCCACGCTGTGCGAGGCAAATCCACCAAACACCACCGAGTGAATAGCACCAATGCGCGCGCAGGCCAGCAGGGTAATATGCGCTTCGGCAATCATCGGCATATACACCAGCACCCGATCGCCACGCTGCACGCCCAGCGAGCGCAGCATTGACGCCACCGCATTCACTTCGTCATGCAGTTGGCGGAAGGTAAAGGTACGCTCTTCCTCTGTTTCCGAAGAGACGGCAATCAATGCCAGCGCCTCTGGCTGTTTCTCCAGCCAGCGATCGATAGCGTTGTGACACAAGTTGGTTCGGCCTTCACAAAACCAACGGGCAAACGGCGGGTTGCTGTGGTCGAGCGTTTGCGTAAAGGGCGTCTGCCAGTCAATACGCCGGGCCTGCTCGGCCCAGAACTGCTCCGGTTCGTTAATCGAACGCTGATAAAATTCGCTAAAAGACATAATGCTCTCCTGTTGAACTTACGCCTTACCGCCGTTTACTTAAATGACGTACAGGTCGAGATACTCATTGACCGGCATCTGTTCCAGGCGAGTTCTGTCGAGAGAAACCTCCAGAATGCGCTGCTGCTGGCGAGTCGGGAACTGGCGCGCGAGATTGATTTTGAATTTATCGACCAGCTTCGGAATGCCATCCTGACGGCGGCGAGCATGACCAATGGGGTACTCCACCACCACTTCTTCAAAGCGCGTGCCGTCGGTGAACTCAAGGGTTATGGCATTGGCGATGGCGCGTTTTTCCGGGTCGTGGTAGTCAGCGGTAAACGCCGGATCTTCAAAGCAATTGATCTTCTCGCGCAGGGCGTCGATGCGTTTATCTTGCGCAACGTTGTCCTCGTAATCTGCCGCCGTTAAGCGCCCGAACAGCAGCGGGATCGCCACCATGTACTGAATGCAGTGGTCGCGGTCAGCCGGGTTATTGAGCGGCCCTTTTTTGTCGATGATGCGAATACAGGCTTCGTGGGTGCGAATGGTCACTTTTTCGATATCCGCCGCCGTTTTGCCTGCTGCCTGCATCTGTTCATAGAGCGTCATCGCTGCTTCAACTGCCGTCTGGGAGTGGAACTCCGCCGGGAAGGAGATTTTGAACAGCACATTTTCCATCACGTAAGAACCATACGGGCGCTGGAAGCGGAACGATTCGCCTTTAAAGGAGACGTCGTAGAAGCCCCACACAGGCGCAGTCAGGGCTGACGGATAACCCATTTCGCCCGTTTTTGCCATCAGTGCTAGACGTACCGCGCGGGAAGTAGCATCGCCCGCCGCCCAGGATTTACGCGTGCCGGTGTTCGGCGCATGGCGATAGGTGCGCAGCGACTGACCATCTACCCACGCCAGCGAAACGGCGTTGAGAATTTCCTCGCGGGTCAGGCCGAGCATTTCGGCGACCACGGCGGTGGAAGCCACTTTCACTAACAGAACGTGGTCGAGACCAACGCGGTTAAAGGAGTTTTCCAGCGCAATGCAGCCCTGAATTTCATGGGCTTTGATCATTGCGGTCAGCACCTGTTTCATGGTCAACGGCGCTTTGCCGCTGGCGACCGCGTTGCGCGAAAGCCAGTCCGCCGTTGCCAGAATGCCGCCGAGGTTGTCGGAAGGATGCCCCCACTCCGCCGCCAGCCAGGTATCGTTGAAATCGAGCCAACGGATCATCGCGCCGATGTTAAATGCCGCCTGGACGGGGTCGAGCTGAAACTGAGTTCCGGGAACGCGCACGCCGTTGGGTACGACGGTGCCGGGGACAATTGGCCCCAGCAGTTTTTTACAGGCCGGATATTCGAGAGCTTCCAGACCGCAGCCGAGCGTGTCGAGCAGGCAGTAATGTGCGGTGTCGTAGGCTACTCTGGAGCTGATTTCGTAGTTCATCACGTAATCGACGATATCAACGATTTCACGATCAAATTCCGGGCGAATGTTGTTGATTTGAGCTGACATTGGGTACGTTTCCTTATTGTTATTCGTAGAGGTTTACTGGCGCTTATCCAGCGCGACAAACTGGCGGTCTTCCGGTCCAACATAATTGGCGGAAGGACGGATAATTTTGTTGTCCTGACGTTGTTCGATAATGTGCGCCGCCCAGCCAGTGACGCGGGCGATAACAAACAGTGGTGTGAACATCTCGGTGGGAACACCCATCATGTTGTAGGAAACAGCGGAGAACCAGTCGAGATTGGGGAACATCTTTTTGCTCTCCCACATCACTGTTTCCAGGCGATCGGCGATGTTGTACATCTTCAGCGAGCCGCCTTCCTGCGAGAGCTGCTTTGCCACGCGTTTGATCACCTGGTGGCGCGGGTCGGCGATGGTATAAACCGGATGCCCAAAACCAATGACCACTTCTTTGTTTTCCACCCGCTTACGGATATCAGCTTCGGCTTCGCCCGGCGTTTCGTAGCGTTGCTGGATCTCCAGCGACACTTCATTCGCCCCGCCGTGTTTCGGCCCGCGCAGTGCGCCAATCGCGCCAATAATGGCGGAATACATATCAGAGCCAGTGCCCGCAATCACCCGGCTGGTAAAGGTGGAAGCGTTAAACTCGTGTTCGGCGTACAGCACCAGCGAGATATGCATCGCCTTTTCCCAGCTTTGCGACGGCTTTTCGCCGTGCAGCAGATGCAGGAAGTGACCGCCGATAGAGTCGTCATCAGTTTCCGGCTGGATGCGTTCGCCGTTGTGGCTGTAGTGATACCAGTAGAGAAGAATCGAACTAAGTGACGCCAGCAGTTTGTCGGCAATATCCCGCGCACCAGAAACGGTGTGCCCCTCTTTTTCTGGCAGCGTGCAGCCGAGCGCGGAAACGCCGGTGCGCATAACATCCATCGGGTGTGACGCCGCCGGTAAGGCTTCCAGCACGGTACGCACGTTAGCCGGTAAACCACGCAGGGCTTTCAGTTTCGTTTTGTAGGCGGCGAGTTCGTCACGGGTTGGCAGTTTGCCGTGGATCAGCAGGTGCGCCACTTCTTCAAATTCACAATGTTCCGCCAGATCAAGAATATCGTAGCCACGGTAATGCAGGTCGTTGCCGCTTTTACCCACGGTGCAGAGCGCCGTATTGCCCGCCGGAACGCCGGAAAGTGCCACCGATTTTTTCGGTTTAATGACATGGGTACTGTTTTGCAGGATCGTTGTGTCGCTCATGTTGTCCTCGTCATTGTTATCATTTGTAGGGTCGAGATTGTTGTCGGATGCGACGCTATGCGTCTTATCCGACCTACAGTTCAGTTCACCTCGTAGGCCTGATAAGTCGCGTCAGCGGCGCATCAGGCATCGGTTGTCGAATACAACCAACGGGCGTTTTTATTTCACCTGACCACGGGCAAACAGGTCGTCGAGCTTCTCTTCGTACTGGTAGTAGTTGATGCTTTCGTACAGCTCGTTGCGGGTCTGCATGGTGTCGATGACGCTTTTCTGTGTGCCTTCCTGACGCAGGATGTTGTAGACATGTTCAGCGGCGCGGTTCATGGCGCGAAACGCTGAAAGCGGGTAGAGCGCCATTGCGACATGGGCGCTGCGTAATTCGTCGGTGGTAAACAGCGGGGTTGCGCCAAATTCGGTAATGTTGGCGAGGATCGGCACCTGCACCACATCGGCAAACTGGCGATACATGGCGAGTTCGGTAATCGCCTCCGGGAACAGCATTTCGGCACCCGCTTCAACATAGGCCTGCGCACGCTCGATCGCCGCATCCAGCCCCTCTACCGCCAGCGCATCGGTGCGCGCCATGATCACAAAATCAGGATCGGTTTTCGCATCCACCGCCGCGCGGATCCGATCCACCATCTCTTCTTTCGAGACGATCGCTTTATTCGGACGATGACCGCAGCGTTTCGCACCAACCTGATCTTCAATATGCAATCCTGCCGCACCGGCTTTAATCATCGATTTCACCGTACGCGCCACGTTAAAGGCTGAAGAACCAAAACCGATATCCGCATCCACCAGCAGCGGCAGCGAACAAACGTCGGTAATACGGCGAATGTCAGTCAGCACATCATCAAGAGTAGAAATACCGAGATCGGGCAGCCCCAGCGACCCTGCCGCCACGCCACCGCCGGAGAGATAAATTGCCTGATATCCGGCACGCTGCGCCAACAGCGCATGGTTGGCGTTAATGGTGCCAACAATCTGCAATGGATTTTCTTTAGACAGTGCAGCGCGAAACGCTTTACCTGGAGAGTGTAGAGACATAGCCCATCCTTTGTTATCAACTTGTTATTTACGTTGATAAAGACAAAGCAATGGGTGTGCCACAATTGCCTTAATAAAATTAAACATTTAATTTCAATTAGTTAAAGATAAAGTCATGAAGTAATCCGCAAATATGCGTTTCAGTTAACGTTTCAGGCAATGTTTCACCGCGTTTCATTGCAACAATTATGAAACAAGACTAAACCCAATATTCGGTTTCTTAACTTTGCGGTGCGCTATGGCACATCCACCACGGCTGAATGACGACAAACCGGTTATCTGGACGGTATCTGTAACGCGGCTGTTCGAGTTATTTCGCGATATCAGCCTCGAGTTTGATCACCTGGCGAATATCACCCCTATCCAGCTTGGCTTTGAAAAAGCGGTGACCTACATCCGCAAGAAACTGGCAAACGAACGCTGCGATGCCATCATCGCTGCTGGCTCTAACGGCGCATATCTTAAAAGCCGCCTGTCAGTGCCAGTTATTTTGATTAAACCGAGCGGCTACGATGTGTTACAGGCACTGGCAAAAGCCGGAAAACTCACCTCTTCTATCGGCGTTGTCACCTATCAGGAAACCATTCCAGCGCTGGTGGCGTTTCAAAAGACCTTTAATTTGCGCCTCGACCAACGTAGTTACATCACCGAAGAAGACGCCCGCGGGCAAATCAATGAGTTGAAAGCCAACGGCACCGAAGCGGTGGTCGGCGCAGGGCTGATTACCGATCTGGCAGAAGAGGCCGGGATGACCGGAATTTTTATCTATTCCGCCGCCACCGTGCGCCAGGCGTTCAGCGATGCGCTGGATATGACGCGCATGTCTCTACGGCATAACACTCACGATGCCACCCGCAACGCCCTGCGTACTCGTTACGTGCTGGGCGATATGCTCGGTCAATCACCACAGATGGAACAGGTGCGGCAGACTATTTTGCTGTATGCCCGCTCCAGTGCGGCGGTGTTGATTGAGGGGGAAACGGGGACGGGCAAAGAGCTGGCGGCCCAGGCGATTCATCGGGAATATTTTGCCCGCCACGATGCGCGACAGGGCAAAAAGTCACATCCGTTTGTTGCCGTCAACTGCGGGGCGATTGCCGAATCGCTGCTGGAAGCGGAGCTGTTTGGCTATGAGGAAGGGGCGTTTACCGGCTCGCGACGCGGAGGACGCGCCGGGCTGTTTGAAATCGCCCACGGTGGCACGCTGTTTCTTGACGAGATAGGCGAAATGCCGCTGCCGTTGCAGACTCGGCTGCTGCGGGT